>Ga0194128_10000178_pt1 | contig 116217 bp, 80 predicted proteins | sample TA2KigCa65mmetaG_FD_148650 | JGI IMG/M metagenome (GOLD analysis project Ga0194128, IMG submission 148650) | Freshwater microbial communities from Lake Tanganyika, Tanzania - TA2015037 Kigoma Deep Cast 65m | ecosystem: Environmental > Aquatic > Freshwater > Lake | place: Tanzania: Lake...
CGGCCAAGGCGGAAGAGACGATCGAGCATCTCAACGGCATCGAACCGGTGGACGCCGAGTTGGGTTTGCGGCTCTTCGATTGGAGCCAAAACGTCGCGGATTTGTGGCTCGGTTCAAACATTACCCAAAAACGCGAAATCCTCGATCTGGTTTGTTTGAACCGCGCTTTGAGCGACGTAACTCTAGTCACCACGAAGAGAAAGCCGTTCGACGGACTCGCCGAACGGCTCAAAAACGAGAATAGTCGGGGCGACAAGATTTGAACCGTTCGCCACTTGGACTGGAATGTCCGCCGGGTTGAATCCTCGAGGAGTTCGCCGGGGGTTGTGATTTGCGGTGTGGCGGGTCAGAATCGAGCGAGTTCGGGTTCAGCCGCCGTGGGCGTCGATTCACTGGGTTGTTTCAGGCGCGAGGAAATTACCGATGCAAACCGCGTTGTTTCGTTGTGGGCATCCTCATCGGCCGCGCTGGCCACGCTGTGGGGCGATGCTCGTTCTGGCGCTGTTTCTGGGGCAGATTCGCCTGGCCGGCGAAGAATCACCGGGCGATGCGCCACGCTGGTACCGCGGCAATCTGCACACACACTCGCTCTGGAGCGACGGCGATGATTTTCCCGAGATGATCTGCGACTGGTACGCGCGCAACGGGTACCAGTTCCTGGCGTTGTCGGACCATAACATCCTCAGTACGGGCTCAAAGTGGGTGAACGAAGCGACCTTGATCAAGCGGGGCGCGGAGGGAGCAATCGAGCGATGCCGACAGCGGTTCGGCCCGGACTGGATCGAGACGCGGGAGGTCGACGGGAAGCTCGAAGTGCGATTGAAAACGCTGCGCGAATTCCGCGGACTAGTGGAGCGGCCCGGCCAGTTTATCCTGCTTCAGGGCGAGGAAGTCACCGATAGTTTTGAGAACCTGCCGATCCATATCAATGCCACCCACATCGACGATCTGATTCGGCCGCGGGGCGGCAAGAGCGTCCGCGAGGTCATGAGCAACAATTTGCGGGCGATCGCCGAGCACGGCGCGACACTTGGCCGTCCGGTACTCGGGCACCTGAATCATCCGAACTTCGGATACGCAGTGACCGCCGAAGACATGGCGGCGGTGGTGGAAGAGCGGTTCTTCGAGATTTACAACGGACATCCCAGCGTCAATCAGCTGGGCGATTCGCGCCACGCTTCGATGGACCGCGTTTGGGACATCGCCAACACCTTGCGGATCGCAGGCGCGAATCTCCCTCCGCTCTACGGCCTGGCAACCGACGACAGCCACAACTACTTCGCGGAGCGAGGCGCGATTACCGGACGCGGCTGGATTATGGTCCGCGCTCCGCAATTAACCGGGACACGGTTGATTGAGGCAATCCATGCCGGCGATTTCTATGCCTCCAGTGGTGTGGAATTGGAAGAACTGACGGTCGATGAGTCGGCGGGGCGGCTGTCGATCAAAATTCGCCCGCGGGAAGGAGCGACATTTGTGACGGAGTTCATCGGAACGCGGCGCGGGGTCAATCTGGCCAGCCAGCCGCTCGTGGATGATGCCGGCAAAGAATTGGCTGTCACACGGCAATACTCCCGGGAGATCGGACAAGTACTGGCGCGGGTCGAGGGACTGGAGGCGAGCTACGGATTGTCAGGTGACGAGCTGTATGTACGGGCATTGATCACCAGCAGCCAGCCGCCAGATCGCCCTGTCTACGAGGGCCAAAAGCGGCAAGCCTGGACGCAGCCGACCGGCTGGAAGAAATGGCTCGCGGCTTCGGCAAATCAGCGCTCCGGCAAATCGCTGGAACCGCGCTAACCCGTTCGGGAACCTTGGGCTTCGAGCAGGCTACGGGACGGCTCGGGACTATACCCGTGGCACACGGTGGAATACACCATGTCCGGTTTGATCGGCAGTACCCTCAGCGGCGGCCGCATGTGTGCCACGGGTGAGGGTAGTCTGGGTGCTCCCGAGCGCGGAACATTTCACTTAGTCCCGATCTGGTGCATGTCTGCGTCGACGCACAGGCCGTCGCGGGAACGGTTTCCGCCTGGACCGGTATCCCATTCAAACGGATGGTCGCTGACCAGGTTCGCACGATTCTGAAGCTCAAAGACCATATGGAAGAGGCGATCATTGGCCAGACACACGCGCTGAAAGCGATCGCGCAGCGGATACGAACTTCGCGCGCCAATCTCGCCGACCGGTGTACGGAGGTCGACACCGGCGCACGCAATGTGGATCATATTCTCAACGGGAGCCTGCTCCCCGAACTGTCCGCGGAGTTCCTTTCCCGAATCGCCGATGGAAAACCGATCAGTTTTATTCGGATTGCGGTCGCCGCCGATGGGAAATTTGCCTACGAAATCCGCTGAATTGCCCCTAAAATGCCCCGAAAGGACCCAAACTCCAGATTTTTTTGGAAAAGACGCTACTGCTGGCGTTACTTCGCGAAAACTTTACTGTCGGACGCATCCGACCGTCAACAGCATCGGAAGAAATCAACCCTGGTGTCGATCAAACAACGGTCGGAATAGTACCTTTTTCAGGTCAGGAGAAAGCAATGGCTGCTTACATCAAGTTTGATGGGGTCGATGGGGAAGCTCAGGACAAGGATCACAAGGCTTGGAATGATTTATTGAGTTTCGGTCAGGTGATTCACAAAATCGGTGGTGGCGCGACAAGTACTGCTCGCCGTCGTGGTGACACTCAATTTGAGGACATCCAGATCTCGAAGTTGCTCGACAAGTCCAGTCCCAAGCTCGCCGAGGCGTTGGCCAAAGGCAGGGTGTTTCCCAAGGTCGAAATTCCTACGACCGCCAGCTACACCGATTCCGGGCGAGTTACCTATTACGCTTACGAGCTGAAAGACGTGATGGTCAGTTCGTACTCGGTCAGCGGCGGCAGCGAGGATAAACCGACCGAATCGATGTCGTTGAACTTCGAAGAGATTAAAGTCACCTATACACGGAATGCGACAACAAGAGCAAGAAGAAGGGCAACGTCGAATACGAATGGAAAGTCGCCGAAGACAAATAGTTCGGGACCAGCCGCGATGACGAACCGTCAAGGGAAGGGTCGAGAAATCGAGTCCTACCCTTTTTCTGTTTTGAGGCGCCCCATTATTTCCGACTGGCGCTGCGTTTCCTTTTTCTTCGCACGAGGTGGTACCACCATGGAGACACCGCCACCGCGCGCTGCATCGACGTTACGGATATTGCTGCTGTTGCTCGTCGGCTTCAGTCTGCTGCACAAGGGATGCGCCGCCGCCGCCGCCAGCGATCGGGAACTGGTAATCACCGACTGTTCGATGTTCGATCCGGAATCGAATCGCATGCTGTCGCGGCGAACGATCCTGATCCGTGGCGAACGGATCGTGTCGGTGTGCGAAGCCGGTCAGGCGATCGATATTCCAGCGACAGCGATGCGGATCGATGGCCGAACCAGGTTCGTGATTCCTGGCTTGATCGATGCCCATGTGCACCTGGTCCACATCAGTGATTTTGCCAACCTGACCGGCGACGAGCTGCTGCCGCTGTTTCTGGCGGCCGGCGTGACCTCCGTTCGCAGCACGGGTGACGAGATTGTCGCGGCGACCCTGGTGGCGCGGGTCGCCGAACGGCAACCCGCGATCAGCCCGCGGGTATTTACCTGCAGCCCCCTCCTGGATGCCGATCCGCCGATCCATCGCGACATTGGCAAAGGGCTGACCGATCCATCCCAGGTCCCGCCGTTGCTCGACGACCTCAGCCGCTGGCAGGTATCGACACTGAAAATTTATGCCGGTACCAGTCGCCCGATCGGCAAGTCGATCATTGAGGAGGGGCACCGCCGAGGAATGCTGGTAACCGCCCACCTCGGCGCCTATTCCGCTCAAGACGCAGTCGCCGACGGCATCGACTGCCTGGAACATATCTGGTCGGTTTTCAACTACGTGATTCCGCCCGAGGTGGCGCGGGAGCCGGGGATTCGCGGTCGCGTCGATCTGGAGAATCCGCTCTGTCGTTCGCTGGTCGAGGAACTGGCCCGCCGCAAAGTATTTGTCGATCCGACGCTGGCCGTATTCCGCAACATGATCCTGCTGCCGGACGTACCTTCCGTTCGGGAACATCCGGACAACCAATTGGCGCCGCGCCGCCTGCGCGAATTCTGGCCGATCTATCTGACTCGCACCGGTTGTCCGCAAGGCGGACCGCTGGAAGATCGGCGCCGCGAGTTCGGCAAGTTCCAGGAACTGGTCGGGCGAATGTCGCGCGCCGGCGTGCTGCTGCTGGCAGGCACCGACACGCCCGAACCGCAATGCACGCCAGGTTTCTCGCTGCACCAGGAACTGGAAATGCTGGTGGAATCGGGTTTGAGTCCGGCGGAAGCCATTCGCGCGGCGACACTGCACAACGCCATGGCACTGCGCCAACAGGACCACCTGGGGTCGATCGCACCCGGGAAACTCGCCGATCTGGTGTTGCTCGACGCCGATCCCTTGGCCGATATCCGCAACACACGCCGGATCGAACTGGTGATCCGCGGCGGCATACCGGCTCGCCCAGCCGAACTGCTGAAACAAGTACCGGCCAACTAAGAAGGGTGAAGGGTGAAAGAAGAGCGGGACGCCCCGAAGGGGGCCGATGGCTACTCCCTCACCCGTGGCACCCTGGGCATCACCGCCCCAGTAACCCGTTCCCCCGTTCCCCTCATTCCGCACGATCGGTTCCGAGTGGCCGGGTGAATCCTCTGCGCAGCTGCTGGTTCATGTAGAGTTCGCGCAGTCTTCGGCGGAATTGATTGGTACGTGGATTGCCGAGCTTTTCCTGTTCATCCTTGGGAAGTTCGGAATAGAATCGAGCTTCGTCGTCGGTAATCTGATCGGGCATCTTTGCTGTTTGCTGGAAAATCCATCGCATCAGTCGTGCCAGTCGATCGCCGTCGTTCGGATCGCGGCGCAGTTCGCGAGCCCCGCTGGGTGTCAGTTCTTCGAACAACCGTTCATAGTCGGCGGTATCGGGAACGATCTTGGTGCTGGCCTGGCGCAGGTGGATGAAGTAGAGCAGGAAATTACGATTGGCGTCCTTGGCCTGTTCGATTCGAGCCCGCCACGTTTCGGGAATCCGCGAGGGGGATTCGAGCAACGGTTCGGTGATGGTGGCGGCGTGCGCGGTAATGAACTCGTCCAGCCATCGTATCGCGGTCAATACATCTTCGGGTTTATGCCGCGACTCCTGCTGCTTCACGATTTCCTTGACTTTTTCCAAGCGCTGCTGGGGAGGCAGTTGTTTGACTTCCTGCTGTTGGTCTTGGGGCAACGATCCCAGCCAGTTGCAGTAATCGCGCAGGACGCGATCGAGCTGCTCGGCCTTGGCATTGAGCTGGATCGTTTCGTGCATGGCGCGAATACGTTCCTGGGTGGGCGGCGAAAGTGCGTAGAACGTCTGTTTCTGTTCCAGCAGGCGAGCGGTCTGGCTGGGACTGAGCGCTTCCAGCTGCTGACGGCGCTCCCCCAATGTACCGCGATCTCCCGGCAGCATTCCGACTGTGACCGCCCAAGCGACGATCCATAGGTTACTGTTCATCGGGCGCGTCCTCATGAAACAGGTTTTCCCGTGCCAGCAGTTTCAAGAACTCCACGGCTTCGGTCGGTTCCTGGTTGGGGCTGTCGAGCATCTGGTAGAGCGTGACGCGCTCGATGATCGGCAGATCGTTCAGCAGCTGGCGATCGGGCGCGGTGACGATCAATCGCACCAGCTCAAAGCTGCCGACGGTGGCCGCCACGGTGGTGACGACTCCGGCGATCCAGAGTCGCATCGATCTCCTGCGCGATCGCGCCGCGACGGAATCGACATCCTGTTCGGCCTTGATCGCGACGAGTTCCATCGTAGTCTTGGCGAACGACTGCCCGGCATGCACGCGTGGCAGCGCATCCATCAGGTCCCAGGCGCGCTGCAGTTGTTGCAGGCGTTGCCGGTAATCGACATCGCGAGCCAGACGCCGTTCGATGCTCTGGGAGGTCTCGTAATCGAGTTCTCCATCGAGGTATGCGACCAGGTTTTCCTCGTCCGCCGAGTCGAAACCAGGCGGGGTAGCGCGTTCGTTGGGTGGTTCGCGGGTTGGTTTTGAAGGGATCGTCATGATGCCGATCCTCCCTGCGGATGCTGGCCTTCCTGCATGTACGGTTCGAGGATCACGCGAAGGCTCTCGCGGGCTCGCCACAGCAGCGACTTGATCGCTTGAACCGACATCCCCATCGATTGGGCGATATCCACGTAGCTCATTTCCTCGAACCGCGACAGCAGCAGGGCGGTTCGTTGCTGGTCCGTGAGTGCGTCCATCGCGGCCCGCACGACTTGCGCCAATTCGGTCTTGTCGATCTGGCGCGTCGGCATCAGGCCGCTGGCGGCCAAGGCCAGACTCGCCAGATCAATCCCGGTCGACTGTTCCTGACCTGACGAGGCAAGCACGATTTCCTTGCGACGTGACTTCTGACGACGGGCGTTACTGGCAAGATTGGTGGCGATCGTAAATAACCAGGTCACGAATTTGGCATTCGGGCTGTACGACTTCCGTGCCCGATAGACGCGAAGGAACGTTTCCTGCGCCAGATCTTCGGCCAGTTCCGGATCGTTGACGAGATGTTCCAGGACCGTGAGTAATCGACTCTGGTAGCGGAGAACCAGCTCTTCGAAGGCCGCGGCATTGTCGTCCCGTACCTGCAGCATCAGGCGGACATCCGGGTCGGATGTCTCGTAGGGGACAGCGGCAGGAACGGTGACGGACAATCATGCCTCGGAATGCTTGGTAGTCGGAACCGCGACGGACGGCTCCCGACCTGCGGTAGGGAATTCGGACCGCGGCGGGCATTATTCTAACACCTGGGCCGTCGAAAAGTTACTTCCCGGCTGCCGGGTCGCTGACGGTTGCATCGGTCAAGGAAACCAGCGGGGCGCCGCCTGGCATCGATCGCCGCAACTGGCCGCAAGCGGCATCGATTTCGTCCCCCTTGCGCACGCGGAACTGTACGTTGATCGATCCGCGCTCCAGGATTTCACGAAATCGCTGCTGGCATGCTAACGTCGGAGTCTGATACGGCAAGCCCGCCACCGGATTGTAGGGAATCACGTTCAGCATCGCCGTCCGTCCCCGCAGCAAGGCTGCCAGCTGACGCGCATGTTCGGGCTGATCGTTGATCTCTCCCAGCAGCACATATTCGAAGGTCAACCGCCGCCCGGAAGCGACGAAATAGCGATCGGCAGCCGCGATGATCTCGGACAGACCGATGCGGCGATTGACGGGCACGATCTCGTTACGGAGCGCGTCGTTAGGCGCGTGCAGGGAAACCGCCAGATGGTACTTGGGGCATTCCGTGGCCAGGCGATCAATCGCCGCGGGAAGACCGACGGTGGAAATTGTGATTCGGCGCGCACTGATCGCCAGGCCGTCGTCCCGGCTGGCGACTTCCAGCGCCGCGAGTACCGCGTCCAGGTTCGCCAACGGTTCCCCCATCCCCATGACGACGATATGGCTCAAACGTTCGTCCGCCGGCAGGAGACGCTGCAGCCGGAGGATCTGTTCGAGGATTTCACCCGTGGTGAGGTTTCGCTCGACGCCGTCGAGTCCACTGGCGCAGAAGACGCAGCCCATCGCGCAGCCGACCTGGCTGGAGATGCAGATTGAGCGACGATGAGCTTCGCGCAGCAGGACGCATTCGATTCGGCCGCCGCCCGGCACTTCCAGCAGCAGTTTTTCGGTCCCGTCAAGCGCGTGTCGATGCGTGATCTGGCGCGCGACCCAGACCGGGAACTCGCCCGCCAGCCGTTCGCGGAGCTCCCGCGGCAGATCGCTCATCGACTCCCACGAATCGGCCCGGTTGGTAAAAATCCATTTCCGAATCTGCGCCGCGCGGTAGGCGGGAATCCCCTGGTCCTTCAACCACTGTCGCAGTTCGTTCTGGGTCAGCTCAAGCAGGTGACGCATAGTGGCATTGTAGCAGTCGAACGGCGACCGGACTTCGACAAAAAACGCCGTCCCTCGCATGGATCGAGGGACGGCGAAGAGAGTTTCGTAATGGGAAGCCGTCGAGCGGCGGTTAGAATCCTCCCGCGCGGTTGCGAGCACCACCGCCACCACCGCCACCGCCACCGGCGGCGGCGGCGGCGCCGATCGCTTTCAGCACGCCTGTTTCCACTTCCAACCGGCCGACGCTACCGCGCGGAATGGTGCGGCTCGTCACGCGGATATGGTCCTTCCCGTCGGATTGCGCCAGGGATTTTGCAACCCGCTCCATATTCGGATCTTCGCTGATCGCCGCCGCAAACTTCATGATCGGTGTCATCGCCACCTGCACGACCATCGGAAGCGCCGACTTGCCCTTGCCGGATTCCGCGTTCTGCATGCTGGCCTTGATCAGTCCGATCCCGTCGTCACCAACCGCCAGGAACATCCGGTTCGCGCCGATGCCCAGCGTAATCTCCACCGACTCGCCGAAAATATCCTGAACGTCGTTGCTGACTCCGTCCAGCGGCACGTCGATCACATGAAAGTTCACGCCCTTATGCGTGCCGGCGTTCAACTGGATCTGCGGCGCGCCGGGCGCATTCTTGGTCAGTTCGACAAGCTTCTTGATACCGTTCTCCAGCTTGGTGCCGTCGACAAGCAGGCCGCCGATCACCATTTGGAATTCGTCGTCCTCCAGCACGATCGAACTACCCAAATCGAGCTTGCCACCCTTGATCGTCGCTTCGACCGCATCCATGATCGATGTCAGTGCACCCTTGACTGTATCCCGGGCAGCCTGATCGGGAATGCGCCCGCCGTTGTCGATTTCTTGCATCGCCTGCTCGCGCAGCGCCTTGAAATTGCCTAGAGCCTGTTCGATGTCGTCGGCGGCCAACGTGGTGATCAAATGCATGGAAATGGCGGCCGCGTCGGTCGCCAATCCAGAGAATTCCGACTTCGCGTCCTTGCCCTGCGCCATCTGTTTCGCCAGGGCGCTTCCGTCCCGGGCAGTCATGCCGAACTCCATCGCGATATTCTGAGCCTTGGCGTCGATCGCAAGGCCGACCGTGACGCTATCGACGTCGTCGAACATCGTATCGAGCTGCTTTTCAACGTTCGCGCGCATCTGCTCCTGAAGCGCGGCATCGCCAGCGCCAAGGGGGGCGATCGCTAACAGGCTCTTGATCTGCGTCCGCGCGACGTTCCGCAGTTCGGCGGGGATGTTCTGCACATTGAGTTGCACGGCAACGTCGTACTGCCGGGTCAGAGCGGCCAGCGTTTCCGCGGGATTGTCGGGGGTATTCGCCAGGGAGCCGATGTCATTCGAAAGGTAGGCCCAGCCCTTTCCCTCCTTGACGTAAATCGACTGCTCGTTGGCACGAAATTCGTACTTGCCGCCGCCCAGTTCCTTGGGACTGCCGATCAGTTCCTTCTGTTGCGCGAACAACCCCTTCAGGTCCTCCACGGGGAGAAACACCAACAACTTCGGTTCGCCCTGATCGAGGCTTACAAAGCCGCCGAGAGGTTTGGTCTGATCGACCTTGGAAACAGCGGCGCGGCCCATCATCAGCGGAAAGCCAATCTGATCGGCCGCCCCCGCCCATTGCGCCACGGCGGAGACATCATTGAAGACCTCATTCAGATTGTTGATCGCCACGACCAGGGCAGCCTTGGATCGATCCTGGGCCCGGATACCCGCCGCCGGAACCAGTAAGACCACGGCACAAAAGGCCGCGACACGCAGCCGGTTCATAATCGCTCTCACAGCTTCACTCCCTATGGAAAACAGAACGGTTCAATGAGACAAGCCAATTAACCTCGAACGGAAACGCTCCGACACGACTGATACCTTGCCATGCCCGCAGAAGTTTTCGGGCAGCGGCGTGCCGCCATTCATTTCGCCAAAATTCCCGGAAAAGGGCCGGCGGCGCGGCCCCCCGGCCGACACGAGCCCGGCACGTTGCCGGATCTAGCGTTCACGAAAGACGATCCGGCCTTTCGACAGATCGTAGGGGGAAAGCTCCACCTGCACTTTGTCGCCAGGTACAATGCGGATGAAGTTCTTTCGCATTCGTCCCGCCACGTGCGCCATCACTTCACCCCCCGTTTCCAGTTGTACGCGAAACCGCGTATTCGCCAGTGCTTGCGTCACCGTGCCGTTCACGACAAATGCTTCCTCTTTGTTCGCCATGCACTGCTCCGACCGGTCAGGGAGTTATCCGGATCTTCCGGGAACGATAAATCGTTCGTAGTGTATCACTTAGGTAGTTCCCGTCCAAGGGCCGCATTGCACCGCCGCATGTAGCTAATGCTGTCGGCGGCAAGTCCTTCCAGGCCCGTGGGATATTCGTATTCGAAGACTTCGACGGAAACCCAGCCGGCATACCCAACGTCGTTCAGCGCCTGGAAAATCGGCACAAAGTCCATTTCCCCCATGCCCGGTCCCCGTCGATTCGGGTCGTTGGAGTGGAAATGGACCATCCAGGGCGCAAACCGTCGAATCGTGTCGGCCACCGCAAACGGCTCACTCGACATCGCCTTGACATCAAGGTGCAGGCGGACCTGGGGTGAACTGACTTTTCCGACCAGTTCCACCCCCGCCGCCGCCGTCTGCAGGAAGTCACCCTCCTGCGGGCCGAGTGGTTCGACAGCAATGGTCACACCCAGCTTCTCCAGGGTGGGACAGACGCCGCGAAGGACGTCCGCGGCGTAATCCATCCCCGCGGCATGGGTTACGCCCGGCAGCAAATTGCGTTGCTGGGGCGATCCGAGCACCATGATCTTGCCGCCGAGCTCGGCGCACAGCCGAGCCAGTTCCCCTAAATAGGCGCTCGTCCGGCCACGAACCGCCGCGTCGGGCGACGTCAGGTAATAGCCTTGGGTACGAGCCAGCAACCAATGCAGACCGACCGCTTCCAGTCCGGCAGATGCGAGCTGTGCGCGAACCTCGCCGCGACGAGCCGCTGAAATCGAGGTCGCATCGGGACCCATCGTGAAAGGAGCGAATTCGATGCCGGTATACCCACACTCCCGCGCGACCGCGAAGGCGCGATCGAAGGGCCAGTCAACAAACGTCTCATTGCAGATTGCATATTGCATGATCCAATCCCCCCGGCGCAGTATGGTAGCATACGCTCCCGCGATCAGAAATAATCGCGGCATGCCAACCTCATACCAACCCGCCGAGAACCTACCCGTCATGTTGCCAGTTTCACGGCGGCCCAATCCGCTGCCCTCCGATGATTGCCCCCGGGTGCGACGATTCTTCCTGGGGCTGTTCCTGTCGCTGTGCTTGACACTGGCGATCACACCGACGGCCGCCCGCGCGCAAGCGATCGACGATTCTGTCGACCAGGACTACAAGGGGGAGTTGCCCCGGATCCCCCCCAAATCACCGGCCGAAGCCCAGCGGTTATTCCATGTCCAGCCCGGTTTTCGGATCGAGCTCGTGGCTGCCGAGCCGCTGGTGACCGATCCGATCGCGCTGGCGTTTGACGAACGGAATCGCCTGTATGTCGTGGAAATGCTCGATTATTCGGAGGACGACAAGGCGAACCTCGGCCGCATTCGGCGGCTGGAGGACACCGATCGGGATGGCGTCTTCGATCGGTCGACGGTGTTTGTCGACAAACTCTCCTGGCCGACGGCCCTGACCTGTTACGATGGCGGACTGTTTGTGGCCGCCGCGCCCTATGTCTTGTATTTCAAGGATACCGACGGCGACGGCGCCGCCGATCAGCGCAAGCTGCTGTTCTCCGGCTTTGAACGGAGCAACGTACAAGGGCTGGTGAATTCGTTCCAGTGGGGGCTCGACAACCGCATCCACGGCGCGACCAGCAGCAGCGGGGCCCAGATCGTCAAAGGTCCCGATCATCCCGCGTTTCAGGAGCAGAACAATCCACCGCTTGTGTTGCGCGGACGCGATTTCGCGATCGATCCGCGAACGCTGGAAATCGCCGCGACCAGTGGCGGCGCGCAACACGGAATGTCATTCGACGACTGGGGCAACAAGTTCGTCTGCCACAACAGCGATCACATCCAACTGGTGATGTTCGACGACCGGTATGTGGCGCGCAATCCATTCCTGGCCCCGCCCCCGTCCCGGCTGAGCATCGCGGTCGAGGGACCGCAGGCCGATGTGTTCCGAACCAGTCCGGTCGAGCCATGGCGACTGGTCCGCACGCGGCTGCGGGTCAAAGGGGTAATTCCGGGCCCGGTCGAGGGCGGTGGACGCGCCGCGGGATACTTCACCAGTGCCACCGGGATCACCATTTACCGTGGCGACGCCTGGCCCGAAGCCTGCCGCGGTTATGCGATTGTCGGCGACGTTGGCGGTAATCTGATTCATCGCAAAGTGCTAAGGCCGCAAGGCGTGGCGATGACAGCCCATCGCATCGATGAGAAGTCGGAATATGTGAGTTCGGAGGATATCTGGTTTCGACCGGTGCAGTTCGCCAACGGGCCCGACGGCGGGCTGTACGTCGCGGACATGTACCGGGAAGTCATCGAACATCCCGCCAGCCTGCATCCCGTGATCAAGAAGCACCTCGACCTGACTAGTGGACGTGATCGTGGCCGAATTTACCGAATCGTCGCCGAAGGCGCGGCGCGCCGGTCGCGGCCGGCGCTGGAGGAGTCGACGAGTCCCGAACTGGTCGCGGCGCTGGCCAGCGAAAACGGCTGGACGCGGGACACGGCCGCGCGGTTGATTTACGCGCGGCAGGACCGGCGGACCGTTCGCGATCTGGAACAACTCGCCAGCGAATCGACCTCCGCCCTGGCGCGGATGCACGCGCTTTACGCTTTACGCGGGCTGCAGGCGCTGCGCCCCGAGACGCTCCTGGAAGCACTGAACGACCGCGACCCGCGCGTCCGCGAACATGCATTGCGCTGCGCCGAATCGTTGCTGGACGACGCGCGAGTTCGCGATCGGTTGCCGGCGATGGCGGACGATCCGGATCCGCGCGTGCGCTACCAGCTAGCGTTCAGCCTGGGAGAGCTCGATAACACGCCGATTCGAACCCAGGCTCTGGCACGTGTCGTGCGCCACGATGCCGACGATGCCTGGATCCCGTTCGCCGCGCGCAGTTCGCTCGTCGAAGGTAGCGGCGCGCTGCTGATCGAGCTCGCCGCCGACAAGGCGTTCCGCGAATCGACCGCCGGCCAGTCCTTCCTACAGCAGCTGGCGGCGCAGATCGGCAAGCAGCAACGGGCCGACGACGTCGCGGCGCTGCTGGAACTGCTGCGGATTACGACCGAGACGAACCAGGCGTTCCTGCAGAAAATCCTGCAGGCGCTCGCCGCGCCGCCCGACAGCAAGCTCGGAAAACAGATCGCCGCCGCCACGGGAGGCAAAGCCGAATCGTTGACCGCCGAACTGGTCGCCGAAGCGAGCGCCACCGCATTGCGCGCGGAGGCCAGCCTTGACGAGCGTGTGGCGGCGGCCCAATTGCTGCGACTAGGTCGGTTCCCCGCCCTGCAGCCGACCCTGCTGCAGCTGCTGGCGCCGACGCAGCCGGTCGAACTGCAATCCGCCGCACTCGCGACGCTCGCCCGCTTCAGCGAACGCGAGGTCGCGGACCTGATGCTTACGGAGTGGAACTCCCTGAGCCCTCGCATCCGATCCGCCGCCGGCGACCTGTTGTTCTCCCGCCCGAATTGGACCGCCGCGATGCTCGACGCCGTCGCCGCCGGGCAGCTCAGCGTCAACGACCTCGACCCTACCCGCTTTCGGCTGCTGACCGGACATGCCGATGACCGCATCCGCCGCCAGGCCGAACGATTGATCGGTCAGGCTCAGCTCGGCCGACGCGCCGAAGTCCTCGATGCCTACCGCGGAGTGCTCCAGCAGCAAGGCAACGCCGAACATGGCAAAGAGATCTTCCGCAAAGTCTGCGCGCCCTGCCACCAACTCGGCGGCGTCGGCTACCCTACCGGCCCCAACCTGGCGACGATGCGCAATCGCGGCGCGGAAAATATCCTGCTCAACGTGCTCGATCCTAACCGCGAAGTGAATCCGCAATACCTGAATTACTCGCTGGTCACCCAGGACGGACGTACGCTGAGCGGAATGATCGCCGCCGAAACAGCCAACAGCGTTACCCTGAAACGAGGCGACAACGCTACCGATACCGTGCTCCGCATCGACATCGAACAACTCAAAAACACCGGACTCTCCCTGATGCCCGAAGGCCTTGAAAAACAGATCGACCCCCAGGCCATGGCCGACCTGATGGCATTCCTGCTCGCCGTTGAATGAACGGGGAACGGGTTACGGGGGCGGAGATGCCCAGGGTGCCACGGGGGAGGTACTCCGAGCCCGTGCTCCCACTATGTGCCACGGGTGGGGGAGTGGCCATCGGCCCCCTTCGGGGCGTCCCGTTCTTCTTTCACTCTTCACTCTTCACGTAGTCGGACCAAGCGGACGATAACGGCGCCTCGATAGCGACTCGCTCCCTGGTCATTGGATCGTCAAAGCTCAAGCGCCGCGCGTGCAAAGCGATCCAGCGCTGGCGCGGATCGGCGGCCGGCGGGCCGAATCGCGATCGAGCGCCGTACAGTTCATCGCCCAGTACGGCATGGCCGTGGTGCATTGCCTGCAGACGAATCTGGTGGGTGCGGCCGGTTTCAAGTTGAATTTCCAGCCAGGAGATGGAACCGTCGGTCGCTCGCGATTCCCAGTGCAGGATCGCCTGCCGCGCTTCGGGATGGTCGGCGGCGACGATCTCCGATCGAGCTTCATCCGGTAGTTTCCGCATGAAGTCGGACCAGGTTCCACGGCAATCGGACGGAGGCAGCTCGCCTTCGACCAGCGCCCAATAGCGTTTCTCGACGCGGCGCTGTTCAAACTGTTCAGCAATGCGCTGCGCGGCCCGCACGTGCCGCGCGATCACCAGCGCTCCCGACACCGGCCGGTCGAGTCGGTGGGGCATGCCAAGATAAAGATGATGCTGTTTGCCTTCCCGAATCTGCAGGAAGCGACGCACGCGCGCTTCGATACTGTCGATACCTGGCGGGGCCTGGGTAAGCACGCCGGGAGGCTTGGCCACGACCAGGCACGGTCCCCGCTCGTAGAGGATCTCCAGGCTGGGCGGGCCGCCTTCCGTCATTCCGCGCGATTCCGAATCATACCTGGGACGCGCCGGGAACGACGTACGGGCTGCGGTAGTTGCGCGTGAGCATCGCGTTGGCGGCCGGGTTATTCTGGAACGTCTCTTCCGCGACGTTCAGTGCCAGCACCGCACCCATGCGCACCTTGAGCCCCTCGACTTTCACCTCGTTTTCGTTCAGGTGAGCCAACGTTCGCTGCAGCGTATCCTGGTAGTCGTCGGTCTGCTTGAACGTTGCCAGCTGCGGAGCAAGCTCCTGGGCCGGCAGATCCGTGCCTAAGCGGTAGGAGATGTTCGCCAGATGGCACAACGCGCTGGAGAGATGGCCTTCCTCGATATCCGCGGTCAGATCCGACGCATTGCGGCTGCGCACCGCTTTGAGAAAATTGGCGAAGTGCAGGTTGTCTCCGCCGCCCTTGAACGTGGCGACCTCCTTGCCCTCCTTGTCGAACGCCACGCCCGATTCATAGCTGCCGATGACGACGTAGCCGTCCGTGCCTTCGACGATGATCCCGACGCTGGCCCCTTTGTAACGCGGCGTCTTGAGTCCGCGGACTTCGAAAACGAGCGACCGGCTTCCGTAGTCCTGGACCGCCACTTGCGTGTTGGCGGTCTCGCCGGCGTCCTCGTAGCCGAAGCGCCCGCCGTAGCTGACCACGGCATTGCTGAGTGTTTTCGCGCCGAGCGCCCATCGGCAGAGGTCCATTTGATGGATACCCTGGTTGCCCAGATCTCCGTTACCGAAATCCCATTGCCAGTGCCAGTCGTAATGGAATCTCGGTCGGGTCACCGGGCCCATCGGCGCCGGGCCACACCACAGGTCGTAGTTGATATTGGCGGGAACTTCGTAGACGCCTTTGGGGCCAATCGATCCTCTCGGTTTGTAGCAGAGTCCCCGCGCCAGTTTGACCTCTCCGATTTTTCCCGCGTGGATATATTCCATGGCGGCGATCATTCCGGGATTGGAGCGCGACTGGGTTCCGGTCTGACAGATTCGCTTGTGTTTACGAGCGGCCTCGACGATCCGCCGTCCCTCGCTGACGTTGTGGCTCACCGGCTTCTCGACGTAAACATCCTTGCCGGCCTGGATTGCCCAGATCGCGCCCAAAGCGTGCCAGTGGTTAGGCGTCGCGATGGTGACGATGTCGACGCGGGGATCTTCGAGGACTTTGCGGATATCCTCTTCGAACTTGGGCACGTGGCCGTCTTGCCGTTTGCCGACTTCCTCGGCCCGCTTGCCGCCGATGTCGCGATCGACGTCGCAGACATAGAGGATTTCGGTATCGCCTCGTCCGGCGAACGCCGAGATATGGCTGTTGCCTCGTCCGTTGACCCCCATGACGGCGACGCCCAGGGTTTCGCTGGGGCCTTTACCTGGCTTGTCTTCGTCGGCGAAAACGTTCGGCGCCGCGTGGGCCGCCACGGCGGCCGCGGTAGCCAGCATCGATTCTTCCAGGAATTCACGGCGTGAACGGTGCGACATGGCTTGGCTCCTTGGAACAAACACGAAATCAACCTGGGGGAATCAACCCGCGGTCGGCGGGGCAACCCCCGCCGCGACCTCAAGGCTACTCAACCTGATCCCGAACCTCAAGACCCAGCGATCGCCGATACGATTTGCGTTGCGAGTCGAGCCCCCGCTCGTCGGTGATTGCCGCCCAACGCTCCGCGACCTGATTCAGCGCCGCCTCGGCACTCATTTCGCCCCGCAGATGGGCGAGAATCTTTTCCCGCAACACCGCCAGGTAGTCTTCGTGGCCGGAGAGGCGCGGGTAAAGGAAATAGGCCGAACGATGGAACGAAGCTTCCACGGTTTCGTAATAGGAACGCGTGGTGGCGGGACCAAGTCCGCCCGGGAGCCAGGCGTCGGCTTGGGCCTGCTGGGTCACGCGGAACGGCGCGGTCAATCGACTGGCGGGCGTGACCCGAGCGCTCCATTCGCCCCCGGACAACAGCCGCAGCGTGTTCAGCGCGGTGGCACCGCGGCGGGAACCGCGCACCAGCGCTCCAACCTGCCCCGCCGCGCCCACCAGGGTGGCCCGCGTCGACTCGTCGACTCGCTTTGTTTCCCAACGGCGATCGAAAAAACTGTAGGCCCGATTGCTGCCGGGCAGTTCGGCGAACCGGATCGGCCGCGTTTCGGAAGCCTCGATTCGCTCCGTTCCCGCGTGCGTAACCCGCGTTACCGCCATCGCGGCCTCACCATCGATGACCGCGCGCACCACGGCGAGCTGATCCATCTGCAGACTTGCGGGGGAGACCTCGGCCACCTTCGCCATCCGCGTCAGCGCTTCAACGAACGGTGGAGTATCGATCAGCGGTTGCATCGTGCGGTAGTCGAACAATGTCGAATGCTGGCTGCGGTGGCGCGCTCCCGCCGCGGCATGCGCGAGAAACAGATCGACGATATCGGTGTCGCCCAGCGGTTCCAGCACGGCATGCCAGGGCGCATCGCCTGAACCGGCCGGCTCGCCGGAAAGTGCGCGTGATGCGAGCTTAGGCAGCATCTCCAGGTACTCGCCCCAGGTCGCTGGCGGCTCGAGTCCGGCGGCCTTCAGAACGTCCGCGCGGTAACAGAGTACCCAAGGCGCGGAGCCGAATGGAATCGCATAGGTCCGCGCCCCCCAGTCGACTTCGCGCAATCGGATCAAATCGAACAGCTCGCGCCAGGCCAGCGCCGGGTCATCCAGCACCGACGAGGGCAGCGGCATGATCAGTCCGCGATCGGCCAGGTCGCCGAGCAACCGAACCGGAAAGATCACCGCGTCGGCGTCCAGTCGGGTTGCGTCGCGCAGCGGTTGCCAGTCCGCCGCTTCCACCCGCAGTTCGGCATCCGCGCGGGCCGACCATTGCTGGCGAATCGTCTCCGCCAGCGCGGGGTCGTCGATCACCATCAATCGCGTCGGGTCGGGTCGACCGCCGTCGCTCCCCGTCTCCTGAGTCTGCGGCTTCTCCGCCCCCTTTTGCGCCGGCACTCCCGCCGAGTCGGTCGAATTCGAGCAGCCGGAGCAGGCGAGCGCAATCGTCCACAGCGCAATCGTCCACAGGCAACCAAGTTTTCGGAACGGACCCAATCCTCCACTCATCAGGCAAAACTCCCTGGATATCGCTCGACATTGCTCTCTACGCAAGGCAGCCGCGGAGGGATCGAGCCGGCCGGCGGACAGGGACAATTACCTCGACGATTACCGCGACACGGCGCGTCGTTTGCCGACAGGATCGGTCGTTTCGGCTGAAATCGCCATCACGGCAAATGCGGTTCCGGCATGCGAAATGAAGTGCTTGGTGTCCTTGAACAGGGACCGCGTGAACCAGCGTCCGCTTTCCCGCTGATTCGATTTCAGCCAGGCGACCGATTTTTTCAGTCGGGGGTCGTCCGCGGGAATACCGCTGACGCGCAAAACGTAGGTCAGGAAACCGGTCGCATATCCATCGCTCGAATTCTGGTCCTGCGCACTGCCGTCGTGGCGACTCCAGTGTCCGAGGCTGGCGAGGTTCCAGCCGCCGTCGGGTCGTTGCAGTTCCCAGAGCTTGTCGACGGTTGCCTTGCGCTCCTCCGCCGAGACCAGTTCCTCGACGTACGCCGACGCCCACAGCAGCATCGCCTGATGATGAACTCCCGGCGGTGGATTGGCGCGGAGGTAGGTCCGCGCCTTGGCGATCCCCGATTTCGCCGCGGCGGTTTCGGCATAACTTGCGGGTGCCACGCCGGCGGCAATCAGCGCCAAGGTCGCTCCGTAATGGTCATCCGATTCCATCGGTGGCCAATCGCATTTGCGCCAGTTCCAGCCGCCGTCGTCGCGCTGCAATGTCCAGACCTTGTCCAGCGCCGTGCGGGTCAGCGGATGCAATTCGCCGGTTGTCGCGACATCGTTGAAAGCCAGTGCTGCGGCGGTCGCCACGACTTCCGCATCCCAGCGCGGGCCTTTGACGGGCCAGCGATCCCGCACCAGTTCCTCGGCAAAGCTCCGGACGGTCGCATGCGCGGAGCCGCCCTCGCCGGCGGCGGGTCGCGCATAGAGGTATGCGAAGTTGGTGTGGCAGGTAAGACACTGCCGCTGCTTCTGCCAGTCGAGCGCCGCGGTATCGAGAAATTGAACGGCATCGCGCATCGAAAACTGCTTTGCCAGCGGTTCGTCGGCCCGGTTCGCGGCCGGTTCGCGGACATTCGCCAACGTCACTTCCTCTTCCGCACGCGCACCCGGCGCGAGCCACGGTCCCGCCGTGGCGACCGCGATGGCGATCACGAGTTGTCCATGGATCCAGGCAAGTCGCACCGTTCGCGTCATGATTGTCTCCCTGTGATTGGTCTGGTAGTTCGCTGAAGATACGCGAATTGGTCGGTCGAGGCAAATCGGACGGCCTGATTCATGAACCGATGCGTGTTCCCCGGAAGGTCTGCCAGCGGTACGCGTGGGGATCGCGCAAGGCCGCATCGGAGTCGACCGACGGCGTGTCCGCGGTTTCGCACAGCGCGTGCCGGATTCCCAGCAGCATCGCGCGGCGCATTTCCTGGGCCAGAGGCGCGTCGACTTGCCGCAGGAACTCGATTTCCCGTCGGCGGCTCACCGCGACATATTCTCCGTTCTGGATGACGATCGAGTGACGTTGAATGGCGGGAACGCGCGAATGCGCGTCGACGATTCCGCGCAGGTTGAGCGGATCGGCCGCGGAGATGACCACCCAGGGATCGTCCTCCGACCCCTCGCGGACCTCCCGCAGTTTTGTCACCGTCGATTCCTCGGCGTATTGCTCGCCACCGACACCGGCGACAAATCGACCGCCGCGAAGTTCGCCGCGTGTTTCGAGCCTTCGGAAGACTCGGGTCAGTTCACCCCAGGCGGGCGCCGCCGACTCCCTGGCCAGCAGATCGCGAAACACCACTCCGTATCGCCGAATAAGCTGCCAGCACCAGCGCGTGACATACCGTTCGTGATCCGCGCCTTCCCGCCGGATCCGCCTGGAGAATTCGATCGATGGAAAGCGGGACCACCTGCCGACAGCCACGGTCGTCTGGCCTAACCGCCGCTGGGCCGCCGGCCGTTGCCTTGTCGAACGACGCAGGGGAAGGGGCGTGCCGATCAGGGAGCGCACCGCGGCGAATCCGTCCGCAGTAATCAGCCCCAGCGCCGCCAGTTCGCGCAGCGCTTCCTCCAGGTGCGCGGGCAGCAGTTCGGTGATCGCGCGGAGTTCGCCCAGGAACAACGCGCCGCGCTGCTGCAGGGCGTCGAGCACCTGTCGAGCGTTGGCCCGGCAATGCCCGGACAGGTCCTCGCGCGGGGCCGGCAGCAGCCAGTCGAGATCTTCCCGGCGTCCCATGGCCAACGACATGGCGCGGGTCAACGGAGCTCGGCTCGGCGCCGATTCCGCCGACCGCACCGGAGGTAGAAAGCGGCCCCAGACGAGTTCCCCGGAGAGGAACAGTTGATCGAGCCAGTCGGGATCGTAGTCGAGAACGCGCGACTGCAGCAACGGAAACTCCCAGGCCCCGGCCGGCACGTCGAACCCCTGCAGTTGCTCGACGGCGGCGCGCACACCCAGCGGGCCGGTACGCTCCACCTTCGTCAGCTGATGATGGTGCGTGAGAAACCGCAGGTAGTCCTTGACCGAAACCGGCTGGATGCGGCGGCGCAGGCCGTCCATCGTCAGCCGATGGATGCGGGCCAGCAATCGGCGATCGCACCATTCGAGAATATTCTCCGCACGGCGATCGGGAGAGTACCGCCCGCGCATCACCACGCCTTGCGCCTCCAGCGCCTCCAGCGCGGCCGACACCTGGTTCGATTCCAATCCAAGTTTGCCTGCCAGCTCGTCGGCCGTTACCGGTCCCGAACAAGGCATCCGGCCCCGCACGATTTCCGTCCAGCCCGCCGATTGCTCCCATTCTCGCTCGTCCGTGCCCGCGACCGCTACGACGTGCTCGAATTGCGCCGCGGGAAAGACCACCCGCAGCATCGGCAGATGCTCGGCCGCCGTCCAGTATTCGCTCGCCATCTGAAACCGGGCGACACGGCCGGACGCGATCAGCGGCGCCAACCATTGCCGCCACGGCGCGATCTCGTCGCTGCGAAGCTGCACCATCTGCAACAGCGCATCGTGCAGCTCCTCCGGATCGCGGACCGTCGGCCAGGCATCGTCACTCACCTGCCGAATCGCCTCGGGACTCAGCTGCGTCAGGTCGCCGGCATCTTCGATCGAAAGCGATCGGCGGATCTTCACCGCCCGCGTCCTGCGCTCGTCCAGCCCGGCCCCGTCCAGGAAGGCGTACGGGCTGGCATTCAGCAGCTCGTGGCTGAACGGAGACGGCTCGCGCGTCTCACACGGAACCAACGCGATCGCGCCGTCGCGAATCTGTGTCAGCACGTCCAGCCATCGCGGCGTATCCATCGCTTCCCGCAGGCAGTCGAGCACCGTCTGGCGGACCAGCGGATGGTCGGGAATTTCGACATCGCCGTGGTGGTTCTCCAGGCAGCCGACCGTTTCCGGAAAAGTCGCGGCCAGCAGGTCGTCGGCGCGGAACCGCTGCAGATGGAACGGGACGCGCTGCCCGGACTGGTTCCGCAGAACGGCAAGCGCGCGGGTGACGTTCCAGCGCCAACGTACCTGGAACATCGGCACCGCCAGGATCGCCTGCCGCAACAGGTGCTCGGCATTGTGCGGGCCCAGCATCTTGAACAACTGTTCGATCGGGAAGCTGTGCTGCGGCGACAGCGACAGCACGATCCCATTGTCGGTGGCAGCCGCCTGCAGTTCGAAATCAAAACTGCGGCAGAACCGTTTGCGCAACGCCAACCCCCAGGCCCGATTGATGCGGGACCCGAGCGGAGCGTGGATGACAAGCTGCATGCCGCCCGATTCGTCGAAGAATCGTTCAAAGACGATCTGGCTTTTCGTCGGCACGAGTCCGACCGAAGCGACTTGCGCCTGGACGTAGCGGATCGCCTGCAAGGCGGCGAACTGGCTGACACCGCATCTCTGACAGAGTCGTTCGATGTCAGCGCGCGGGGCGGAATCCAACGCCGGCCGGGAAGGCTGTTGTTCCGTTGCCTGGAGTGCCGCGGCGCCTGGCAACGGGAACTCTTCGGCGATCTCCTGCCTTAGCCGGGAAACCTCCGCCGACAGTTCGGGCGTGCGACCCGGCCCCTCGCCAAACCAGAACGGAATGGAAGGTGGAGCACCCTCCGCGTCCCGTACGACCACCTCGCCTCCGCGGACATGCCGAATCTGCCACGAAGTATTTCCCAGCACAAAGATGTCGCCCGCCGAGCTGTCGATCGCAAAATCCTCTTCCACCGTCCCGACCAGCGTCCGGTCGTTTTCGGTGACCACGCGGAATTCGGCTTGCTCGGGGATTGCTCCGCCGGACATGATCGCGGCCAGCCGGGCGCCTTTCCTCGCGCGGACTTTTCCGTGGATCCGGTCGCGGTGCAGGTACGCGCCGCGGCGGACCGTCGGCGTCAGGCCGCGGCTCAACATCTCGACGATTTCGTCGAATTCACCGTCGGTCAGATCGCGATACGGCCAGGCGCGACGGATCAGTTCCCGCAGCGCCGGCTCATTCCAGTCGTCGCATGCGACCGCCGCGACAATCTGCTGCGCGAGGATATCGAGCGGCTTGCGAGGGATCTCGATGCGGTCGAGCAGTCCGTTGCGAACCGCGCGCAGCAACGCCATCGATTCGAGCAACTCGTCGCGCGTCAAGGGAAACAGCCGTCCCTTGGGGGTTGCGCCGATCGAGTGGCCGGCCCGGCCCACGCGCTGCAGGAACGCCGCGATCGATCGCGGAGACCCGATCTGGCACACCAGGTCGATGAATCCGATATCGATCCCCATTTCCAACGAGGCCGTCGCCACGATCGCCTTCAGTTTTCCCTGTTTGAGCCGCTGCTCCGCCGACAGCCTCAGCTCCCGCGACAAACTGCCGTGGTGGCTGGCGACCGCTTCGTCTCCCAGCAAACCGCGCAACTGGTGCGCGATCCGCTCCGACATCCGCCGCGTGTTGACGAAAATCAGCGTGGAACGGTGCTCCCCAATGCGTTCCACCAGCCGGGCATAGATCTCCTCCCACTGCTCGCGCGAACAGACCGCGCCCAACTCGCTGGGCGGAACCTCGATTCCCAGATCGAGCGCGCGAATGTGGCCCACGTCGATGATCGTGCAGTCGGGAGCAGGCGCGGCGGGAGCAGGCGCGGCAGCAGCCGCGGATGACTCGACACTCGGCCGGTCACCGACCAGGAACCAGGCAAGGTCCTCGATCGGGCGCTGCGTCGCCGAAAGTCCAATTCGAGTCAGCGGTCGAGCGCAAAGATGTTCAAGCCGCTCCAGCGTCAATGCCAGGTGCGAACCGCGCTTGTCCCGCGCCAGGGCATGAATCTCGTCGACGATGACCGTGCGCACCGTCCGCAAGTGCTCGCGGCTCTTGGCCGACGTCAGCATCAAATAGAGGGACTCCGGCGTCGTGACCAGGATATGCGGCGGCTGTTTGCGCATCTTCTGGCGACTGGCCGTCGGCGTGTCTCCCGTGCGAACCGCGACACGGATCGGAAGTTCGCCAAGTCCCTCGCTGCGACAGCGTTCCGCCAGTTCCAACAACGGGCCGTTTAAGTTTTTTTCGATGTCGTTGCTGAGCGCTTTGAGCGGCGAAACGTAGACGACCTGCGTCGATTCCGGCAAGTCGTTGGAACGCCAGGCGCGAACCAACTGGTCGATGCAGACCAGGAACGCGGCGAGCGTCTTGCCGGAGCCGGTCGGCGCGGCGATCAGCGTATTGCGACCCGCGGCAATCGACGGCCAACCAAGCTGTTGCGCGTCGGTCGGTGCGCCGAATCGATCCTGAAACCAGTTTCGCACCAGGAGGCTGCGCAACGCCTGCAGACCATCTTGCAATTCGCTTTTGTTCGGGCTGCCGGCCGCCGAGTTCTCCCGATCGGTCATTCCTGCCCCTCCTGGATCGTCATTCGCTGCCCGACTCTTGTTTGGCCTCCACCTTCGATTCGACGGGTCGGACCTCGGTCGATCCGTCGACTTCCGCCTCGCGCATCCACTGATCGAGAAAGCCCATGATGAACTGCCGATAGACGCGTTCGAGCAGCGGGTTGGACTTGATCAGCTGAAATGTCTGATAGAGTCGACTTCCTTGCTCGGCGTCCATCGATACTTCCACCGCGCGTCCCTGGGCGTCGACGAGGACGGATCGATACGTCCACGAGCCGTCTTCGGCCTCGATGCGGCGAACATCGTGCAACTGGGCGGTCCGGTAATCGAATTCGCTTCCCGCGGGCGATTCGACCGGACGGTCGGCCCTTTCTTCGGTGCCAAACCACTGCCGTAACTGGAGCGAAAGATTGTCGACCGAATCGCTGCTTGCGACACGATCGAGTCTGCTCGAGAGTTTCCGCAGTTTTTCGAGTTTCGCGTTGTCGTCCTCGGCCTGGGATTCGTCGACCGCGTCCCGCAATTTCTGCCGCAGGTACTCAGGCATCGACGGGTCGGCGTTTTCAGCGGGTGGGGCGACCGCCGCCTGCCGGGACTCTTCGGCCGGGGCCGAAACAAACGTCAGCGGTTGCGCCGACGAAGTCGACGGGATCGCGACGAACCAAGGCCACGCGAAGAGGGAGCAGGTCGCCAGTCCCAGCACGAGCCCAAGGTGCAACGATCCTGAGACGAGCAGGCCGGCATACCAATATCGGTGCGTTTCGTGTTTGCCTGACATGGTCACCGCCAGCCTTGCCCCCCGCGGAGGTTTCGACGATCCTTCCTCAAATGTACGCTGGCCACAGGTGCGTCGCAATGACCAAAAATCGTGGCATAAATTGCCGCGACCGGGCGACAGCGACGGGCCGGTACCGTTAGAATGATTGCCCTGGCCACGACGAAGATTCCCGCCTGATTCGACGCATCCCACGAGGCGCTGTGCCATGCATGTCCGTTTCCGACGCGTTTATCTCCTCGGTCTGTTCCTTGCCTGTTGGTCGCTGGCGACCCCGGTTTCGGCCACGGAATGGCTGCAATTTCGCGGCATCAACGGCAGTGGACGCGCCCAGGGAGCTCGACAATTCCCCGCCGACATCGGGCCGAATTCATCGGTCATCTGGCGCGTGGCCGTCCCTGCGGGCCATTCGTCGCCCGTCGTCACCGAACGGCGCATTTTCCTGACCGGGGTCCGCGACGGTCAGCTGTTGACGTTCGCCCTGGATCGCTCGAAAGGCCGACCGGCCTGGGAGGCCGAAGCGCCGCATGAAAAGCTCGAGGAAATCCATTCCATCGGAAGTTACGCCCAGTCGACGCCCGCTTCGGACGGAGACATGGTCGTGTCGTTTTTCGGTTCCGCCGGCCTCTTTGCATACGACAACAATGGCATCCCGCTATGGAAAGTGCCGATGGGCCCGTTCAATAACGATTTCGGCGCGGCTTCCTCACCGATTATCGCCGGGGATTTCGTGATTCTTAATCAGGATCACGACACCGGTTCTTTCCTCGCCGCATTCGACAAACGCACAGGCAAGCAGGTCTGGCGCACGGACCGCAGCGAATTCCCGCGAAACTTCAGCACGCCGGTGCTGTGGGACAACGGCGGTCGCACGCAAATTGTCATCGCAGGAACGTTGCGGGTCATCGGGTACGAACTGGCGACCGGCAACGAAGCCTGGACGGTCAGCGGACTGTCGCGGACCGTCTGCGCCACGCCGGTGGTGGGACTCGATGGAAATCTCTATGTCGCCGGCTGGTCCGCCGGCGGCGAGGCCGGCGATCGGATCCGAGTCGACGCGTTCGAGTCGATTATCGGACAGGTCGACAAGGACAACGATGGGATGATCTCCGAGGACGAGTTGGACGGGGGCGCGATCAAGCAGCGTTTCTCCCAGGTCGATCGCGATAACGATAACAAGCTCAGCCGCGAGGAGTACGAGTTCTTCCGCGGCCTGTTCGACAAGTCGCAGAACGTCGTGCTGGCGATCCGCCCCGGCGCGGCGGGAGACGCGTCCGAGAGCCATGTCATCTGGCGTCAGGAAAAGCAGGTTCCGTTCTGCGCCTCGCCGCTTTGGGAAAACGACCATCTCTTCGTCGTGCGCGACGGAGGCATCTTCGCCAGCATCGATGCCCGCTCGGGAAAAATCGTCAAGCAAGGCCGGCTGCCGGCCACCGACGAATACTACAGCTCGCCGGTGACCGGCGACAAGAAAATCTACCTGCTGAACGAGAAAGGGAAGCTGACCGTCGTCAGCGCCCAAGGCGCCTGGCAGGTGCTGGCAAGCGCCGACTTTAACGACCCGGTCTATGCGACGCCGGCGCTGGTCGACGGCCGGATCTACCTGCGCACCGAGCATTGGCTCTATTGTTTCGGGAATTAACCCCTGTTTTCCGATGGAGAGATACCGCCATGTCGCACAATCGTCGCACCTTCCTGCATCGCGCGGCCGCCTGCAGTGTCGCGCCCTTCATCGGAACCGCGGCTCGACCCGTTCTCGCCGCCGCCGATAAAGTTCAGATCGCCTGCATCGGCGTCGGGGGAAAAGGCGAATCGGACATGCTCGAGACGTCAACTGGCAATGCCGTCGTGGCCATCTGTGACGTCGACAAAGATCGGCTTGATAAGGCCGCCGCCCGTTTTCCGAACGCCCGGAAATACACCGATTGGCGCAAACTGCTCGAACAGAAAGATATCGATGCCGTCACCGTCTCCACTCCCGACCATACCCACGCGCCGGCCTCCATGGCCGCCATCCGATTGGGAAAACATGTCTATACGCAGAAGCCGCTGACCCATTCGGTTTACGAGGCTCGCAAGTTGAGTGAAGCTGCCGCCATGAAAGGAGTCGTGACGCAGATGGGAATCCAGCACCACGCCACGGCGCGATTGAAGATCGCGGTGAAGACGGTGCAGGACGGCGTGATCGGCAAAGTCAGTGAAGTACACACCTGGACCGATCGGCCCGGAAACTATTGGCGACAGGGACTTACCCGGCCCGACAAAACCGACCCTGTTCCCGCCAACCTGGAATGGGACCAATGGCTGGGCGTCGCGCCGGTTCGACCTTACGTGCAAGCGCTGTATCACCCGTTCCACTGGCGCGGCTGGTGGGATTTCGGTACCGGCGCGCTCGGCGATATGGGCTGCCATATTCTCGATCCGGTTGTCCAGGCACTCGACCTCCATGCGCCCTCGGTCATCACCGCCGAAGGACCACCCCCGCATCCCGATAGCGGGCCCCAATGGTGTATCGTCCATTGGGAGTTTCCTGGCACCAGGTACACCACAGAACGGCTACGTTTGCATTGGTACGAATCCGGCAAACAACCTCCGCGCGAGATTTTCAAAGCCCCCGCCGATTGGAAAGGTTCGTTGAACGGCGTACTGTTCATCGGCGAAAAAGGGAATCTGTTCGTCGGATTTCCCGAAATGCCGGAGCTGTTTCCGCGCGAACAGTTCGCCGCACACAAGTTCCCAGACCTGCAGGACAATAACCACTACCTGCAATGGACGAACGCGATCCTCGGCAAAGAAAAAGCCTCCTGCCCCTTTTCGTACTCGGGGCCGCTTACCGAAACCGTACTGCTGGGAAACGTCGCCTACCGTACCGGCAAGAAAATCGAATGGGACACCAAGGCACTGCAGGCTCGCGGAGTTCCCCAAGCCGACCCGTTTATCAAGCGGGCCTATCGCCAAGGTTGGGAAGCGGAAAGTTTAAGTTGACCGCCGCGATTCCGTCGCGGCCGACTTTGTTGAGTTTCCCGCTTTTTTGTCCCGGTAGATCGCCGCGCGCGACCGGTGCGTTTTCCTGGGTACTGTCCGGGCGCCCTGGAATCCCTTGACGAATCGTTGCGATTCGCCGAGGCTAAGGATCCCCAAGAGTTCCGCAAAAAAAGCGGTCGGAACAGCTCTGCCGCAAGACGTTGGATTGCATCTGGGAAGTTTCCGAGGCCCAAGTGAAGGAATTCCAGGACGGCATGAACAAGTGGGTGGAACTGGTGACGAAGGTCGGAACCTAACCACAAAAATCGGCGGTGCCATGCAGGAAATTGTACGTCAGCTCGAGGAAAAAAGACGGGCCGCGCAGCTGGGAGGCGGCCCACGGCGCATCGACGCTCAACATGCCAAAGGAAAGCTCACGGCCCGCGAACGGCTCGAACTGCTGCTCGACCCCGGCAGTTTCGAGGAATGGGATATGTTCGTCGAGCATCGATGCGTCGATTTCGGGATGGCGGAACAGAGTATTCCCGGGGATGGCGTCGTCACGGGATACGGCACGGTGAACGGGCGAGTGGTGTTCGTCTTCAGCCAGGACTTCACGGTCCTGGGCGGCTCGCTCTCCGAAGCGCACGCCGAAAAAATCTGCAAGATCATGAAGCAGGCCCTGAAGGTCGGCGCCCCCTTGATCGGACTCAACGATTCCGGCGGCGCGCGGATTCAGGAGGGAGTCGCATCCCTGGGCGGTTACGCCGACGTGTTCCAGTTGAACGTGCTGGCTTCGGGGGTCATCCCGCAGATCTCGATGATCATGGGACCCTGTGCGGGAGGTGCTGTCTACTCGCCGGCGATTACCGACTTCATTTTCATGGTCAAAGACAGCTCGTACATGTACGTCACCGGCCCCGACGTGGTCAAGACGGTCACGCACGAATCGGTCACGCACGAGGAGTTGGGCGGCGCCATCACCCACTCGACGAAGTCGGGCGTGGCCGATCGGGCGTTCGAGAACGATGTTGAGGCACTGATGATGTTGCGGCGGTTCATTAATTACCTGCCGGCCAACAACCGCGTGCCGCCCCCTTTCCGCCCCTCGCCCGACAGCGCGGATCGTGAAGAACCGTCGCTCGACACCGTTGTGCCGGAGAATCCGAACAAGCCGTACGACGTTCGCGAGTTGATTCTCAAGGTCGTGGATGACACCGACTTCTTTGAGATTCAACCGGAAAACGCCAAGAATATCGTGGTCGGCTTCGCGCGGATGGAGGGGCATCCGGTCGGGATCGTCGCGAACCAGCCGCTGGTGCTGGCGGGATGCCTGGACATCAAATCCTCGATCAAGGCGGCCCGCTTCGTCCGCTTCTGCGATTGCTTTCAGATCCCGATCGTCACTTTCGTGGATGTCCCGGGGTTCATGCCGGGCACGGCGCAGGAATTGGGCGGCATTATCAAACATGGCGCCAAGCTGCTGTATGCCTACGCGGAAGCGACGGTTCCCAAAGTCACGGTGATCACGCGCAAGGCGTACGGCGGCGCGTACGACGTGATGGCGTCCAAGCATCTGCGCGGCGACGTCAATCTTGCCTGGCCGACCGCCGAGATCGCGGTGATGGGACCGAAAGGAGCGGTGGAAGTGATCTTCCGCAAGGAACTCGACGATTCCGCGCGGATCGCCGAGCTGACGGAGGAATACCGCCGCAAGTTCGCCAATCCATTTATCGCCGGAAAACGTGGCTATATCGACGACGTGATCGCGCCTCGACAGACGCGCCAACGAATCTGCCGCTCGCTGGCGATGCTCCGCGGCAAGGAACTAACCAATCCGTGGCGCAAGCACGGAAACATCCCCCTGTAGCAATCCATGTTCAAGAAGATTCTGATCGCCAACCGGGGCGAAATCGCCTGCCGCATCATGCGGACGGCGCGCCGCATGGGGATCCCGTCCGTTGCGATCTACTCGCAGGCGGATCGCGGCGCGCTGCACGTGGAAATGGCCGACGAGTCGGTCTGCGTCGGGCCGCCGCCGTCGCAGCAGAGCTACCTGGCGATCGACAACATTCTGGACGCCTGCCGCGCAACCGGCGCGGATGCCGTGCATCCCGGCTACGGTTTTCTCTCCGAAAATACCACGTTCGCCGCGCGCTTGCGCGAGGCCGGACTCACGTTCATCGGGCCCTCCGCCCACGCCATCGCCATGATGGGCGACAAGATTACCTCGAAGCGGATCGCGCGCGACGCCGGCGTCAGCACCGTGCCAGGCTACGCCGAGGTGATCAACGACCCCGAGGAAGCGCAGCGGATCGCACGTGAGATCGGATACCCGGTGATGCTCAAAGCCAGCGCCGGTGGCGGCGGGAAAGGCATGCGGATCGCCTGCAATGACGACGAATGCCGCGAAGGCTTCGTCCGCGCCAGCAGCGAAGCGCGATCCAGTTTCGGCGACGGACGCGTTTTCATCGAGAAATACATCGAGCGACCCCGCCATATCGAGATCCAGGTGCTCGGCGATCAGCATGGTAACTTGATCCATCTGGGGGAACGCGAATGCTCCATGCAGCGCCGACACCAGAAGGTCCTCGAGGAATCCCCCTCGCCCCTGCTCGACGACGCCACGCGGCGAGCAATGGGGGAACAGGCGGTCGCCTTGGCGCGGGCGGTGAAGTACGAATCGGCCGGTACGGTCGAATTTGTCGTCGATCCCCATCGCAATTTCTATTTCCTGGAAATGAACACCCGGTTGCAGGTCGAACATCCGGTGACCGAAATGGTCTGCGGATTGGATCTGGTCGAACTGATGATCCGCGTCGCCGCCGGGGAAAAGTTGCCGATCCGACAGGCCGACGTCCGCATGCGCGGCTGGGCCATGGAAGCACGCGTCTACGCCGAAGACCCGTTCCGCAACTTTCTGCCGTCGATCGGGCGGCTGATCCGCTACGTGCCGCCGCGGTCGAACTCCGCCGTACGCGTCGACAGTGGCGTCTACGAAGGTGGCGAAGTCTCGATGCACTACGATCCGATGCTCGCCAAGGTCATCGGCTACGGCGGTTCGCGCGACGAAGCAATCGGATCCATGCGCGATGCGCTGAATGAATTCCATATCCGCGGCGTCGCGCACAACATCAGCTTCCTCGCCGCCCTGGTCAACCACCCGCGCTTCCGCGCGGGCAACCTGTCTACGGGACTGATCGCCGAAGAATATCCGCACGGTTTCCATCCGGGCGACACCGTCCACGACGATCCCGTGCTGCTCGTCGTCGTCGCCGCCGCCATTCACCGACGGTATATGAACCGTGCCGCGGCGATCAGCGGCCAGCTCCCGGGATACGAAAGACGCGTGCCGCAGGATTGGGTCGTACTGCTGAATGGAACCCTCTACCCGGTCAGCGTGCGCTGCGACGGAGCGCGGCAGGAAGTGCTTTATGAGGGCAAGTCCCATTCCGTCGTAACGTCCTGGCAGTTTGGTCAGCCGATCTTGCGTGGAACGGTTAACGGCACGGACGTCTGCATGCAGGTCGAGCGTCACAACATGCACTATCGGCTGTTACATTGGGGATCGCAGGTCGACGTGATGGTGCTGACGGCCCGCGCTGCCGAACTGCTCGCCTGCATGCCGGCCAAGGCACCGCCCGACAACTCCAGGTTCCTCCTATCGCCGATGCCAGGATTGCTCTCCCATCTGCATGTGGCCGCGGGCGATGAAACCAAGCCGGGCCAGCAGCTGGCGGTGATCGAGGCGATGAAGATGGAGAATGTGCTGTTGGCCGAGCGGAGCGGCAAAGTCGGCAAGATCTTCGCGACGATCGGCGAAACATTGGCGGTCAATCAACCGATCCTGGAGTACGAATAGCCGCCAAGAGGAATCGGGGCGGCCCGTTTTAAGAATTGTCGACCGACGTTTCAAACAGGCCGGGCAGCGTAACTTCGAGTAATTCCAGGTCGGCGCTGCAATGGGCATATCGGGTCGACATGCCTGGCGGGATCACGAAAGCGTCACCCTGCGAAACGTCGACGTCTGGCTGCTGTTCGCCCTGAAGGGTCATCGCGCCCTGCAGCACGAAATTAAAAAGAATGTCTCCTGTATGGCGGGTCGCGGGTGGATCGCCCGACTGGAATCTCGCCACCTGCACATTCGCCACGCCATCGGTGCCCTCGCGGATGCCGGTGTCACGATGGGTAAATCCCGGAATGCGGAAAGGACTCCAAACGGCGTCGGCCAGCTTGTGGTGAACAAATCGTTGTCCATGAAATCGGCGTTGTGGACGCAGGGTCCCATTGGGCAACGTCATGTCGTGGTCGATCGTCGTGACATGCTCCGCCGGCACCGCAATCTCGATCACCTCGATGTTGTCCGAGGCGAACAGGACACGGTGACGAATTTCGGGCGGCTGAATGACGCAGTCGCCGGCAAGCAGTCGAAACTCAGGGCCCTGATCCTCGTAGACCAGATCGACCCATCCTTGATAGCAGTAGATCAACTGAAAGCCGACGGAGTGAAAGTGCACCATGTCGGGAACGGGCCCGCCGTTGGGAATGCGGATGTGACTGGCAATGATCGTGCCGCCCAAACGCGACGGGATCAGGTCGCGGTAGAGCATTCCCGCGCGGCCGATCACCCAAGGATCCTGATCGCGCAGTCGTCGCACCACAAACGCGTGCTCCGTGTCCGGGATCCGCAACGGGGGATCGAGCATCTCGATCTCGATACGCATCCCGTTGGGAGCCGTGAGTACGGTGGCGCCCGCGGCAAATGCCGCGGGTTCCTCCGTCAAGATGCGCAACGTTCCCGGTGGCTCCGCGGCGCCCGTCTCGAGTCGCAAACGGACGCCATGCCCGGCCAGCACCGCGACACGGGGATGATCGGCGGGAAAGATCTTTTCCAGTCGAAACCGCAACGTCCCGGTAAAAAATGGAATGTCCTGACGCACATCGCGGCTCGAAACGCGAATCTCCGCCTCGGTCCCCGCACGCATCGACTTGCTGCCGTTCCCCTGGTCGCTCATGCTCCAGTTGCTCCTGTGACTCGAACTTCAAGAGCCCACAGTATTGGTAACCTGGGCCGCGCAATGCAATCCAGGGACCGATGGAACGTCGAATTGGGGACCAGGAAAAGACGAATGAACGACGACAGTTTCTTCAGCTGCTTCCATGGGGCAACCTATTCCGCGAATTGGCCGTCTTCGACGAACACGATCGCAAACTTGGCCGAGCCCCGCGGGCGTCGCGCCCAGCAACGAAACGATGCGTGTCTCCTTGGTGTTTCGAGATCTGGCAAGCACCACGCTCGCCGCCGTCAAGAACAGGTTGCTCGAGGGTGTCACGCCGCCTGCGCGAAAGTGATCTTGGTGTGCGACAGCGCGAAGTTCGCATCCGCCCGCTCCTTTTCCAGGATCGCCCGGTCTCGTTCTGCTTGCGCCTCCCTCTCGGCGACCAGTGCCCGATCCTGGTCGGCCGCGGCAGCCGCCTCCGCACGCGCTGCCCGCAACGCCTGCCATGGTCGATGCGTTGGCGGTCATGTTCACTGCCGCATTCGACAAAGCACCCCGGCGAAGATTCAATTGGTCCTGTGGACGACCGACTGTTCGTCAAAACTTGTGATCGATTTGTGGACGAGTTTACAGATACCTTGCCTTTGAAATTTGGCCAGCGTCTCATCATCCACTGGAGGCTGCAGTACGGAAAGCGTAGAGTTTGGCACCGAATTTCAATTCAAACCTGAAACGCACCGGCTGACCGGCCAAACTGGAAATGTCGGTCGTACCTTTACGCCATTTCACAATTCGGTTTACCGAGTTTGCGGTATGAATACGATCGCATTCGTCCAATGAGAACCCGGGAATCGGCTTCCCGGTATCGTCCTGGATCTCGACACGGGCAAGGCCCAGCGCTGATGTTTCGATGTTGAGATTCAGGGCGTTGCCGGAGAAACGCAAAACCGGTGTGGTAAATTCTCCGCCTGAGTATTCGGCTTCGACCGCGGTGAAACCGTCTCGCCGAAACACGACCCGGGACATCACGATGCGGAACTCGTGCCCGTCCTCGGGCAGGTAATGCTCGGGCGCTCCCAGGTAGTAGAGCCACATTTCGTCGCCGTGGACGACCAGACCGCGCACCGGATAAAGGCCGCGGTCGTCGAACTCGCCGGTGAGTCCAAGCGGAATCAGCGGCTCGCGGTCAAACTGCTCCCATTGAATCCCATCGCGGCTTGCGGCGAAGCCGATGTCGATCGGGCCGACGTTCAGCACGTCAGTGCCTCTGCCGGTGTGGAAGCCGCTCAGGTCGTCGGCAATGAACCAGTCCTGATAATGGAGGTACCGGTTCGGGAACATCACGTAGGCGTCCTGCGCATGGGGATACCGCAACACCTGAGGCATGTAGAAGTCTGCGACGGGCACACCGTCCATGGTCGGGTCCTGTTCGTCCGGGGCAAGCACGATTTGGGGATCCTCGAACCGGCGGAGGTCGTCCGATGTCAGCCGACCGACGCACCGCAGGTGATTGTGGCCCTGGTGAAACAGAGATTTGGCGAAGTACGCCTCGTGCCGCGGAGGCGGCTTCACCCACTTGTTGACCCGCACGAACGCTACGTACTTGTCGAGGCTCTCCTCATAGAACGCCACGTTCTGGCTGTCCATTCCACGCGGAAAGGAGAACTCGCCAGGGAAGACACCTTTGTGGATCACTTGCCACTCGCGACCATCGGCCGAGGCGAGCACCTCATCCGGCAGCCCGCTTACGATCTTGTAGCGCTGGGAAGCAGGAGCCCTGGGGTCGGTAAAGACTGTGCCAGAGCCGGTGCGGAGACCATAGGCGAAGTTGCCCGCCTCCAGGAGAGCCTCCGTCGCGACTTGCCACTTGATGCCGTCCTCGGAAACAAAGCCGAATCCTCTGAACGTGCCGTCGTTTTCCAGGATCTGAGCATAAACCCATAGGTCCGGACCGTCCCGCAACTCCAGCGGGTGCTCCGGAACAGCGCGGTAGATCCCGCTGACGAGGTTGCGCTCGCCCGTCTTGCGGGGACGTTGCACGACAATGCGGACGCTCTTGCCCTTTTCTATATAGCGACCGTCAATAAATATTTGATTGCGGTCAGCAATATCGACTGGCTCTCCTCCCCGGGCAATTTGAGATATTGCTGGTAGACAAGCCATAGCAAACCCGAGTAAAGCTTTCTGCAGTAAATCTGGTGGTGAAAAAGTTACTGTGCCAGACACAGAGTTTCTCCTTGCGAATAAATTGAAATCTGCCTCCCACGTTTTAGTATGAACTACAATCGTGGGGCTTTTCATCCGAACAGAACAAAACTGGGCAGTTCTGCTGCTGGCGGCTCGATTACAATCACCGCCGACCACATAGTGCGTTAGACTACCAGACCCCGGCGGAGTTCGCCGCTCCCGTTACCCCAGATCCTCTCATTCAGAGTGGTACATAGATCGGGGGAAGGCCACTCCCGATCCAGGTTGCCCGCTGCCGGGCTGCACGCGTCGAGATCGGCCTTTCGACAGGCGAGACAGTGACTGTGTCCCACGTCGATGCTGTTGCTGAGGGCCTCGTTGCCGTCGAGGTCGGTAGGCGCGCATAGCGAGGGCCACCCGCAGGCAGTATCTTATCCATACGACAACGTCGGCCCTCCCCATACAAGAACCTGGTGCAATTTGAGGAATGGACAAACTCTTTGGCAGCCCAAGTCATCTGTCGATACTCTTCCAATGCGATTGACGAAATGATCGATGCAGAAACACTGTCGACGCTTATGATGATCGGTAGCAGCTCGATCGACGACTCGTCGCTTGATGAGCTGTATCAAAGCATTCGTGATTGCGGCGAGATTAACTGTCGCCATTGGAGCGAATGGGAAATGGTACTCTCTGGAATGCCGCCTCAGGATATTGGGAGTGTCCTTCGTGGCCTCACGCGAGCTGAGTGTCGACTCAAGTGGTGCGGCGGTTCGGTGGCGGCTTCCATCTGGGTATTTCGGTACCTGTATCGCGTAGCCGACGGTGCTGTTGCGCGCGAAGCTGCCGATTGGGTTGTTGCGCATACGAGCAATCGCTACTCGCCATTTGGGACGACTCGTCATAGTTCTTTTGATCAATGGGTCTATGAGCAAACGGACCATTACCACGGCCAGCAGTTGATTCGGCGGCGGCTCTTGGATGAAGCACAGCGGCGAGCAGTAGCGGCACGATTGCAGCGAGCGGAAGAACGGCAGCGGCAACACCAGTTTCGCTGCGAACTAAGGCGTCAGCAGTCGGCCAAGCGAAGGGAGGAACTCGCCGAGTTTGAGAATCTCGCTTTAGCAATTCAACTTGAGATCATCGCCTCCGATTGGACGCGTACGTTAGAGTATTGGCCCAAAAGCGTCGCTCAGCGAACTGCCGCGGAACTCGAATCTGTGCCAAAAACGACGCGAGAGAAACTGTTGGACAGGTTACGGGTCAGATTACGCGCTGATTGGAGAGGGTTTCGCAGGAGGTTGCAAAGTCTCAGCTAGGCCTTAGTGACGGTCCGTTGTGACTGGCCACCCGTTTCGGCTCAGACTATTCAAGACAATATGTCTCGATCGAGTAACTCCGATGAATAGCCGTGAATACGACCTGGCCAGAGTTTTTGGGAGCACTCTCACACTTGTTCGCCTCGGGTGGTGACACTACACCGTGGCAGTTGTGGCGATGGTAGTTTCTCGAGGGCACCTATGAGCATTAAATACGATTCAAAGCGGGAGCCTCTCGCCGAGGTCATAAAGAGGGCAACGGTCAATGCCACTTACGTCATTCCGGACCTGCAACGCCCCTATGTGTGGACTCCTCACCAGGTCACCATGCTCATTGATTCGCTATTTCGCGGCTGGCCTTTTGGGTCGCTCTTGCTGTGGGAGGTAAAGCCTGACTGCTTCCAGGAAAATGAGGGGATTCCCCATCGACCGTTTTGGCAAGTGATTGACCGAACGGGTAATGACCAGGGTACAACCGCTTCTGCGCTCGGGCAGCCTGCGACTTACCACATGGTTCTCGACGGGCAGCAACGCGTACAGAGTTTGATCCTTGCACTGGGCGGCGATCAGTGGGGTTTTCAGCTCTACGACGCTGATTGGGCGCTCGATTTACAGGACCGTCGAGTGAGACCAAGCAACCATTGGTCGAAGGCGTCACTCTGTATCGATCTGCAGAAGTTCACTGTGGAACTGAGCGCGAAGCATGATACCGTCAGAAAGATTGAGGCTGGCAAGATTCTTGATTGGGCAATTCTCGACGGGGTTTCCGGCCAATCTTCAGACTTGCGACCAGTCAATTATGTTTACCCATTGCTGACGGCCAAGGCCAACCCTGGACGATTCATTCGGCTGTCACGCTTCTGGGACCTCGTCCAGAAAGATCTTTCGGAGCGCGAGTACAAGAAGTTGCTCGAGCCCGTGCTAAAGGAACATCGTGTGGGCGATGCTGACCTACCTAACCTACTTGATCCACTCGCGGAGTTCATGAAGGTCGTCGAAAACGTGAAAATCAACGGGTTTGTTCACGCACTACAAATCGAGTCCTTTGAGTTGACGCCGCAATGGAGCAAGGACGACTACAGCGATGCCATCGTCAATATATTCACTCGCCTCAATACAGCGGGTCGAACCTTAACGAGAGAGGAAATCACGCTCGCCTGGCTGAAGGTTGGTTGGGTTCGGACGGCGACCGATGGGAAGACGGCTGGCCAATGTCTAGAAGAGCTTAAATCAGCTCTTGGGGATCGTGGGTTTCATTTGGAAACTGACGAAATTGTGCGATTGATTTCATTTATCTGGGCCGTTGAACACCGCCACGGAAGTCTGTTGGATTCCAAAGACTTGCTGAAGGGCGAAATTGTTCGGTCAATGGCTACCACAGTGGCCTCCGCATGGAATCGATTGAGGCCAAGGCTTGAGCGGGGCGCTGACATCATAAAAGAGCGAGATTTGCTAGAGAGTCAGGGCTCTTTTAACGCGTTCATTGTCTTCTTGACTTGGTATCGGCTGGTCTTTGACCGCCTCGAGGCACTTTCTGTTGGCCTTGCGGTAGTTGAGCGAGACAGCTTTGAGAAGAAGCTGAATGCTGCTGCCGCCCAGTTCCTGGATCGTTGGGTGTTTGGTTCTCAATGGGCCAATGTATGGGGTGACGCAGCAGTGCTGAATTTCCAAAACTTCGCAACAGATCTGAATGACATTCATGCGAAGCTGATGAAATGTACCGCCAGCAACTTGTTTGACACAGTGGACGAGGGGATCGATCAGTTGATGGGGCGAGTGTCAGTCAAGGCCACCGAGCAAATCAACAACACCGTGGTCCGAGATAGGAAACGCGTGCATGTATATTACCCGTTGTTATGGGTTTGGCATCGGCTCGACGAAGCAAGGTGGAGGCATTCATCAGTTCCGATGCGCACTGGGAGAAAGCGTACGAGCAAACTGGAAGTAGATCACACGGTAGCCGATGCTAGGTGGGGACGATTGGTTGATAAAGAGATTGCGACAAAGTTGACCAGCTTTGTTGGGACTGACGAAGAAAAGGCGCTCGTCGCACCAGACGACTTCGAATCTAAGTTCGAAGCAATCGCATTTATCAATCTACTTGGCAATTGTTCGCTTCTGGAAAAGTCATTCAACATCTCGAAGAGTGATGAGCCCATGTGGACATTTCTGCAACAGGTTCATGAGTTCAAGGAAGGAAAAGTTCAGCGTGATGTGTGGGAGGCGGCTCTCTCGCTGTCAGAAACACTGACCTCGCCAGATGGAGCGACGTTATCAGATATCAAGACAGCTGTGCAAACGAGGGATGCGTTGATCAGGAAGGAGCTTTCCGAATTTATCGCGGGCACCAGACACCGAATGGATGTGTAAGTGTGTCAATCGCGGTTGAGAAGAGAGCCACTTTCGTGAAGTGGCTCAGGTAGTCGTTGTTGCCGAACTGGTGGTTGGGCGGGTGTGTGAGTCGAGTTGTCTAATATCGACTTCGTCGGTCTCGCATGGTCCAGAGCTCTTGGGCGGCGTCGACGATGTCCCCGCGGCAGTGAAGGTGTGCGCCAATCGCGAACAGCGGCCATTTTCAGAATGCCCCGTCTGCTCGCTCGGGACGCGGTTCGCCCGAAAACATGCCCCGAATCGCTTGCTAAGGCCGGAGTGTCAACGATCTTGGCCCTCGGCGGAATTTTTTTGATCCTACGACCTCGCCTGGCACCGCGAATACAAGTTCTGTGCTTGATGGGCAGCGAAAACTATCAAAACTCATCGATACCATGTGGGCGGCACTAGAAACTTTGCTCCTGACGGATGGACTGTTACCGAAGTGGCTCGCTCCGAAAGCCAAGCATTGAACGCTAAACCGATTTCCGGCGAATTTGGCCTTCCCCCGATCTATGCACCACTCTGAATGCGAGGATCTGGGGTAAAGGGATCGCTGTGCTGCTGGAACGGAGAAGTTGGCTGAGGCGTAGCCGAAGTCAACTTCGGAGTGGAAGCGGCGCAGCAGGCGCACGCAATGACTCGCAGCGAGCCGCAACCGATCAGAGACGCGCACGAAAAAACCCCGGTTTTGCCGGGGTTTGCGAGTGGTTGCGATTTGACGCGACCACCGGGAATTGCGGGGACAGGATTTGAACCTGCGACCTCGAGGTTATGAGCCTCGCGAGCTACCGGGCTGCTCCACCCCGCGTCGTGTTGGTGGAGTGATTGTACTCGATTGTACGTTCGCGTCGAGGGGACACAGGCTGGCGAAGTCGGTGTCGCGCTGGGGTCCGCTGTTGGAATCGTGGTCGATTGCTTGCGCTTGGCGTGGGTGGGAAGTTGTGGAACGGATGGGTGCGACTGGACGGTCGGACGCCGGCCGGGAGTTCTTGGTTCCGGTCGCGCCGAATAATCGGTTCGCCTGTTACCTAACCCTTGGGTGGCTCGGTACTTCTTGCTTGCCGCCACATATCGGGGCTGGTAGACTGACCTAAGGCCAGAAGTCGCTTCTCGGAAATCGCCTATGTCGACCCCGAATTCACCGGGTAACGGATCGCGCGCGCCAGCAAATGCGCCTCCACCGCCTCCCGTGATGCCGCCCTACCCCACGGCGAATTCCGCGCCAGCTCCGCCCATGCCCCCGGCTCCCTCCGCGCCGTTGGCTCCCAACATTCCGACGGCCGTCCCCAGCAATCCTGGAGCGCAAGGTCTGGCGCGACCGATCGCCGTGCAACCAGTACCTTTGCATCCGCTGCAACCTGTCCAGCCGATGCCCGTCCAGCCGATGCCCGTCCAGCCGATGCCTGTCCAGCCGATGCCTGTCCAGCCGATCGCGGTACGGCCGGTGCCGGTGCAGTATGTTCCCGCGCAGCCTGGCGCGTTACCGCCCGCTCCGGTTCGCCCCGTTCCGGTTCCGGTACCCGTTCCGATGCAAGGGGTTCCGCCGAACGCATCGGCCGGTTTGCCGGCTGGGGCGCCGTCGCGCAGCTTGCAGCCGGTCAGGGTGGTGCCCGCCGCGGCGGTATCTCCATCCGCCGCACCTGCCACCGCCGTCCCGACACCGGGTCCGGTTCGACCGATACTTGTGCAACCGTCGCCGCCGGGCGCGCCCGGCGCCGCAGCCGCGAGCCGTTCGCCGATGATGCCGGTTGTTGTTCAAGGCTCGAATGCCGCAACGCCGCATCCTGCTTCCACGCAACCGGTGCCGCTTCGGCGCGAGCAATTATCCGAGGAAGAGGAAGCCGAACTGGCGGAAAAGCGTCTGATACGATCGGCGCCGCCCTGGCTGGTCAGCCTGGTCGTGCACATGGTCGCATTGGTTGTGCTGGGGCTGGTGGTGCTGCATAGCAATTTCAAGCAGAAGGGATTGTTGGAAGTAACGTATGCGGAAGAGCTCGGCATTCAGCTGGAAGATCCCGACTTGCATTCGGGTTTATTGGAACTGACCGACGTGCAGGAATCGGTGCTGGCGGTCGACAACATTGCGGCCGAGGATCCGTTGGCGGCACCGTCCATGTTGACACCGCTCAGCGATGCGACCACGGCGGTAACCGACATCGAAGCGCCGACGATCGGCATGGCGCTCGACGGGCGCCAGAAGGGCTCGAAGGAGGCGTTGCTCGCCAAGTATGGTGGGACGGCCACCACCGAAGAATCGGTGCGGCTCGCGCTGGAATGGCTGAAGCGGAACCAGCGTCGCGACGGATTTTGGAGTTTGACGGGCCCGTATCGCGACGGTGCGACGGGCGAGAATCGGCCGGCGGCGACGGCGATGGCATTGCTGGCGTTCCAGGGCGCGGGGCACACGCACAAGGAAGGCGCGTACCGCAAGGAGGTCGAGCGGGCCTGGACCGCGCTGCTTGATTTGCAGGACCGCGATGGAGCGTTCGCCAGCGAAGGGGTTTACAATCATCGACTCTATTCCCAGGCGCAGTGCACGATCGCTCTTTGTGAACTCTATGGGATGACCAAGGATCCCCAATACAAAAAACAGGCGCAGCTGGCCGTCGACTACGCGGTGCGGATCCAGTCGCGGCAAGGTGGCTGGCGGTATACGCCTGGCGAGGATGCCGATTTGTCGGTGACCGGCTGGTTCGTGATGGCATTGCAGAGCGCGATGATGGCGGGGCTGGAAGTGCCGAGTCCCACGTTGGACCGCATTTCCGAATACCTCGACAGCGTCGCGTCGGACAACGGGACCCGCTATTCGTACCGCCGCGAGGAGCGAGGTCCGACGGTGGTAATGACCGCCGAGGCGCTGCTTTGCCGGCAATATCTGAACTGGGCGAGGAACGATCCGCGGCTGGTGGACGGTGTCGAATATATCCTGCAGAATCCGATCGACTTTGATGGCGACAAGAATGCCTATTACTGGTATTACGCGACGCAGGTCACGCACCACATGGAAGGCGATTACTGGAAGCAATGGAACAAGGTGATGCGGGAAGTGGTACCGAAAAAGCAGGAGAAAACGGGGCCCGAGTCGGGCAGTTGGAGTCCCGACGGCGATCGCTGGGGGCAGACCTATGCGGGACGGTTGTACGAGACCTGCATGTGTGTTTATATGCTCGAGGTATATTACCGCCATTTGCCGATTTACAAATGGCGCAGCACCAAGTAGGCAGACGGGGAGCATTCGCTGGCGTTTTCGCATCCCATCTCCTAATCTGAGCGGTTATGCAACGGAATCGAATCGCGTTTTTCATCGTCGGTGGGGTCTCGTTTATCGTCCTTGGCTGGGCGATGTTTCGCGAGCAGCTGGCGGCCGGAATTGCCGAATACCGGAAAGCGGCCGCAGCGAAGAGGCCGGACGACGACGCAGGGGATCGCACTCACAACGCCAGCGGTGGCGGAGCGAGCGTCAACGATTCCCAGGGACGCGGCCGAAACATACTGACCGTGGCCTCGATGACCATGAAGATGACTCCGGCCGTCGTGAATGAGGGCGCGATCACCGAACGCGCAGTCTGGTTCCGCGACATGGCGATGTCCTCCGGCGTGGACTTCAAACATTTTTCGGGCAGCCAGCCCGAACAGCCCTTACCGGCGTTTACGGGCAGCGGCGTGGCGGCTTGGGATTTTGACAGGGACGGGCGGTACGATCTCTACTTCGGCACCGGCACGACGTTCCCAACCGATCCGCACCGTTCCCTGCCCGTCAATCGACTCTATCGCAATTCCGACAAATGGCAGTTTATCGATGTGACTCGATACCTGCGCATCGATCAGCGGGGCTACACCACAGGGCTGGCGGTCGGCGATTTCGACAACGATGGCTTTCCCGACTTGTATATCGCATCGCTGGGCGCGGACGGACTCTACCGTAATCAGGGAGACGGTACGTTTCTGGCCGAGCGATCGGAGCCCGGCATTCGAGACGATGCATGGAGCACCAGCGTCGCATTCGCCGACGTCGATGGCGACGGCCTGCTCGATCTCTACGTCTGCAACTTCGCGCGATGGACATGGGAAACGCATCTATCGCACCGCGCCGCTCTGGATGCAGCGCGGATGCGGAACGAACCGCTGGCCAGCGACACTGCCCTGGAACCGGAGACGGATCGCTTCTACCGGAACCTGGGTGATGGCCGGTTCGAGGACCTTTCTGCATCGAGCGGGCTGGCAGCGCACCCGGGCCGGTCGATGAGTGTTGTGGCAACGGATCTCGACGGTGACCACTTGATCGACTTCGTCGTGGCGCAGGAAGGCGGCCCACTTTCGATTCGCCGCAACCGGGGCGACCTGACGTTCGAAATACACCCTTGGGCACCGACGTCGGACGACAGGTCGGCGGGCGGTCCATCGCCGAACGGCGGCGGCGAGGGCGGCGGCGGCGAGGGCAAATTGAATTCCAGCCCGTCCCCGCGCAGTGGCAGCGACGCGATCGCGCATGGGATCGACGCCTGTGAATTCGGAGTTTTCGGCAGCCCTGGCTGGAATTCGACGGCGATGCTGTTGCGCCGGACGGCGGAAGGCGGATTCGAACGGCATCCCGCAGCGCGAATGGTCGAATCGAGTTCCACGGCATTGATCGGATGGGGTTGCGCCACGGTTGATTTCGACTTGGACGGACGCAGCGACGTCGTCGTGACGAATGGAGGGAACGACTTCCGGCGGACGATGGACAACAGTGACATTGCGGCGCAGGTTCCACTGTTGTTCAAGAACGCGGAAGGAGAATTTCATTCCCTGGCGCTGCGCGGCGGCACGTTTTTCAACAACGCACGCATCGGTCGCGGGCTGGCCACCGTGGACCTGGACAACGACGGGGACTCCGAGATCGTCATCAATCATTTTGACGGTCTGCCGGCGGTCTTGCGGAACAACGCCATCGGGATCAAGGGTGACGGCGCACTGTCGATTCGGCTTCATCTGGTTGGTACGCGGTCGTCGCGGGACGCGATCGGAGCCCGTTTTGAAGCGCGACTGCCGCGCCGCTCCGTACAATTCGAGATTCGGGGTGGGGGCAGCTACTTGTCAGCCCACGATCGGCGAATCATCATAGGAGTCGACGTTGACGAATCTCCGTTGAGCGGGGAGATCATCTGGCCCGACGGAAATCGCACCAGGCTCGAGAACCTTCGGGCTGGGGAATCGTATAAGGTCTTTGAACCGCGCGATCCTCAGGGACCGGCCATTATCCACTCCCGACCGAAACGTTCATGAGCAATCCAAACCGTGCCAGCATCCGCCAGCGCCATACCATGCCGTGGCTGGGTGCCGCCATCTTAGCGACGGTCGTGGCTGGTTACGGCTGCGACGGTTCCCCCCGAAGTCTGTCGGACCCGGCCGGCTCGCAAGCGGGCGCAACCGGATCGACCACGGGCAGCAGTCCCGTGCGGGGCCCGGATACCACTGGACAGGTCGGAACCGGGCGTCCAGCGGCGTCGAGCATTGATACCGAATCCGGCCCCACGGCCGATGTGCGTGCGGCAACCGCGAAACGGGCGGCCACGAAGACCACGCGCGTCCCGTCACCGGCGGTGATCCCCGCCTTGGCTAATCAGGCCAAGGCATTGGGGATCGATTTCACGTTTTTTTCCGATGCCGTTCCCGAGCGGTACTTTCTGCCGGAAGTGATGGGCGGTGGTTCGGGTTGGCTCGATTTTGACCTCGACGGCGATATCGACGTCTATTTAACCAACGGCTGCGAACTGCGCAGCTCCAGCGAGGGCGACCTGGTCGAATCGGAGCAAAAGGAAAATGTCGATCGACTGTTCATGAACCTGGATGGCAAGAGATTTCAAGACATTACCGCGCTGGCGCGGTTTGTCGATCATGGCTACGGGCAAGGCTGCGCCGTCGGTGATTTCGACGCGGATGGATTCCCGGATATTTTTGTCGCGAACTACGGCACCAATGCGCTCTACCGGAACAACGGCGACGGCACGTTTGAAGAGGTAACGCAGTCGGCGATGACGGGGGCACCTAAGTGGAGTTCGAGCTGCGCCTGGTTCGACGCCAATTACGACGGACTGCTCGACCTGTACGTGGTGACCTACATGGAGGTCAACTTCCTGAATCGCAAGGTCTGCAACTATGGCAACCTGAAAGGATATTGCGGACCGGGGGACTATGACTCGGTGCCGGATTGCCTGTATATCAACCAGGGCGACGGTACGTTTGTGGATAAGCTCGACGAGTTCGGAATGGCGGCGGACAATGGCAATGGACTGGGCATCGTGATCGCCGATTTCGATGACGATCTGCGCCCCGAGGTCTATGTCGCGAACGATATGAAACCGAACTTCCTGTTCGCCATGACCGACAACCCGAACACCCGTACCGCCAGCCGCGACCGACCCTATTTTGATATCGCCACATTGGCCGGGTGCGCTGTCTCCGACATGGGTTACAACGAAGCGAGCATGGGCGTGTCGTGTGCCGATTTCGACGGCGACGGATTGCCCGACCTGTATCTGACGCATTTTTACAACATGAAGAACACGCTCTACCACAACCTGGGCAAGCTGGCATTCGTCGACGACAGCAAACGCTCGCGCGTGATCATGCACAGCAAGAAGAATACCGGCTTCGGCACGATTCCGTTCGATTATGACGGCGACGGCAGCATCGACCTGTTCCTCGCCAACGGACATGTGCTTGGACCGACGCAGATCCCCTGGGAACTGACACCACAGATGATTCGCAACGCCGGGGACGGAAAGTTCGACGATATCTCGGAATACGCTGGCGAGTACTTCGCCGAAAAGTCGCTCGGTCGAGGCGCCGCGTCCGCCGACTTTGACAACGACGGCGACGTGGACATTTCTGTCACACATCTGCTGCGGCCCGTGGTGCTGCTGCGGAACGAGACCAAAGTCGACGCGGACTGGGTCGGATTGGATTTGAAATCAGCCAATCGCATTCCACCCGTCGGCGGCCGCATCGTGGTGATCGAAGGGGAACGTCGACGCGTCCTGCCAATTACCACGGGGGGCAGCTATCTCTGCAGTCACGATCCCCGTTATCGGTTCTGGACGCGCAGCGACGACCTGCGCGTCGAAATCCACTGGCCCAGTGGAAAGGTCGACCTGCTGGAGAACCCCACGAGGAATTGCTACCTGCGGATCGCTGAGAAGTGAAGCGGGTTACGGTGAACGGGTTACGGGGAACAGGAGCCACCGTGGCTGGGGCATCTTGCACCCGTTCACCGTAACCCGTTCCTCATTCCACCGTGAACTTTTGGACGAGCCGTTTATCTAGTTCGGCGGGGATCGGTTCGGGGAGTTGCAGGGGTGCCTGTGCGGCGGGGGTACCGTCCTCGAGTTGGGTGAGTGTGATCGAGGGGGCGGCGAGGTCCTGGTGGTAGAAGCGCGAGCTGGGGAAAATGTCGCCGGGGTAGGAGAAGTTGTCGAGCATTGCCAGTGCGACGCAGTGAGCCGCTCCCGCGGCGCTCTCCAGCATTCCGCCTACCCAGCAGGGAATCCGCGCGGCGCGGCAAAGGTCGTGAATGCGCACCGCGTTGGTTAATCCTCCGACGCGGCCTGGCTTGATATTCATGATGCGGCAGCTGCCCAGTCGCAATGCGAGTTCGGCATGCCGCGGATCGGAGACGCTCTCGTCAAGGCAGACCGGGGTTCGAATCCGATTCTGCAGCTGCGCATGATCGACCAGATCATCGTGCGCAAGCGGCTGCTCGATCATCGCCAATTGCAACTCATCGATCGCCTGAAACATTGGGAGATCGAGTAATCGATAACCACTGTTGCAGTCGATATGGATCGTCAATTGCGGGTGGCGGTCGCGCACGGCGCGAAGCATCGGCAGGTCCCAGCCAGGACGGAATTTCAGTTTGACGCGCGGAAATTTTTGTTCCACGGCCTTGTCGACAGCAGCGAGCAGATCGTCGATCCGGTCCATGACGCCGAAGTCGGCACCGACGGGAACGATGTCTCGTTGGGCGCCGAGCAGCTGGTGCAAGGGACGATTCGCGCGTTTGGACTCCAACGCCCACCAGGCGGTATCGAGAACGGCCTTGGCGAACGGATTGCCTTTAAATAACGCGAGCCGTTCCTGGAGCGCGGCCCCCGACTCGATCCGCTGCCCGACGACGGCGGGGCAGAGCCAGTCTCTACAGGTTGCGAACACGCCGCCAGCCCATTCGGGACTGTAGCAGGGCGCGGCGAGCGGCGACGCTTCACCCCAGGCGTCAATGGATCCGCTGACCATCCGGCAGAGCACCGATTGAATCGATGCGTCTTCGCCATAGGCAGTGCGCCAGGGATAGATCAGAGGCATCGCGACATGGAACAGGTCGATTCGATCAATATGCATCTTTGCCACCTCGCTGGAACCACTATACTAGGTTGGAAACCGGAGTCTGCCCAGCGATGCCGTTGATCCAAATCGATGCTCTTCCGCCGCAAACGACGCGCGGCACGGTCGTGCGGTTGTTGGAGCAGGTGGGGGAGATCGCCAGGGATAAGATCGGCGCGATCGAGATAAAGGGTCGAGCAGCGACGGTCGAGGTACCCGCGGGCTGGGAAACGCGACTCGTCAAGGCCTTGGACGGCGCCTTGGTAGGGACCGGACATGTCCGTGCCAGCGTCATCTGGGCTGGTGGAGTCGGGCGCGGCGAGGATCCGTTCGCGCGCCTGGCGCGCTTGCTGGAACTGGAGTCCGCCGAGGAGGCGCGGCGGGCGGCACAGGAAGCGCGGCGGGGCGACGAGTCGACCGGTCAGACGCTGGTGGGGCTGGTCGTCCAGGACGAGACCGCGGGGCTGGGCGGCCGCGCGCTGTTGACGCTGGCGAAGAAAAACGGGCGCAGTCTGCCCTGGACGCGACTGAACGTCGGTTCGCCCGTGCTGCTGCTCGAAGAGGATCGCGATAAACACTCCGGCTGGCGCGGGATCGTCTGTCAGCGTCAACCGTCCTGCCTGCAGATCGCTCTGGACAGCTGGCCGGACCCCGAAAGCGAACGGCCCGTGTTCCGCCTGGCGCTGGCGCACGACGAAGTGGCGCGCACGAGACAGCGCAACGCGCTGGAACGCGCCCGCATCGCCTCCGCGGACCGGTTGGCCCAGTTTCGCGAAGTGTTGCTGGGCAACGTGCCGCCGCGATTCCGGCCCGCGCCGCGACGAGTCACCAGCGAAAATGCCCACATCACCAGCGGCGGCGACGTGGGCGGCGGCCGCGACGGAGAGGGCGGCGAGGGCGTGGGCGGCGGCGAGGTCGAGAGCGTGGGCGGCGGCGGCCAAGTCATTCACTGGCTCGACGCAAATCTTAACGACTCCCAGCAGGAAGCGATCAGGCTGGCGTTGACGGCCGAGGACTACGCGATCATTCATGGCCCGCCGGGCACGGGCAAGACGACCACGGTGGTCGAATTGATCCGGCAAGCGGTGCGGCGCGGCGAGAAAGTGCTGGCCTGTGCTCCGAGCAACCTGGCGGTAGACAATATGCTCGAGCGGCTGGTGCGCGTGGGAGAGCGCGCCGTGCGCATCGGCCACCCCGCCCGCGTCCTGCCCGAGTTGCGCGAGCACACGCTGGATCTGCTGGTCGATGCCCATCCCGATCTCCAACTGGCTCGCAAACTGGTCCGCGAGGCCCATTCGCTGCGCGATAAGGCCGGCAAATGGACGCGCGGAAAGCCCCAACCGGGCTCGCGCCAGCAGATGCGCGAAGAGGCGCGCGATTTGATCCAGGACGCGCGACGCCTGGAAGCCCAGGTCGTCAAGCATCTACTCGACTCGGCCGACATCGTCTGCAGCACGACGACCGCGATCGACAGTGAGATCCTCGGACAGCGCGCGTTCGACCTGGCGGTGATCGACGAAGCGTGCCAATCGACGGAGCCCGGCTGCTGGATCCCGCTGCTGCGATCCCGACGCGTGATCCTGGCGGGCGATCATTGCCAGCTTCCGCCAACGGTTGTCTCGCGGGAAGCCGAACGGGAAGGGTTCGGATTGAGCATGCTGGAACGCCTGATCATGCTGCCCCATGCGGATTGCCATCGACGGCTCGACATTCAGTACCGCATGCACGAGCAGATCATGCGGTTCTCGTCCGACGAATTCTACGACGGTGGTTTGACAGCAGACGCGTCGGTGCGCGGCCATCTATTATCGATGGTCCCGGGAGTCGAATCGAACGAACTGACCCAGGCACCGCTGGAGTTCATCGATTCGGCGGGAGCAAGCTACGACGAGGAACTCGAGCCGGAAGGTGAGAGCCGCCGCAATCCGCAGGAGGCGGCGCTGGTGGCGAAACAGGTCGAACGGCTTTGTGAGTCGGGTTTGCCGTCCGCCGATATTGCGGTGATCACGCCGTATGCGGCGCAGGCGCGCCTCCTGCGCGAACAGTTCTCGTCGGTCTGGCCCGACCTCGAAATCGACACCGTCGACGGGTTTCAAGGTCGGGAAAAAGAAGCGGTCATCGTGTCGCTGGTGCGGTCCAATAGCGATTGTGAGATCGGCTTCCTGGCGGATACGCGGCGCATGAATGTCGCGTTGACTCGCGCAAGGAGAAAACTGATCGTCATCGGCGACAGCGCCACAATCGGTTCGCATGAGTTCTACCAGCGCCTGCTGGCTCACTTTGAACAATCGCAGGCATATCGTACCGTTTGGGAGTACATGTCGTAGCTCGATGTAGCTCGAAACTTGTTTCGAGAGCATGCGGCGAGCACCGGCGGGGTACGAGGTGGTACAACTCGAAACAAGTTTCGAGCTACGTAAGTTTCGAGCTACGGGGCTTGTTGGCGCAGCAGGAAGGCGATCAGGTGGAACAGTTCGGGTTCGGCAATCAGTTCGCCGAAATTTGACGGCATGGGCGAGATCGAACTGAGCCGAGCCTCTTCGATGTCGGCGGCGGGGATACGCACTTCCTTGCCCTGGTTGTCGGCCAGGACGATGATCTGCCCCTCCTCGCGCAGTTTGAGGCCGGTGACGACGAGCCCGTTACTGGTGCTGATGACCGTTGCTCGAAAGGCCGCATCGAGGTGGCGGGTCGGGTCGAGCAGATCTTCTAGGAGTCGTTCGTAACCGCGCTGCCCGATCCCGTCCAACTGCGGACCGATTTTCGCGCCTTCGCTGCCCAGTTTATGGCAGGCAACGCAGTGCTTTTTGAAGAGCGCCGCACCGGACTCGACATTCGTTTGGGCGCGGGGGTAGGCGTTCGTGCGCTGAGCGACCAGGCGGCGGATCGCATCGTCGGCTGGCGGAAGTTGCGAAGTGATGGCCTGGATGCGCTGTTCGCGTTCCGGAATGCTGGCGTTGTTAAGTCGTTCGGCGACCGTCGAATCCTGCAACAGGCGTGGCGTGGCCTTGCCGGCTTCGATCGCGCGCAACAGCACCTCCGCGCCGGAGGAGGACGATGCGAGTGCCAGGGCCACGGCTTGCTCCAAGCGAGGCGGCGCACCGGGCAAGGCGGCGACCAACCCGGCGCGCGATGCGTCGCTGTCGACCGGTCCGAGCAGCAGCGCCGCGGCAGTGCGGAGCGGCAGCGGTTCGTCGACGTTGCCCACAATCGCAAGGCAAAGTGGCGCCGACGTCTCGCGATGCAGCGCCATCGCCGTGGAGATGGCAGCGGTGCGCAACGCCGGCTCGCCGGTCCGATCCCCGCCGATCGCCGCAATCGACGGCAGGAGCGCGGAAAGTTTCAGTTGCTCGGCGGTGCGAATCGCAAGGATCAACGGCGCACTCGCGCTGCCGACTCCTTCTTCCGGGCCGGACACGATCGAGGGAGCGAACCGCCCAACCCCGATCCAGGCGTACGCGGAACCGTTGTCGCCATCGACGATCTCGATCACACCTCGCTGGCCTTTCCAACGGTCGAGTTTCCATTGATACTCGCGGGCCACGTCGTTACGCGGAGGCAGTTCGCGCGCGATCACTGCGCCCAACGCGCCGTCGTCCGCGACCAGCCGCAGCCGGATATGATTGAGCGGAGCGGGATCGGTTCCAGGTAGTCCGTTGTGACCGCACATCCAGAACGAAAGGTGCGCGGGAATCTCAAACGGCGCTGACCGCAGCACACCTGTCAGTTGCTCGCCGTTGGCAATGCTGTCAAATACGCTGATGCCTTCGCCGTCGGTCGTGGTGCGCGTCCGGACGCCCCAAGGACTGGGGACAGCATTCGTCGCCGTGACGTCCAACGGGTGGTTGCTCCATCCCATGGCTGCTCGCTGCGACAAGTCGAGCAGCCGGGTCGCCAACGCTTGCCCCCAGCGGCCTGCCTGCGAGTCAGGCTGTAGTCGCAATCCACGCTGCGCGAGACCGTCGAACAACGACTGGAAGAGCGCTACCTGCCGCGGCAGGTCATTGGCGTACCTGGCTCTGGCAAACTCGGCCACCGATTCCAGTTTCGACTCGCCGACAAAGCGGGCCGTATGCAACAGGCAGCGGGCAATCAGGTCGGGATCAAGCGACGGATGACGCGCAAATTCGAATGCCAGGTTCGCGGAAGACTCCTTGGACACCGCCAGGTTGATGGCAGCCAGACGCGCGAGATCGGCGGTCGATCTATTCCTCGTCAATAACGGCTGTAAGTCGGGCAGGTCGCGAAGCTGATTGCGCAGTGCAATCTTGATCGCGTGCACCAACTGCTGATCACCCTCGGAGGTGCGCGACCAGGCGGCCAGCAGCGGCGCGACATTTTCCAGGTCCGGGTGACGTCCCAGCGCTTCGACCACCGCCCGGCACACCATCGGATCGGGGTCGGTGAGCATCCCACGAAAGTGCGCCCGCTGTTCCGAATTCCAGTCGCCGTTCTCGGACCAGGCCCGAACAAAGTGCAATCGATCCAGACGCTCCGTCGAACGACCGGACGGATCGTCGAGTTTCAGTCGGTCGTGCCGCTGTCGAATCCAGACCGCGTGGGCCCGCTGTCTCGGCGTAAGGACGCCCTCAACCGCTTTCACGGAATCGCCGCCAAACCGACGAATCAGCTCCTGCGTAGCCTGACAACGGATCGTGAAATTCGCGTCGTCGAGCCGCCGAACAAGCTCATCGCGATCGGCGGCCGCCAGGTCGGGCAGCGCGTCGACCGGGTTGGCGCCCTGCTGCCAGACGACGCGCCAGATTCTGCCGCGATGGCGATCCCGCCGCGGATGCTGCAAATCGACTTCATAATGCCCGATGATGCAGTTGTAGAAATCGGCGATGTACATCGCCCCGTCCGGACCGATCTGCAGATCGACGGGGTGGAACCACCAATCCTCGCAGCTCACAAAATCGTCCGGCTGTTCGACCCACGGCGTCGAACCCGACCATTTCGGCGCGTCCCGGTGAATGACGTTTGTGATCACATTCCCCACGTACAGGCAATCGCGGTACCCGGCGGGGAATTGCTCGGCAGAATAGTAGGCAACGCCGGCGATTCCCGTCGATCCGTGATCGTGCCGCGTCGCAATCGGCGCGAACCCCAGGCCGTCGTGCGGCTTGCCGAAACTCTCGTAAACACCGCCTCGCAGTACCATCGTCAGCGGCTTCGAATGACAATCGGCCGTGTAAAAGTTCCCCCAAGGATCAAAGCACGATCCGAACGGATTGACCTGTCCCCAGGAGACCTGCTCAATAGCCGATCCGTCCGGACGAAACCGGTACGTGTTTCCCGAATTCAACGTCAGGACGACATTGCCTTTGCCCTGCAGTCGAATCTGCGAGTTGTTGCGGAACCCGTGGCAGGCGTAGACCCAGCCGTCCAGCCCCATCCGGAAAGCGTTCTGGTTGCCGTGCGTATCCACGAAGTCAAATGGGCCGTACAGAATTTCACGCTCGTCGGCCACTCCGTCTCGATCTCGATCGGTCAGTTTCCAGATGTACGGAATCGACCAGACGATCGCTTCATGGCCATCGCCCAACGGCAGAACCCCGATCGGAATGTTCAGTCGATCGGCAAATCGTGTCGCCTTCGCCGCGCGCCCGTCCAGTCCGATGCCCTCCAGCACGGTGACGCCGTCACGAGGTTCCACGCCCTCTTTTGCGGCAAACGGGTACTCCGTCGAATGTGTCACCCATAACCGGCCGCGTGCGTCAAACGCCAGGTTCATCGGCTTCTGGATCTGCGGCTCGCTGGCCACCAGCTGAATCGCGAATCCCGGTGGCAACTTGAACTGCTTCGCTTGTTCCGCCGGCTCCAAAGGGTCCGTCGGCGACACGGGCGGGCCCGCCCACAAACCGACCGCCGGGTACAACAACACCAGCACCAGCACCAGCCCGCAGATCACCGCCCGTCCAAGAAACGTGTCGCGCATTCTAATCGCCTTGTATTACAGCCGATGGAAGCAAGGCGTATTCTAGCGTGGGGCGCGGGTTCGGGTTACGGGGAACGAAGAACGGGTTACGGGTGGCGTAACGTGGGCCACCCGTAACCCGTTCTTCGTTCCCCGTTCCCCTCTTGACCCGTTAGTCCCACCACCAGGCGTTTTCGTGCAGGTTGCGAGGCAAGTTGCCGTTGCGTTCGGCTTTCAGGACGTCGTAGGTGTCGACTTTCATTTTGGCGGAGTCGACTGCCTTCCTCGCGTTGACGGAGACGCCGCCGCTCACGCCGGCCACGACCTGCGTCCCACCAATGACGCGGTGATTGACGATCGAGTCAACCACGGTGGGAGCCGGGCCGAGCGCGACCGGGCAACTTTCGCCATTGAGCAGGTAGCTGAATTGCCAATTTGCCTGGGACTGCAGGTCCTGCGAATGGATCAACGCGGCGACCGCGGCCATATCGAACACGTTCTGCAGGTCGGCGTACACCGGATACTTGCGGGCCATCGCGTCGTAATGTGCGGTAAAGCTGGCGGCGAACTGAGCGTTATTCTCCTCGGATTTGCCCGTCGCCTGCCGTTTGCCCTGCTCGGACAAGAGCTGATTTTCGCTGAGCACTTTCACGGTCTTGCCCTGCAGTTCGAAAACGTCGTGTTCGCTGGAGACTTTGATGGAGTCAAGATTCAGCGTAAACCACCAGCGCAGGACGTCCATCGGCGGCAGCTTGCCGTTCTTGTCCAGTTCCAGGGATGCCAGGTAACTCTTCACTCCAAGGGTGCCATCCTCCAGGCCCATTCCGACCAGCTTCATGCGATAGTCGGCTTCGACGATCAGGTGAGCGACGCGGGTTCGCGGATCGATTCCGAAAATACGGATGTCCTGCGTACCGGCCAGGCTGCGCAGCTTTTCGACCCAAGCGTCGCGCTGACCGGGCTTCAGACTGCCGCTGGAATTTGCCAGGAACGATTGGAGTTGCGCGAGATTCTCTTCGCGAGGTTCGATGGAACATCCAAACGCGCCTTCCTGCACGCAAGCGTTGCGAAGCAGAACGATCAAGTCGTCGAGTTGCAGAGTGGGTCGTTGATCATGCGCACCGACGAGTCGGCCTTCGGAATCCGGCAGCCACTCGGAAGCAGGGCCGGCGATCACGATGTCCTGGGAATCGGGGTAGACCAGCAGGTACTTGATTCGCGTGAGGCCGGCCAGGTTGCGCATGATATCATCAGCAGGCTGGCCCAGTAGACGCCGCAGACGCAATTCTCGCTCCAGTCGCGGCAAGGAAACTTTGCGCAGTTCGGAGTAGTTTCGGACGTCGCGGTTGCCGCTGGTGGCACGCATCAGATTTCGGCTGTTGCGGCTGCCTTGATCGACAAAAGTCGTTCGCCGCAGCTCGCCGGCCGCGTCCACGAACACTCCCGCTGGGAACTGTTCGACGGTACCGACACCTCCGTCGTCCACCCAGCCCGGTTTGGGTGTACCGGTCGTTTTCTTGATCAAGTCCATCAGGCTGGTGAAGTCCGCTGCGGAAGCTCCACCCGCCAGCGGCGCTGGCGTTCCGAAATCGGGCGATTGTCCGGCGAATCCATTTGCCTGCCCGGCAAACAGTTGTGGGACGGCTCCAAGTCCCGATCCGAAGCCGTTTCCGGCCATGCCGTTGACGGTGTTGGCCCACCCCAGGTTCGCCCCGGAGTTGCGTTGGGCCCGGGCCATGCGCAACATGGCGATGTCCCGCATGTTCGGCCCCAGTTGCTGCGCCAGCGCATGGGCTGCGGGAAACTCACCCGCGTCCAGGTGTTCCACAATTCGTCGTTCGACGGCTTCATCATCGCCGGAGAACGCCGCGGAAATACACGTCGCGGCCAAAACAACGATCGCCAATAAGCCACGGCTCATACGTTCAGATTTCATCGATAGAACCCCTCAACGTCCAAGACCCGCGCAGGGTCGTGGATCGGCAGACCAACAAATTCCACGTCTCTACAGAATGCTTAATTCATGCCGCTCGGTCAAGAAAAAAAACGGTTCCGCTGCCAGTTCCCGCGGGAGCAGATATAGTCATGGTATTGCCAACGGGGGAAGGGTTGCTCGCTCCGCACGCGGGGTTGCCGAAATCTGGAGTCGCCACCATGACCGACACCACCTGGACGCTCCGGCTGTTAGCCACCGTTATCGTTATTGTGGGGGGTGGATTTTTCGCGATCGATGACGTCCGCTGCACCAAGGCGGACGACGAAGTGGCTGCCCAGACACTGGATGACGCCACGCGCAAAAAGGTGCAGCTTGAATTGCGGAGTCCCGCCGCGCGGACCCGGCGTCGTGCAATCGAGAGTCTGGCCAGTAACACCGACGCGGAATCGATGCAGATTGTGCTGCAGCAAGGCTTGCATGACAAAACGCTGGAGGTGGTCAGGGCCAGCCTGGACGCGCTCGACCGGATGCGGGACGGGATGCCTGCCGACGCCGTGGAGCAGAGGTTCCTTCCCGAGTTGAGGGAACGGATCGAGGCCGAATTCCGCAACTCAAAGCGTCGCTCGTCCGATTATACGGTTCGGTTGATTCGATCGGCGAGCCGCGCGCCGTTGCCGCCGATGTACGACGCTCTGTTTGCCATCGACGAGCAACTGAACGAGCAGGCGAAGCCGATCTGGCTGGCCGGAATGTTGGGCGGCATGGATGACCTGGTGGAAAAAAAGGATCCCCGCCTGGTGCAGCTCTTGCCGATGCTCAGCCGCCACGCCTGCTTTCGAAACCATTACGGATATCGCCGGACGGTCTGTTGCCTGGCCGGCAGCGTGCCGTCGAGTGAATCGGTTACTTTTCTGATCGAGCAGCTGGCGACGGCGCAAGGCGAGTTGCGTGCGGTGATCGCGGCGAATCTGCAGCGGCTGACGGGCAATGAGGCGGGGACCGATGCTCGGGCGTGGAGCGAATGGTGGAGCACGCGGCGCGATGCATTTGAGTTTCCGGTGAAGGTCGAATATGCATCGTTACGCGCGGTCGGAGCGACGCCATCGTATTATGGTCTCCCGGTTTATGCCGATCGGCTGGTGTTTGTGCTGGACACCTCCAAGAGCATGGCGATCGGCCGATCGGAGCCGCGGATCGAGGTCGCCAAGCGGGAATTGATCCGGGCGATCGGTCAACTACCCGAGTCGACGTTCTTCAATATCGTGGTCTTTAACAGCACAGTTAGCGTCTGGCACGAGTCACTTGCCCCGGCCATCCCGCGCTGGAAGGAGGCGGCAGCTGAGTTCGTCGCCACGCAGCAACCGCAAGGCCGTACGATGACCTACGACGCGCTGGTGTCGGCAATGGCGCTGCACGACGATGTCGAGGCGCTCTATTTTCTCTCGGACGGCGCGCCCAGCATGGGGACGATCGTGAATCCCGAACAGATCGTAGAGGCGATCGCTCGGCAAAACCATTTGCGGCGGCTGACGATCAATTCGATCGGTCTGTTCGGCGGCGGCGACGATGCGCGTGGTCTGGAACTGTTCATGCAGCGGCTGGCGGCCGCCAACTTCGGCCAGTTCCGGCGCATCGACTGAATGCGTCAGTCGAGCTTGATCTGCCGGTAGATCGGCGCGTGCCGGTAATAGACTTCCAACGTGCAGGCCGACAGTGCCGTCTGAAAAATTCGGCCGCCGGTACGGCCCCAGGGATCGGGCTGCGGATCCCAGCTCCCCGCGTTGGGACCGGTCTCGACCTGGGTCCCGACCAGCGCGTCGCGGATCTTCGCATTCCATGTCTGCCACGGTGCGTCACCGAAATGATGGAATACCTGGGTGGCGTAATACCAATAGTAAACGTTCGGTTCCGACGCACGCGGCAAGTGATCCTGCGACAACCAGAGCACGCCTCGGACGAGGCTTGCATCGTCTTTGCGAACACCCAGGTACATCCTGCAGAGCAGACCCTCCGCAGTCATCGTCGGGGTGGCGTTATTGCCGGGCTGGTAGGCGTAACGGGCTCCGCCGTCGTGCGAAACGCGGTCAAGAAAGTGGCTGGCAAATCCCAACGTTTCGTCGGGCACCTTCAATCCGGCCATCCTTCCACTTTGCAGAGCCATCAATTGCCAGCCCACGACACTGGTGTCGCCCGGTTGACCGGGATGGTAGCGCCAGCCGCCGTCCTTGGACTGGGCGGTGACGATGAAGTCGAGCGCCTTTTGCGCCGGCGCATGCAGCAATTCGTCGCCGGTCAATCCGTACGCATCGCACAGCACAATCGCGGCGATACCGTGCCCGTACATGCCGGGCCGTTCTCCCGTGGCGCCTCGCAAATCACCGTCCGGCTTCTGCTGGGCAATTAACCAGCGCAGCCCTTTCGCGACGTTGTCCTTGTAATGGCCGGCGTAGGGCGTCTGGCCCGCGCCCAGAAACGGCAAGAGTGCCATGGAGGTCTCCACGGTGCTCCACGATTTGTCGGTCGACTCCCAATGCCCGTCGCCAAACTGTTCCTTGGCGAGCCATCGCAATGCGCGCGCCACGGCCGCCTCGGTCAACGTTGTCGCCCCTTCGTGTTTTCCGACCTGCACGCGAAAACGCGGGTCTCGCACCGCCAGACTGCGGCGGATCGGGTCATTCGACGCTGCCCATTCTTTGACCTTGCTGGGATCGGGGAGGTCGTACTGCGTGCTTTCCGGGTCAATCCGCAATTCCCGTGCGAGCTGGTCGGCGGCCAGCAGCGTCTCGCGGAATTTCTTGTCCTTGAGATCGATGTTGTCCGGTCGCAGCTGCACGTGCGAAAGTTCGTCGTCCGCATCGACCTCCGCATTCAGTTCGCCCGCTTCCCGGATTTTGCCCACATACGATGAAAGCGTGATGCCGACCGACGAATGCCGCTCGTCGAAAGTGATCATCGCCAGGGCGAGCACCAGCAGCAGGTGCAACACCAGACTTATCAGCCAGGCAGGCGTGTTGGCCAGGATCTGAACGGCGGCGTTACGGCGACGCGATCGGCCGGGATGGCGGGCGCGCGTTTCACCTTGGACCGGCATGGGGATCCCGGACGCAACAAGCGAATTCTGAGGGGAGACCACGGGATCGAATCGCTCGAAATCGGTTCGAGCCGGATTCGCTGGGGGCAGTGAACGCGCGGCCGGCGTCGGGCGAGTCGCGGGAGCGGCCGGCACTCTTGCCGCGGCCGGCGTCGCATCCCGCGGATTCGGAGCCGGCGCTGGATTGGCTGCAGCCGGCTTCGCCGCCGTTTGCCGATTCCGGTCCGACGTGCGACGATCCTGGGTTGTGGCCATCAGCGATTGGATCGCGGCTTCCTGCATTTCGGTCAGTTCAATGCTAGCACCACAGCGCCAGCAATCGGCGAGCATCAGCCAGAGTCGTACCGACATCGGACTCCGACAATCGGGGCAAGCGCACATCACAACGTCGCCCGCCAGCCAGAATTCGTCCGCACCCGGGACATTCCGACCGGCGGCTGGCAGACGTTCGCCCGGCGCGACAATTCCCGGAGGGGAACCTGCACCCGCGGCAAGCGGTTGCGAAGGCAGGGCAACGCCGTCCCGTTGGAATCGAGCGGCATTTCGAAGCTCGGCGCCGGGCAATCGGCGCATCTCGTTGGAACGGGCACGATGCTGCATGCCGCAATTTTAACGTGTCGGTTTGTCCGAAGACAAGCAACATCTTTTTGGTTCGGGCGATTCGGTAGTCCCCGGCGATGCCTGGCCCAGACGCACAAGCAGCAGTCGTGCCAGGAACAAGGGGTTGCCGATCAGATAGCGTCGGCAGAGTCGGCGCGGCTCCTGGAACCAGCGCCAGCACCATTCGACCCCCATTCGCCGAAACCATCGCGGAGCCCTGGGAATGCGGCCCGAAAAAAACAAACAGCCCGCCGACGCCGATCGCGACCCGGACGCCCAGACGATCGGCGTGTCGCGCAATCCAATACAAGGCCGAGGGCATCCGCCAGAGGAAAATGAGTTTGGAGACCGGTTGCTGCCGGTCGATCTGCCAGGCGTGAGTAAAAGTGCTGACGACAAAAATCGCCAACAGGATCATCGGCAACAGATCGGCCGTGCGACGGTGTGCGACTGTATTGGCTGGAGATCGACGGTCGACCAGCGGCCGCGGAGATCCACTGGCTGGTGGCGGCGCGGCAGTTCGTCGAGAGCCATGCGTCGCTGCGCAACATGATTCAGGGATATCAACATCTGCTGGAGTCGATTTACGACTCGAAGTGCGACGCGCCGCGACCGTGGGGGCGGGAAAACCGCCGGAATTCGGGCGGGCTCCCCACGGGTACTCCCGGCTGATCCCGGCGGTTTTTCGCGGGTATCGACGATCGAAAGCCGGCGGCGTCCCCCGTTTGAAGATCGAGGTCTATTGACCAATCGCGCCTGGCACTTACAGTTTCCCTTTGAGGGCGCATCCCCCGCGTCGCTCGCTAACCCCCCGCTCCCGACCCATTTGGCCCATGAATCTCACCATTTCCGTACTCGCGTTCGCCGCCAAACTAATCAGCGGCGCTTCGGTGCGGTGGATCGAGTGCCAGCCGGATACCTGCCAGCGCGTCTACTTCGCCAACCATACCAGCCACCTCGATGCGCTGGTGCTGTGGTCGTCGTTGCCGAAGGAAGTGCGCGAACTGACGCGACCCGTCGCCGCGAAAGACTATTGGGACAAAGGTCCGCTGCGCAGGTACATTTCCAAGACGTTCAACGCGATCCTCATCGACCGGACCGAGATCAAAGTGCACCAGAGTCCCGTCGACTTGATGTTACGGGAGATGGGGGCTCACTTTTCGATTATCGTTTTTCCGGAGGGGGGGCGAGGTTCGGACGACGAAATGGGGGAATTCAAAAGCGGTTTGTACTATATCGCCAAAAAGCGGCCTGACCTGGAACTCGTGCCAGTGTATCTTGACAATATGAACCGTGTGCTGCCGCGGGGCGAGTTTTTACCAGTGCCGCTCTTGAGTTGCATTACGATAGGTGCCCCGATCTGGCTGGACGCGGGAGAATCCAAAGCCCATTTCCTGCAGCGTGCTCGGGACGCCGTTCGACGACTGAAAGACCTGTGACGATCGTTTCCGCGAGAACCACTGCGGCCACTCCCCGGAACCGATTCGTCCCTGAGGATTGAAGTTGGATATGGATTGGATGAACTCGCTTGGGATCGAAGACCTCAGGACGGGCCTGTTATTCGCCCCGTCGACCAGCAGCAGCCTGGATCGGCCGACGATGTGGCTGCTAGGAGTGACGATCAGTCTGCTGGCCGTTGCCAACCTCATCGGCTTCTTTCTGGCTCGCCAGCCCGAGACCATCGTGAATCCGGCGGTCGTCAAGTCGTTCAACCTGCGGATTCGCGCCTGGTGGTTGATGTTCGCGATCCTGGTGATGGGGATCATTCTGGGCAAGGTGACGACGGTCGTGATGTTTGGACTGGCGTCGTTCTGGGCGTTGCGCGAGTTCATTACGATGACACCGACGCGCCGAGCGGACCATCGATCGCTGTTCTGGGTGTTTGTGGTCGTGACGCCTTTGCAGTTTGTGCTTGTCGGCCTGGGTGCCGACTACTTCTTCACGATTCTGATCCCGGTTTACGCCTCGCTGTTTGTCTTCGCCCGCATCGCGATTTCCGACGATCCCAAGCGGTTTCTGGAACGTTCCGCCAAGATTCAAGCAGGGCTGCTGATCTGCGTCTACGCGCTGAGCCACGCTCCCGCGATCCTCACCACCCAGCTCACCGTGGCGAATGAGGTTAACGAGCAGGGCGGCCGGATCCCCTGGGACCAGGCGCGGAATTCAGGTTTGCTGTTCTATTTCGTGCTGCTGGTGCAATTAAGTGAAGTGTTTCAGTACACCTGGGGCCGGTTGCTTGGCAAGCGCGTGATCGCGCCCACGATCAACGCCAGTCGCACCTGGGAAGGGTTCATGGGCGGCGTGTTAACGACCGCTCTGGTCGGCGGGATGCTCTGGAAAGTGACGCCGTTCAAGATCTGGGAGTCGGCCTTGATGGCGCTGGCGATCGCGGCGATGGGTTTTGCGGGCTCGATGACCATGTCGGCGATCAAGCGGGATCGAGGCGTACGCGACTACGGCACGCTGGTGCAAGGCCATGCGGGGGTGCTCGATCGAGTCGATTCGCTCTGCTTTGCCGCGCCGGTATTCTATCACCTCTCGCATGTCCTGATGCACCAGTAGCACACCGGCGCCGCCGCCATGACCGAACAGAACGATCGATCGGAACCGGAGGGAACGCACGATCCCGTGGGGGCGTTTCGCGTCGCTGCGTTTCGCTGGTTCTTCGCCGGCAACTTGATCTTCATGTTGGGAACGAACTTTCAAGCGGCGGTGATCGCCTGGGAGCTCTACGAACGGACCGGACTGTTACTGCATCAAGCCTACCTGGGGCTGGTGCAAGTGATTCCCGTGATCCTGTTGGCGATTCCGGTCGGGCAGCTCGTCGATCGCGTCGATCGGAGATGGTTTGTCGGTTTGTCGCTGCTGCTGTTCTTGTCGACTTCGCTCGCACTGGCGGTGATCTCGCTGACGCAGGCGCCGATCTGGACGATTTTCAGCTGCGTGCTGGCGAACGGAGTTGCGCGGGTGATGCAGCAACCGGCCAAGGCGTCGATGCTTCCGCACCTGGTGCCACGCGATCAGTTCGCCAATGCGGTTTCCTGGAGTTCGACCGGATTCCAGCTCTCGCTGGTCGCCGGACCGGCGGCGGCCGGATTTTTGTTGCTTTGGGCACGCGCGTTCTGGGCGTACCTGATCGCCATCGCGGTGGCGATTTTCTTTCTCTTCGCACTCACCCGTCTTCCCGGCCAACCGAAGCGCCAGGCGCTGGAGCCGTTGACCGCGCGGTCCCTGCTGGCCGGTATCGCTTTTCTGCTGCGAACGCCGCTGGTATTTGGCGCGATTACGCTCGATATGTTCGCCGTGCTGCTCGGCGGCGCGACCGCATTGCTCCCGGCCTATTCGTCGCCGGAGATCCTCGACGTCGGACCGACCGGCTACGGGTGGCTGCGCGCCGCGCCCGGTATCGGCGCGATTCTGATGTCGCTGGTCCTTACCAGCCTGCCGCCACTGCGCCGCGCGGGTAGGGCCTTGCTGATGTCGGTGGCGGTTTTCGGCGTGGCCACGATCGGTTTCGGGTTGTCGCGCAGCTTTCACATCTCCCTGGCGATGCTGTTGACGCTCGGCGCTTTTGACATGGTCAGCGTGATCATCCGCCACACGTTGATTCAGCTCTGGACCCCCGACGAAATGCGCGGAAGAGTCTCGGCCGTCAATGGGATGTTCATCTCGGTTTCCAATGAGCTGGGGAGTTTCGAGTCCGGTTTTGTGGCGCACCTGTTTTCCCGGGAGGACGACAAAGCGTTCGGGCCGACGGTGGCGGCGGTCAGCGGTGGCGTGGGAACGTTGCTGGTGGTGGCGCTGATGGCGATGCTCAACCCTCAGCTTCGACGCCATGGACGACTGGATCAGGGTCCGCAGAATCGTTGATCGACCGCGGTGATCAGCGTCTCCGCCGCGCCGGGCCTTGCCACGTTCAGGGATACCACTCGAATTCATCCCAGGGCCAAAGCGGTCGCGGAATCCGGGAATAGGGGTAATGCCAGAATTCGGGGGGAGCACATCCCGGCGCGCTGACGCTGATGATCTCCGCCGCCTGCCGTTCATAGACCGCGCGAAACCCGCAGGGACTCTTGGCAACCACCACCGACGCGGCATAGGGATCGAACCCGGCAGCCTGGAACAGTTCCGGTGCGAAGTGAGGTCCCGAACGCGCTGTCACGATCACCTTCACCGGACCGATCTCCAGCACCGCCGAACGTCCCATGTCGATGGACAGATTGCGGCCAAGATGCCCGTTCAATACGAACCGGGCGTCAAACAGGCCGGCGACGCGCGCGTCGATCGGGATCGACTTGCCGAACCGCGTGTCGCGGACTCCGCCGATCGTTCCCTGGAACCGCTGGTCGATGCCAAGCCGTTCCGCCTCCGCCACGATCGGAGCCGCAACGACCGTCGTCAGCACGGGGCGAGGCCAGTCGTATTTGAGCAATTCCTCCAACAGCCAGACGCTGTCTCCGGGCGCTCCCGAAGTCGTCGCGTCGGCCGGGTCGCTCAACACCACCAGACCATGCGTTTGCTGCCGGGCTCGAGCGACCGCTTGATCCAACGGCACCAGATCCGAAAGATATTCGCGGCGGCGCGACCAGAGAGTATCGGCCAGTTCACGGGCCAGACTATCGGCTAGTTCGACCTGGCCGTCGGTGACGACCAGCGTGGCGGAGCCGAGATCCGGAATGTCGAGCCAGGGCTGGACCGTGGCGATACCCGCCGTCAGCACGCCGGGCCGTTGCTCCAATTCCTCGAGGCGTATTTTGAGTTCATGGCTGATCCCTGTCGGGGCCTGGGTATTGGCCCGTTCGACCGGATATACGGCGGGCACTTTGACGAAGGCCAATCGCGGCTGGGCGTTTTCCAGCAGGATGCGGCGGAGCAGTTCCGCGCCGCGCACGCCCGTTTCGAATACGTCGATATGCGGCGCGGTATGGTAAAGCACCAGGGCATCGGCGTTACGCGCCATGCGTTGCGTGATGTTGGCGTGCAGGTCGAGCGTTGCGACGAGCGGGATGGAGAGTCCAATTTTCTGGCGCACCCGTTCCAGGATTTCACCCTCGACGTCCGCGTGGCCGTCCGCCGACATGGCTCCATGCAGCGCCAACAAGACGGCGTCCAGCGGCAGCAGCGGTTCCAGATGCTCCATGAACGCGCGGGCGAGCCAATCGAAAGTCGATTCGCTGGCAGGTCCGCTCGGCCAGGCCGGGAACCGCGCAATCCCAAGAATCTCAACGGCGATCGGCCACTTTCGTATCGCCTGAATGAACCCACCGAGTTCATTCGTGTGCTGCATCTGCTCGATGAGCCCTGGGCCGCTGACAATCCCGAAGGCCTCAAAGTCAGCGCGAGTCGTTGCCAACGGATTAAATGTATTCGTTTCTTGCCAGATCTGGCCGATGGCGATTCGCATTTCTCGTACCCTTGACACTCTGGCGCACAAACGTGAGACTGGCCGCGTGGCCCCTTAACAGGGGTTCGCGTGAGACCGTAGCTCAGTTGGTAGAGCAACGGACTTTTAATCCGTAGGTCTTGGGTTCGAGTCCCAACGGTCTCATTGGCTTGTGTACAAATTTTGTACAAATCTGAGTGCCGGGAAGTATGAGCCTCTGAACTCGTCGATGCAACCCGACTGTCTCGCGAACTTGCCCGGAACCGCCTGTATCTTTTATTCGTCACCGTAGCCTAACGCTACGGAGGTCGCGTCGGCGAGATGGGAATCGTTCTCGCCTGCGGCGAGACCGGTCACGCCGTTGTCGGTGCGCAACCACTGCCGCTGGGAAAACAACTCTGGGTGCTCTTGACCGGCTTCGTCAGGCCAGCAGTTCCGAAAGCAGCCGGCCGTGAATATCGGTAAGACGGAAGTCGCGGCCCTGAAATCGATACGTCAATCGCAGATGGTCGACACCCAGCAGCCGCAGGATCGTGGCATGCAGGTCGTGAACGTGGCAGGGCTGCTCCAGGACGTCGTAGCCGAAATCGTCCGTTTTTCCGATCACGCGTCCGGCGGCGAATCCGCCTCCCGCCACCCAGCCGCTGAACGCTTTCATATGATGATCGCGCCCATAATTGTCGCGATTGCTTGATCCCTGTGCCATCGGCGTTCGCCCGAATTCACCACTCCAGACCACGATCGTGTCGTCCAGCAATCCGTGGGCACGCAGATCCTTGATCAGCGCGTAGCCGCCCCGGTCCGACTGGCGACATTGTCGTTCCAGTTCCGCGGGCAGATTATTGTGCTGATCCCAGTCGCGATGGTAGAGCTGTATGAACCGCACGCCGCGCTGCGCGAGCCGACGCGCGATCAGGCAGTTCCGCGCGAAGGAGCCCGACTGCCGGACATCCTCGCCGTACCAGTCCAGGACCGACTCCGGCTCGTTGGAAATGTCGATCAATTCGGGGACCGACATCTGCATCCGGTACGCCATCTCGTATTGCTCGATCCGAGCAGCGATTTCGGGATCGCCGGTGCGTTCGAATCGGCGCTGATTCAGTTCCCGCATTCCGTCCAGTACGACTCGGCGAGCCTCGGCGTCGACGCCCGGCGGATTCGAAAGATATAGAATCGGATCGAACTGGTTGCGAAACTGCACCCCCTGATGCACGCTGGGCAGAAAACCACTTCCCCAATACCGCGTGTGCAGGTTCTGACCCTGGCCGATTCCCGAAACGAGCACCACAAAGGCGGGCAGGTTGCGATTTTCGCTCCCCAACCCGTACGACAGCCAGGCGCCCATCGTCGGCCGTCCCGGCTGGGGGCTGCCGGTCTGCATGAACGTAACGGCCGGGTCGTGGTTGATCGCGTCGGTTTGCAGCGAACGGATCACGGTAATCTCGTCGAGGATCTCGCTCGTCCAGGGCAGCAATTCGGAGATCTCGAGTCCTGCGTTTCCCCGCCGCTGGAAGCGGTACTTCGACCCCACGCAAACCAGCGGTTGGCCTTGGAGCTGCGCGACCCGTTGCCCTCGCGTGAGGCTCTCGGGCATCGGCATTCCGGAGAGTTCGTTGAGTTTCGGTTTCGGATCAAATAGGTCGAGTTGCGAAGGTCCTCCAGATTGGAACAGGAATATGATCCGCTTGGCGCGTGGGGGAAAATGCAGTGGCTGCACGGCACCGGAGCTGGCGGTGCCTGACGTGGAGAGGACGCCGGCGTCCCCTGAATTTCGGACATCATCCGCCCTAACCGCGTTGATTCCCGAATCACCACGCAGCAGCGAATCGAGCGCCATCGCACCGATCGCCAGCGAGCCCTGCCCCAGGAAAGCGCGGCGCGTTTCCGCAATGCTCATCGAAAATTCCTCCTCCGCCCGGGCGTCCGGAATTTCATTCTCTGCTCAGGGCCTCGTCGAGATTCATCAACGACTGGCAGACGCCGGTCCAGGCTGCCAGTTCCGTGATCTCCAGACCCGCCACGCGCGGATACTCCCCAACCTGCGTGATCGCCATGGCATCGGCGAGGTGCGCGCGGTAGTGGTCGAGCAAACGCGTCCAGGTGTCGCGCAAAACGCCGCGTTCCGTCGCCTCGGGGTCGCGCCCCAGCAAGGCACGCGTCGCCACCGTCAACCGCAATTCGAAATCGTCGGGATGATCGAGCAGGATCTGCTGCCCGAGCACGCGTGCGGCCTCGACAAACGTCGGGTCGTTCAACAACACCAGCGCCTGCAGCGGCGTGTTGGTCACAGGGCGCTGGGCGACGCAGACTTCGCGATTAGGTGCGTCGAACAGCGCGAACATCGGATAATGAATCGACCGTTTCCAGAAGGTGTACAATCCGCGACGGTACAGATTTTCGCCGTGGTCCTGCTGGTAGGCGCGATCGGGTTGATCGCCGTAGGCCATTTCCCTCCACAAGTCGCCGGGCTGGTACGGTTTGACACTGGGTCCTCCGACGCGACGCACCAACAGGCCGCTGGCGGCCAGTGCCTGATCGCGCAGCAGTTCGGCCGGCAGGCGGAATCGTGGTGCCCGGGCCAGCCAGCGATTTTCGGGATCGCGCTGCAATGCCTCGGGCGATACCGCCGAGGATTGCCTGTAGGCGCTGCTGAGCGTCAGCCGGCGCACGATGCGTTTCATGTCCCAGCCGCTTTCGATGAATTCCGCGGCAAGCCAGTCCAGCAGCTCGGGGTGCGATGGTGGCTCGCCGCGCACACCAAAATCATTCATCGTCCGCGTCAGGCCCTGTCCGAAAACCTGTTGCCAGAGCCGGTTCATGGCGACGCGGGCAGTAAGCGGATGGCGTCGATCGACAAGCCAGCGGGCCAGCGTCAGTCGATTCGCGCGGCCGCCATCGCTGATCGTTCCCAGCACACCCGGTACGCCGGGCTCGACCTGCTCGCCCGGCGCGCGGTAATCGCCGCGCACAAGGAGATGTGTCGGGCGCGGCGTCGTGACCTCACCCATGATCCTCAGTTTCGGAATCGACCGTTCCAGCAGCTGCTGCTGCTGTTCGACCTCGGCCAGGCTGGCGGCCAGATCAGCGATGCGCAGGTCGTACTGCGACAGGAACAGTCGGCGCAGCGCTCGGCGTTGCTCCGGCGTGCGTTGCGCATCCGGAATCCGCGCCAGTCGCATCGCCTCCTCGATGCGCTCGTCTTTTTCCTTTTCGCGCGTGGAAAAGTAAAATCCGTAGCCCCCCTGCAGGTTCACGATCTTGAGCAGGATCTGGTTCTCGCCCGGCTGCAACACGATCGGCACACGATCCTGGTTCGGGGCCACGACGCGAACGAGGATATTCGAGTGCACCAGCTTGCCATTAACCCAGGCCTTAATGCCATCGTCGCTGCCTAGGTACAACGTCATCGGCTGGCGGCGATCGACGCGAACGGTGCGGAACAAATAGGTGGCACACTTGTCGCCCGCCAGGTAATGCGCTTTCCCGTCAACCCACTCCGGCTTCGGTTGCCAGCGGAGTTTCCCGTCTTCGTATTCCATCCCCAGGTCGATCTGCCGTTCGGGAGGGTAGGCATGATCGAACGGCTGGCTGCCGGCGACTTCCGTGAAAGGCCCGATCGCCTGCCACGGTGAAAGTTGGGCCGAGTTGTATTGACCGCTGGCCAGTTGGCTCTCCCAGTCGGCCTGGCTCCCGTCAAGTTCCGCGTTCGGTTCCGCCAGGCGAACGTCCAACTGCCGCGCCAGATCCTGATACAGCCGGTGCAGCTCTTCGCGACGAACGAGTTGTCCTTCGTCGGGCGTGGCCAGGATCGGCGGCGCGTCATTGCCGCGGAACAGGATCTCTTCGGGAACCTGGTTGAAAAATGCGAACAGCTGGTAGTACTCGCGCGTGGTAAACGGATCGTATTTGTGGTCATGGCATTCCGCGCACTGCAGCGTCACGCCCAGCCAGGTCGTCGCCGTGGTGTTGACGCGGTCCACCGCGTACTTCGCCTGGTACTCGGAGGCGTCGGCGCCCCCTTCGGAACTGGTGGGCCCCAGCCGGTGAAAGGCACTGCCGATCCGCTGCTCGATCGATGCCTCGGGCAACAGATCGCCGGCCAGTTGCTCGATCGAAAACTGATCGAACGGTTTGCCTTGATTGAAGGAACGAATGACGTAGTCGCGGTACTGATGGATGACGCGCGGCGTGTCGTCGTGATAGCCGTCGGAATCTCCGTAGCGTGCCAGGTCAAGCCAGGGAACGGCCATTCGTTCGCCATAGTGGGGCGAAGCAAGCAGGCGATCGATGGTTCGCTCGAAGCGATCGTCGTTGGCGGAGAGATCGGCCTCGCGGTCGTCAGCCAGCCGCAGGTCGTCCGCCGGAGGCAGCCCGGTCAAATCGAGTGCGGCTCGGCGGAGCAGCACTGCATCGGGGGCGGGCGGCGAAGGGCGCAGCTTTGCTTCGCGCATCGACTCCAGCAGAACGACGTCGATCGGGTTTTTCGGCCAGAGCGAGTCGGTTGGAGAGGGAGCGGGCACCGGGCGCTCGACCGGCTGAAACGCCCAATGTTGCGGCCAGGCGGCGCCGCCATCAATCCAGCGCCGGATTGTCGCGATCTGCGCTTGGCTCGGTTTCTTGCCGGATTCCGGAGGGGGCATCACGAACTCGGGGTCGGTCGACACGATCCGCGCGACAAGCTGACTCCCGGCGGCGTTGCCCGGCCGAATGGCATCTGCATGCCGCAGGGCGGCCGGACTGTCGAGTCGCAACTCGGCCTTTCGATCCCGCACATCGGGACCGTGGCAAGCCAAGCAGTATTCGGCGAAGATCGGGCGAACATCGCGCTGAAAATCGATCGGCGACGGTTGGCCCCGGCCAGGCTCCTCGGCAGCGCTGGGACCGGCATGGAGCAGTACGGTAGCGAGCACGATTCGTGTCGACAATACTCGAGTAACGCGCCGTTTAAAATTCATACGAGATTCGGCCGTGATGTTGCGCCCGGGAGATCTTATCCATCGCGTGCAGTCCGGCCAGTACGAATTCCACACACGATGCCCGTATCGCCGGTTCCTGGGACGCATTGACTTCGAACGCCTTGTCCCAGACGGGCGGGACGCGCTGCAGCCGCTGCGCGTAATGCGTCGAGGGAAGCATATCGCCGACTTCGATCTTAACGCCGCGCGCGAACAGATTGGCCAGTTCCGCCAGTCCATGTTCCTGTACATACTCATCGAATACGACCTTGATCGCCTCGGCGATCACCGCGTCGAGGACCTGCCGCTCAGACATCTGGTGGCTGCCCATCAGATCGAGCTCCAGTTTTCCCAGCGAGGATGACAGCAGGTGTGCCATGTCGGAGATGCGGGGTACGGCCGGCGATTCACCGAGTACCACGCTACGATGCAGCGCGCTGGCGACCAGGGTGCGGTAGTTGGCGATGCTGAAGCGGGCGCTGACGCCCGACTGCTGGTCGATGTACTTGGACTTGCGCGCCTGGATTGTTACCTGCTCGATGATCTCGCGCATGAAATAGGGAACGACGACGCGACCGTCGCGCGTGACATCGATCGCCGCTTCCTGCTCCATGATCTGAATTCCCAGATCGCGATCGCGGGGATAGTGCGTATGGATCACGGACCCGATGCGGTCTTTCAGCTGCGGGATCACTTTACCGCTTCGATTGAACGTCGAAGGATTGGCGGAGAACAGCAGCACGATGTCGAGGTCGAATTTGATCGGGTAGCCGCGGATCTGCACGTCGCGTTCTTCCAGAATATTGAACAGGCCGACCTGGACGAGCTCATCGAGTTCCGGGAGTTCGTTCATGGCGAAGATACCGCGATGCATCCTGGGGATGAGTCCGAAATGCAGAGCCTCCTCCGCCGACATGCTGACACCGCCGACCAGTCTGGCGGGGTCAATTTCGCCGATGATGTCGGCGAACTTGGTGCCGGGCGCGAGGCGTTCCGCGTAGCGATCGGCGCGCTGCCACCAGCCGATCGGTACGTTTTCTTCCTCGTTGCTGGCGACGAATTCTCGACCGACGCGGCTGATCGGCCGGTAGGGATCGTCGTGGAGCGGCGCGCCCGGAATGTCGATGTACGGAATCGCCTCATCCAGGAACTGGACGATGGAACGCATGAGCCGGCTTTTGGCCTGCCCTTTCTCGCCGAGGAACAGCATGTCGTGTCCGGCCAGCAGGGCAATATTGATCTCCGGGATCACCGTGTCCTGGTAGCCGATGATTCCCGGGAAAAGTTCTTCTCCGGCCGAGAGCGTACGCAGGAAATTCTCTCGGATTTCCTGTTTCACGCTGCGGGAAACCCAGCCGCTTTCGCGCAACTGGCGGAGGTTGGTCGGACGGTGCATACGAGTTCCTGAGGGTTGAGAGTCGATCATTCGACGCGGGCTGCGCTGCGGAGCGGCTTCCGTAGTGCTTTACCATACAATATGCTGCGCTCGGGCACATCCGTGGTTGCCAGTGGCAGCATCACCGTCATTTCGGTTCCTTTTCCCGGCTGGCTGGTGGCGGTGATCGTGCCGCCGTGCATCTGAACGACCGATTCGCAGATGCTGAGTCCCAGTCCGGTGCCACGTGATTCGCCCTGCCGGGGGCGGGAGCGGTCACTACGGAAGAACCGCTCGAAGATATGCGGCAGATCATCCGCGGAGATGCCGCTGCCAGTATCCGTAACGCGCAGCTCCGCGCGTGAATGTTCCTCCTGCCGCGCGGTACTGACCGTGATCGTTCCGCCTTGCGGCGTGAACTTGATGGCATTTTCGACCAGATTGATGATGACCTGGCGAAGGTGCAGCCGGCTTCCCTCGACGACCAGCGAGTCGGATTGGTGGGCACGAAGTTGGATGCCGCGGTCTTCCGCTACCGGTGCGAACATTTCGATCGATTGCGACACGAGTTCGTTGAGTTCGACAAACTCGGCAGCGACGGTCAAACAGTCGGCTTCGGTTTCCGCCAGCAGCAGCAATTGCGACACCAGATTGGCGAGATTGGCGGTTTCGTCGAGCAGGCCTTCCAGCACCGACTGGTATTCCTCCGGCTTTCGATCCTCGTTCAGCGCGACTTCGACCGTGCTGCGAATCGCGGCCAGGGGCGAGCGGAGTTCGTGGGCCGCGTTGGCGAGGAAATCACGTTTGGTCTCCAGGTATTGGGCGATCCGGTCGAGCAGCTTGTTGACCTGCTGTGCCAGCTGGTCCAGTTCGTCGCTCGTCCCTCGCACGGGCAGCCGTTCGCTCAGTTGGGCCGGGCGCAGCAAAGCGGTGGTATGGATCATCGCGGCGAAGGGATGGGTCGCCCGGCCGGCAAGCCAGTATCCGCACAGCGGAGCGACCATCACCAGGCCCAGGCAGATCAACATTGCGTTTCGGTCGATCAGCGACATGTCCTGCTGGATCGGCGTCAGGGACGATCCGACCAGCACCGTCAAACTGCCGCGTTCGTATCGATCCTGCACGACGCGATAGCTTCCGACGGAGATCGGTAATCGATTCCGCGAAAGCCGCATCTGCCCGGACAGTTCCGGTGCGCCGTTGCTCGACCACTTCCCGCCGCTCCCGTCGAAATCCGAAAGGCGCACGAACCAGCCGTGCAGCTCGTGCGCCTGCGCTTTGCGATTCAGCGCTTCCAGTACCTGCGGATCGTCGGCGCGGCTGCCGGCGTCCAGCGACAGCGCCAGCTCGCGAATATCCTCGACCAACACCTGGTCAAGTTCCGACATCAGCGCGAAGCGCAGACTCTCCCGCAAGACAAACAGCGTCCCCATCGACGCCAGAATCACGACGCTGGCGTTCCAGACCGCCAGCCGAAAGCGGATGGTCTTGGTGAAGTACCTATTTCGCGCGAATAACATAGCCTCGACCACGGATTGTCTGTATCAGCGGCTCGCTGAATCCGCGATCGATTTTACCACGCAAACGGTTGATGTGGACCTCGATGACATTGGTCACACCTTCCCAATCCGCTTCCCAGAGATGTTCGCAGAGCATTTTTCGGGTCACGACCTGGCCCGAATACCGCATCAGAAACTCCAGCATGCTGAACTCCGTCGGCGTCAGTTCAATTTCCTTGCCGTCACGGGTAACACGCCGCGTTGCCAGGTCCAGTCTCAGGAGTCCGCTTTCCAGTAACTGGGAGGGGCGGTTCTGGGATCGCCGGCAGATGGCCTGCAGGCGCGCGGTCAGTTCGGAAAACGCGAAGGGCTTCGCCAGGTAGTCGTCGGCGCCGGCATGCAGGCCAGCCACGCGGTCATCGACCGAACCTTTTGCCGTCAACACAAGGATCGGAGTTCCAATACCTTGCGAACGCAGGCGGCCGAGGATTTCCATCCCCGGTAAGTCGGGCAGCATCAGGTCGAGAATGACCACGTCAAACTGCTGGCTCGACGCCAGATCGAGGCCGCGGCCCCCGTCACGGACCCAGTTACAGTTGTGGCCCGATTCTTCGAGTCCTTGACGGAGCGACTTGCCAAGTGCGGCGTCGTCCTCGACCAACAGCAGATCCATGAAAACTTGCTCCAAAACGCGATTCGCCGTCGTTCAAGTCTATTGGATTCATCGGACTCAGGAAGACTATCTTGGGAACAACTAACAGATTTGTAAGCTGCTTGGCCGTAATAAGTTGTCAGGACTTCCGCACTTCGGCGATTCCGTACTTCCGCAACGGCGCCACGGGAACCGTCTTAAGGAATCGTAATCGATTTCCCAATGGTCTCCCTGGCAACACGGTCGTATAAGTAACTGATCAATTGCAATTCGGACCGCCTGTCGCGGCAGGTGGCGTTTTTTCCAGCGTTACCCCCGAGCATACGGCCCGCCTATGTCGCCCCCCAAAGCTGGAGCTCCGGCAATCGGCAAAGGGGTCTTGGCAAATCTGCGCTACGATCTACCGGCCGGATTCCTGGTCTTCCTGATCGCTTTGCCACTCTGTCTCGGTATCGCAACAGCCAGTGAATGGCCGCCGATGTCCGGGATTTTGGCGGCGATTCTCGGTGGAATTCTGGTGCCGTTGTTCAGCAATTCCGAGTTGACGATCAAGGGGCCCGCCGCCGGGCTTATCGTAATGGCGCTCGGTTGCATCAGCGAATTCCGCGAACTGGCCGTTCAGTTCGGATACGATGGCGTGGCGGGAAGCGGCGGCGGCGATGATCCCGCGCTGGGCGGCTATCGATTGGCATTAGGAGTCTGCTTCGCATCGGGCGTCGTGCAGATTCTACTCGGCCTGTTTCGCGCCGGTGCACTCGTCGAATTGTTCCCGCTCGCCGCAGTCCACGGAATGCTGGCCGCGATCGGAATCATTATTTTCTCCAAGCAGTCCCACCTGCTGCTGGGAGTGACCCCCGAGGCCAAGGAGCCGCTGCCCCTGCTGCGGGAACTCCCTCATAGTTTCATGCATCTGAATCCGGCGATCATGATTATCGGATTCGTGAGCCTGCTGATCCTGTTCGGACTGCCGCTGATCAAGATCCCCGCGATGCGCAAGCTCCCTGCGCCAATGCTGGTGTTACTGATCACGATCCCGATGGGGCTGGTGATGGGACTGCCGACCGCCGGAACGTCGTATCGCTATTTCGATCACGTCATCGAGGTCGGCCCGCAGTTTCTGGTGAACCTCCCGGGAACGCTGCTGCAATCGATCACGTTTCCCGATTTTCGCGGATTGGCGACAGCGACCGGAATCCAGTACGTGATCATGTTCGCGCTGATCGGGTCGCTGGAATCACTGCTGGCCGCCAAGGCGATCGACCTGCTCGACCCCTGGCGCCGGAAGACAAATTTCAATCGCGATCTGCTGGCGATCGGCATGGCGAACACCGCCGTTGCCTGCATTGGCGGTCTGCCGATGATCGCCGAGATCGTCCGCAGTTCCGCGAATATCAATAACGGCGCGAGAACTCGGGTCGCGAACATGATCCACGGGCTCTGCCTGCTGCTCTTTGTGGCCTTTGCCGCAGCCGTGATCAAATTGATCCCCACGGCGGCACTGGCCGCGATGCTGGTCTACACGGGATTCCGGCTGGCGTCACCGAAGGAGTTCATCGGCACGTACCGGATCGGTCGCGAGCAGCTGGCGATTTTTATGACCACGATCATCGTAACGCTGGCCACGGATCTACTGATCGGAATCGGAGCCGGGATCGCCCTGAAAATTGTCGTCCATTACTTCAATGGCGTTTCCTGGGGTGACTTCCTTCGCATCCACTACGACGCCACCGAGCTCCCGGACGGAACGCACATCATCCGACTCCGCAATGCGGTTGTGTTCAGCAACTGGCTGAAGTTACGGGCCTTGCTGGAGCAATACGGATTGAATCCGCGAAAAGACCTGGAGCTTGATCTGTACGAAACGAGTTATGTCGACCACAGCGTGGTCGAGCGGTTGCATCTGGCCGAGCATGACTTCGAGGACAAAGGCCTGCACTTGCGGCTGGTTGGACTGGAAGGCCATCAACGACTGTCGAGTCACCCGTTGTCCGCCATCAAGCGCGGCCTGCAGCCGGTGAGCCGGCTGACGATTTACGCGGCCGGTCAAGCAGAAGCGTTGATCATTGGCAAGCTGGCGGAATTGGGTGTTTCCGGCTACACGTCGATCCCGGTGATGGGTACCGGTCGAACTCAGATTCTCACCGATCCGTTCCATGGCAAGTCCTGCACGCGGATCGAAGTTCTAACGACCTCCGAATTATCGTCAAACATTCTCGACTTCCTGTATCGTCAAGTCATGCCCATCTATCCCGTCACTGCCTGTGAAGAAAAGGTGATGGTCCTTCGGGCGGATGACTTCGACAAGTGCGACTATGCAGAAGCGTCCGATGCAACGAAGTCGGGCAACGGGCAGTTGCACGAAGCAAGTTTCGCTTCCCAATCGACATGACAGCAAGCACGTTCGTTTTGTGGAAGTTCGGTGAACCAGCCCCAGCCCCGTGAAGCAAAATGATGGAATCACAGGCCGCAGTCCGGGATCTGAAATCGCATGACGACGCCCGGAGTGATCCGAGGGAATCCTCGGGGCCCTCGGCGGTGCTCGAGCGTTTGCGACGGACAATCGATCACGTCGCGCATCTGCTTCCCGCCCAGGGGCCGATTTCGGTTTTCATCCACCATAACACGCTGCATGCTTTCGAGGATCTACACTTCGATGAAGCACTGCAGCGCGGCGCGCAGCTTTTCGGCAATGAACCGTATTTGCCCGAATCGGAGTTTCGTGAGGCGCTGATGCAGGGCCGGATCCGTTCGACGGAACTCGAACAGGTGCTGCGCGAAGACTTGGGAGAACAAGCCGACGCCGTCGTTGCCGGCCTCGCGCAGCGGTTTCAACTGCGATTCGCGATGCTGCAATATCCGGTCTGGTCGGGGTCCAGCGACGAGATGCGCTGGCTGATCGAGGAAACCGACTCGCTGCGTCGACTCCGTCCGGAGGCTTCGGCCGCCAATCGGTTGCGGATCACCGGCGAAACTCGCCGCTGGGTCATGCGGGATCTGCGCGGTTGCGGAACAGACAACGACGACGAGCCGTCTTCCGTCGATATACCAGACTGGTTGCGGGACCTGATGCGACGCCACGCGGAGGCGTCGTTCGAGTCCTGGTCGGACGAGAAATGGGACGAACTGACGCTGGAACTACTCTGGAATATCTGCTGCGACGGACTGCACTTCGCCCCGGCGCCGATGGCACCCACACCGCCGATGCGGCACCGCGACCTCTTACTCGCGGTCACGGACGCCGATTCTGATCTGCTGGTCAACGAATTCATGGTTCGCTACTGCGCCGCGTTCCTCGACCAGGGATTCGCCCAGTTTCCGCTGCCGGAGCGTGAACGGGGGTTCTTTCAGGCGTTCGTGCGCCTGTTCGGCGACGCCATCGGACCACCGCAACGCTGGCTGAATGGCCTGTCGTCGGAACTGCGCCGGATCGAGAAGGAGTCGCTTTCCTCACTGGAACTGATCCAGGAGTCGCTGGCGGATCTGGGCGTGGAGGAGAGCGAGTGGGACGCGTTTCTCACGGCGACAGTCCTTTCGCTTCGTGGCTGGGGTGGCATGTACCGGCAGGTCGAACAGCGGGCCGACCGCGTCGCCAAGCCGATCCCGGCCGGGAGCCTCGTCGATCTGGTCGCGGTGCGACTGCTGCTCGATCGCTGGGCACTGCGCCACATCGCATACAGTCAACTCGGCCACCGCGGCCCGCTGTCGGGGCTGCGGAGCCGACTGCGCGCGTCGTATCCACAGCCGGAAACTTTCGATACGAACCGCCGCGCATTTCAGATCTTCATGCTGGCTCAGGTGCTCGGCTGGACTCCCCCCGAGCTGTTCGCGCTGGATCGAGAGGCCTGGAACGAGCTGATCCAGGAAGTCGAACAGTTCTGCGATCGGGAACGACGACGGATTTTTCATCTGGCATTTGAATTGCGTTTTCGCGTGCGGACGCTCGATGCCATTGCGCTGCATGCCGACAGGAACGCCGAAGCGTCGGCGGTTCCGCGGTTTCAGACCATTTCCTGCATTGACGAACGCGAGGAGTCGTTTCGCCGGCATCTGGAGGAGATCGCTCCGGAGGTGGAGACCTTTGGTGCCGCCGGGTTCTTCGGCGTACCGATGTACTATCGGGGCGCAACCGATGCGCATTTCGTACCGCTCTGTCCGATCGTGATTCCACCGAAACATTGGGTGACGGAACAGGTCGACGATTCGCTGGAGCAGCTCCATCAGCAGCGCTCCAAAACGCGTCAGAAGCTGGGAAAGGCCGCCCATCATGTCCACGTGGGCAGCCGCAACTTCGCGCGGGGGGCAATGGTCGCCGGATTTTTCGGTGTCTTCGCCTCGGTTCCACTTGTGGCTCGAATCCTGTTCCCAAGACTGTCCGGCCGGATCCGCAGCTGGTTCGGGCGGTACTTGCAATCGCCACCGGTGACGCGATTGAAGCTGGAACGATCCTGTCCCGAGCCGGGTACGGAAAACGGCGCGCTGGGGTATACGGTCGAGGAAATGACAGCGATGTTGGAACGACTTCTGCGCGACATCGGACTTGTGCGCCGCTTCGCTCGATTCGTATTCATCATCGGCCACGGATCGACGAGTCTGAACAATCCGCACGAGTCAGCACACGATTGCGGAGCTTGCGGCGGAGCTCGCGGTGGGCCAAACGCACGCGCCTTCGCCCAGATGGCCAACGACTCGCGAATCCGCCGGGAACTTGTCAGTCGCGGTCTGACGATTCCGGACGAGACGGTCTTCGTCGGCGGCTATCACAATACCTGCGACGACGCCCTGAGCTTTTTCGATGTCGACCGCGTTCCGGAATCGCATCAAGCTGAGTTCATTCGCGCACGGGACGCGCTCAACAAGGCGCGTGAATGGAACGCTCACGAGCGCTGCCGGCGGTTCGAGACGGCACCCCTGTCACTGACTAGCGAGGCGGCCCTGCGGCACGTCGAAGGCCGTGCCGAGGATCTGGCGCAGGTTCGTCCGGAATACGGTCATGCCACCAACGCCGTGTGCATCGTGGGGCGCCGGCAGCGCACGCGTGACCTGTTCCTCGACCGCCGCTCGTTCCTCGTGTCCTACGACCCGACGCAAGATGACGCCGATGGCGCGATCTTGGCACGCATTCTGGGCGCGGTCGTCCCCGTCTGCTCGGGGATCAACCTGGAGTATTACTTCTCGCGCGTCGATGCGTCGGGCTGGGGTTGCGGCACCAAATTGCCTCATAATATCACTTCGCTGCTGGGTGTGATGGACGGCGCCGCCAGCGACTTGCGCACGGGCCTGCCGCTGCAGATGGTCGAGATCCACGATCCGGTGCGCTTGATCTATGTGCTTGAAGCCGAGGTCGACGCGGTGCGCCGGATCCTCGACAAGAACCCGGCGATTGGACGCATTTTCCTCAACGAATGGTCGCAACTGGCCGTGCTCGATCCTCGATCGGACCGCATCGAGGTGTTGCGGCAAGGCCGATTTGAAGTCTATCGACCGACGGCCCGGGAATTGCCTCGCCGCGCTTCGTCGCTCGATTGGTACCGCGGCTGGCGCGATCACCTCGAATTCGCCGAGATCGGCAACGGCCGGCATTCGGACGGCCGGCGTCCTGCGGACGACAGAAAGTAATAGGGAAGAACCCCGTGACATTCGACGCGTTGATCTACATTCTCGGCCTCCTCGTCGCAGCCGCCCCGGCACTGCTGGTGGTGGTGCTCGGGACCGCCTCCTTGCTCCGGATCCGGATGAGCGAGACCTTGGTGAACCGGGCCGGTCAGTCGGTGGTGATCGTCGGTCTGCTGGCGGCGATCGCCGTCTTTGTCGGCATGTTGGTCTCGGGATCGCGTAACGTCCCGGTTTCGCTGGGGCACTGGGTATCGATTCCCGAGTATCACTTTACCTTCAAACTGGTCTTCGACCGGCTGTCGATTCCTTTCGTCATTCTCTCCTATGTGCTGGTGGGGACGATCGGAGCGTTTGCCTCGAGCTACATGCACCGCGAGCCGGGATATACCCGGTTCTTCATGCTGTACGCGCTGTTTCTGCTGGGCATCGTCACAACGACGCTGGCGGGCACGGTGGAGACGCTGTTCGCGGGCTGGGAACTGGTGGGGTTGTCATCGGCGCTGCTGGTCGCGTATTACCACGAACGGCCGGCTCCGGTACGGAACGGGCTGCGTGTCTGGGCGATCTATCGAGTGTCGGACGCGGCGCTGTTGCTGGCGGCGATCGTGCTGCATCATCTGCGCGGCGAGGGTGACTTCAGCGGTTTGATCCTCTCCGGCTCCTGGCCGTACGGAGAAGCGGCCGTCTCCGGTAGTTCGGCGTTCCTGGTCGGTATCCTGCTGGTGATCGCCGCCGCCGGCAAGTCGGCATTGATCCCGTTTTCCGGCTGGTTACCCCGCGCCATGGAAGGCCCGACGCCCTCCAGTGCGATTTTCTATGGCGCCCTTTCGGTCCACTTGGGCGCTTTTCTCCTGATGCGCGTCAGCCCCCTGCTCGAAGCATCCCTGCCGCTGCAGGTGATTGTCGTCATCCTGGGGATCTCAACAGCCTGCTTCGCTTCGCTGGCGGGGCGTGTGCAAACCGATATCAAATCAGCCCTCTCGTTCGCCTCGCTGGCACAAGTCGGAATTATCGTGGCGGAGGTCGGTATCGGATTGCGCTATGTCGCCCTGGTCCATCTGCTGGGCCACGCTTGCCTGCGGACATTGCAGTTCATTCGCGCTCCGAACCTGCTCAGGGACTACCACAGCCTGGAAAACGCGCTGGGAAACCGGCTGGCAACCGACACGCCGCTCGCCGGCGCGCGGGAAACGAGTGGGGTACGGCGGTGGCTGTTTCGATTGGGAATGGAGCGCGGCTACTTCGACGTATTCTTGTCCGACTATATTTGCGACCCTTTCTTGAGATTTTTCCGCGGCTGCGATCGCCTGGAGCAGGCCTGGCTGCGGCTCCTGACCGGTAACGCTCGTGGCGGCGGCGCCGCGCAACCGGCCGTGCCAACCGCCGATCGGCGAACGCAGCGAGGTTAATCCCATGCATCCGATTCCCTGGCTGGAAGTCACGTTGTTCCTGCCGTTGTTCAGCGCCCTGTTCGTCGCCGGGCAGGTCACCACGCATCGCCGGACGATCGCCTGTCAGATCGTGACCGGCCTGACATTTGTACTGGCGACGATCTGCTGGTTCGAGTTCTATCGTGGCAGCCCGTTACTGGAGGTGGAGTGGCCGGCGGGCTGGGCGGAAATCATGTCGCGTTCGCCGTTCCGGATTGACGAGTTAGCGGCGCCACTCGTGCCCGCCGTGGCGTTGTTTCAATTCATGACGGCGCTGGCCACCACGCGCACAAAAATCGCCCGGTTTCCGTTCGCCAGCATCCTGATCTCGGAATCGATCTGTTTAATGACCTTTGCGTCGCGCGATTGGTCGCTGCTCACCGGGTTGCTGATCTCCGCGACGATCCCGCCGGCGCTCGACCTGTTGCAGCGCGGAAAACCAGCCCGGATCTATCTGGTTTACCAGGCGGCTTACGTCGTGTTATTGATCGCCGCGTGGATCGTCCATGAGTTCTACCCGTTGGCATCGCCGTTCGCCTGGTCGATTCCGCTCCTGATCGCGATTATGATCCGGTCGGGACTGCTGCCTTTCCATAGCTGGTTGACCGACCTGTTTGAGGAGGCGTCGATGGGCATGGCGTTGACGTCGGTCGTACCGGTGACCGGCGCGATGGCGGCCGTACGACTCCTGCTTCCCTCCGCGCCCGATTCGGTTCTGACCTGGCTGGCGGGATTCGCCCTGGCAACGGCGATCTACACCGCCGGGATGGCTCTGGTCCAACGCGAAGTACGACGGTTCTTCACCTACCTGTTCCTCAGCCATTCCTCGTTGATTCTGGCCGGGATCGATCTGCACACTCCGCTGAGCATGACCGGGTCGTTCTGCGTCTGGTTTTCGGTGATCTTCTCGCTGGGTGGCTTGGGCCTGACGATCCGATCGCTCGAGGCGCGCTATGGCCGGCAATCGTTGGTCGGTTTCCATGGCCTCTACGAAAACTCGCCGATCCTGGCTGCGTTTTTCGTGTTGACGGGGCTGGCGAGTGTTGGCTTTCCGGGAACCGTCGGTTTCGTGTCGGGCGAACTGCTGGTCGACGGAGCCTTGGAAGCGGGTCGCCCGATCGCGTTCCTGGTCGTGGCGGCAGCGGCAATCAACGGAATCGCGATCATTCGGGCTTACTTGATTCTGTTCACCGGTGCGCGCCATCAATCCCTTTTGCCGCTGCGGGTGAAGGGGCGGGAACGGGTGGCGGTGTTGACACTCTCCGCGCTGATCATGGGCGGCGGTCTGTTCCCGCAACCAGGCGTGTTGTCACGCTTTCGTGCCGCGGAACAGATCCTGGGCGAGCGAGGGCACAGGCCGTTGGAAAACCTGGCAATCGCTTCCGACGAACGCAAATAAGCAACCAAAGAAACGGCGAATAGAGACCCGGGATCGCTCGTTGTCCTCCGTGGTCGATCGCCTCCCAGTTACCTCACCGTGAATTCGCTAACCTCCCACGACACTTCCGGATTGGTACCCATCCCGGCATGTTCGAGCCGCAGGTAGCGGCGCGGGAAACCGAATTGGGCGTCCAGTTGCGCGAACAGGCTCAAGCCGGGGACCGCTCGATCGGCGATTCCGCGGCGAGCTCGCTCCTGCTGCTCGAGATCGATTTCGATCGTCTCAAACATTCCAGGCACACTCCAGGTACCCAACGTGCGCGGCTGTTTCAGGGGTTGACCATTGCGCAAGGCGCGCGCGATTTCACCTTGTCGGACTTCCACCCGGTAGCTTGCACCCTGGCGACCCGCGACCTGGACCTCGATGTCGTAACTTTGGGGCCCTGACTGTTTCCATAGCAGCCAGCCTTGCTCCAGGCGTCGGCTGTCAAGCGGGGGCATGCCGTGCGAGCGAATCTTGAGAATCGTCGCCCCGGCCACCACTCCCAGGGTTACGAGGGCGGCGATCGCCGCCACGCACCCCCAGCGCCGAGGGCCGGCCGGGGCGGGTCGGGACGGCGAATTGAGGCTGGAATTCGGCATGGGGAGAACCTCGGGCGACGCGTGGTCTTTGCGATCCCGGCATCCTGAGGTAACGTTGCGGTTTGGGTCCATGAACAACGCGGGGTGCCGACATCATGTCGCCAACGGAAATCAGAATCAATCGGGCTCGAACCAAGATCGTGGCCACAGTGGGTCCCGCCTGCCGCGCACCGGAGAAGCTGGCGGGGCTGATCGTCGCGGGCGTTGACGTTTTTCGCCTGAACATGGCCCATGGTTCGATCGAAAGCCAGCAGCAGGTGGTGGAAGACATCCGCCGCGTCAGCATGGACGTAGGGCGTCCGGTGGGCATCCTGGTTGATCTTGGCGGTCCCAAAATCCGATTGGGAGAACTGCATGAAGATCCGAAGCATTGCGAGCTGGGAGCGGAATTTTGTTTTATTCGCGGCGGCAAGTCAAATGCGGCGCGGGAGCTGACAAGCAATTACGAGCTGCTGGTCGACGAGTTGCAACCGGGCGATGTGGTGATGCTCACCGACGGGACGGTGGGCATGCAGGTAATGGCCAAGAGTGCGGATCGCGTGACGTGTCGCGTGACTGCGGCGGGCGTCATTCGCAGCCGGCAGGGGATCAATCTGCCAGGGGTGGCGTTGAGCGTACCGGCGATGACCGAGGCCGATTGGGTTCATGCGAATTGGGCGGCCCGCGCGGAAATCGACTTTGTCAGCCTCAGTTTTGTGCGAACACCGGTCGAGATCCTGGAGTTGAAGGACCTGCTGTTGTCGCACAGTTCCAGCGCGATGGTGGTGGCGAAGATCGAGAAGCGCGAGGCCCTGGACCGCTTGGACGACATCGTGGCGGCCAGCGACGCGGTGATGGTGGCGCGAGGTGACTTGGGGGTCGAGATTGACGTCGCCGAGACGGCCGTCGCGCAGAAGCGGATCATTTCCGTCTGCCAGAAGTTTCTCAAGCCGGTGATTGTCGCGACCCAGATGCTCGACAGTATGCACCACTCGCGCCGCCCCACGCGGGCGGAGGTCTCGGACGTATCGAACGCGATCCTGGACGGAGCGGACGCCTGCATGCTCTCGGGGGAGACGGCGATCGGGGAGTACTCCCGCGAGGCGGTCGAGATGATGAATCGCATCATGTTGGCCACGGAACGCTTGCTGCACGACGCGCCGACGCAGCCGCCGCCGGTCGCCGCTTTGGCGGGCGTTCATCCGATCACGGCGGCGGTTGCGTACGGCGCGGGCCGGATCGCGTCCCAGCTTTTCGCGAAGCTGGTCGTCGTCGCGACGCGCAGCGGCGCGACGGCGCGGGTCAAGTCCAAGCAGCGCGATTTCATCCCCACGATCGGCGTGAGTGATTCCGAGAAGACGCTGCGGAAGATGTGCCTGTTCTGGGGCATCACGCCGCTACCCGACGCCCCGATGGCGGCGGGGCCGGCGCTGCGCACGCATATTTCCAACTGGGGCAAACACGATGGCTGTCTGACGCCGGGCGACCGCGTGGTGTTCGTCACCGGCTCGGAAGTGATTCCAACCGCTCACAACCTGGTAGTCGTGCATGAGGTGGAATAGGCGTATGACGCGATGAATGAGGCCGTGGCCCGCATCCAAACCTGGTGGACGATTCTGCGGATTTGCCTGGAGGAACGCCTGGTCTACCGGGCCGACTTCGCGCTCGGCACGCTGATGCGATTCCTGCCGATCGTGACGCAGATCTTTCTCTGGTTCGCCGTTTTCGAAGCGACGGGTGGTGATCGGATCGCCGACTATACCTATCGCCAGTTTGTGGCCTACTACCTGTTGACGATGGTCAGCCGCGCGTTCAGCAGCATGCCCGGCCTGGCATCGGGCATCGCGCGCCAGGTGCGGGACGGGGACGTCAAGAAGTTCCTGATTCAGCCGGTCGACATGCTCGGTTTTCTGTTGCTGGGGCGCGTCGCGCACAAACTGGCCTATTATTCGGTGGCGATCGGCCCTTTCGCGCTGGTCTTTTTTCTCTGCCGTTCCTTTTTCAGTGACCTCCCCGCGCAGGCCGCGACGCACAGCATTCCGACCGCCCTGGCGTTCCTCGTTTCGCTGGTGCTGAGCTTCCTGCTGGGGTTCTTTCTGGAGTCGGCGTTGGGGCTGATCGGATTCTGGTTCCTCGAAGTGAGTTCGTTGTTGTTCGTCTACATGTTGCTCAGTTTTTTCCTGTCCGGACATATGTTCCCTCTGGATATGCTGCCCGAACCATGGCGGACGCTCGTCGACTGCGCGCCGCTGCAGTACCTGGCCTATTTTCCGGCGGCCGTGTTTCTGGGGAAAATTCCGGTCGAGGCGCTGCCGCGGGCCTTGGCGATCCAGGCCGGCTGGACGATTTTCTTCGCGGTTTTCTGCCGCTTCGCCTGGCGGCGCGGATTGCGCCGCTACAGCGCGTACGGCGGTTGAGCGGCACGGGCGTCCGGCGACGCCCGGATCGGGATTCTCCGCACCGCCCTATTTCGCAAACGCCTGCTTACCCCTTGAATTTCGAGCCTACCGCGTGTTAACTTCGGAGGATTTTATTCCCAGCCCCAAGGGCCTCGTATTGATAAGGTAGCCCGCGTGCCGCGCCGAACTGATATTCACAAGATACTGCTGATAGGCTCGGGCCCGATTATCATCGGTCAGGCCTGCGAATTCGACTACTCGGGAACTCAAGCCTGCAAAGCGCTTCGCGAGGAAGGATACGAGGTCGTACTGGTCAATTCGAATCCGGCGACGATCATGACCGATCCCAATACCGCGGATCGGACTTATATCGAGCCGTTAACCTGGGAGATTCTGGAGAAGGTCATCGAGCGGGAGCGGCCCGACGCGCTGCTGCCGACGCTCGGAGGACAGACCGGCCTGAATCTGGCGATGGATCTTGCGCGGCACGGTGTCCTGGAAAAATACGATGTCGAAATGATCGGCGCCAACGCCCAGGCGATTGCCAAGGCGGAAGAGCGCGAACAGTTCAAGAAGGCGATGGAGAAAATCGGCCTGGAAGTCTGCTGCGGCGAAACGATACGCAACCTGGACGACGCCCGCCGCGTCCTGCAGATGGTCGGATTGCCGTGTGTCGTCCGCCCCAGTTTCACGCTGGGCGGCAGCGGCTCCGCGATCGCGTACAACCGCGAGGAATTCGACACGCTCGTCCGACGTGGGCTCGACCAGTCACCGATTACCGAAGTGTTGATCGAGGAATCGATCATCGGCTGGAAAGAATATGAAATGGAAGTGATGCGCGACATGGACGACAATGTCGTGATCATCTGTTCGATTGAGAATTTTGATCCGATGGGCGTCCACACCGGCGATTCCATCACGGTGGCGCCGGCGCTGACGCTGAGCGACAAGGAATACCAGCGGATGCGCGACGCCAGCCTGGCGGTGATCCGCGAGATCGGTGTGGAAACCGGCGGCTCGAATATTCAATTCGCCATCGATCCGCGCAATGGTCGCATGATTGTGATCGAGATGAATCCGCGTGTCAGCCGTTCGTCGGCGTTGGCGTCGAAGGCGACCGGATTCCCGATCGCGAAGATCGCCGCCAAGCTCGCCGTCGGCTACCGCCTGCACGAACTTCCCAACGACATTACCCGCAAGACCACGGCCTGCTTCGAACCGACGATCGATTACGTCGTCACGAAGATTCCGCGATTCGCGTTCGAAAAGTTCCCCGAGGCGGACGCGACGCTGACCACGCAGATGAAGAGTGTCGGCGAAACCATGGCGATCGGGCGTACGTTCAAAGAGTCGTTTCAAAAGGCGATTCGCGGCTTGGAGGTCGGCAGTTTCGGGTTTGGCTGTGACGGCAAGGACCTGTGGGGCACGCCCCAGCAACCGTCGCTCGACGATATCCGCGCCAAGCTGGCGGTTCCCAACCACGAGCGGCTCTGGTACCTCCGTTACGCGATCAAGTCCGGCATGTCGGTCGCCGACATCCACAACATCTGTTACATCGACCCCTGGTTCCTGGAACAGCTTCGCGAGCTGGTGGCGATGGAGGACCAGCTGCGTACGTTGGCTTCGATCGATGAGGTCGGCACCGCCTTGCTGCGCCGCGCCAAGCAATACGGGTTTTCGGATCGCCAGCTGGCGCGGATCTGGAACACGGACGAGCTGGAAGTCCGCGACGAGCGGAAGCGGCGTGGAATCGTGGCCACGTTCAAGTCGGTTGATACCTGCGCCGCCGAATTCGAAGCCTACACGCCGTATTACTATTCCACGTACGAGGACGAGGACGAAACGCCGGCCAAGAGCCCGGGCTCACGACGGGTCATGATCCTGGGCGGCGGACCGAATCGTATCGGCCAGGGAATCGAATTCGATTACTGCTGCTGCCATGCCAGCTTCGCGCTGCGCGAGCTGGGTATCGAATCGATCATGGTCAATTCCAACCCGGAGACGGTAAGCACCGACTACGATACCAGCGACCTGCTGTTCTTCGAGCCGTTAACGACCGAGGATGTGCTGAACATCTTTGACCGCACCGCGCCGGACGGCGTGATCGTGCAGTTCGGCGGCCAGACGCCGCTGAACCTGGCGCGCGGGCTGCACTCCGCCGGCGTACCGATCATCGGGACCAGCGTCGACACGATCGAAATGGCCGAGGATCGCGAAAAGTTCCAGCAACTGCTGGAACGGCTTGACTTGAAGCAGCCCGCGAACGGCATCGCACGCAACATGGAACAGGCGCGCGGTGAAGCGGTGAAGGTCGGGTTCCCGTCGCTGGTGCGGCCCAGCTTTGTGCTCGGTGGTCGCGCGATGGAGATCTGTTACGATCAGGCGCAGTTCGAACGGTTCGTGGCGGAGGCGTTCGTCGTTGCCCAGGGTCAGCCGGTGCTGATCGATCGGTTCCTGGAGGACGCCACGGAAGTGGATGTGGACTGCGTCAGCGACGGTGACGACGTGGTTGTGATGGGGATCATGGAGCATATCGAGGAAGCTGGCGTGCATTCGGGCGACTCGGCCTGCGCGATTCCTCCCTACAGCCTGCCGGTTCCGGTGATCGAGGAAATCCGCGAAGCAACCAGGTCCCTCGCACGCAGACTGAACGTGATTGGCTTGATGAATGTACAGTTCGCGGTCAAGAAGGAAGACGGCCGGCTGAATGTCTACGTTCTGGAAGTGAATCCGCGCGCGAGCCGCACCGTTCCTTTCGTCGCAAAGGCGACAGGAGTGCCGGTCGCGAAAATCGCCGCCAAGGTGATGGCGGGCGAGAAGCTGAGGGATCTGGGGATCGAATGCGAGCCCGTGCCGTCGCATGTCTCCGTCAAGGAAAGTGTCTTCCCGTTCCGCAAGTTCGTCGGTGTCGATATCGTGCTGGGGCCGGAAATGCGCAGTACCGGCGAAGTGATGGGGATCAGCGAGCGGTTTTCGATCGCCTTCGCGAAGAGTCAATTGGCGGCGGGCGTTGTATTGCCGAAGTCAGGGACGATATTCCTGAGCGTTACCTCGCGGCACAAGGAGCAGCTGGTCGGATTGGCGCGGCGGTTGGTAAAGCTCGGCTTCCAATTGCTGGCCACCGAAGGCACGGCGCGGCGTCTGGAATCGGCGGACGTTCAAGTGCAGGTCGTGAAGAAGGTCGCGGAGGGACGCCCCAACCTGCTCGATTACCTGAACGACGGCGTTGTGGCCCTGGTGATCAATACGCCCAGCGGCAAAGGAGCAAGGACCGACGAAGGACGTATCCGCGCGGCGACGGTGCAGTGCGGCGTGCCGTGCATCACGACGATCCAGGCCGCCGAAGCGGCGGTGCTCGCCATGGAAGCGCTGCGCGACGGCGCCATGCATGTTCAGGCCCTGCAGGATCGCTTTCCCAAGCCGGTTACCGTCCCTGGTTGAAGGCGCCCTCCGCGTCGCCATGAACGGAATCGTCCGCGTCGGTGGCGCTCCGTCTCCGGCGACTCGGCAACCATTCCTCCGCGCGCACAAAACTCAACAGGCCTAGCAGCATTACCCACTGGAAAAGGAACAGGTGCATCGACCATTCGATGCCCAGGTGGAATGCCAGACCGAGCAGCAGGGCCCATTTTCTCAGCGGCCGAACCCAGACCCCGATCGGTATCAGTGTTTCCACGACCAAGGTTCCCCAGGTCGCCAGACGTATGCCGATCGGGAACTGGACGAGCCACTCCAGCAGTGCCCGGGATTGCATGTAATCGCTGCTCTGAATCACGTAGAACAAGGCCGAGCCATCGCGCCATGTTTCCCCCTGCAGTTTGCACCAGACCGTCGAGAGATAGATGACCACCATCTGCAGCTGCACAAGGCGCAGTGCCCAGGCCGCCGCGCGCCACTCCTCCACCGACCGGCGGTGGCGGATCGGCGACCAATACGCATCCAGGGGCATCAGCATCGCAAACAGCGCGAACCAGCGGAGAATGTTGTCCGCGCCGTCCAGGATCAGCGGATTGAGGTTCTGGAAGGTCGTCAGCCAGACCAGAATCCCGAATGCCTGAAAACGCGAGTAGACCCCGCAAGTCAGGAGCAGTGCTTGCAGAAGCATTGCAGCCAGGCAGCATTGCACGGCGGCGGGAGTCGGTTCGAAATGGAAGAACAGCGACGCGCGGGAAAAACCGCCCAGCTCGATCGCCGTTGAGGCGCCCAGGACCCCCGATTCATAAAACCATTTGGGAGCATCCCAGATCCAGAAAATGGTGTAGATCACGAGCACGATCCCGAACAGAATGCGAAACAGGACGACGGTGTCCGGTTCGCAAGAGCGAAAAAGGAACCGGTCCGACGCCTGGACCATGGCGCGGAGACTTGTCGGCAATGCGCCGCTGGCTGATTTCCCCGGTGGAGGCTCCATTGCTGCCATCATCGCGACTCGTTTCAAGGTTCCACTACCCATTCGCGAACCAGCTCGCTGCTGGCCGACCATTGCATGTTTCGCGAGGTCAGAAACTGGCCGTCCTCCGGCGGAAGGATCCGCATTGTCTGTCGAAAAAGTTTTACAGAAACGACCGACTGGAGTCGGCCAGCGACGTCCGAACCGCCGTCGTTGTCGTACTCGGGCAGCACTTTCTCCTCCGCCCCCGGCGTGCTCCCGTCAAGACGATCGTCGCGCTGGGCGTCATCGATCCCGCCGCCAGCCGGTCCAAATACGCCGAGCCCGATCGCGCCCGGCGAGCGCCCTTCTGTGTACTTTTCTGGGCGCCCTTCCGCGCACCGTGCCAGGTAGCTGGCCAGATCATCCAGCGCCGCGCCATGGCCCGGATTACCAACGCGGTCAAAGTAATTCACCTGCCGAGCCATCTGGAAACGATCACCGCGGCCATAGTCCGACCATTGCGGCGATTCCCAGTTGACGACGGCACCGTTGGCAAGCGTGATCTCCGCCGACAGTGACACGTTTCGCGACGATGGATTCGGCGCGAACATCGTCCATTCCCCTTGGATCAAACCGAACCACTGCAGCAGCTCTGCGAGCCGGCCTTGTGACCGCGGTGGGCGCGGCAATTCCGCGGGGAAAGTATCGACCAGCATCAGCGAACTGACCGCCAGGAACAGAATCCGAGCTTTCCAGCGCGATCGATCCGCCATGGAAAATTCCAGCTGCCGCCGCATGTCGATGGTACCTCGCGTGCCCGACTTCAGCATGATTGCCGGTAGGAACCGGGAAAACCACGCCCGCCTGTTGCCATCGAATGAATCGGACCGTTCCGAGGTCGCCCGGAACCGATAACCGATAAACTCGCGCTGACCCCAACTTGCCTCGGCGATGGAGTTCGAATCCCCCGGTACCGATCCGTTCCGCGCCAGGAATTGACGCTGTCTTCCCGCTTCCGTATCTTGATTCCAGGTTGTGCTCCGGGTTGCGATTCTTGCTGAGGTATTCATGGGTTGGTCATTTCGCAGATCGATAAATCTCGGCCCCTTTCGTATCAACATCAGTAAGTCGGGAATATCGTATTCCTTTGGTCTGGCCGGATTCCGTGCCGGCGTCAACGCCAAGGGGCGTAAGTACACTTCCGTCAGTGTCCCAGGCACCGGATTGCGTTATCAAAAAACACTGGGAAGCGGCAAGAAGTAAGAAGGATCGCAGCCCGAGGAATCCTCGGCTCGATTTTGACCGGCATTATGGTCCAGGAAAGTCACTGCAATGAAAGTCCAATTCACTCGAGCGTTGCGAACCAGTTCCTCGGAACGTTATCTGATTCATATCGATGGGACAGGGGACGATGCCGCTCTGGATCTGCATTATCTGGCCGATGGAACCGTGGCCGGAACGCTGATTGTTCTCGACAAACAATACGCTTCAAAAGAGATGGTGGCAGTGATCGTCGAAGAGATCGATCGCATGCTGCTGCCCTCCGTGAGCGTAACCGAGGGCAATCTTTCGTTCACCGTCGTGAAAGGATCGGTGATCGGGACCTTTACGGCGCAGGCGGACGAGTGAAGGTAACGCGCGGATGCGACTGGCCTGCTAAAGCAGTTCCGGGATTGGCTGGCCGTGGTGCAGTATCCGTTGCGGCCGGCCGGCGAAGTCGAGAAACTCGTGCTGCGGATCGATGCCCAGGTGCTTATACACCGTCGCCAGCAGGTCCTGCGGCGTGAGCGGTCGTTCGACGGGGTATTCGGCTTTGGAATTTGTCGCACCGATCACCTGGCCGGTTTTCGAGCCGCCCCCGGAGACGAGCACCGACATGGAGTGGGGCCAGTGGTCGCGCCCTTGAAGCCCTGCGGCATGCGAGATGCGCGGTGTTCGGCCGAATTCCCCCATCGCGATCAGCAGCACGCGGCGGTCCAGCCCTCGCGCGTACAGATCTTCGATCAGCGTGGCGATCGCCGGGTCCATGTCGGCTGCGCGAAACTGCATCGCCGGCGCCAGGTCCCAGTCATACATCGGAATCACATGGTCGTCCCAGCTGAAATAACGGGTCAGCCCATGCCGAGGCGCGGTGGCGTCGATCGTGATCAAGCTGACTCCGGCCTCCGCGAGGCGGCGAGCGAGCAGGCAGCTTTGGCCCCAGAGTGTTCGCCCGTACCGATCGCGAAGTTCGGCCGATTCCCGCTCCATGTTGAATGCCTCGGCGACCTCGGAGCTGTTCAACAGGTCGAGCGCCTGTCCGTGAAACTGATCCAGCCCGTCCCGTGCAGTGCGTCGATCGGCCTGACGCCGAAAGCGATCGAACTGCTGCAGCAATGCGCGGCGGTCGTCCAACCGGCTGGCGTTCAATCCGGCGCTGAGCTTGAGATTCGGCGGTTGGAAATTCTCGACCGACGGGTCGCCGCTCTCGAACGCCGTATGCTCAACTCCCAGGTACTGTGGTCGAGTCATAAACGGTTTGCGCGGCACGCCCACATAGTTCGGCAGGCCACCGGGACCGGCGCCACGCATTCGGCTGACGACCATGCCGATGTCGGGGTGGTCCGAGTATGCGGTCGAAGTTGGATCGGCCTTCAGCGGGGTCTTGCCGGTCAACATCTCGATCGACCCGTCGTTGTGCGACGCCATCTCATGGTGCACCGAACGGACGATCGAGTACTTGTCGGCGACCTGCGCCAGTCTCGGAAAGATCTCGCAGATATTCATCCCCGGTACCGCGGTTGCAATCGGTCGGAACGGTCCACGGTATTCGCTAGGCGCATCCGGTTTCGGATCAAATGTCTCCAATTGGCTAGGACCGCCCCACATCCAGAAGACGATAACGGAGGTATTCCTGTCGAGTTTGCCCGAAGGACTGGCGGCGGCCAGCCGCGGCAGCGTCATGCCTCCAAGTGCCAGCGCGCCGGCGCGCAGGAACTCGCGACGGCGTTGGGGACCAGTGCAGAACATGGCGGGCATTGCGGTTTCTCCTGGGCTGGATTGTAACCTGCAGCTGCCGGGTCAACGACGGTGATATTCGTGGGTGTAGACGGTGGGTTGCAGACCGGGGATTTCCTGATCGGCGGGAAAATACGGGCGGCGCAAGCGGCGGTGCCGTACATGCCGCAACGTTGCGGGGGTAGGTCCGGGCGTGTCGAGGATGAATGCCGCTCGACAGTATGCCCCAAACGCCAGTTGGTAGTTCATCGGATTTTTGGCGACGACAAAGCGAGCGGATTGAGGCTGCATTCCCAGAATCTCGAATTGCTCTCCGCACCATTCGTAGGTTGGATGGCTGGCCAGAGCGATCTGAATCGATCCCACATCAAAACGGGCGGCCGGTCCCATCTGTCCCTGCCTGCCTTCCCAGATCCCGCCGCGATAGGTGAACGTGCCGTCGCTGATCGCCACGACTTTGCCGGACACGTTCACCGGTTTCCCCCAGCCGGGGTCGATGCTGTGCCCGATGTTCAACGTCAATTCCGCGCCGATGCCTGCCGCGTGGCAGGCTTGTGCGGCCGCGGGATCGACGATCGGAATCAGGGACGGTTGTTGGATCCCCGAGTCCAGCAGGCAGCGCAGGGTAGCGGCGCTATCGCCTGCGGCACCGCCTCCGCAACAGTCGGCCGTTTCCACCAGGATAACGGGGCCAGCCGCCATCGCTCGGCCTCGCGCGATCGCCTCGACCGGGCTCACCAGATCCGGTTCCAATTCCGATCGCTTCGACCAGTATTGCAGTGCCAGTTCGCGCGCCAGTCTGCCGGCCCCGGCAAGATCGTCGTGGGTGATGACCAGCCCACCGCCACCCATGTCGTCGGCATCGAGGTACGGGTGGACCAGAAACGCGCTGGCCGAATAGGCCTGCCGGTCGCATTCCAGCTGTTTGGCATGCCGCATGACGTCCGCGAAAGGCCCCGGCCCGTCGGTGTGGCCCAGGACGCCGCTCACCAGCAGCGGCACTTTCGCCAGCGCCATCGTCGGACGCAGCGCGCCGGTGAGGATGTCGTCGAGCATACTGGCGGCGCGGCAACCAGTCTCCCACGCATCGCGATGCGGATAGGTATCCCAGGCGACAAAGCCGTCGGCCGACTCCACCATCGTTCGCGTGACATGAGCATGGTGGTCAAGCGCCCCGACAATCGGAGTTGCGTCGCCGACTCGCTCGCGTACGGCGGCGAGCAGATCACCTTCGACATCGTCGATTCCTTCGGCGGCCGCCGCGCCATGCAACGCCAAGAGGACGCCGTCGCACGGCAGAGACCGTTCCAGGTCGCCCAGAAGTTCACCGCGCAGCCGCGCATAGCAATCGGCCGTGATCACACCACTGGGACAAGCCGACGTCATCAGCAGCGGCCGGACTGCATGACCGCAGTTCTTCAGGCGATCGAGCATCCCGCCGACCGTTCCCGCGCGGACGGCCAGGAGGTCCGCGCCCCGCAAATATTCGGATCGGAGAAAGGCCTGCATGTCGGCCGGCCTGCCGCCGAGATGATTGCATTCGATGAACAGCCCGCCGACGGCAATTGTCCTCTTCATGATCGACTCCGACATGATTGTCTCCGCCCGGTAAATCCTGTCGAATGATGATCGTCGGCCATGCGGTTCGGTCAGGCAAGTCCGCAGGCCGGGAACAGATTGCAATCCAGGCAGGCGGGAGGCGCAGCATCGTGCGAATCGAGCAGATCGAATGCGTGCATTTGCGTAGCGAATATCAGAACGGGTTCCGTTATGCCGGAGGCCAATGCACGGCCCGTTTGACTTCGCTGGTGCTGGTGCATGCCGAGGGGGGCGAGATTGGTATCGGTTCGGTGTACTCGCATCCAGGCATCGTCGATCTGGTGGTGCGGCACCAATTGGCCCCGATGCTGATCGGGCAGGATGCGACCGACGTGGAATCACTCTGGGACCGCATGTACCGGCTGACGCGCTGGTATGGGCGCAAAGGCGCGGCTGTTTCGGCGTTGGGCGCTCTGGACATCGCCTTCTGGGATCTGCGCGCCCGGCGGGCCGGACAGCCTTTGTGGCGTTTGTTGGGGGGCGAACAGGGGCGCTGCCCGGCGTATGCCAGCGCACTGCTCTGGAAGCCACCGGCGGAACTCGCCGAGGAGGCAGCCCTGCACGTTTCCCGCGGCTTCCGCAGAATGAAGATGCGATTAGGTCGCGGCGAGGAACTCGATCGTCTGGCGGTCCGCGCGGTCCGTACGGCGATTTCCAGCCAGTGCGATCTGATGTGCGACGGATCGATGCGCTATTCGTTGCGGGAAGCGCGCGAGCTGGGGGAGTTCCTGGCTCGCGAGAACGTGTTCTGGTTTGAGGAACCGTTCGAACCGGAAAACCTCGACGACTACGTAGCGCTGCGTGGAACGATCGGTGTCCCGATCGCGGCCGGCGAGAATGAATTCGGGCTGCAAGGTTTTCGCGAACTGATTCGCGCCGGCGCCGTCGATATTGTGCAGCCCGACGTCTGCCGTTGCGGCGGGATCAGCGAAGCGCTCCGCGTAATCCGTCTTGCCGCCGAACACGACCTGCGATTCGCGCCGCACACCTGGAGCGACGCCGTAACGATCGTCGCCAACGCGCATCTGGTTGCCGCTCATCCGCACGGATTGACGGTCGAAGTCGACCAGACCGGGAATCCGTTTATCGAGCAGCTACTGATCGAGCCGCTCGACATCCGCGAAGGCCAACTCCATCTGAGCGATCGGCCCGGGCTGGGCATCGAATTGCGCGCCGACACGCTGGCGCGATTCGAAATGCCCAACCCGCTGGAAATCCCCGACGGCCTTTACAGCGATATGGCGTTCGGGCGACGCCATTGCCTCAGCTGAACTACTGTTCGAGCGGCACGTTCCAGTACGCTTCGCTGACGAATCGCGACCAGCTTTCGATCCGCGGTGCGTGCGTCGCGTACAGCGGATGCCAGGCCGGCTGCACGGGAGGCTTGCGCAGCCGCATGCGCGCCTGGATGGGGGTGCGATTCGCCTTGCGCAGATTGCAGGCGACGCAGGCTAACACGCAATTGTCCCACCGTGATTCGCCTCCCTGAGATCGCGGAACCACATGGTCGATGGTCAATTCCGAACTGCCAGGCTGGATGCCGCAATACTGGCAGGTGTAATGGTCGCGTCGGAACAGGTTGCGACGGCTGAACGCCACCGACGCGGTCGGCATCGACTCGTACCCCGTAAGGGTAATCACCTCCGGGACCCGCAGTCGGAACCGAACCGCCTGAATGAACCGCTCCCCCTCGGCCGGACGCAGCCGGGACCAGTCGTCCCAGGTATAGGTCTGGTAATCTTCCGGATCGACGACCCGAGCCGACTCGTTCCAGACCAACACCAGCGCGCGGGCGACCGTCGCCACGTTGACGGGCTGCCAGTTTCGATTCAGGACCAGCGCGGGGCGCTGGAGCGTTTTGGCATACATGAGAACCTCGCCTGATTCCTTCTCTACGATAACATAACCGGAACCCCGCGGAGTTCAAAGCCTTAAATCGCTTGCCGGCCTGGGTGCAAGTCGCGCAAGTCCCGCAAGTCCCGGTCTGACAAGGCGCGGGCAACGAACCTTTTCCGCGATGTGCTTCGAAACGCGATGTTTCGGAACGCGCTATTTCGACACGCCGGCATCATTCGGGGTTCGGCGTGGCCGGCGTTGATGCCGGTCCGGCACTGGCCGCGAACTGGATTTTCTTGATCCCGGCGCGCCGCGCGGCGTCATAGGCGTCGATCACATCTCCTAGTGGTACGTTGGGATCCGGGTGCAGGATCACGGGCGCATCCGGCTTGATTCGCACGATACGCGTCAGGAAATCGATAACCTGCCGCAAGCCCTCCTGCGGCTGGCCGTTGACTTGCCAGTTCACCCCTCCCACACCCGACTGGACGCGAATGACGATATTTTCAAAATCGGCTTCTGGCGGCGGCGGCTCATCCGGAGCGGCCGCACTGCCGGCCGCTGCCGAGACATTACTGGGCAGGATCTTCTCCGCGATCATGAACCCCGCGGTCCAGACGAAGTAGACCAGCAACAGGAAGACGACGTCGATCATCGACGTCATCTGAATTTCCATCTTACTTTGTCCACCGCGATAGATCGACGGAACTCGCATTTTTCCCACTCCGTTCAGCGCGTCGCATCCTTGGAATGGTAAACGGCGAAGGCAACGTTCCAGATCCCCGCCTGCGCGCATCCCATCAGGATCGGTTCGACGTTGCGGTAGGCCACGCGGCGGTCGCAGCGAATCCTGATCTCCACATCCCGTCCTTCCCGACCAACGACGTCCCTCAGCCGTTCGGGAAGCTGACCGGCTACGATCGGTTTGCCGGCCATTAACAGCTGGTCGTCCGGCAGCAGATTGATCGTCACACGCGGCCGCTGCGATTCCTCGTCGTCCGTACCGGAATCGGCGATCGGCAGCGGCAACGGCATCTGCGCCTCCTGCTTGGCGATGTGACTCGACACCAGGAAGAAAATCAGCAGTTGAAACACGACGTCGATCATCGGCGTCATGTTAATGCCGATCTCGGATCGTTGATTCTGCCGGGGTACCCGCATCAGCGCGACACCTCCGGCGGCGGTGGCGGCGAGGAGGGTGCGGCGGTTGTTGACTTGAAAGCCGGGGACGGCCGCTGCCGGCGTTTGAGCGATGCGAAGGCGTGTTGCGCCAGGTACGCCGCCTCCGCGACATACTGGTCGACCCGATTTCGCAGGATCGCGAAAGCGGCCAGCGAAGGAATCGCAATGATCAGGCCGGCGACGGTCGTCACCAGCGCCTGGTAGATTCCATCCGCGAGCTGAGCCGCCCCCGCGTTGCCCTGGGTGCTCGCGACCTGTCGAAAGCAGAGCACCATGCCGAAGACGGTGCCGAGCAGACCGAGCATCGGCGCTAGGTTGGCGAGCACCGACAGATACTCGATCCGTCGGAAGAGCCTGGCGGTTTGCTCGGCGAGTGCCTCTTCCAGTGCCTTTTCGACGGCGGCCCAACCACCCTCCGCTTCCGCCAGTCCGTGCAACAACACGAACGACAGAAAACTCGGCTGTTGCCGGCAAGCCTGTTCCGCCTCGGTAAACCGGCCCGCCATGATCGTCTGGCGCACCTGTTCGGCCAGCCCCTCAGGCAAGAGGATCCGCCGCCGAATACTGAAACTGTTTTCGAACACCAGGTAAGCCGCGGTCAGCGACAGGCCGACAAGCGTCAGCATGATTACGACCCCGATCGGTCCACCCGAGAAGATAATCTGCACCAGCGAATCCGCCGGCTTCCCGCCAGGCGCCGCGCCATCATCGACCGCCAGTAATGGTGCCGCCAGGTTCGCCATGCTCAGGCATGCCAGTGCTGGAGTGCCTCGTCGAAGCAGGAATCGCATCCCCACCAGACGGCGCCGGGATCGAGGGGCGAGGCGGCCGCAATTCGCGTCGCGGATGGGGCTGGCCCCAACAGCTCTCGGCCGAGATACGTTTGCCAGTCGACGGATCAGTTCGAGGAACATCCTGCTTCCCTGTTTATCGAGTGCCATTCCAGTTTGCGCTAGGGTGATCTGCTACTTTCGAGGCGTCGCAGTCGATCCTCGGCCTGCCGCGCGGCATCGCTGAAACCGTAGTCGCTCACCAATTCACGATAGACAACGGCGGCATCCTGCTGACGCTCCATTGTCTCCAACTGAGCCGCTCCTGCCAACAACGCCTCCGAGGCCAAAACACGATCCACGGGCCGTGTTAACGGACCCCGCAGGAACATCATGGCAGCCTCTTCGCGCTGCTCGTGCCGCGCCAGCCCCTGTGCCAGCAAATAGCATGGTCCGGCCTGAATGGAGCTGGACATGCGCGCGATCTTCTGCCGCCACGACTCGAGATCCGCGGAAGTCGACGCGACCAGACGCGTTCGCCAGAGCTGCGCGTCCGCCAGCGCGGCGATCCGCGGGTCGAGCAGCTTGCGCTTTCCGAGTCGCTCCAGCGCGGCGACTGCCGGTCCACGCTCTCCCAGGGAAAGCAACAGACTGCTCCCGATCAACATCCCAGCCGGTGCGTCGTCGTCCTTGACCCATTCGTTGGCCGCTTGAGCCAGCCGAACGTCCGGTTCCAGGCTGGACCAGGAAAGTGGGATATGATCGACGTACTGCGTCTTGGCATCATTGCGGATCAGCGCCAGAAACAACTCGGCCGCCTTCTGCCACTGCCCCAGATTGCGGTAACAGGCAACCAGCCGGGCGGCGATCTGGCGTTTAACCCACAGGCGCGATTCCGCGGTTTGTGCGGCCCGGTACCGCTCCGCCGCATCCTCGAAACGCCCCGTATCGAATTGCGCGTCGCCCTGCATCTGATCGGCTGTCCATTCGGTCCGCACACGGATGACCTGGGCGGCCGGGACGGTCTCTTCGCGGCCCGTCGAGGATCGCCACTTCAGTTCCGTGCCGGTGTAGTCGAGTATTTCTCCCTGAATTGTTCGCGACTGGCCGTCTCGCTGGACGACGATCGAATCCGCGGCCGGAAGCAGACTGGCGGATGTCCCGACGGCGCACAAGTGGATGGCGACAACCGCAAAACCGCGAACGGTCTCCCCGCGCCGCCGAGTACGGGCCGGGCGATGCCGCCAACCGACGCGCGTGACCCGGCTATCAATCACGGCGCGATTCGGCATTCGCCGCCTCCTTGTCGCTGGGCAGCGCCGTCACGTCGACGTAGGTGTGCTTGCCGCGGTTCTGGCGGGCGAGACGTTTGAGGAAGTTATCACCTCCGGGATCGGGCCCGGCACCGAATTGAATCGAGTGGATCTGCGACGCCGCATAGTTCCATTTCTGAACCTCGGCCAGTTCCTGCGTCGTCAGTTGCGGATCGTCGGCGTCGGTGAGGAAGAAAATCACATCGGGCGACATCCCCAGCGCGAGTTTCAACGCGGCGAGGTGCCGGGTGCCTCCGTCCGCGGTGATCGACTGAATATAGCGGTCGGCCGACGACTTCGTCGAATCGTCGCCCCACAACAGCCGCGGTGGTCGCGGATGGTCCGGATTGAAGACGCTCGTGCGATCGTTGTAGAAGATAATCTGGAACTGATTGGATCGCTCCAGCGACTCGATGCTGCGACGCATCTCCCTTTTCGCCGCGCTGAGTGGCCTCCCTTGGTATCCCGCCATGCTGGCGGAACGATCAAAGACATAGACGAATTTGTTACCGACACCCGCCAGTCCAAAAACATAGGTCTGCGATCGGCCCTGACCGATTCCACCCCGGTTCGTGGAACTGCCGCCTTCCAGCAGTCCCGTCGCGCCTTCCAGTCCGCTTCCCGTGGCGTTGGGGTTGCCGCCGCCACCGCGAGGCAGCACACCAGCCAGGTCGACCGGGGGTGCCTGCTGGCCGGGAAAAGCTTCGAGCCGATCTCCGGTCGCGGCCGATGGCGCGACGGAGCTCGCCGCGCCGGAATCTCCCGAGAAATACTCGGTGGAGTTCCCGACAGTACGAACCATCGCAATCCCCACGCCCCGGTCGGGTTCTTCCAAAGCTCCCCCGGTATCGCCGTGCCACAACAGTCCGAGCAGCACAAAGACGGTGGTGTGGATCAGCAGTGACAGCGTGAACGATAGACCTCGACCGCGTGGCTCGAACATCTCGTCCAGCACCGGGTCGGCAACAACCGCCCTGCCGCTCGAAGTCTCGGTCCGCGACCGTTCCAAAGGGTGAACCCCCATCCGACGAAAAAATCCGCTGCCGCACAGCCCGCCACACCGCTCGATGCGCGCAATTCTAGGTCGGGCCGCGAAACACGTCAACGCAGCGGTCTCTCCCCTGTGCGCTGCCCTCCATGCCTCTATAATCCGGGCAAGCGGAGACCATCCTGTTGGAAATCATCACCTACCCCCATCCGACGTTGCGACATACCTCCAAGCCGATCTGCCGGGTCGATCGGGAATTGCGCGCCATCGTCGACAAGATGTTCGAATTGATGTACGAAGCCAAGGGGATCGGCCTCGCCGCTAATCAGGTCGACCTTCCTCTGCGCCTGTTCATCGTCAACCTGGAAGCCAAACAGGGCGAAGGCGAAGAATTGGTTTTCATCAACCCGGTGATATCGCATGCGAAAGGCTCCGCGCAACAGGAGGAAGGCTGCCTGAGTCTCCCCGGACTGTGCGGAGACGTCGCCCGTCCGAAAACGGTCCGGATCAACGCCTTTACGCTTGACGGACGCGAGCTGCTGATCGACGCCACCGGCATGCTGGCCCGCGTCGTGCAGCATGAATTCGACCATCTGAACGGGGTTCTCTTTATCGACCGTCTGTCGGATGCCAAGCAAAAAGAACTGCGGGCCGAATTATCCGAGTTTGAAATCAGTCATGAAAGCCGTCGTTCGACCGGCTCCATTCTTAGCGACGCGGAGATCGCCAACCGGCTCGCCGACTGGGAAAGCAAATACTGCAAGTAGACCACGGGTGATCGGTTCGCCGACGACCACAGGAAATCATGCGTCTCTTGATGATGGGAACAGGTCCGTTCGCGGTGCCGACGTTTCAGCGGCTGGTGAACTCCATCCATTGCGTTCTGGCATTAGTCACGCGACCCGCACCGGTCGGCAAAGGGACTCCACCACCCAATCCGATGCGGCTGGCCGCGGAATCGCTGGGCGTTCCTGTCTACGATCCGGCATCGATCAACGGCGAGGAATCGCGGCTGTTGATTCAAGAGTTGTCCCCCGATCTGTTCGTGGTGTGTGACTATGGCCAGATCCTCCAGCCGGCGATCCTGCAGCTCGCGCCTCTTGGCGGCATCAACCTGCACGGCTCGCTGCTCCCCAAGTTCCGAGGCGCCGCGCCGATTCAACGTGCGATCCTGGCCGGAGAAACGGTCACTGGAATCTCCGTCATCCATATGTCGCCCGTGTTGGACGCCGGTCCCATCCTTGCCACGCGCATGACTCCCATCGGAGCGCACGAAACGGCTCCCGAACTGGAATCCAGGCTATCGCCGCTGGGAGTGGAAGCGGTCATGGAATCGATCGAGATGCTCGCAGCTCACCAAGGTGCTCAACCGGCCGCATCGCCTGACATGCCCGCATCGCCTGCTGCGGTTGCCCCGCTTGGCTCTCCCCAGGACCCCTCTCTCGTCAGCCGTGCTCCTCGCTTGCAGAAGTCGGAAGGACTTGTCGACTGGACGCGCTCTGCGGTCGAAATCGACCGACAGGTCCGAGCGCTCAAGCCCTGGCCAACTACCTACTCGTTCTGGGAACGGCCAGGACAGAACCCAGTGCGGCTGATCCTGGAGCGCGTCGCACCCGTCGCACCGGTCGCACCCGCCGCTGGCGAATCGGTTGCACCGGGCGTCATCGCTTCGGTCGCCTCCAATCAAGTGCTGGTCGGAACCGGCCAGGGCCTGCTCGCTCTGCACGCGGTCCAGCCCGCCGGCAAACGCGCCATGGAAATCTCCGAATTTGTACGCGGCTACCCCATGCAGCCAGGCCAGCGATTCGGGACGTAGCTCGAAACTTGTTTCGAGATTCGCGTCAGTGCCGGATGTACCCAGGGTCGCTGGATGAGCGGGGCAAGTCTCGAAACAAGTTTCGAGCTACGCCGACCCGACGCTGTCCAACTAAGAAGACGCGTAAGCGAACGCGTCGAATTCCGCAGATCGTCGCAATCTGTTCTGGCGGCGCTGCAGCACAACTCCGGCAACAATCGAGGCGATCGCGGGCGTAAAACAACACAGCTTCCACAGGACGTCGCCAGCTTCGGATTCCAGCACCGCGTCCACGGCCGCCGTCAATGATGACGCGCTCAATTCGCTGCTGGCGCCTCCATCAGCGTCTCCACCCGCTTCGGACGATTCGCGGGATGTGGCAACACGCTCCACCAACGAGCCATCGAAAGCGACTCGGCTGGATTGGTTCGTGATTACTCCCGAACGGCTTGCGACTGTCGTTGTTTCTTCGGACCGGACCCGGTCCTTTCGCATAGCCGCTCACTGGCAGCCAGGTTTGACCGGTACAATCTCCTGCGCCAGTACGCCCCGGCTGTTCTCGATCCGGGATTCAATCGTGGTACTCTTCACAAAACATGTCTTCAGCTGCGTCGAGGCGACATTACCCGCACCCATATCGAGGCGCGTGTTGCGCGGCGAGTTGACCGTTGCCATCGCCTCGAGCGGCGACGGATGGTGGAGATTTCCCCCATCCCGATTCCCGGCAATCGCTTGCTGATGCGAATGTGAAATCGGCATCGCAGTGGTCGATGATGGTGCACCCGGGGCGGACTGGTGGTCGTGGTTCGTCGTCGAAAGGCTCGTCGACAGCCGGTCAAAACCGTCTTGGAAGCCAGGTGTTGCAATGGCGAAGCCATCCACGCCGCCGGCAGAAGCGATCGCATCCGCGGATTCGCCATCGGCCACCCGCACGCATTCCACGTCGAAGCAAACGCGGTTGTTGAAAGCGACCGGCTCGCCACCTGTAAACATCACTTGCCGCGTGGGGCCAAGGTGAATTCCAAACACGGTGTCGTTTCCGTTGCCGCCATCGACGTCGATGCGTACGGGTAATTGCGGATCGACATGAATATGATCGTCGCCGTCCTGCGCCTCGACGCGAATCGCGGACCAGTGCTTGAGCGGCCATGAACCGACGACTTGGTCGTTTCGAGTCGCAATCACAAGTTCGGCTTGCGATTCGAGCTTCAGTTCAATTCGATCGTCGCCGTCCGTTCCGGCAATGCGAAGTTCCGGAGCGTTGAAGTGGTGCAAGTGTGCGAACGCGAGGTTGAGGCGCAATTCAAGCCGTTCGAGGCTTAGACGACGCGAACGACGGCATCTCGATTGAGGCGAGTTGGGAACCAAGACGAGGTCCTTTCTTGCACTATTATCGTCGGCTTTTCCCGGGCGTCAAGAAAAACGATCGCGTCGATCGTGTTCGAAAACGCAACCGATCGAGCGGGCAGCCAAGCGACAACGTCGGGCATTTCACGTTGTGACTGTTCTGACATTGATTCCTGAGCGGGAGATCGCGCACGATACGTGGGTTGAAACGAATACGATCGTAGTGCGGTTTGGTGATCAGTGAATTGCGCAGTTTACCCCGAAGGGGTTTTTCTGCCGCGCAGCCGGGGGTTGCCGTATTCCGGCTACCCCCGGAGGACCGTCGCACACAGCGCGTCGGCGGGCGAGCGCAACGGATGGGCCGTTGCGTCGCGGTGGCTTCACCGCACCGCATGGGCTGGTGGTGCCAGTGGCAGCTCGTCGGTAGGCCTTCTCGGCAAATCAACGCCGCTCACGGCAGACTGCCACCGGCACAGCACACGAACGCCGGTTTGATCGCCACGATTCCTCGCCGTTTCGGTTTCGGTCTCGACGACGTCGGTCGGTGCCGGTGGCCGGTGCACTCGACCGAGGAACTCGGATCGGTGCCGGATGTACCCAGGGTAGCCGGATGACGTGGGCAGAGTCTCGAAACAAGTTTCGAGCTACAAAGTCTCCAACGATTTACCGTAGAATACGAACGCTGTACCGATTCTTGACAGGGTAAAAAACGGACGATCTGAATCATGCGAACTGCGTTACACTCGATCAGCTATTCGGGTTCCTGGGGCCAGGCGAAACTTACGCTCGAAGAGATCATTCAGCGGGCGGCCAAACTGGGCTACAACGACATCATGTTGGCGGGCAAGCGGCCGCACGCGTCGTTACTCGATATGACGGCCAGCGCGCGGCAGCGGCTTCGCGACACGCTTAGCGCAAACGGGGTCGGTCTCGCCTGTATCGCCGGTTACACCAATTTCACCGCCGACGCAGAGCATGCCGAGGTTCCGCATCGCGAGATGCAGATTCATTATGTCACCGACTTGTGTTGTCTCGCGGCGGATCTCGGCGGGAAAATTGTCCGCGTCTTTACGGGGTACGAACATCCGCTGTTGCCGTATTCGAAAGCGTGGGACTTGACCGTGGCTGCGATCAAGGAGTGCGCGAAGCGGGCGAGCGACGTCGGCGCCATCATCGCCGTGCAGAATCATCACGATCTCGCGGGGCATTCGGCCGGTTTTCAATTGTTCCTGCAGGCAGTCGACGAACCGGCCTGCAAAGCGGCGTTCGATGCGTGGTCCCCCGCGCTGCAAGGGGATGACCTGATTGCGGCCGCACGCGCGATCGCCCCGTGGACCGTCCATACGACGATTGCGGATTACGTGCGTGTTCCCCGCTTCCACTATCAACCCGATCTCGTCAACTACCGCCGCGACCAGGATTACATTCAGGCCGTCCCGATGGGCGAAGGCTTCATTGATTATCGAGGATTCCTGAAAGCCCTGCGCGACGGCGGCTTTACCGGTACCGTCGCGTATGAAATGTGTTCGCCACTCCGCGATGGCTGTTCCCTGGAAACGCTCGACCGTTACGCCCTCCGCTTCCTCGAATACATGCGACAGTAATGTTCCGGGCGATGGTCAGCGACGGACGCGCGAGGGCAAAACGGCGGCAGTTCATGCCAGAATCTCTTGGAGCACTCGCGCGGGCTCGACTCCCGAGAGCCGAAAATCAAGACCTTGCGACTTGTGCGTGAACCGCTGGTGGTCAATGCCCAGGCAGTGCAGCATCGTGGCGTGCAGGTCGTGGGCATTGACGGGGTTTTCGGCGACATTGTAAGAGAATTCATCGGTCTGCCCGAACGAGATCCCGCGCTGGATACCGCCACCGGCCAGCCAGACACTGAAGCAGCGCGGATGGTGATCGCGCCCGTATTGCATGCGCGTGAGATTTCCCTGGCAATAGACCGTCCGCCCGAACTCGCTCCCCCAGACTACCAGCGTTTCGTCGAGCAGCCCGCGACGACGCAAATCGGCCAGCAAGGCGGCCTGGGCCTGGTCCACGTCCTCACATTGCAGCGGCAGATCGCGCGGCACGCTGCCGTGATGATCCCAGCCCCGATGGTAAAGCTGAATGAACCGGACCCCACGTTCGGCCATCCGGCGCGCCAGGAGACAGTTGTAGGCAAAGGTACCGGGCTTTCGCACGTCGGGACCATACAGGTCAAGCGTGTCCTCGGTCTCGCTCCCGAAGTCGGTCAACTCCGGGACACTGGCTTGCAGCCGGTAGGCCATTTCGTATTGCGCGATGCGGGCCAACACTTCGCTGTCGCCGTTTCGATCCGCCTGCCGGCGGTTCAGTTCGCCGATCAGGTCCAGGACTTTGCGGCGGTCGTCGCGACGCATTCCAGGCGGGTCGTTCAGGAAAAGGACGGGATCACTCGCGGCGCGAAACTGCACCCCCTGATGCTCCCCCGGCAGGAACCCCGCGCCCCAGAGGTGCGAAAAAAGCGCTTGCATCTGGCCGCGGCCCTGGCTGATCATCACCACAAAGGACGGCAAGTCGTGACTCTCACTCCCAAGCCCATACGACAGCCACGCGCCCACGGCCGGTCGCCCGGGAATCTGATGCCCCGTCTGCATGAACGTGATCCCGGGCCCATGATTGATCTGTTCCGTCGTCATCGAGCGAACCAGACACAACTCGTGGGCCATCGCGCCGGTTCGCTTCAGCAGATCAGAGACCCACAAGCCGTTTTCCGCATTCGGGTGTCGGGTGAAATTGAACATCGTGGGCGCGATCGGCAGCCGCGCCTGACCGCTGGTCATGCCGGTCAATCGCTGTGTGCCACGCACCGACGGCGGCAGATCAACGTCAAATTTCTCCGCCAGGTTTGGTTTATAATCCCATGTGTCGAGCTGCGAAGGCGCTCCTTCCATGTAGAGGTAAATAACGCGTCTGGCTTTCGGCGCAAAATGCGGCAGGCCCGGCAGACCAGGCCGTCCACCCGACGCCGCACCGGGCTGGTCCGCGGCCAGGAGTTGCTGCAGCGCCGTACCTCCAAGAAACGCAAGTCCGCCGGCGGCAGCGCTCCGCAGCAGCTGGCGACGGTTCAAATTGAACCAATATTCAATCAGCGGTTGCATAAAAATACCTGGGATCGATTGCCTTGGATGACGGGAGACTCAGTTTCGCACCAGTGATTCATCGAGGTTCAGGATCGCGTTGGCCACCAGCATCCAGGCGGCGAGTTCGGCCTTTTCGAGATCCGCCGGCACGGGGACGATCCCTTGGCTGAGGAGCAACTGGGCGTCGTCCGGCGCCGCCCGATAACGGGCGACAAGTTCGCCGAGTCCCTGTTCCAGCGCCTGAAGATCGGCGGCATCGGGATACCGGCCCGTCGCGCGGCGGAACAGTCGATCCAGGCGTTCGCGATTCGCGGACGTTTCCCGCAACGTTCGGGCAGCCAGCAGCTTGGCGCACTCCAGGAACTGTTCGGCGTTGAGCGTCGCGAGGGCTTGCAGCGGAGTATTCGTCTGCATACGACGAACCGCGCATGAAGTGCGATCCGGCGCATCGAACACGTTCATCAAGGGAGGAGGGCAGGTGCGCTTCCAGAACGTATACAGGCTGCGGCGAACAAGCGACTCCCCTTCGCCGCGATGGAAGACCTTCGTGTTGCTCCCTTCGTTCGCGCGCTCCTCCCACAGCCCGTCCGGCTGATAAGGATGAACCGGTGGACCGCCCAATCTGGTTGACAACAATCCGGCGACGACGAGCGCTTGATCGCGGATCTCCTCGGCGGTCAACCGCTGCCGCGGAAAACGACCGAGCAGCCGATTCTCAGGATCCCTGGCCGCCAGCTCCGCCCGGGCGTTGGACGACTGGCGATACGTTGCGCTGATCACGATCCGGCGATGGAGGTTCTTCGTACTCCACGCGTTGCCCTCGCCACCGGCATTGCCATCGCGGAATACACAGGCCAGATAATCCAGCAACTCGGGATGGCTCGGATACTCGCCCTGAACTCCGAAATCATCGACCGTTCTCACGAGACCGATCCCGAAGATCCGCTGCCAGAAGCGATTCACGGTCACGCGAGCCAGCAGCGGATTCCGCGGGGATACGAGCCATCGTGCGAGTGCCAATCGATTCTCCGGGCCGTCGCCCTCTTGAAGCCCCACAAGAGACGGCCCTAAAACCAGCGGCGGACGGCGGGTCACCGGGCGATCCTTGTCGACTTGATCATACTGTCCTCGTTTCAGGACGAAGGTCGGCGTCGGCGCCGGCGCTTCCTGCATCACCATCACTTTGGCCTTCTCGCCCTCAGGCAGGAGCCGAGAAGCAATTTCGATCCATGGCGGGTAAGCCACGGATTGGTCGTTCTCCGAGTGCTTTTCGGTAATGGAATTGAAGTAGGCTTGCAGGCTGTAGAAGTCCTCCTGCGTAAGCGGATCGAATTTGTGGTCGTGGCAACGGCAGCAGTTGAAACTCAACCCCAGAAATGCGGTCGCTACCGTCTGCACGCGGTCGGCCGCATATTCGTTGAGATACTCCGCGGCGAGCGTACCTCCTTCCGTGGTAATCAGGTGATTCCGGCAAAATGCGGTCGGCAGCACATCTTCCGGCGAGGCTGCGGGAATCAAATCACCCGCCAGCTGTCGCAGCACAAACTGGTCGAACGGCAGGTCGTCATTGAAGGCGCAAATCACCCAATCGCGCCACGGCCAACCGGAGCGCAGCAAGTCATGCAGATATCCATTCGTGTCGCCATACCGCGACGCATCCAACCAGAATACCGCCATCCGCTCGCCGTACCGGGACGAGGCCAACAAGCGTTCGACCTGTCTTTCAAAAGCATCCGGCGACGGATCGTCGAGATAATCGTCCAGCTCCTCCAACGTGGGAGGAAGGCCCGTCAAGTCAAACGTCACGCGCCGCAAAAGGGTCGCTCGATCGGCCGCGGGCGAAGGTTCCAGTCCTTCTTCGCCGAGCCGATCGCGCACCAAAGCATCGATGACCGATCCAGCCGACCCAACGGGGACGACGGGACGCAGTGGTGGCTCAAACGCCCAGTGCCTCTGATACCGTGCTCCTTGCTGAATCCACTGGCGGATCGTTTCCTTTTCCTGCGCCGTCAGCCGCTTATGGGAATCGGGCGGAGGCATCTGCGTTCCGGGATCGTCGCTATTGATGCGACGCCAGATCTCGCTGCCGTCCACGTCGCCCGGCTTGACGGCGACCGCGCCACTCCCGGCCGCACCAAAGGCTCCCTCCGCGACGTCCAGCCGCAACTCCGACTGGCGCTGTTTCGCGTCGAAACCGTGGCAGGCGAAGCACTTGTCCGAAAGAATCGGACGAATGTCGCGATTGAAGCCGAGCACCGGTTCCTTCGCCGCGGCCGCCGGATCCAGCAAACTCCACGCTGCGATTCCGAGCATCCACGCCAGCCAAATGCGTCGCCCGAGCAGCGAAAAGCACCGTGGCGAATCCCAGGTGAGCGATTTCAACAGTCTCTTTGTCATGATCTACCTTCACCGGCCGTCGGCCATGCTCGACAGATACACGTTCGCAATAAGCTTGGAACACGTCAATGGGGCGGAACCAGGCGTGAACGCGATCGGTGGATCGACGGAAGGGAGATCAACACCCAGCAAGCGAATATTCCTCGAAGCCAGAAATGCCGGCACGTCGGCGGTGATGCAGGGAATTGACGTCGGAAACGACAGGGCATACAGCTAGCTATCGGTCCGCAGAAGCAAGCGCCCAACCGGCCCGTGTGCCGGCAGCTTCAGGTCGTCAACTCCGATATGGGATTTACCTGAAACGTTGACCACTTGTGCCGTTCCAACGTAGACCTCCGTCAGCAATTGATCGATGCCTGGAGCGTCGCTATCGAAATGCAGTGGCGCGTCGACATGCGTACCCAGGTGCAATGTTGAGGTAACTTGTCCGACGTTGACGGTCGCGCCCCGGTCCTGGCGCATCGTCCAGCGCAACGAGAACGGCTGGTCGCCGGGCCAAACGGGCGTCGAGTCCGAAACAGGCCGCGATATGTCGTACAACCGTCGATTCATGGAATCCGGTCCGGAACGGTCAGCTCGGATCGATAGCCATGATCTCGAAGCAACCGGCCGACGATCGCCGCCGCGTTCCAGCAGTCGACGAAGGAGGTGTAAAGTGGCGCGGGAGCAAGGCGGACGATATCGGGCGGACGGAAGTCGACGATCACTCCTTCGCGGCGCAGGGCTCGAGAAATCGCCCCGGCGTCGCGGTGCACCAGTGCGACATGCCCGCCGCGTTGTTCCGCGTCCTCGGGGTCGGCAAACGTCAATTCGTGGCTATGGTTCTGATCGAGCAACCACTGTCGCAAATGGGAAGTAAGCCGTTGCGACTTGGCGCGAATCGCGGTCATGCCCGCGTCGCGGATCAGCGAAAGCGATCCTACCAGCGGCGCCATACTGAGGATCGGGGGCGTTCCCATTTGAAACGCCCGGGCTCCCGGCGCCGGCGTGAAAACGGAATCCATTTGAAATTGCGTTTCCTTTTGATTTCCAAACCAGCCGGCCATGCCTGGCATTCGTCCATGGTGGCGGCGATGGACAAAGATCGCCGCGGGCGCACCGGGGCCACCGTTAAGATATTTGTACGTGCAGAAGAAGGCAAAATCGACGCCCCATTCCGAAAGCTGATGAGGCACAACGCCGACACTGTGGGAACAATCGAATCCGATAAGCACGCCGTGGCGATGGGCCGCGGAAACAACTGCCGGAAGATCCAGCAATTGGCCGCTCGTGTAGATCACGCTGGGAAGGATCGCGATCTGTACCGATTCGTCCAACGATCCAATGATATCGGTTTCGGATAGAGTCCGCCCGTCGCGACTCGGGACCAGTCGGCGGCAGCGATCGACCGGCTGGCCTCGCAGTCGCAAGTGGCTGTCCACGGCGTAACGATCGGTGGGGAAGGCGACTTCATCGATCAGAATGCAATCGCGTCCCGAGCGGGGTTCATAGAATGTCGCAAGCAGTTGATGCAGGTTAACGGTCGTCGAATTCGCCAGAATAACTTCGGTCGGGTCCGCCCCAATCAGTGGTGCCAGCAGTGTGGCGACGTGCTCGGCAAGATCAAACCAGGGCGGATTCGCTTCCAACCATCCACCGATCGCCTTCTCTCGCCATGCTTCCAGCGCTTCCTTCAAGGCCGTCTCGCCCGCGCGTGTAAGCGGGCCCAGGGAATTGCCATCCAGGTAGATTGTCCCTGACGGAACATAGAATTCGTTCCGGAACGGCGCCAACGGATCGTGCAGATCAAGTTGCTTTGCCAGCGAGTCCTCGAAGCGATCCATGATATTGCTTGCAAACCTTCCTAACGCCAGGTCCCGCACCAACATTTCTTTCGAACCATCCAACCGTTCCCGGGGCTTCCAGCCCCGGTCTAATGCTACAAAGCATCAAAGGAATACCATTCTAAGCCGTCGGGCAACACGCACCTTTCCGCGAACTCCAAATGCAGGATCCGCCGGTGGCGCATCGTCGCCGGGTGAGTGGCCCGCGAACAATGGGTCAAGAGTGGGCGCATATATAACACGTCCCCCGAGCGGGCATAGATGGTGACGATCGTGTCGGTTTCCCGCGCGCAGGGACTCGCATCCAACTCACGATGCGAACCGGACACGACCAGCAGCGGCCCGTTCTCTGCCGTCACATCATCCAAGTGAAGTCGCGCCGTCAGCATTCCGCGGAGCACTTGCCTCGGCGCTTCGACATGGGGCACACCGGCCTTGACCGTCGGTTTCCATCGCTCGCGGTCGCGCGTCGGGGGCTCGCGAACGGCGATCGTCAAGTCTCTGTGCCAGGGAAGCGACCAGCTCTGGCCTGGCGGTTTGTCGAAGTACAGAATGCGGACTAATCCGCAGGAAGATCCCAGGACGCCGCGCACCTCAGCGCCAATCGGCGAGTCAGCGATCCAGGAAACGATCGACGGCCAGAGCTGGCGGATGTTCCGCGACGCGACCGGTGTCTTGCCCGCTTGTGAAATCGGGCCGTCGGTCGCCGATTCCAGGACGGCCTGAAGGTCGGTTCGCAAACGCGCGACATCATGGTCGGTGATGACCGCCGGCGCGAGTCGAAATCCGCGCTCCACCAACGGATCAACCCCCGGATTCGAATCGAGCGATGACATTACGGGAAGTCCTTCAGAATCTCCTCACAACTTAGCCGCGCCGACGGGCAGCTGCGGCAGGATGCCGCAGCCACGCTGTGCTACCCTTTAATCCCGGCTGCGGACGAACTGGCCGTAATTCACGTTGCGCTTGTGGACGTCGGCCGTGCCGCGCCAGACGAGTTCCACCGGTTTCTCGTTGTTGTTGTCGACGTCGGCCAGAATCGGGGTCATTTGGAAGCCTCGCCAGTCGCCTTGCGCTTGAACGAGTGCGGTGATTGGGAGCGATGCTTCCAATCGCCAGCCGGAATCGGTGCGGATCGCAAAGACATTCGCCGCCGCGGACGCCGGATTACCGGTGACCGTCGTTCGCGACCCTTTCGTGTCTGCGGCAACTGGAGCCGGAATCGTCAGGGAGTACGTGCCATTACCCAACCGGGGATCCGCTTTGCGGGCATCGATCGGTCGAACGTCGAAACGAATTTGAACCTGGTCGCCGGCCCGAAGCGAATCATCGATGATTTCCGCGGCAACATAGATGTGGCGATCGTCGAAGGCCGTGCTGAATCGAAGCGAGGCATCGGTTGGTCCCTGCCATTGCTCGCGGGGGCCGAGCAGCAGCGGGGTATTGCCCGTCGCCAGCGAAAGGTTGGCCCACTCAGCGAGATCGCCATCCAGCACCAGGGCCGAGGGCGCCGGCGGGCAAGGGTAGCGCTTGTCGATAACGACCGGAATCGTGCGTTCGGCGGTCAATGGTCGGTCGCCGCCGACGGCTCGAATGCGGGCCGTCAGCAGCGTCTCGGCCAGATGCTGGAAAGCAATGACTTCGCTGAACTGGATGTCGACAGCCACTTCCCGCGTCTCGCCGGCCGCGGCTTTGAGCGTCAAGGCCGCGGGCGAAACCGTGAGTCCTCGCAAAGGCAACCCGGCGATCTGAGCGCTGACCTCGATGGGCAAGTCGAATTGGTTGGTGAGCCGCAGATCGATCCGCCCCTGGGACACTCCCGCATCATCATCGACAAGAATCGGCGCGATCTCGATGCGTGTCTTGGTCAGGAAATCGCGAAAGCGTGCAATGCCTCGCTCGGTGACGGCATCCGGCAAGACAATTCCGTCCAGCAGCAGATTGGCGACGGTGGGCCCATCCTTTTCCATCGTGAGCCAGACGACATGATCGAATTCCCCGTAGTCCAGACCGCGAAGCTGCGAACTTCCCCCGGTCGTGGCGAGGTGATAGTACTTCATGCCGTTGCGATCGAATTGCACGTAATGATGCACGTGCCCGGCGAAAACGGTATGCGGACGGTTTCCCAGCATGGCCTCGACGCGCTTCCAGTTCGTGGAATCGGGATTGCCGGCCGCCAGTTCACGCTCCGCGGTCACCCAGAGCGGTTTGTGCAGAAAAAGCAACGTCCAGCGGGCAGTTTCATGTTTGCGCAGATCGTCCTCCAGCCAGCGCAACTGTTCGGCGCCAATCTGGTCGGTCGTGTCCTCCGAAGAGAGGCAGATAAAATGAGCGCCTTTGTAATCGAAGGAATACCATTCGGTCCCAAAGTGCTTCCGCCAGATTTCATGCATTTTCGGATTACTGACGTCGTGATTGCCGGCGACGAAGAAAAACCGCATCTGCATCTTGTCGATGAATCCGAGAAACTCCCGCCACTCCGCGTCGATACGCTGGGGATCCTCGCTGTAACCTTCGATCAAATCGCCGACCGACATGACGAATGACGGCCGCAGATGGTTGAGTCTTTCCACCGCCTTCATCCAGACGCCCGGTCGATGACCCCCCGTATGATCCGTGACGATCGCGATCTGAAAACGGTCGGGGTCGTCGAGCACCGGTTTCGCCGACCAAGGTTTGGGGCCGCTGAGGGCGGGCAAAATGATTGCCGGTGGGAACCGGGGCGGCTCGCGCCGGTCGGCATGCTCGTCGAGATCGTCATGTCCGGAAAGCGACTGCGAGAATGGGATGTATACAACGAACAACACTGCGAACAATCGATACATCACGGGCTCCAAGTTCAAAGGCGAACATGTCCTATGGGAAGCAACAGTCTACCAATTCCGCCGCTACCCCGTCGACGCAAACCGATTGAAAAGCCTCTCTGCGCGCCCAAAGCCGCATCGAATAAACCGTTTGCCGGCCGCAAACGGATCCGTATTGTTCAACTTTCAAGCCGCTGATCTGGTCGCTGCTGCCCGATCTGTCGAACATCCGAGTCGGCGTGAAATCCCCGCGGGCGTTATCACGTGCTGGTGGAGTTGATCCGCGGAGCGCGAGGCTGGCAGATCGCCCATGGCCCCGGGGACACGTCGACGATGCGCGGTCTGCACGCCGAACTCCAGCGACTTCAGTCCGTCATCTATTCTCGAGAACAGTCGCCGGCCGTGACAACCTCACCGCGACTGGAGCAAATGGTTCGCCACGCACGTGGGTTTCTGGGTTGGGGAGACAAAGTCGGAGCGCACTCGCTCGAGTACATCCCGGCAACTGCGGTGGCGGCCGGCAATTTGCCCACCGCAGGCGCCTGGAGCGATCTGGAGATTTCGCTGGACCAACTGGGTTGCAGCGGCAAGCTGGTCGATGGCGTGGCGTTCCTCCACGACGGAGGACGCGCCTGGTGGGCGGACACCCGCCTCATCGCGCCCGACGGCGTCGAAACCGTCGTTTTCGGCGAACAGGAAGACCGCACCAACCCCAGGCAGCTTGAGCAAGTCCAATTTGCGGTCGCTGGCTTGAAAGCCGGGACGGCTGTGCGGGTTCTGTTCGAGGACCGCGAAATCACCGCCGCCGAAGGCTCCTTCAGCGACAACCTGTCGGGCGAGGACCTCTACCAACGGTACGGGGGCGAACGGACCGGCTACGGGAACTCACCCGTGGCGGTGCGAGTCCACGAAATCGCTGACTATTATCCTCGGATGACACTGCCGTTCGTCCGTTGTCGCCAGAGCAGGTTGCGAAGATAATTGCCGGAGATCTTTTTGCGCAGGCCTGAAAAAGGGTCATGTCGTCAGGTGGATGCAAATGGCTGAGGATGTTTCCGCGACCGATCCCGCAGTGGTGCTCGAACTGCTCGAGGCATTTCGACGTTCCAAGACGATGTTTGCTGCTGTGGCATTGCACGTTTTCGATGAGTTGTCGAACGGCCCAAAGACTGCCGGTCAGTTGGCCGATTCCGTCGGTGCTTCGCCCGATGCATTGGAGCGATTGCTCGATGCGTGTGTCGGATTGCGACTGCTGAATCGACAGAATGGACAGTACGCCAACACACCCGTCGCTGCCACCTACCTCTGCGAATCGAGTCCGCAACGCCTGACTGGATATATCAACTACTCCAACGAGGTCATGTGGAAACTGTGGGGGCAACTCGAAGATGCTGTGCGGGAGGGCACTCACCGCTGGAAACAGGTTTACGGCTGGGACGGTCCGATCTTCGGCCACTTCTTCAAGACCGAACACGCGAAGCGCGAGTTCTTGATGGGGATGCACGGCTTCGGCGTCATCAGCTCGCCGCACGTGGTCAGCGCGTTTGACTTGGGTCGATTCCGGCGACTGGTCGATCTGGGTGGCGCGACGGGTCATCTGGTGATCGCCGCTTGCCAGCGTTGGCCGCAACTGACCGGCGTCGTGTTTGATCTTCCCGACGCGGTACCGATGGCCCGCGAAATTGTCAGCCTGGCGGGCATGACCGATCGCATTGAAGTTCAACCCGGCGACTTCTTCACCGACCCTCTTCCAAACGGAGACTTGATGGCCCTGGGACGAATTGTGCATGATTGGAGCGAAGAAAAAATCGACCGCTTGTTGGCACGCGTCTACCAGCAGCTGCCAGCCGGCGGCGCCCTGCTGATCGCCGAAAAAATGCTCAACGACGACAAATTGGGACCCCGCTGGGCACAGATGCAAAGTCTCAACATGCTGACCTGTACGGAAGGCAAGGAACGTACGTTTGGAGAATACGAGTCCCTACTGGCGCGGGCCGGATTCCGTGAAATACGTGGTTGCCGTACCCATTCTCCCATCGATACCATCCTCGCAATGAAATAGCAGGCATATTGGTCGGATCCACTGACGCTGTGCTACGATAGGACAGTCCGACACACTCCGCGGTGGCCCAGAAAATGTTGAGCGTACGCGTTCGTCATGCGAGTCGCCTTTGCGATGGAGTAACACGACGGGAGTTGCTGCGCGTCGGTTCCGTGGCCTTCGGTGGCCTGACACTGCCGGGGCTGCTGCGGAGCGAAGCGGCGCGCGGCGCGCGCCATTCGAGTCCGGTGCGGTCTGTCGTAATTCTGTACTTGTCTGGCGGCCCTTCGCAGCTCGACATGTGGGATTTGAAACCGGACGCTCCCGTCGAGATCCGTGGCACGTTTCAGCCGATTTCAACCACCGTCCCCGGTGTCCAGATCAGCGAACATATGCCGCGGATGGCGAAACTGGCGGACAAGTACACGATCGTGCGCTCGATGAGTCACACCGAGGGAGATCATATTCGCGGCGGCTATTGGGTCATGACTGGCGGCACCTTGCAGCGGCCGATTGTCCAGGCGTCGGGCATGTCGCGACAGGATCGTCCCCACATCGGCTCGACGCTCAATCATCTGCTCGGTGCGACAACCTCCATTCCCTCGTTTGTGATGATCCCGGAATACACGTCTCCGGTGGGTGTGCCGCGTCCCGGTCAATACGCGGGCTTCCTGGGTGCGGCGCACGATCCGTACTTGATCGACAGTGACCCCAATCTTCCCGACTACGATCCGGGCCCGTTGCTGGCGCGGGAGAGGAACGCCACGAACCGATTGAACGAACGCCGCCTGTTGTTGTCCGCTTACGAACAGCGCAGCGCGGCGCTGGAGAGTTTCGACGTCCATTCGTTCGATTCCCACAAGCAACGGGCACTCGACCTGATATCGTCCACGCAGACGCAAAAGGCATTCGACGTCACCGAGGAGCCGTCGGCGACCCGCGATCGGTATGGCCGCCACGTTTTCGGCCAGGCAACGCTCGTCGCGCGTCGGATGGTCGAGGCGGGTGTGCGACTCGTCCAGGTTAATTTTGTCCGGCACGATCGTGGCAAGGGCGGACAGGGTTACGATAGCCATTCTGTACCACCGAGTCCGCCGCATCTGGGCTGGTGCAAGGACGAGTTGCTTCCGCCTACCGATTCCGCCTTTGCAAGTCTCGTCGAGGACTTGAGTGATCGCGGTTTGCTTGAATCAACGCTCGTGGTAATGATGGGCGAGTTCGGCCGTACGCCGAAATTCAACAAGGATGGCGGGCGGGATCATTGGCCTTATTGTTACAGCGCAGTTCTGGCGGGAGGTGGCGTCCGCGGCGGATGCGTATACGGATCCTCGGACAAATCGGCGGCCTACCCAACCTCCGATCCGCTCAGCCCCGACGACCTGTTGGCGACGGTCTATCATCAGCTCCGCGTCGACCCACATGCCATCATCCACGACGCGCAGAACCGCCCCCACTTTGTCTCATCGGGACAACCTGTTCTCGGATTACTTGGCTGACGCCAAGGGGTCGGGAGTCTTTGCCGCGAAGAGACTCGATGCGAAATAGAGCCAGGGACTCTGCATCATAACGATAGCTACCAAGCATCATCGGTCGGTTCGTCTGCTGAATTTGATCGCGACGGACCAACGGTGTCGTTGTCCAGCGATAACCGACCCACAGCCCTGACCTGCCAAACGTGCAGACGTTGATGCCAAGATTCCGGAATCGGCATCAGAACTTTGAGGGGGCATTCGCAACAAGAAAGGGCCGGTTCATTGAAAAACAGACCATTCAATTGTCAATTCAACAAACGTGCACTAAACGTCGACATAATTTAAATTCGTCCAGCTGGCCTTCCCCCGATCTATGTACCACTCTGAATGAGAGGATCTGGGGTAAAGGGAGCGGCGAACTCCGCCGGGGTCTGGTAGTCTAACGCACTATGTGGTCGGCGGTGATTGTAATCGAGCCGCCAGCAATCGACGACCCAGCGAGCTTCCGCCAGGCTCAGGAACAACTCACGGTCCAG
>Ga0194128_10000179_pt1 | contig 115911 bp, 119 predicted proteins | sample TA2KigCa65mmetaG_FD_148650 | JGI IMG/M metagenome (GOLD analysis project Ga0194128, IMG submission 148650) | Freshwater microbial communities from Lake Tanganyika, Tanzania - TA2015037 Kigoma Deep Cast 65m | ecosystem: Environmental > Aquatic > Freshwater > Lake | place: Tanzania: Lake...
TGAGCAACCGGGCTGATAGGTGACAGAATTAACCGGGATGATGGGTGACACTGTTGGGTTGGAAAATCGACATCATTCTCGTAGGATCATGTCTCGTTCGTCGACCTTGGCGAGAAGGACGTTGGCGAAGTGGATGGCCCAGATGCCATCGTCGGTTTCCTGGAGGCCGACGTGTAGGAATTTGAGGGGGTTGGCGAGGAAGAGGAGTTTGTCTCCGAGTCGGATGGTTCCCGCCTCGGTGACGCGTTTGACGAGGAAGTGGCCTGGGTATTCGAGCGTGGGGAGCTTGTTTGGGAAGGGTCTTGTCGAGGGTTGGTAGCACTGGCCTGGGGTCTTGCCGTGTAGGGCCTGGTGTGGCCGTTCGTGGTTGTAGAGATGTTGGAAGTTGTTGAAGGCGCGTTGTTGGGCGCCGAGGGTGTGTTTGGGCGGTCTGCAGGTGGCAGCCTTGAGGGTTTTGTGCATGCGCTCATGGGCGCCGTTTTCCTGTGGGGAAGCGGGTCGGATGCGTTGGTGCTGGATACCCAACCTCATCCACCAGACGTTGAGCTGGGAAAGGCCGTGGATACTGCAGGAGGCGAAGGGGATGCCGTTGTCGGTACGGATGGCGTTGGGTAGGCCGAAGCGCTGGAAGGTGCGTTCGAAGATGGGGAAAGCGCTGAAGGTTTTGACGTTAGGTAGACTCCGACAAGTCAGGAGGAATCGGGAGTGGTGATCGGCGATGGTGAGGGGGAAGCAGCAGTCACCATTGCCGGTGTGGAATTGTCCTTTGAAGTCGGCGGTCCACAGGTCGTTGGGCTGCTGGGTATGGGGTGGGACGCTGCCGGGGTGCTGATGGAATCGTTTGCGTCGTCGTTTTGGGACCAATCCCATTCGTTTCAGGAGATCCCCCACGGTGCTGGTGGCGGGCCATTGGGTGATGTGGGGTTGTCTGGGTACCAGCCAGCCGAGGAGTTTTTCGGGCCCCCAGTCGGGGTGTAGTCGTCGGGCGCTACAGATCAGATCGGCCATGTCTTGGGGGATGCGGTGGGGGCAGTGGTGGGGTGCATGGCTGCGGTCTTGGAGTCCGACCAGGCCCTCGTGGTGGTAACGGGCGAGCCATTTGTAGCCGGTTTTTCGGCTGATGTTGTATCGGGCGCATAGCTCGGTGTGGCTGTAGAGGCCGAGGCGGACATCGGCGACGAAGCGGGTGCGGGATTGCATGGGTGACGTCTCCATCCAGGGCATGGGCCAGCCTCCTGCTGAGGGGGCCCACAAGTTAGCGGAAACTGTTACCCATCATCCCGGGATAATCTGTTACCAATCTACCCGGTTTGTACCGTCCCGATGTATACGGGCCAGCACCTGCAGGGTGAAATCCGGCGAGGGCGTTGCCAGGGGCTGGGCCGCCAGCAACTGGTCCAGTCGGCGCTCGGCTGCGAGCAATTGGCTGCAGGTAGGGCAGAAGGACAGGTGGTCCTCCAGCTCGCGCCGCTGGTGAGCGGGCAGGACCTGGCCCAGGTACTCGGCGAACCAGGTCTGGAGTTCATCGCAGCGCCTCATCTCGCGCACCTCTCTTCCACGACATGCTCTCTCAGCCAGGCCTTGGCGCGGTGAAGGTAGGTCTTGACCGTGCCGACGGGCAGTTCCATCACTGCGGCGATCTCCTGGTACTTGCGATCCTGCAGATAGTAAAGGGTGAGGGCCATCCGGTAGTGGGGCGGCAGTTTGCTCAGGTAATGGTCCAAGGTCTGGCTCAGGTCCACCCCCCCAGGGCCTGGATCGGCAAAGGGGAGTTCCCGGGCATTCTCGTCGAGGGAGACGTACTGCTGCCGCCGGTGGGGCTTTTGCAGCTCCTCCAGGCAGGCCCGGTAGGCAATCTGGTAGATCCAGGTGGACAGCTTGGCCTCTCCCCGGAAGGAGGGCAGGCCGCGGAACACCCGCAGAAAGACCTCCTGGGCCAGATCCTCGGCCTCGCCCCGGTCGCGCAGCAGGCGCCAGGCGATGGTGAAGACCATGACCTTGTGACCCTCGACCAGCTCCGCAAAGGCGAGTTGGTCACCGCGGGCGCAGCGTTGGACCAGCTCCAGTTCCGCAGACAAAGCCCTCCTCCTGGTGAGATCGCGCTCTCGTACAGGTTAGAGCCCGGCATCGCCCAAATGGTTTCAAGCAGAAAAAATATACAAATCTGAAACAAAGCGCAGACCGCTGCCCTCTCATCTGGTGGAAGGCAAAATCCGGCCGGCGGGGACGCCGGCTTCAGCGAAAGGAAAGGCCATGGACGAAGGCATCGTTGTTCCAGTCGTCATCTTCGGAGGTCTGTTTCTCTTTCTCATCCTGCGCTCCTATTTCCGTTACAAGCTGCACCGGACCGCGGTGGAAAAGGGCCAACCCCTGCCCGAAACCCCCAGGAGCCGGGGCGATATACGCAAGCCGGCCCTGGTGCTGATCGCCCTGGGGTTGGGGTTCATGGTCGCCATGCAGACCACCCTCAGCTACGTGCCGGATCACGACGCCCCCGCGCCGATCGCGGTCAGCATCTGGGGCATCGTCCCCCTGCTCATGGGGGCCGGCCAGTGGCTCTATTGGCGGATCACGGAGAAGGAGCGCCAGCAGGAGGCCCCTTCGACAGCTTGACGGGAGGAGGGGCGCCCCCCAAACTATGAGGGTTGCTTCACCCTGATTTCCGGAAGGAGCCCTCATGACTTCCCCTATCGGCTGGGGTATCCTGGGCACAGGTTCCATCGCCAGGAAGTTCGCCGAAGGGCTGGCGGCCCTGCCCGAGGCGCGATTGGTGGCCGTCGGCTCGCGCACCGCCGAGGCCGCCGCCGCTTTTGGCGAGCTGTACCAGGTCCCCCGCCGCCACGCCTCGTACGCGGCCCTGGCCCGCGACCCCGAAGTCGAGGCCATCTACATCTCCACTCCCCATACCCTGCACTGCGAAAACACCCTGCTCTGCCTGGCCGAGAGCAAGGCGGTGCTCTGCGAGAAACCCTTTGCCGTCAACAGCGCCCAGGCCACCCAGATGGTGGCGGCGTCCCGCGCTCTCGGCGTGCTGTTGATGGAGGCGATGTGGACCCGCTTCCTGCCGCTGATGGGCTGGGTGCGGCAGCAGTTGCCCCAGATCGGCCAGGTACGCCAGGTCAGCGCCGATTTCGGCTTCCGCGCCGGGTACAACCGTCAGAGCCGGCTCTTCGCCCCCGAACTGGGCGGCGGGGCGCTGCTCGACGTGGGGATCTACGTGTTGTCTTTTGCTTCGATGATCCTGGGGCCGCGGCCGGTACAGCTGTCGAGCGCCGCCTCCCTTGGCCCAAGCGGGGTGGACGAGCAGTCCAGCTTTCTGCTGGGCTACGCCGACGGGGCGCAGGCCCTGCTTTCCTGCGCGGTACGCACCACCACCCCGCAGGAGGCGCGGATCATGGGCACCGAGGGGTCCATCCTGTTCGACTCGCCTTTCTGGCGGGGCACCACCGCCACCCTGCGCACCGGCGCCGGGGAGACGCGGGTCGAGTTTCCCCTGCAGGGCAATGGCTACAACTACGAGGCCGCCGAGATCGGCCGCTGTCTACGCGAAGGGAAAACAGAGAGTCCCGTCATGCCCCTGGACGAAACCCTGGCCATCCTGCGGCTGATGGACCAGGCCCGGGCCCAGTGGGGCCTGCGCTACCCGATGGAGTGAGGGAGATGGAATACGGCAAGGTCAAAGGACTAGAGAAAAAGGTCTCGCGCATTGCCCAGGGGACCATCATGCTCAGCGCCAACAAGGCCGAGGAGGGTTTTGCCCTGCTCGACGGGGTGTACGCCCTGGGGTGCAACACCTTCGACGCGGCCCACGTCTACGGGGGTGGGGCCTGCGAGCGGGTGCTAGGGCAGTGGATCGAGAAGCGCGGCCTCCGCGAGCAGGTCGTGATCCTCAGCAAGGGGGCCCACCACAACGGGGACCGCAAGCGGGTCACGCCCTTCGACATCGCCGCGGACCTGCACGACTCGCTGGCCCGGCTGCGCACCGACCACATCGACCTGTACGTGCTGCACCGCGACGATCCGGCCGTGCCGGTGGGGCCCATCGTCGAGGCCCTCAACGAACACCATGCCGCCGGCCGTATCCGCGCCTTCGGCGGCTCCAACTGGCAGCCCGAGCGCATCCAGGAAGCCAACGAGTACGCGGCGGCGCACCAGCTGGTGCCCTTTGCCCTGAGCAGCCCCAACTTCAGCCTGGCCGAGCAGGTGAACGAGCCCTGGGCCGGCTGCCTCAGCCTCAGCGGCCCTCAGAACGCGGCGGCCCGGACCTGGTACGCGGCCAACCGCCTGCCCCTCTTCACCTGGTCCAGCCTGGCGCGGGGTTTCTTCTCGGGGCGTCTCACCCGCCAGAACTTTGAGGAACTCAAGCCCAACCTCGATTCCTCCTGTGTCCACGCTTATTGCTACGAGCAGAACTTCCAGCGCCTCGACCGGGCCGGGGAGTTGGCCCGCGAGAAGGGCAAGGGCGTGCCGCAGATCGCCCTGGCCTACGTGCTGCAGCAGCCCCTGGAGATCTACGCCCTGGTGGGCTGTGAGACCCCCGAGGAGTTCCGGGTCAACACCGAGGCCCTGGAGATCAGACTCACCCAGGAGGAGATGGACTGGCTGGACCTGCGCCGCCCGCAGCGGTGAGCCCGGCCCAAGCCCTCTCTCCCTCCTGATCGTGCGGCTGAAGGTCTGGCACCTGGCCCTGGGACTGCCGGCGGCAGGGCTGCTGCTGGTTGCCCTCAAGGAGCCGGACCCCCTGCCGCCCCATCCCTACTTCTCCGGACTGCCAGCGTTCCTGGTCATCGCCCACCGCGGGGGCCGCGACCTGGGCCCCGAGGGTACCCTGCCCCTGTTCCGCCAGGCCCTCGAGCTGGGCGCGGACGTGTTGGAATTCGACCTGCGGCAGAGCGCCGACGGAGCGCTGGTGGTCCTGCACGACGAGCGGGTGGACCGCACCACCGAAGGCAGCGGCCGGGTCGAGACCCTGACCCTGGCCAAAATCCAGGCCCTGGACGCCGGCTACGACTGGACGGCGGACGGGCAGGGCCATCCCTTCCGGGGGCAGGGCTTGGCCATCCCGACTGCGGAGGAAGTGTTCCGCGCCTTCCCGGAAGCACACTACGTGATCGAGCTTAAGGAGGACGAGGCCCGGGCGGCCCAGGCCCTGTGCGCTTCCCTGCGCGACTGCGGCATGGCAGCGCGGGTGCTGGTGGCCTCCTTCCACGGCGGGGTTGTCGACGCCTTCCGCGCCGCCTGTCCTGAGGTGGCCACCTCGGCCGGCGCCGGGGAGGCCACCTGGTATGTATTACTGAATAAATTGGGGCTGGATGGATTCTACACCCCGGAATTTGCGGCCCTGCAGGTGCCCCGGCGCTCCGGCCCTTTGAGTCTGGCCGAGCCGGAGTTCGTGCAGGGGGCCGCTGCCCACGGCCTGCCGGTGCATTTCTGGACCATCGACGAGGAGAAGGACATGGAGCGACTGCTCGACCTGGGGGCCGGGGGGATCATCACCAACCGCCCGGATCGCCTGCTGGGCCTCTTGCGCCGCCGGGGGCTGCGTTGAGCCCGCCGGTGCTGGAGGTGCGCGGCCTGACCAAGTCATACCGCAGCGGCGGCCGGATGCTGACGGTGTTGCGCCAGGTCAGTTTCAGCGTGGGGGCCGGGGCCACCTGCGCCATCGTCGGGCCCTCGGGCAGCGGCAAGACCACCCTGCTGGGCCTGTGCGCCGGCCTGGACCGCCCCAGCGAGGGGTCGGTAGCCCTCGACGGGGTGAGCCTGGCGGGGCTGAGCGAGGACGCCCTGGCCCGGCTGCGCAGCGAGCGGGTGGGCTTCGTGTTTCAGAACTTCCAGCTCATCCCCACCCTCAGCGCCCTGGAGAACGTGGCCGTGCCCCTGGAGCTGCGCGGGGAGCGCGGGGTGGAGGGCCGGGCCGCCGAGTTGCTGGGCCGGGTGGGCCTGGGCGGCCGCCTGGGGCATTACCCGGTGCAGCTCTCCGGGGGCGAGCAGCAGCGGGTGGCCCTGGCCCGGGCCTTCATCAACCGGCCCCGCGTCCTCTTTGCCGACGAGCCCACCGGCAGCCTCGACGCCGATACCGGGGCCTCAGTGGAAGACCTGCTCTTCGCCCTCAACGCCGAGGCCGGCACCGCCCTGGTGCTGGTCACCCACAACCCCGAGCTGGCCGCCAGGGCGGGCCGGATCATCCGCCTGCGCGGCGGCGCGGTGGCCCAGGACAGCCATCCCGGATGAGCGCCTGGATTTTCCGCATGGCCTGGCGGGACAGCCGCGGGCATCGCCGCCGCTGGGGGCTGTACACCGCTGCCATCGGGGTGGGCATCGCCGCCCTGACCGCCCTGCGCAGCCTGGAGGCCAGCCTGGAGGAGAACCTCGACCAGCAGGCGGTCTCACTGCTGGGGGCTGACCTGCAGTTGGAGAGCGATCGCGCCTTCTCCGCCGAGGCCGAGGCCCTGATCGACTCCCTGGGCGGCAGGCAGGCCCGCCTGGTCGAGTTCACCTCCATGATCCTGCTGCTCAAGAGCGGGGGCACCCGCCTGGTGCAGGTGCGCGCCCTGGAGGGGGATTTCCCCTTCTACGGCGATCTGCGCACCGAGCCGCCGGAGGCGGCCCGCAGTTTCCAGAGCAGCCATCAGGCCCTGGTGGACGAGGGGGTGCTGTTCCAGTTCGGGGCAGAGGTGGGGGATTCCCTGCGGGTGGGGGGCGTAGATTTCCGCATCGCCGGCCGGCTGCGGCATATCCCCGGCGAGACCGCCCTGCGTAGCGACGTGCAACCCCGGGTCTTCATCCCTCTGCAGTACCTGGCGGAGACCGGCCTGGTGCAGCGGGGCAGCCGCGTCGAGTACCAGGTGTTCCTCCGCTTCGACGACGGGCGCGATCCCGAGGAGTTGCGCGAGGGGATCGAGGCGCGCCTGGAGGAGATGGATATAGACGCCGACACCGCCGCGGATCGCCAGCGCCAGATGGGCCGCACCCTGGATAATCTCTACCGCTACCTGGGCCTGGGCAGCTTCGTCGCCCTGCTACTGGGCGCGGTGGGGGTGGCCAGCGCCATCCACCTGCACATCGGGCAGAAGCTCGAAACCGCGGCCCTGCTGCGCAGCCTGGGGGCCAGCGGCCGGCAGGGGGTGCTGATCTACCTGGTCCAGGCCGGGGCCATGGGGCTGACCGGGGCCCTGGTCGGGGCCCTGGCCGGATTGGCGTTCCTGGGGGCCCTGCCCGGGCTGCTGGGGGATTTTTTACCCATGCAGGTGGAGATCACCTGGTCTCTGCGGCCCGTGCCCGAGGGGGTGGGGGTAGGCACCGGCATCGCCTTGCTCTTCGCCGCCCCGCCGCTCTTGGCCCTGCGACGGGTGTCGCCCCTGCTGGCGCTGCGCGCCTCGTGGGAGGAGGAGAAAAGCGCAGAGGGGCGGGGCTGGCGCCTGCTGCTGGGCGGCCTGGCCCTGGCCGGCACCCTCCTCTTGGCGCAGTTGCTCACCGGCCGGCCCGACCACGCCTTGTACTTCACCGGCGGCACCGCCCTGGCCCTGGCCCTCTTGGCCGGGGCCGCCGGCCTCTTGCGCTGGGGGGCGCGGCGCCTGGGCCCGGCGGCGGGCCGGTACGTCTGGCGGCAGGGGGTGGCCAACCTCTACCGGCCGCGCAATCAGACCCTGTTGTTGCTGGTCAGCCTGGGGCTGGGCACCTTCTTGGTGGCCTCCCTGTATCTGGTGCAGACCTCGATCCTGGCCCATATCGACCGGGTGGGAGGCAAGGGCCAGCCCAACGCCGTGCTCTTCGACATCCAGAGCGACCAGCGCCAGCAGGTGGCGGGGCTGGTGGAGGAGCTGGACCTGCCGGTGCTGCAGCAGGTGCCCATCGTCGCCATGCACCTGGCCGAGGTAAAGGGCCGGCCCGTGGCGGAACTGGAACCGGAGCGGGGCCGCCGGGGCAGCAACTGGGCCCTGCGCCGCGAGTACCGCGCCACCTACCGCAGCGAGCTGACCCAGACCGAGACCCTGGTGGCCGGCCAGTGGCGCGGGCAGGTGGGGGGGGACACGGTCTTCGTCTCCCTGGAGGACGGGGTGGCCGGGGCCTTGCAGGTGGGGGTCGGGGATTCGCTGGTCTTCGACGTGCAGGGCGTGCCGGTGGCGGCGCGGGTGGGCAGCCTGCGGCGGGTGGACTGGCAGCGGATCATGCCCAATTTCCTGGTGGTGTTTCCGACCGGGGTGCTCGAAGAGGCGCCCCAGTTCCACGTGTTGGTCACCCGGGCCGAGGACAGCGCTGCCCGCGCCGAGTTGCAGCGGCGAGCGGTGGCGCAGTTTCCCAACCTCTCCATCATCGACCTGGACCTGATCCTGCGCACCGTGGACACGGTGCTGGGCAAGGTGGCCGCCGCGGCCCGTTACACCGCCCTGTTCAGCATCGGCACCGGGCTGCTGGTCATGGTCGCGGTGATCTCGGGCAGCCGGCTCCAGCGCAGCCGCGAGAGCGCCCTGTTGCGCACTCTGGGGGCCAGCCGCGGCCAGGTGGGTCGCATCGCCCTCATCGAGCACCTGCTCCTGGGCGGCCTGGCCAGCCTGGCCGGCCTGCTGCTGGCCCTGGCCGGGGGCTGGGGCCTGAGCCGCTTCGTCTTTGAGATCCCCTTCGCCCCGGCCTGGGGGCCGCTGCTGGCGGCCCTCTTCGCCGCCCCCCTGCTGACCGCTCTGGTCGGCGTGGCCGGCAGCGGGGCCGCCCGCGCCGCCCCGCCCCTGGAGGTGCTGCGCCGGGTCGATTGAGGACCGGGGCCCCGGTTTCTAGCTTGTGGGGGATCAGGTGGTGCGTCATAGATTGAGCAGACGATTTGAAGAACGGGTTGTCCCAGGTCATCGTCGCCATCATCACCAGCCGAGTATTACGCGCCGGCCATCCGAGTCGGGTCACAGTGCAGCGCTCCACTACAGAAGGGCAACGATCTGGCCTGCTCACCGACTCGGTCGTGATGACGGACAATCCGGCAACGATCGCGGGGTCCCAGATCGACCGGGTTCTGGTGGGCGACTGGGAAACCCAGGTAAGTGCGGTGGTGGCGCCAACAGGCATCTGAGCGCCCTTCACGCCGCCTCCGCCCTGCTCAAGGCCGCCCATACTCCCGCACCAGCCTGTACCCATGCCGGCCCCCCAGCCGGCAGAGCTGCTCCACCTCCCGCCGCCTCCGCCCCAATCGCCGGCATGCTTCAGCGCCGGGTCTTGGCCTCCCCCCAGGACTGCTCCTCAACGGGAGTGGCCGGCCTGGCGAGGGGGCCGATGTAGCCGGTGGACAGGGCCACCTCGTCGTACCAGACGGTGTTGTCCCGCTGCGCCTCGTGGATGTAGATGCCAAAGTCGATGCGCTTGGGCCGCACGTCCTCGGCAAGGCGCCAGCGGATACCCGTGAAGTGGAGGTAGAGTTGGCCGTCGATCCAGGCGGCCAACTCGCCGTTGGCCTGGCCCAGGTCATTGACCCGGATCATCTGTTCCAGGCAGTACCAGCGGTCGCGCTGGGGCACCAGCCTTTGGTCGGAGGGGGGTTCGAGGAAGTTGCCCCAGTAGTGGCCGTCGGAGGAGACCTCCATGTCCACCCAGTAGGTGTAGAAATACATGTACCCGGGGGCCGGGTAGCGCTGCCAGTCGCGCCAGGGCTCAAAGGCGCAGGTGAAGCGGTCGTTGCCCTCGGGCCGGATGCCGGCCTGGCCCATGCCACCCCAGGGGTTGTCGCCGGCCACCCCAGCCAGGCCGCCGCCGGTGTGGTTGAGGTTGCCCTGGTCGTAGTCGGCGGCGAACTTGAGGTACCGCCGGAAGTAGACCACCGGCTTCCCCTCCGGCCCGAACCAGTAGCTGGCCCCCGACCCGGATGAGGAGCCGCTGCTGGCCGGGGCGAAGCAGCGCAGCGCCCCGCTGCCCGCCGCCGCGCCCGCCTGGTGATCCACTTGCACCCACCCTTCGTTCCGCCCCCGGATCTCGAAGTAGCGGGTCAGTGAAGAGTCGCTCTCGAAGCCGTCGCGGAAGAAGACCACCCCCGGGGTTTCGAGGCGGGCCCGCTCCTGCGCGTCGGCCAGGGTGGTTTGGGTGGCTGCCACGGCGGCGAAGAGGGGCAGGTCCTGGGCCTGGGCGCAGCCGGCGCACAGGGCGGCCAGCAGGGCATCCTTCAGCCATGATCCTGGTCTCATCGTCGCCGCACCTTTCGCGGTTGGGTCCGTGTTCTGGGCCGAGATCAGTTCCCGCGCCGCTGCCGCAGCACCGGTTCCAGGGTTTTCCAGACCGTGGCGGCGACATGGCGGTAACCCTCGGCGGTGGGGTGGATGCCGTCGGCCTGATTGAGTTCGGGCACACCGCCCACCCCCTCCAGCAGGAAGGGGATCAGAGCCGCCCCGTGGCGCTGGGCCAGGCGCGGGAAGAGGCCCTCGAACTGGGCCGTGTACTCGGGGCCCAGGTTAGGCGGCAGGCGCATGCCGGCTAGCACCAGCGCGGCTTCGGGGTAGCGCTTCTTCACCGCCTCCAGGATGCCCTGCAGGTTGCGCTCGGTCTCGGAGGGGGGCACCCCCCGCAGGCCGTCGTTGGCCCCCAACCCCAGCACCAAGACGTCCACCCGGCGGCGTAGGACCCAGTTGATGCGCCGAAGCCCGGCGGCCGAGGTCTCACCGCTGAGGCCGGCGTTGACGGCCTGGAAGTACCAGCCCAGGGAGTCGAGGCGGTCTTGAATCAGGGCGGGAAAAGCCTGGTCCGGGTCGAGGCCGTACCCGGCGGTCAGGCTGTCCCCGAAGAAAAGGATCACCTTGTTCGAATCAGCGGGGGCCGCAGTGGCCGGCCCGCAGCAGAGCAGGGCAAGGAGGGCCCAACGGTACACTTGGGTGCTCAAGGGGCGTCGGTCAGGGTGTCCATCAGGGCCTGGGCGATGACGGTGTGGCCGGCGAGGTTGGGGTGTACCGGCTCGGGGCAGAAGGTGTCGGCGTCGCGGTATTTCAGGTGCTGCTGGAAGATCTCGTGCAGGTGGACCAGCCGGGTGTTGTACTGGGCGCTCATCTTCTCGACGGTCTCGATGTAGCGGGGGATGAGGTCCAGCACCTGGCTGCGGAAGGTCTGGCCGGAGCGGTCGGTGGAGATGTAGAAGGGAGTGAGGAGGACGATCTTGCAGCCCAGTTCGCGTTTGGTCAGTTCCATCACCTCGGCATAGATGCGGGCAAAGAGTTCGGGGCTGACCCCGCCCTCAGCCCCGCGCAGGTGGCTGTGCAGGTCGTTGATGCCGATCTTGAGCGACAGGACATCGGGGCGGTGGTAGAGCACGTCGTCGGCCCAGCGCTCCTTCAGGTCGGTGATCCGGTTGCCGCCGATGCCCTTGTTGATATAGGGGATCTTCCGTTCGGGCCACCGGGCGGTGGCCAGTTCGGTGAAGATCCGCACGTACCCGTTGCCCAGAGGGGCTTCCACCCCGCGCCGGCCGCAGTCGGTGATGCTGTCGCCGATGAAGAGCATCCGCTCTCCGTCCTCGATCCATAGTGCGCCCATCGTTCCTCCTTGTCGTCGGTCTGGTGCCATCCGGCGGGCCGCCGGCGGGCTCTAACTTAGAAAAAACCGCCGCTGCCGGCCATCGCCGTCACCCAGCTGGCGGGTGCCGCCACTTGCCGCTGTCCGGGGGCCCACCGCTTACCGATTTGTCTAGAGAATCAGGGCCTGGCACGGAACCTGCTCTGGCCCAGGTCTATAAAAAACATGAAACACTGCTCCGCTCTTTCCCGTCACATCTAGCAACCGCACGCTGCCGACTCCGGCCGAACCGGGAGCCCATCCATGAAAAAACTGCTCGTCATCCTTATCGCGCTGGCCCTGGCCGGCGGGGGTGCGTACGCCTACTTCTCCCTCTCCGAACCGGACCCGGCCAAGGGACCCAAGACCGTGGCGGTCAGCCGGGGGACCATCGTCGAGAAGGCCCTGGCCATGGGCGAGATCGTGCCCCGCCACGAGGTGGCGGTCAAGTCCAAGATCTCCGGCACCGTGGCCAGGCTCTTTGTCGAGGACGGCGACCCGGTGCGCGAGGGGGAGCCGCTGCTGGAGGTGAAGCCCTCGCCCACGCCCCTGGAGTACGCCCAGGCCAAGCGAACCCTGGAGATGCGCCTGCTGGTCGAAGAGCAGCGCCAGGCCGATCTGGAGCGGACCAAGGGACTGCTCGAACGGGGCATGGTCTCCCAATCCGAATACGACCGGGCGCGCGAGGCCTTTGAGCAGGCCTCCCTCCAACGCCGCCTCGCCGAGGAGGAGTTGGCCATCCTCGACAAGGGCAAGGCGGTGGTGGCCGGCCGCGCGGTGGAGAGCCTGATCCTCAGCCCGGTGGCCGGCAGCATCCTCAAGCTCAACGTGGCGGTGGGTGATCCGGTGGTGCCCCTCACCTCGTACCAGCCGGGCACCGAATTGCTGACCATGGCCGACATGACGGACCTGCTCTTCAAAGGCACGGTGGACGAGATCGACGTGGGCAAGATTCGCGAGGGCATGCCCGTTGAGCTGAAGGTAGGTGCCTTCCCGGACAAATTGGTCCAGGGCGTGCTCTCGCGTATTTCCCTCAAGTCACAGAAGAAGGACAACGCCACGGTCTTCGAGGTGGAGATCACCCAGTTGGAGGTGCCCGAAGGCATGGTGCTGCGCGCCGGGTACTCGGCCAATGCCGACGTCGTCATCCGGCGGGCAGCCGACGTGCTCCTCTTGCCCGAGCGGGTGGTGGAGTTCCGGGGGGATTCGACCCTGGTGCGCCTGCCCCCCCTCGCCCTGGACGCCACCCCCGAGGAGAAGCCCATCCAGGTGGGTATGTCGGACGGGATCAGCCTGGAGGTGAAGGGCGGGCTGCAGGAAGGGGACGTGGTGCTGGAGAAGGAAGTCCGGGAGATCAAGTAGGGGCAGGTCTCAGACCAGCCCCTGGCAGCGGCCACTCTGATAAGGAAATGCGAGAGAAGCCCCAATGTACCTGGCTGAACTGATCTCCCAATTCCTGCGCGACATGCGCGCCCGCAAGCTGCGCACCCTCCTGGCGATGTTCGGGATCGCCTGGGGCACGGTGGCGGTGGTGCTGCTTCTGGCCATCGGCGGGGCCTTCCACGCCGCCTCCAGCAAGGCCATGCACGGCATGGGCGAAAGCATCGTAATCATCTGGCCCTCGCGCACCACCAAGCCTTTCGAGGGGTTGCAGCCGGGCCGGCTGGTGCAGATGAAATCCAGTGACGTAATCGAGATGGGACAAGCCCTGCCGCAGATCCTGCGCGCCTCCCCCGAACTGACCCACGGGGAGGGCACCCTGACCAATGGCGACCACCGGGTCAAGGCTTCGGTGGCCGGGGTGGTCCCCGAGTACGAGTTGATGCGAAACATGATTCCCGTGTTGGGCGGACGTTTCCTCAACAGCCCGGACATGGCAGAGCGCCGGCGGGTGGTCTTTCTGGGCGACACCCTGGCCAAGAAGCTCTTCCCCCAGGAGGAGGCCGTGGGCCGGACGGTGCTGGTGGACGGCCGTCCCTTCACCGTGATCGGGGTGCTCCAGAAGAAGATCCAGAGTTCGAGTTACTCCGGCCCCGACGCCGACCGCGCCTTCATCCCCTACACCACCTTCATCGCCATCTGGGGCGACTGGAACGTCGACAATGTCCTGGTGCAGCCAAACCCTCCCCGGGACTCGGAGGGGATGAAGAAGGCCATCTACACCTACCTGGGGCAGAAGTACCGGTTCGACCCTGGGGACGAGGGGGCCCTGGGGATGTGGGACACGGTGGAGCGGGACCGCTTCACCGACTGGTTCTTCTGGGGCCTGCAGGCTTTCCTGGGCCTGGCCGGGGCCCTGACCCTTGGGGCGGGAGGCATCGGGGTGGCCAATGTGATGTTCCTGATCATCCGCGAGCGCACCCGCGAGATCGGCGTGCGCATGGCGGTGGGGGCCCAGGAGTGGCACATCATGGGGCAGGTGATGCTGGAGGCCCTGCTGATCGTGGGCCTGGGCGGTTCGGCCGGATTCCTCTTCTCGGCCCTGGTCATCTGGGTCCTGCAGGTGGCCCCCCTGCCCGAGTGGCTGGGCAACCCAGAGCTTTCCCCCCTCGCCGCCCTGTCCACCTTAGGGGTGCTGTCGCTGGTGGGCGTGCTGGCGGGTTATTTCCCGGCCCGGCGCGCCGCGCGCATGGACCCGGTCCGGGCCCTGGGGTTCTGAGCCATGCTGCCGGTGGGCCACGTCTTCAAGGAGCTCTTCGCCGAGCGCACCCGGGTGCTGCTGACCATCCTGGCCATAGCCTGGGGCACGGCCTCCATCACCGTGATGCTGGCCCTGGGCGAGGGGTTGCGCACGGTCTTCGGCCGCTCCATGCGCGGCATGGGAGAGGGCATCCTCATCGTCTGGCCCGGCCAGACCTCCAGGGCGTACGGCGGGGTGCCCGCAGGCCAGGGCCTGCCCCTGGACCGGGACGACCGGGACCAGTTCCGGGCCGCCATCCCCCAGATCGCCTCCCTCAGCGGCGAGTACACCACCTGGCGGCAGATCAAGAAGGGCAGGAATCTGCGCACCGGCCGCATCGCCGGCATCGACCCCGAATACGGCCCCATGCGCAACATCATCCCCCAGGCCGGGGGCCGCTTCATCGACCCCCTCGACATCCAGCAGCGCCGGCGGGTGATCGTCCTGGGCCCCCAGGTGAGCAAGGAACTCTTTGGCGAGGGGGCCGACCCGGTGGCCCAGTACGTGGAGGTGGAGGGCCAGCCCTTCTTGGTGGTGGGGTTGATGCAGAAGAAGTACCAGACCTCCTCGTACGGCAGCCCGGACCGGGAGGCGTGCTGGATTCCCGCCTCCACCTTTGAGACCCTCTACAACCGCCGCCACTACGAAAATCTGGTCCTCAAACCCCGCCAGCCCGGGGACATGGAGGGGATCAAGACCCGGCTGCGCGAGTTGAAGGCGCAGCGCCACGGGGCCGACCCCGCCGACGCGGAACTGACCCGTTTCTGGGACACCCTGGAGATGCAGGAGATCTCGGGCAATGTCTTCTCCGGGTTGCAGGTGGTGCTGGGCATCATCGGCGGCCTGACCCTGATCGTGGCCGGGGTGGGCATCGCCAACGTGATGTACGTCTCGGTGAGCAACGCCACCCGCGACATCGGCATTCGCATGGCCGTGGGGGCGCGCGACTACCAGGTGCTGGGGCAGTACGTGCTGGAGGGTCTCTTGGCCACGGCCATCGGCGGGACCATTGGCCTGGGCTTCAGCCAGGGGGTGATCTGGGCGGTGGAGCAGATCCCCATGCAGGGGGAGTTCTTCGAGTACGTGGGCCGGCCGGTGCCGGTGCTCTCGCTGGAGGTAGCCCTGATCGTTGTCGGGGTCCTGGGCCTGATCGGGCTTCTGGCCGGCTTCTTCCCGGCCCGCCGCGCCGCCGGGGTGGACCCGGCCGAGGCCCTGCGCTACGAATAGGAGACTGCCATGATCCGCATCGAGCAACTGCGCAAGGTGTACCAGATGGGCAAGGTGGAGGTGGAGGCCCTGCGCGGGGTGGACCTGCGCATCGCCCGGGGGGAGCATGTGGCCATCCTGGGGCCGTCGGGGTCGGGCAAGTCCACCCTGATGCACCTGATCGGTTGCCTCGACACCCCCAGCACGGGCCGCTACTGGCTCGATGACAAGCCGGTGGAGGGGTTGAGCCGCAACCAACTGGCCCTGGTCCGCAACCACCAGATCGGCTTCGTCTTCCAGAGCTTCAATCTGCTGGCCCACGCCACGGCCCTGGGCAACGTGGAGTTGCCCCTCATCTACCAGGGCATGCCCCGCCGCCTTCGCCGCCAGCGGGCCGCCAGCCTGCTGGAGCGGGTGGGCCTGGCCGACCGCATGGAGCACCGGCCCAACGAGCTGTCGGGGGGCCAGCGCCAGCGGGTGGCCCTGGCCAGAGCCCTGGCGGCCGAGCCGGACCTGATCCTGGCCGACGAGCCCACCGGCAACCTCGACACCGCCTCGGGCCAGGAGGTGGTGCGCCTCTTCGAGCAGCTGGTGGGCGAGGGCAAGACGGTGATCGTAGTGACCCATGACCTGGAGATCGCCCGCCGCGCCCGGCGCATCATCCGCCTGCGGGACGGCCGCGTCGAAGAGGATGGCCCCAGCCCTTCCGGACCAGAGAAGAACTAGAAAGAGGTACGCCATGAGGTGTCGCTTCATCCTTCCCCTGTTGCTGGCCCTGTCCCTCTCGGCATCTGCCCAGGAGCCCCTGCACCTCTCCCTGGAGGAAGCGGTGGATCTGGCCCTGAAAAACAACCTGGGGCTGCGCAGCGCCCAGTTGGGCGCACAGGTCCAGGAACGGGCCGTGGCGGTGGAGCAGGCCCGCTTTGGCCGGTCCCTGGACCTGAGCCTGCTGCAGGAGAGCAACCGTTCGCCCTCCTTCTCCAGCCTCGAAAAGGTCGAGACCCTCAGCAGCGGCGCGCTGAGCGCCGAAATTGGCTTGAGCCAACAGTTGGGAACCGGCGGCCAGGTGGGCCTGCGCTTCAGCAACCGGCGGAATGCGAGCAACGCGGCCTTCAACCTCATCGACCCCATCTACAGCTCGGGGTTGAACCTGAATCTCTACCAGCCGCTCCTGCGGGGCCGGGGCCGGATCAGCCGCATCGGGGTGGACCTGGCGCGGGTGGGGGCGGAACAGGGCGAGGTGCAGAACCAAGGCCGCGCCCGCAGCCTGCGGGCCAAGGTGGGCCAGTCCTACTGGAACCTGCTCTTTGCCCGCGAGAACCTCCGGGTCAAGGAGCAGTTCCGCGAAGGGGCGAAGCGGGTGCTGGAGACAGTGCAGGTGCGGGCCGAGATGGGGGTGGACAGCAAGAGCAATATCCTCCAGGCCCAGGTGGAGGTGGCCCGGCTCGAGGAGGAGGTGGTGGCCGCCGAAGGGGCCGCGGCCCAGGCCGAGGACGCGCTCAACAAGACCTTGCTCAATCTCGAAAAACACGCCGGCCAACTGGTTCCCACCACCCTGCCCGAGCGGTACTCCTTTGCCGGCGACCTCGAAGAGGGCGTTGCCCGGGCCCTCAGCCGCGATCCGGGTTACCTCCAGGCCAGTTGGCATTGAAGAACCTCGACCTGCAACTGGCCCTGGCCCAGGACCAGGCCCGGCCTTCGGTGAACCTGAGCGCCACCGCCGGCCTGAGCGGGCTGGGGGGCAGCTACGGCGACGATCTGGAGGTGCTCAGGGACCTGGACGCCCGGTTCTGGCAGGGCCGCCCGTCCCTGGAGGTCCCCCTGGGCCAGAGCCCGGCCGACCAGAGCCTGGCAAAGCGCCGACTCGAAAAGGAGCAGTAGGTCGTGGAGCTGGAGAACACGCGGCAACAGTTGGAGAAACAGGTGCGCCAGCGCTTCCGCCAGGTGGGTATCGACCGCCGGCGCGCCGAGGTGGCCCAACTGGCCGAGGATCTGGCCGCCCGCAACGTGGGCGAGGAGGAGGAGCGGCTGAAACTGGGCCTGTCCACCGCCCGCCAGGTGCTCGATGCCCAGGACGACCTGGCCCAGGCCAGGGCCAGCCGGCTGCGGGCCCTGGTGGATTGCAACCAGTCCCTCATCGAATGGCAACGCCTCACCGGAGATTGAAGATGAAACCGCAGTGGGTATTTCCGGCGCTCGTTTCCCTCCTGAGCTACCAGGCTTCGGCGGCGGTAGAGCTGGCCCTGGGTGGATACGGTCTGGCCCTGGGCAACGAACCACAGATCAGAGGACTGCGCCTCAACCTGCGCGACCACCAGGTGCAGCGGGTGGACAGGATCAACCTGACCCTGTGGAAAGCGAAGAAGAACCCGGACGCGGCGCTCAACGGCGCGGCCCTGGGCCTGATCGGGCCGGAGGCCGGGAGGATCAGGGGGATCTCAGTGGGGGGCCTGGGGGTGAAGGCGGAGCAATCCCTCTTCGGCATCGCCCTGGGCGGGGCCGGTGTGGGGACGGCGGGCAAGATAACTGGGTTGGCCGCCGGGCTTGGCGGCGTGGGCGCCGGCGACGAGGCCGAGGGGGTTCTTGTGGGCGGGTTGGGGGTGGGCTGCGAGGAGGACCTCACCGGGATCGCCGTGGGAGGCCTGGGGGTGGGTGCCGGAGAGCGGGCGAGGGGGCTGGTGCTGGGTGGGATAGGCGCCGGGATTGGCGGGGATCTCGAAGGCGCTGCGGGAGGTCTGGTGGGCGTCGGCGTGGGGGAGAATCTGACCGGCCTCGTGCTGGGCGGGGTAGGCGCCGGGGTGGGCGGAAACCTCAAGGGCATTGCGGCAGGTGGGGTGGGATTGGGGATTGGTGGAGACGCGACCGGCTTGGTGGTGGGAGGGTTGGGCGCTGGGGTGGGCAAAGACCTGAAAGGCATCGGATTCGGACTGGTGGGGCTGGGGATAGGCGGGGACCTGACGGGCATCGGCCTGGGCGGGGTGGGCATCGGGGCGGGCCGGGATATCCAGGGGATCGCCCTGGGTGGCGTGGTGGTGGCCGGGCAGAATATCACCGGGCTCGCCCTGGGGCCGGCGGGGGTGCGGGCCAAGGAGGGGAACATCAACGGCATCGGCGCCGGTCTGATCAGCATCGGCGCCCCGGGGATGCGCGGGGTGATGGTGAGCGGACTGAACGGCTATGTGTTTGAGGATTTCTGGTTCAGGAAGGTCAACCAAAAGATGAGCGGGATCTCCGTCGGCTTGCTGAACGCCACTTCTCAACTGCGCGGGGTACAGGTGGGGCTGCTCAACTACGCCGGCAACAACCCGCGCTGGCTGCGATTGCTGCCTCTGGTGAATCTGCATCTGTGAGCCTTACCATACGGTCGCATCCTGGATCCGGCGCAGCTTGAGCACAAAGGACGCCTCGTCCAGTTCCACCATCCCATAGCTGATCGCCTCGCCCCGGCGCACCGCCTGAGTGAGCCGGGCTCCCTCGCTCAGACCCAGGGGCAATAGCTGCTGCGCCCGGGCCACCTCGGCCCGCTCGCACAGGCCGTACACGGTGTACCCCCCACTGCCATCCAGCATCTCGCCTGCCTTGAGATCGCGCTTGGCCACGGTGATCACCTCGGCCGTGGGCGTGGGCAGGGGGGCGCCGGTGGGCTGCCCGTACAGGGCGGCCAGGGCGATGGAGATGGGCGCCTCCACGGCCACCAGGTGGTAGGGCCGGTAGAGCAGGAAGTTGTGGCCATCCCCGCCGGGATGGAGGTAGTAGTTTTTCAGGTCCTCCCCGATGAAGGGGTGCTCGGCGCGGATGACCACAAAGACCCCCATCTTCAGTGGATCGTCCAGCAGGGTGCGGCCGTCGGCGGCCACGCTGTTGGCCAACTCCACCACGCCGTGTTGCCCCAGGAGGCCCCCCTCCTCGCGCCGGCTGAAGAGCTTGGCGATATCGCGAATATTGGCCCCTGGCTCGTGCATGCCCCGCACGTCGGGCACGAAGCCGGCCATGTTGGCCAGGGCGGTCATCTCCACCTGGGACTTGGTGCCGTCGCGGAAGGAGTTGAACATCTTGAGATTGATGCTGCGCCGCGCCAGGGTCTCGGCGTCAAAGCCGAAGCGCTGGGGCACGGTGTCGGGGGTGCCCTCGCGGTCGCCATCGTAGAGCAGGGTGCCCCGGCCTGCGGCCACGATCTCAAACCCCAGGGTCCGGGCCCACTCAACCATATTCATGGTCACCCCGGGCTGGTCCCCGTCCACCAGGGTGTAGACCACCCCGGCGCGATCGGCAAGCCGCCGCAGCAGCGGGCCCACGGTCACGTCGGCCTCCACGTTGACCATCACCACATGCTTGCCCTGCTGGATGGCCTCGTACGCCAGGCGGGCCCCGGCCTCGGGGACGCCGGTGGCTTCCACCACCACCTCCACCCCCTCGGCGCCGGCCACCAGCAGGCCGTCCTGGGCCAGGGCGCATTTCCCCCGGTGGACGGCCTCGGCCATGGCCCCGGCGCTCTCTACCTCCTGAATGGTATCGGCGCGAACGCCACTGGCCAGCAGGGCGCTGCGGGCGCGGTCCAGGTCCCGGTCGGCCAGGGCGCAGACCGCCATGCCCTTCATCTGGGCCAGTTGCACCAGCAGCCCGCCGCCGAACTTGCCGGCCCCGATGATCCCCACCCGCACGGGTTTGCCCTCGGCGGCCCGCCGGGCCAAGACGGCGCTGAACATCTCTCCCTCCGCTTGTTTTCGGATTCTGGCTGCCCTACATTCCTGGGCGCCAGACACATCCCAAGGTAGGGAGAATGGACGACCGACTCAAAACCGCAGTCGAACACCTCGATACCTACGGGTACTGCCTCCTGGAAGACCGGATCCCGGCGCAGGTGGCCGGCGAGCTGGCGGCCCGTTGCCTCGAATTACACGCTGACCCGCAGCACAGATCCCTCATCCACGGCGACGAGTACTACCAGACCCTCTTCGGCATGGCCAACCTCGATGACCGGGTGTGGCAGTGCGCCGGCCACCCGGATACCGTGGCCATTGCCCGGCATTTCCTGGGACCGCACTGCCGGGTGGTGGAAGCCTGCTCCAAGCCCACCTGGCCGGGGGCCCCGGCCCAGGCCCTGCACGCGGATTCGGCCGGCAGCTTCCAGCAGGTGCCCGACGTGCCCTGGATGATCAACACCATCTGGATGCTCACCGATTTTACGGTGGAGAACGGGGCCACCGGGGTGGTGCCCATGAGCCATCGCTCCCGCTGCAAGGCCCCACCCGCCGACCTCGACCCTTCCCTGATCCGCCCCATCACCGGCCGGGCCGGCTCGGTGATGTTGTGGCACGGGGGCACCTTCCACATCGCCCGGGCCAACACCAGCGGGCAGATTCGCGTGGGTCTCAACATCGCCTACTACCCGCGCTGGTTCAACAACTGGGTGGAGGGCGGACACCAGCCCATCTGGCCCGAGACCTACGAGCGCATGCCCCCCCAGATGCAACAACTCTGCACCGGTAAGCAGGGCCGCAGCCGGACCGAACTCTACGAGATCAAGAGGTAAGAGATGAAACTGGGCACCTTCATGATGCCGCTGCATCCTCCTGAAAAATCGCGCACCGAGGGTTTCGAGGAGGATATCGAGCTGGCGGTGCTGGCCGATGAGCTGGGTTTTGCCGAAGCCTGGGTTGGGCAGCACCACACCCTGGGCTGGGAGCCTATTCCAGCCAACGATATTTTCATCGCCAGCGTCTTCCCCCGCACCAAGCAGATGCGCCTGGGCACCGGGGTCTCGATCGTGCCGCAGCACCATCCGGCCAACATCGCCGTGCGCCTGGCGTATTTGGATCACTTGTCGCGGGGCCGGCTCAACTGCGGCTTTGGCCAGGGCGGGGTGCCCACGGATTGGGAACTCTTCAACCTGCCCGATCCCAAGACCCAGGGCCTGATGACGGTGGAGGGGATCGACATGATCCTCAAGCTCTGGCAGGCCCAGGCGCCCTTCGACTTTAAGGGGGAGTACTGGCACATCAAGATCCAGAACCCCATTCCCGAGCTGGGCATCGGCGAACTGCTCCGGCCCTACCAGCAGCCCCACCCGCCCATCGCCATGAGCGTGATCAAGCCCCAGTCCCTGGCCGCGTGTATGGCGGGCCAGCGGGGCTATATCCCCATCAGCACCAACCTGGTGCCGGTCTCCACCCTGGCCGAGCACTGGAAGACCTACAGGGCCGGGGCCCAGGAGGGAGGGCGCACTCCTGACCGAAAGGAGTGGCGGGTCGCCCGCAGCATCATCGTGGGCCGCACCCAGCAAGAGGCCTGGGAGTTGGCCAGGCGGGGCGCCTTTGTCGGCGCCTTTAAGTACCTGATCACCATCCTGCGCTCGTTGGGTTCTCTTAACCTGCTTAAGCACGATCCCGAACTGCCCGACGATGCCATCACCCCCGAATACATGTTGGAAAACCAGTGCGTCATCGGGGATGTGCAAGGGTGCATCGACAAGCTCTCCCAGGTCTACGAGCAGACCGGCGGCTTCGGCACCCTGCTGATGATCTCCCACGACTGGGACGACCGCGAGGCGTGGCGGGGCTCCATGCGCCTCTTGGCCGAGCAAGTAGTCCCGGCCCTACCCACGCTGTAGGAGCGTATGCTCGTCGACGCCCACAGCCACATCTTTCCCCAGGTGCGCGGCCTGATCGGGGCCGGCCCCACCCGCTCCTTGGGATACGGGCGCATCGCCATCGGCGCCGAAGAGACCCAGCTCTTCCCGCCCTACAGCGAGAAGACGGTTTTTACACCCGAGATGCTGGTGGCCAACCTCGACTGGGCGGGGGTGGAGCGGGCGGTGCTCTTGCAGGGGACCTTTTACGGGGAGTGCAACCAGTACGTGCTGGAGGCGGTGGAGCGTTACCCCGAGCGACTGATCGGGGCGGCCTGCTTCGATCCGTGGGCCCCGCGCAGCCGCGCCCAGTTCGGGCCGATCATCGCCCATCCGGGGTTCCGGGCGCTCAAACTGGAATGTTCCGAGGCCACCGGGCTGTGCGGCCTGCACCCGGAGGCCCGGCTGGACGAGCCGGAACTGGTGTGGTTGTGGGAGGTGGTGGAGCAAGCGGGGTGGACCCTGACCCTGGACCTGGGGGCAGTGGGCAGCCGCTCCTACCAGACTACGGCGGTGCGGGGCATCGCCGTGGCGCACCCCAAACTGCGTATCGTCATCGCCCATCTGGGCCAGCCTCGGCCCCAGGTGGAGGACGACATGAAGCTATGGCGGTTGTGGATCGAGCAGATCGATCTGGGCCGGCTACCCAATGTCTTTTTCGACACGGCCTCGCTGCCGGCCTATGTGCCGGGCGAGGACTTCCCCTACCCTACGGCGGCCCGCTATTTGCGCCAGGCCATCAATCGCATCGGGCCGGCCAAGGTGCTGTGGGGCACGGACCAGCCGGGCCTCTTGAGCCACCTGAACTACACCCAACTGGTGAAGCTGGCCCAGCTCCACACCCAGTTCCTCTCCCCGCGCGAGCGGGACATGGTGCTGGGCGGCAACGCGATGAAGGTATACGGGGGGCACGCGCAGCGTCGGTGAGCAACTCACTCCGGCCTCTCTCAAGGCAAGGAATCCCCCCGCCTGCTGCTGCGCTAACCCTGGCGGCCAAACCGCTGGGGTCATCTCCCCGCAGCTTCATCCGGTAATCCCCAATTTCCTCGCCCACGCTACAAAGAGCGGAAAGGTCACCTCGGGTTCTTCCAGATCGCGGTGCCAGCGTTTCTCGTGCTCGAACATGATCCAGCCCTTGTAACCCTCTGCCTTGAGCAGCGCGATGGCCTCGGATAGGGGCAGTTGGCCGGCGCCGGGGGGCAGGTAGCGCCAGCCGTCCTTCATAGCCTGCGGGTGGGAGGGATCGTGGACCGCGTCCTTGACGTGGGTGTAGCCCACGCGTTTGCCCACCGCCTCCCAGGTCTGACGGGGGGATTCGCCGCCTACCCGGGCGGTGTGACCCATGTCCCAGAGGATGCCAAAGGCCGGGTCCGGGATGCGGTCCAGGAGCAGTTTGCAGTCCTGGGCGCGGATCCACTCGTCGTGGGTCTCGAAAAGCCAGTGCAGTTCCCTCGCCCCCTCCAACCCCAGAATAGCCTCCATGCAGCGGCGGCCCTGGTCGGCCAGGGCTTCGTGCCCGAGCGCGAGGTCGCCGCTGCCGAAGACCCGCACCCGCTCACAACCCAACTCCTTAACCAGGGCGATGGTGCGGCGGGCTTCCTCCACGTTGTCGGCCAGCTTGTCGGCCACGCAGAGGCGGATGCTCGAACTGATACCGGAGACCTCCAGGCCGGCCTGGCGCAGTTTGGCCCGGCTCTGGGCCACCCCGCTGGTGAACTCAGGCATCAGGGTGATGTCGAGGGTGTCGCGGATGCCGCGGAAATCCACCCCGTCGAAACCGTATTCGCTGCCCCGTCTGCAGATGGTGTCCAGGTCCCAGTCCGGGCATCCCAAGGTGGTGAAACTGAGTTTCATCGCCGCCCCTATTCGGAAAAGACCCGGAAGGTCAGGGCGAATCCTCCCAAGCCCCCCGCGGCCGCGCTGCCGAAATACGCCAGGTCGTCGAAGTGGCCCCCGGTGTCGGCCAGATAGGTCAGGCCCAACCCCAGCAAGGCGCCGGCCAGTTCCCCGCCGCTGATAATCAAGCCCTGGCCAAACGTGAAGTCCTGCTTCTGCAGCAGGTGGTCGCTCAGGCCGATGCCGGCCACCGCCCCGGCCACCGCCCCGCCCACGTGGGCCCGCTTGCTGTCGACGCGGGTGGCGTCGACCAGGGGCAGGGCCATCAGGGCGCCCAGGATACCGCCGGCCCGCAGCACGTACGCGTCGCCCCGGGTGTAGTCGCGGTGCTGGGCCAGCCAATCGCCGGCATAGAGACCTGCCCCCGAGGAGAGCAGGGCCAGGCCGTCGCCCAGGCGCCGTGCCCCGCCGCGTTCGTACAGGCCCGTCGCGTAGGAGGTTCCCAGTCCGCCCAACAGCCCAAAATCCCCCATCACCGCCCACAACTCGGCCTGGCCGTGGGTGGAACGGCGCCAGTCCACCCCCTTGAAACCCAGGAAAGACCCCAGGGCCGCGCTGCCCAGCACCGTGGCCCCGTCGCTGCGCGAAGTGCGCCCTTTTTCGGCCGCCAGGTCGGCCAGGAGCAGGCCGTAGATAATGCCTCGGGTGCCGCCAAACTGGGCCAGTTGCCGGTGGGCCGGGGTGACGGAGCGGCGCTGGGTGAGGCGGTAGGGCAGGTAGAAGCTGGTGGTCGTGGTCAGCATGTGCGACGCCAGGGCCGGCCTGAGGCCGTCCAGGTCCAGCATTACGTTGATGGCCGGCCCATAGGCGAAGAGGGAGAGCAGGATCTGGTCGAGGATGAACTCGCCGCGGCCCGATTGGTCGAATTGCAGGCCCACCGGGGGCAGGGCCAGGCGCCGGCGCAGATCGAGCCGCAGGGAATCGACTGCCGCTGGCGACAGAGACTGCCGCTGCCGCCAGCGCTGGCCCTGGCGCTGGTAGGTGAGTTCCAGCACGTAGGTCTGGTCCTCGCCCCGGAAAAGACGGGCGCCCTGGAAATCCTCGACCTCGGGGAAGAGGCCCAGCCGGGCGCGCAGGGCCGGGGTGATCTCCACGGTCTTGCCCTCCGGGTCCAGGATCACCTGCTCCTCGGTGCGCACCTCGCCGGCGCCGGCATCCAGGGCCGGCAGGAGCAGGGCGATCAAGGCCGCTGCAAGCAGAGGGCTATTTTTTTTCAAGGACCTGGCAGGCGGCGGCGAATTCCGCCGAGGTGGAGGTGTAGCCGATGACGTGCTCGAAGTTGCGGAACATGATCTTGCGCAGCCAGCCTCCTTCCGGCAGGTTCGGGTCCACGGTGTCGGGGTACTCGGCTGAATGGGTGCAGTCTCGCAGCAGGATCACCCGGTAGTTGTGCTCCACCGCACCGGCCAGGGTCTGGTACAGGCAGGCCCGCTGGCTGAAGCCAGTGGCGATGAGGGTCTTGATCTCGTAGCAGCGCAGGTGGTAGTCGGTGTGGGTCTCGTGGAAGCCGGACCACTCGCGCTTGGGGAAATCCGGCTCGTGGGGCAAGGGTTGGATCGAGGGCGAGTAGTTGGGCTTGAGCGCCTCCCGCGACGGGGGCGGGCGATCAGCGGCCTTGGCGTCCCCCCAGCGGGTGCCGTGGATCTCGCGCTTGATGCTGCCCGGCTCGTCGGCCAGGGAGAAATCGTTGTGGATGAAGAACACATGCATCCCAGCGGCGCGGGCAGCCTTGAGGGCCGGAGCGATGCCGTTCTCGACGTAGGGGTTGCCCGGGCCGCAGTCGCCGTCCACGACCATGAAGGCGGTGCGTTTCAGCTCCAGCTCCAGATCCTTGGACGCGTGGCCGTCGCCTTTCTCCTCTGCTTTGCCCTCGTAATACCCTGTGCCGCTGTACCAGCGCACCGGCAGTTTCAGCGTTGCCATAAATCCCCATTAATAAGAATAAGGTTTGGGGGTGGCCGGCGGCCAATACCCCGCCGGGTTTTCGTCCCACTCTTTGCCGCACAGGCGCGAGATCACGGACCATTCGGCAGCGGTGAGGTGGTCGTGGTTGTGGAAGAGGAAGCGCTGCAGCTCGGCCTGCTGCGAGGCGGTGAGGATGCGGTGCAGGTCGCCGGCGGTCATCGGATCGCCCCCGTGGGGCATGCGGCCGGTATCCACCCAGGGCACTACCTTGCGAGCCTCCCCGGCCGCGGCGATGGCCCGGCGGGTCTCCTCCTGCACCACCTGGTCGAAGAAGACCTGCGGGAAGCCCAGGTCCATGTCGGCCAGGCAGGTCACGCCGGGCAGGTCAACTCCCAGCCAGGCTTTGACCACGGTGAAGCAATCGGCTTCGGTGAGGGGGGGGTTCCAGGCGGCGACCTGCTTCACCCAGCGGGTGACGGTGCCGTACATGCCGTCGAAGCCGCGCTGCCAGAAGTAGTGTTTGACCAGCAGGAAGTCGAGCACCTCGCTCCAGGCCAGGAAATCAAACGCCGTCATGCCCGAGAACACCGCCGAGCGCAGGCCGTTGCCCAGGAGGAGCCGGCGGGGCAGTTTGTCCAGGGCGGCGCGCACGGCCTGGCCCTCCTTGAGCCCGCCCTCCCGCCGCCATCGCAGCCAGTAGGTGGAGTCCTCGTCCACATCGAAGAGGTTCATGGAGGACAAGACCCCGTGCGCCCCGTAGTAGCGCACCTGGGCCGGGGTCAGGGAGCGGAAGCGGTTGAGGAGGTGCTGCCGGCCCCGGTCCAGGCGCTCCACGTCGCAGCCGCGGGCCCTGGCGGTGGTCTTGGCGTTTTCGCTCAACTCGCGGAACACCGCGTTGCCATGGTGGTACTGCAACTCGTAGGCCGATTCGGTCCAGCCGTCGTTGATCCCGCCGTCCACCTGGGGGAAGGCGGAGAAGACCTCGTCCCAGACCGCGGCGTGGTACTGGGCCCGGTAGGGGTCCTCGTCCGCGGGCAGGGGTTTGGCCGGCGTGCAGCCAGAGCCGGGGCAGAAAACCAAAGTGAGCCAGCCCCGGTTTTTGGCGTCGTCGAGCATGGCGTGCAGCCGTTTCTCCTTGGCCGCGTCTTGCCCGCCTGGGCGCGGGTCCACGGCCATTCCGCGGCTGGTGTACGCCTCGGGTTTGGCCGGAAAGGCTGGCACCGTGAACTTCCCCTGGTCGTCGCTGAAGAGGAGCCGGCCAAAGACCAGCCCTTTCACCCCGCCCGCTTCCCAGGCATCGAAGATCTGCGCATAGTTGTCCACCACGGTTTCGAGGGGTTGGCCGATTCGCATCCATGCTTCCAGGGGCATAGGTGATCCTTTTTTTGGGGTATAAAATAGAGCCAGAGGCGAGAAAAAAAAAGGCCGCGGCCCTGGGTCCGCAGGCGAGCGCCGGAGGGAAGCCGAAGTGTCTTTTCGCTCCGGCGTTCACGGCAGTTTCACTTGCCCTGCGTCTTGATGTCACCCCAGGTCTGCTCTGTGGGCGCTGCGGGTTTGGTGGCTGCTCCTGAGGCGTCTCCTGCCGCCGGTGCGGGCGGTGAAGGGTGGCGCCCTTTCCAGTTGTTCTTGTGCTCCTCCCACTTCTGAAGCTGCTCAGGGGTGAGGATGGCTTCGAGGGCTTTGAGGTGCTCGGCGAAGAGCTGGCGCATGGCCTCCGGGTCGGGCTTCTGCCCGGATTGCCGCAGCTCCTCCATCCCGGCGCGGTGCTCCTTGGCCACTTCCTGCCACTGGGTTTTCTGCTCCTCGCTCAGGCCCAGGGCCTCGGCCATGCGGCCCAGGTTGGGCCCGCCCTTGCCCATCATGCCGTGCCCGCCCTTACCCCGGCCCTTGCCGTGCCCCACTATGCCGCCCTCGCCGCCCCGGCCGGCGGGGGCATTCTGCTTCAGTTCGGCCAACTGCTGGCGCTGCTCCTTGGTGAGGATGCCCTCCAGGGCGGTGCGGTGGGCCTCGGCGCCGGCCTGAAGCCGGGCCCGGCCCTCTTCCTTGGAGAGGGTGCCGGCCCTGATCTGCTCGCGCAGGGCCTGTTGCTGCTGCCGGAACTCGCTGCGCAGGGCCTCGAACTGGGCCTTCTGCTCGTCGCTGAGGTTGAGCTGCTGGAAGACCCGACCCTGGCCCTGCTTTGTCCCGTGCCCGCGGCCGCCGGCATTTGCCGCGCTGAAGGTGCCAGCGGCGAGCACCAGTCCGGCGCAGAGTAGGATACTGAAGGTTTTCATCTTTCGGACTCCTTGGTTGCGGGCGCCACCCCTGGGGCGGCGCGGTTGGGTTGTCTTTTAGACCGGGGAGCCGGGCGAAAGGTTTTAAGGACCCGGCGATTTCTGTTCGGCCTTGACCTGGGCCCAGGACTGGGCGTAGACGGCGGTGAGCCGGCTGCCAAAGACCACCCGGCCGAAGCGCTCGGGCACATGGAAATCAACCCGGCCCACCGGCGACCAGGCGCTGGCCTGTACCTCGTTGCGGGCCCCGCTCTGCCGTACCTGCTCGAAGCGGTAGAGGTTGAGGCGCCACTCGTCACCCGGCTGGGGGGGCAGCCTCATCCCCCCTGGCACATCGGCCAGGGGCGAAACCAGGTCTGCCCAGGGCAGGGCGATCTCGGCGCTCCAGCCCTGGTCCACGTCCGCGGCATTGCCGAGGGTGCCGCTCACTTGGACGGCGCTGCGCAGGGCGGGGTTCCAGGCATCGTAGCCTTTGCCGCCCTGGCTCCAGGGTTTGGAGAGCAGGAGGTCGAGGACGGCGTTGAGGGGGTTGAGTTCCACCTCGGCGTAGTTCTGGCCGTCGCCGTCGGGGTCGATGAAGATCTCCACCACCTCCTCCTCGTACAACTGCATGTCGCGCTGGTTGTAGGTGGACCACACGTCCGGGTCGGCGGCGGAGAAGTAGAAGTAGAAATGCTGGGCGTCCCAGAGCATGCGGACCTCGGTGCGGCGCGGGTGGTAGCGGTCGCCGCTGAGGGAAGACACGTCCACCAATTCCACCGGGGAGGCTTCCTGCCAGACCACTTCGTCCCCCTTGCCATCGATGGCCGGGGGGTGGGCGGCTTTCCAGCAGGTGTAAAGGGGCAGGTCCTGGGCGCCGGCCGGCCAGGCCAGGGCCAGGAGCAGCAGCAGGCATCCGCGCAAGGGGTTCACGGTAGATACTCCTTCATTTGTGCAAATCTATCCCTATGGGGCAATGGTCAGAACCTAGCACCTGGGGCAGGTGATAGGCCCGCTTCACCCGCCCCCGCAGTTCCGGGGAGATGAAGTGGTAGTCTATGCGCCAGCCGATGTTGCGCTCCCGCGCCCCCGAGCGGTTGGACCACCAGGTATAATGGCCGGGCGCCGGGTTGAGGGCGCGGAAGATATCCGCGTACCCCGCCGCGATGAAGCGGTCCATCCATGCCCTTTCCAGGGGCAGAAAGCCGGTGGTGTTCTGGTTCTCCCGGGGCCGGGCCAGGTCGATCTCGCGGTGGGCGGTGTTGAAGTCCCCACACAGGATCAAACGCTCACCCCGGGCACGCCGGGCTGCGCAGAACTCCATAAAAGCTTCGCAGAACTCCATCTTGTAGGGCACCCGGGCGTGGTCGCGCTGGCCGTTGGGGAAATAGGTGTTCACAATGGTGAAGTCCGCAAAACGGGCGGCCAGCAGCCGGCCCTCGCCGTCGAAGCGGGGGATGCCCAGCCCTTGGGTAACATCGAGAGGTTCGACCCGGCTGTAGATGACCACCCCGCTGTACCCCTTTTTTTCGGCGCAGGCCCACCAGCTTCGGTACCCGCGCGGGGCAACCAGTTCCGGGTCCACCTGCTCGGGGCGGGCGCGGGCCTCCTGGATGCAGAGCACCAGCGGTCTGGCCTTGGCCAGCCAGGACAGAAAACCCTTGGTCGCTGCCGAACGAATGCCGTTTACGTTCCAGCAGAGCAGCTTCACCGCCATGATATGCTCAACCCCCTGTATCCGGGCCACGGCCAGCCGGAACCCTGGCTGACCCGTTTGTTGTCAGTGCTGTCAAATTGTTGGACAGTGCCGATTAACCTGCTACTTCTCAATAGTTGAGATCATCCCCGCTCCCAGCCGTCCATTTCCTCGATACCTGCGCTGGCCCTGGCGCTGCCGCAATGGCTGAAAATATAGCAAGATATTGTTTTTCATGCCCATAGAAAGAGATTGGGGCGAGCGCTGACCCACTGCCTTGCGGCGTGGCACAGCCCTTGCGATAACCCCTGCCAGAAGCAGACGAAACAACCAACGCAAAGACGACAACGAAACCCAACAAAAGGAGCCCACCTATGAAGCGCACCCTGAACATCGCCGCCGTCGCCATCGCGACCTCCCTCTCGGCCTCGACCCTTGGCCCCAAGAACCCGATGCACAAGATCAGCAGCAAGGAACTGAGCGCGGTGCGCTCGAAGGCCTTGGCCTTGGCCTACGAGGTGGTCTCCCAGCACCCAGAACCGAAGAGCCTGGTGATCCGCAAGTAGGCACCTGTTCCCGCCCCCCCAGGCAGGACCACTCGCAGCCCCCGATCCCCGCGATGCGCGCATTGACGAACTCGAGCAACAGGTGCGGAAGCAAGCCGGGGAACTCGATTCAGCCAGCCGTTGCCTGGCGATAGAGGCGGCGGCGGCGCGGGTGCGGTACGAGGTCTTGTCCATGCGCGTCGGCGATGACCTGCTCCGGGTGGTGGCGGTCATGTTCCGCGAGTTGCTGCACACCGGCACCCAGCGGAGCTGGTGCAACATCATGTTAATCGACGAAGAAGGCGACCGGGTCATCCACTGAGGCGCCCGGCCCATCTCGAAGAAGTTCGGTATCGCCTGGACCTCGCCTCGGGGACCCGACTTCCTTGAGCTTTACTAAGAGGTCGAAGCGCAGAACCGCGCCCTCGAAGCGGCCAATGCCCAGATCCAAGAGGCCAATCAGCACAAGTCCCAGTACCTCTCGCGCATGTCCCACGACCTGCGCACCCCGATGAACGCCATCGTCGGCTAGACCCGCATTCTGCTGCGAAAGACCGGAGATGCCCTGGACGAACGCCAGTACCAGAACCTCAAGAATGTCCCGCTCAGCGCCGACCATCTGCTGGTGCTGATCAACGGCATCCTCGACCTGTCGCGGGTGGAAGCCGGCCGCATCGAAATCAAGCCTGAGCCGGTGGATCTGCGAAAACTGGTGCAGGAATGCGCGGCGACGGTTTTCGCACTGCTCAGGCCTGGGGTGGAACTGAAGCAGCAGTTGGCCTCGCTTCCCCTCTGCGCACCGACCCCGACTGCCTGCGGCGGGTGCTGATGTACCTCTTGAGCAACGCGGTGAAGTTCACCGAGCGGGGGAGCATCGCAGTAACGGCCAAGCCAGTCGACGGGGTAGTGGAACTGTCGGTGGTCGACACCGGCATCGGCATCCCGGCCGAGGCACTTCCCCATATCTTCGAGCAGTTCCGCCAGGTGGAGGGCCAGCGGCGCCGGCCAGAGGGCACGGGGTTGGCTATCGTCAGGAAGTCGGTGGAACTGCTGGCCGGGAGTGTCGCGGTGGAGAGTCAGGTGGGAAAGGGAACGCGGTTCACCCTGTGGATCGGCGACTATGGAGGGTATTGCGGTCTCCTCTTGACCAGGCTGAGCTAGCTCTGTCCAATACAGATAGCGCTACCGCCTTTCTCGATTGACCGAACCAGCCGGCCTCTCGGTCAATGCCATTCCGCTGGAGCTTTCCCATGAAGAAGTTTCTGATCGTGGTAGACGTGGATATGAATTCCGACCTGCTGGTCCAGCTGCTCGAAGACCGCTACCAGTTGGTCGAGGCCCCCGACGGCCAGCAGGGGCTGGAACTGGCCAGGCGGGAGCGGCCCGACCTGGTGCTCCTCGACATCTCCCTGCCCGGCATGGACGGGTACGAGGTGGCCCGGCAGCTGCGCGCCGACCCGGAGCTGGAGGGTCTGCCGCTGATCGCGGTGACCGCCCACGCCATGGCCGGCGACCAGGAGCGCGTCTGTGCCGGCGGATTCGACGACTACCTCGCCAAGCCCATCGCCGAGGAAAAGCTCTGGGCCAAGGTCGAAAACCATCTCCGCCGAAAGAGGAACCATGCCCGCCAAGATCCTCGTCGTCGACGACGAGCCGCGCAACGTGGACCTGCTGGAGCAGGAACTGGAGGACCAGGGCTACCAGACCTGCGCCCCCCAGAGCAGCGAGGAGGCCCTGGAGCGGCTGGCTGTGTGCAAGCCCGATCTAGTGCTCCTGGACTGGATGATGCCGGGCATGGACGGGATGGCGGTGCTCAAACACCTGCGGGCCGCCCCCCCCTGGCAGGCCCTGCCGGTGATCATGGTCACGGTCCGGGCCTCCAACTACGACATAGTGGGCGGCCTGGACGCCGGGGCCGACGACTACCTGACCAAGCCCATCGACCAGGCCGAGCTGGGGGCGCGCATCTGCGCCATGCTGCGCATTGCCCGCCTGGAGCAGGAGAACCTCACCCTGCGCCAGGCCGTGCAGAACCAGGAGGGAGGGTTCAAGGGGGTGATCGGCAAGAGCCGGGCCGTGGAGGGGGTGTAACAGTTGCTGGGGGTGGTGGTGGACAGCAACACCACGGCACTGTTGTGCGGCGAGACTGGCACCGGCAAGGAGTTGCTGGCCCGCTGCATCCGCCAGGAGGGGCCGCGCCGCCAGCGGCCCGTCGTGGCGGTCAACTGCGGGGCCATGGCAGAGCAACTGCTGAAGAGCCAGCTTTTCGGGCGCCGGAAGGGCGCCTTCAGCGGGGCTTTGAACGACCGGCCCGGGCTCTTCGAGACCACCCACGGGGGCACCCTTTTCCTCAATGAGGTCGGCGAAACCACCCCAACGCTGCAGGTGCGCCTCTTGAGGTCGGTGCAGGAGGTCGAGATCCGCCGGGTGGGAGAGGAGCAGGTGCGGCATGTGGACGTGTGGGTCATCGCCGCCACCCACCGCGACCTGAAAAAGGCCGTGGCCGAGGGGCGTTTCCGCGAGGACCTGTAATCCCGCCTCAACATCTTCCCCATCGAACTGCCTCAGCTGCGCCGGCGGCGGGAGGACATTCCCGAACTGGCCCTGCATTTCCTGGGGCAGAGGCGCCAGCGCGATCCCCGCGCCCCCGCAGGGTTCACCGCCAGGGCCATGTACCGTTTTGTGCGCCCACGAGTGGCCCGGCAACGTCCGCGAATTGCAGAACGAGGTGAAGCGGGCGGCCCTTTGGGGGGCCGGCGAGGCGCGCATCGACGCGGGCCATCTCTCGGCGCGGCTGGCCGGCGCGGTGGCCCCCGCGGCCCCGAGGCGGGGCAAACTCAAGGAGGTGTTGGCCCAGGTGGAGCGGGAATTGATCGCCGGGGCCCTCGAAAGGCACCAGGGCAACCGCACCCACGCCGCCGAGGAGCTTGGCATGAGCCGCTGGGGCCTGGTGCAGAAGATCAGGGACTACGGATTGGAGGCTTGACGGAGGGTTGCCGGCGGGGTGATCTTGTGGCGTGGCGCAATAAAAATCGGGCGCATCTTTCGGATGCGCCCGATTTTAGCTGAGGACAGCGGGTCCGCGCGGACGGGCCGTCCTGTTCCAGGCGGCTACCACCTGGAGTTAAGACTCAGGTGATAGACCTCCCTGTGGATTCCATATTATGGACCACCTCCTTTCTTTAAACGTGCCCGCACCGTGCGGGCAGAGGGGACATCCCTGGACCGCGTCCGGCCCAGGATGAACCAAAGGCTTCTTTAATATACCTCGGCACCACACCCACCTGCAAGCGAAAAAAGAGCATTTTATGAGCGATGCGCACCCCACCCCGGTGGCGGTGATCGGCGCCGGTGTCACTGGCCTGACCTTGGCCCACCTGCTCGACCGGCAGGGCCTTCCGGTTTGCGTGTACGAGGCCCAGGCCCGGTTGGGGGGGACCATGCGAACCAGCCGCGAGGAGGGGTTCCTCGTCGAGCATGGGCCCAACAGCGCCCAGGAGACCACGCCGCTCTTACGCCAGCTCTTTGCCGGCCTGGGGATCGACGGCCAGTTCGAGTACGCCGCCCCGGCCTCCAAGAACCGCTACGTGGTGCGGGGTGGCAGGCTGCACGCCGTGCCGCTGGGGCCGACGGCCCTGCTAGGCACAGGGCTCTTCTCAGGGCGGGCCAAGCTGCGCCTGCTGGCCGAGCCCTTCATCGGCCGCGCCAACCCCGACGAGGACGAGGACCTGGCCCATTTCGTCGAGCGCCGCCTGGGCCGCGAGTTCCTCGACTACGCCATCGACCCCTTTGTCTCGGGGGTTTTTGCCGGGCTGCCCGAGAAGCTGAGCGTGCGCAGCGCCTTCCCCCGGCTGTGGGAATTGGAGCAGCGCTACGGGAGCCTCATCAAGGGGGCGATCCTGGGGGCGCGCGAGCGGCGCAAACGGCAGGAACAGTCCAAGCAGAGCGCCCAGTCCTTCTCCTTCAGGGAGGGGTTGCAGGCCCTGATCGACGCCCTGGCCCGGTCCCTGGGGGACAAGGTGCGGACCCGCGCCCCGCTGCGGGGGCTGCGCCCGGAAGGGGCGGGGTTTTCCCTGGAATTGGAGGGCCAGGCCCCGGTCCGGGCCCGCGCCGTGGTCCTCACCATTCCGGCCTACACCTACGAGGGGCTGGAAATAGGTTTCGACTGCGCCGAGGCCCGCCGGGCCTTGGCCCAGATCTACTACCCCCCGGTGGCGGTGGTCTTCTGCGGCTACCGCCGCAATCCCCTTGCCCGTCCGCTCAATGGGTTCGGGTTTCTAGTGCCCCGCCGCGAACAGCGCCAGATCCTCGGCTCCCTGTGGAACTCCTCGCTCTTCTCCGGCCGGGCGCCCGAGGGCGGCCTGGCCCTGACGGTGTTTGTGGGGGGTAGCCGCCAGCCGGAACACGCGCTGTGGCCTGAGGACAGGTTGATGGACGCGGTGGCGGCGGAATTAAAGGACCTGCTGGGGCTGGCGCCGCGGCCCGATCTCCAGCGGATCTTCCGCTGGCCCCGGGCAATTCCCCAGTACCAGGTGGGGCACCGGCAGTTGATGGGGGCGGTGGAGGACTGCGAGGCCCGGCACCCGGGGCTGTACCTGGGGGGGAATTTCCGCGGCGGCATCTCGGTGGCCGACTGCGTCAAGAGCGCCCACGCCCTGGCCGACCGGGTGGCCGGCGCGCTTGCCGGGTAGGGGGGTTTTGCGGTTATTCCTAAAGATCGGCCCCCAACCCCAGCCCGGCGGAACCCAGCGTGCACATCCTGGCCCTCGGCCTCAACCACACCACCGCGCCGGTGGAGGTCCGCGAGAAGCTGGCCTTCCCCGAGCCGGTTCTGCCCCAGGCGCTCAAGGAACTGACCGGCCGCTACGGCCTGCACGAGGCGGCCATCCTCTCCACCTGCAACCGCGCTGAGATCTACGCCGCCAGCGAGGATCAGGCCGAAGAGGGGCTGTGGCGCTTCCTGGCCGAGACCCACGGAGTGGATGCACAGGCCCTGCGCCCCCACTTCTACCAGCACCGCGACGGCGAGGTGGCCGGACACCTCTTCCGCGTGGCCTGCGGCATCGACTCCCTGGTCATCGGCGAGTCGCAGATCCTCGCCCAGGTTCGCCTCGCCCTGGAGGCGGCCCAGCAGAACGGCGCTGCCCGCCTGCTGATCAACGAACTCTTCCAGCGCTCCCTGCATGTGGGCAAGCGGGCCCGCACCGAAACCCAGATCGGCCACGGCCGGCTCTCCATCAGCACCGCGGCGGTGGAGTTGGCCGGCCAGGTCTTCGAGCGGCTCGAAGGCCGGCAGGCCCTGCTCCTGGGCGCCGGGGAGATGGCCGAGCTGACCGCTCAATACTTGGTGGAGAGCGGCATCAGCAAACTCCTGGTGGCCACCCGCACCCTCGAGCGGGCCCAGGACCTGGCCCGCCGCTTCCAGGGGGAGGCCCTGCCCTTCGACCAGCTATCCTCGGCCCTGGCCCAGGCGGACATCGTCATCTCCTCCACCTCGGCCCCCGGCTTCGTGCTCCTGCGCCCCGCCATCCAGCAGGTGATGCGCCAGCGCCGGGGCCGGCCCCTCTTTCTCATCGACATTGCCGTACCCCGCGACATCGATCCAGCGGTCAAAGAGCTGGACAACGTCTTTCTCTTCGATATCGACGACCTCGAGCAGGTAGTCTGCGCCAACCGCCAGGAGCGGGAGCGCGAGATCCTTAAGGTCCAGAGCTTGATCGAGGAGGAGCTAAAGGGGTTCCTGCGCTGGTTCAACGCCCAGAGCACCGGCCCGCTGATCCAGGCCCTCAACCGGCGCGCCGAGGCGTTGCGCCGGGCCGAACTCGACCGCTGGTCCGCCAAGCTGGCCCATCTCTCGGACCAGGACCGGCAGGCGGTGGAGAGCATGTTGCGGGGCTATGCCAACAAGATGCTCCACCAGCCCCTGGTCCAGATCCGCGAGTTCGCCAACACCCAGGACGGGTACCTGCGCCTCGACACGGTGCGCCGGCTCTTTGGGCTGGGCGAGCCGCCGGAGCAAGAGGGCTGAGATGACGGCCGCCTGTTTCACCTTTCTGGGGATCTCCCTGCTGCTCTACCTGGCCGGGGCCCTGCTCTACCTGAGCCACTTCCTGCGCCGGCAGGGAACCTGGGAGGAGTGGGGCGGCCGCGCCCTGTCGTGGGGGTTGGCGATCCACGCAGTGGGCATCCTCATGCATTTTCTCTTTTCCGGGCTCTCGCCTTTCTCCAACCTGCTGCCGGTCATCTCGCTCCTAATTATCGCCGGCCTGGCCACCGGCCTGGTCCTGGAGCGCCGCACCCAGATTCGCCGCCTCAACCTGCTCCTGGCCCCGCTGGCCTTCTTTGGGCTCCTCTATCTGCTGCTGATGCCGGTGCGGCTGGAGGGTGCCACCTCGGTGCTCTTGCACTATCCCTGGCTGGGGGTACACGTGGGGGCTACCCTGCTGGGGAACGTGGGCTTTGCCCTGGCCTTTGCTTCGGCCACCATCTACCTAGCCCAGGGCCGCCTGCTCAAAATGGGCCGGCTCAACAGCCTGCTGCCGGCCCTCGACACCGCGGCCAGCGCCACCTACCGCTTCGCCGCGGTGGGTTTCGCCTTCTTCACCCTGGGGCTGGGCATGGGTATCCTCTGGCTCTTTGGCGCCCCCGGCGAGTACCTGGCCCGCAGCGACACCAAGACCTGGATGGCCATCCCCTCCTGGGCCTTTTTCGCCGCGTACCTGTACCTGCGCGGGCTGCGGGGCAGCCACGGCAGTCGGCTCAAATGGCTGGTCATCGCCGGCTTCCTTACCGCCGCGGCCAACCTGCTGGCCGTGCGCCACCACTTTGTCGACGGCCCCTAAAGAGCAGCAGCACCCACACACCCGGTCCCACCCTGCCACCTGGCGGGGCCGCGCCATGCCGGCAACCACCGAAAGGATCCGCCGATGAGCGAGTTCTCCAACGTCACCGTGGTCAAGAAGGCCAACGTCTACTCCGAGGGCAAGGTCACCAGCCGCACGGTGCTCTTCGCCGACGGCTCCAAGAAGACCCTGGGCATCATGCTGCCGGGGGAGTACGAGTTCAACACCGCCGAAAAGGAGATCATGGAGATCCTGGCCGGCGAGTTGGAGGTGTTGCTGCCGGGGGCGCAGGCCTGGCAGCCGGTGAAGGGAGGCGAGTCCTTCGAGGTACCGGCCAAAGCCAAGTTCAGCCTGAGGGTCCGGACCCTCACCGACTACTGCTGTTCCTTTATTGCCTGAGCGAGCGGGAGGAGGGTGATGGCGGAGATCCAGATCGGCCTGGTAGGCCTGGGAGGGCGGGGTCTGGGCTGGCTCAAACTCTTGCAGCGCCTCAAGGGCTACCGCGTGGTGGCCCTGTGCGATCCCATCGTGGCGCTGCACGAGCGGGCGCTGGCGGTGCTTGAAAACCGCGCCGAGGTGCGCCGGTATCAGCGCTACGAGGACCTGCTGGCCGACCCGCAGGTGGAGGCCGTGGCCCTGTGTGTGCGCTGCCCCGAGCAGGGGGCGCTGGCGGCCGAGGCGTTGTTGGCCGGCAAACACGTCAGCGCCGAGGTGCCGGCGGCGCACAGCATCGAGGACTGCTGGCACATCGCCCTGGCCGCCGAGCGCTCGGGCAGGATCTTCCACCTGGCCGAGCAGACCCGCTACTGGGGGTTCGTCGAGCGCTGGCGGCAACTGGTGAGCGCCGGCCGCCTGGGCAAGATCACCTTCTGCGAGGGGCAGTACCTCGGCTACTACGGCACCAGGCAGTTTTTCCAGGACCCGGCCACTGGGCAGTTCTGCCCGGTCGAGGACCTGGCCCGGCACCCAGAGGCAAGACCCACCTGGCTGCAGGGCATGCAGCCCATCCATTACCTGCCCCACGAGTTGGGCCCGATGCTCAAGGTGCTCGACGACCGGGTGGTCGAGGTGGTGGGCATGGGTACCGACGCACCCAGCGCCGCCCACCCCCAGATCCACCAGGCCGATATCCAGGTGGCGCTGATGAAGACCGAGAAAGGCGCGGTGCTGCGCCTGGCCGCCGGTTTCACCCAGCCCATCCCACACCGCGACCACCACTGGTACCAGGTGATGGGCACCGGCGGCTGTGTGGAGTGGCGGCGGGCCAACCACGAGAAGGCCAAGGTCTGGTTGGCCGACTCGGGCAGCACCGAGTGGGAGGAGGTGGACTGGGGGTTTGCCCGCGAGGATGCCCCAGAAGAGGCCCGCAACAGCGGCCACGGCGATGCCGACTACTACGTACACGCCGCCTTCTGCGACGCGGTTCTGCACGGCCGCCCGCTGGAGTTGGACCTGTACCGCGCCCTGGACACCGCCGCCCCGGCGATCCTGGCGGCCGACTCCATTGCCGAGGGCAGCCGGCCCCGCCGGGTGCCCGATTTCCGCCCCGGGCCGCAGCGCACCCTGGGCCAGGCCCCGGCCGGCGAGGCAGACTGATGCGCGTCGCCATCCTGCAGTCTCCCGGTGAGGGGCTGGCGGCGTACGTCGCGCAGATCCTGCACACCTGGGGCCTGGCCGAATATGGGACGATCGACCCGGCGGCGGCCGGCGTCCTCGACCCGCGCCAGACCCCGGTGCTGCTGTGTCCGGCAGGGGCCGGCGGCGAAGGGGCGCTGGCCTTTGCCCGCGCCGGGGGCACGGTGGTGGTCTGCGGCCCGGACGAGACCCTGGCCCGGGCCTGCGGCCTGGCAATCACCGGCGAGCTGGCCACCCCGGTGTGGCTGCTGCCCTCGGCCCTGCCCACGCCGGGCCTGGCCGGAGAACTGCTGCCGGTGGTGGGCCGGGCCCGGCGCCTGGAGGGGGCCACCGGGGCGCGGGTGCTGGGGCAGCTGGTATACCCCGAGCACCACGACCGCGACCTGCCCGGGGTTTTCGAGGTGCCCGTGGGCGCCGGGCAGGTGGTGCTTTTTGCCTTCGACCTGCCCCTGGCGGTGCTGCTCTTGCGCCAGGGGGACCCGGACCGGGCCGAGCAGCAGCCGGCTGGCGACTGCGCCCGGCCTTCACACCTGGCCTTTGATCTGGGCCCGCACACCGAGGGCTGGATTCCCTTTGCCGATCTGCTGGCCCGCCTGCTGGTGGAGGTGGTGCGGCGGGCGCTGCCCGGCCCGGCGCCGCTGCTGTGGCACCTGCCCCAAGGTGCGCCGGGCCTGGTCGTTTATTCGGGGGACGAGGACCAGGCCGAGGTGGCGTGGAACGAGGCCGAGTTCGCGGCGGTGCGCGCCGGAGGGGGCCGCATGAATCTCTATCTGATCCCCGAGCGCACCCATTCCACGGCGGCCGACCTGGCCCGCTACCGGCAGCACCACGACCTGGGGCCGCACCCGGATCTGCGCCCCTTCGATGGTCGGCCCGTGGGGGAGCGCCTGGCCGAGTTCGAGCGGCAGGTGCGTTTCTTCGAGCAGCACTTTGGCGGGCGGGCCCGCACCCTGCGCAACCACTGCACCGCCTGGGCCGGGTATCTCGAGATCGTCGAGGTGATGGCGCGCCTGGGGGTGGGTATGGAGGGCAACTACTTCTCCGGCGGCTTTGGCCGTTTCCGCCAACCCGCTCCCTACGCGCCCTTTGGCGCGGCCTTGCCCATGCGTTTCTGCTGGCCTTCGGGCCGGCTTGTCGGGGTGTACCAGCAGCATACCCACCTGGCCGACGACCTCCTGTTCGGCGCGTCGGGTTATTCCTACAAGTACACGCCGGCGGCCTTTGCCGCGATGCTGGGCCGCATCCTCGCCGATATCGCCGGGCGCCTGCACACCCCGTACGCTACCTGCATTCATCCCAGCAACTGGGTGAAGTTCTCCGGCGAGCAGGGGATCGAGGTGCTGGTGCAGGCGGCGCGGCGCGGCATGCCGGTGTGGTCCTTCGACCAGTGGGCGACCTTCTGGGAGGGCCGGGCCGCCTGCCGCTGCGAGCGGGTGCAGTGGCAGCCGGAGTCCGGGCGCCTGCGCCTGGAGGTGAGCGGGTCGCCGCGGCCGGCCGAGTTGCAGCTGATGTTGCCGGCCCGGCACGCCGGGGTCCCCCTGGTGCGGGTGCAGGTCGGCGGCGGGCAGGGCGACTGCCAGCCGGTGCGGCGCTACGGCGAGGAAGTGGTTTTTGTCCCGGTGGGCCCCGGGGGGGCAGTGACGGTCGAGGCGGAGTACACCGCCGGGTGAGCCCTTTACCGCCGGTGCGCGGCACCATGAACCGGTCCTGCCCTGGTCGGCTGGGCCGGTTTTTTTGTTGGCCGCAGGCGGGCCAAGGGGGAAAAAAGATTTGGCTGCCGACTAGCCAGCGGTTACCATTCCCGTAGGGGGGCGTTGTCGCGCGCTCCCGGCTTCTATACCCTGATCCGGACCCCTGCCAATCCGGAGGTGGTGTACGCCACCGGCATCCAGGGCACCTGGCGCAGCGTCGATGACGGGCAGACCTATGAGCAGAGGCCGACGCCCAGGCCCCATATCAGCCTGGTAGTGGACCCCGGGTCACCGGCAGGCCTGTACGCCACCTGCCAGGGGGATCCCTCTGGCACAGCAACAACGGCGGCGACACCTGGGAGGGGTTTGCGGTTGAAACCAGAAAGGCTAGTGAGGCTTTTCGCGCAGTTTCAGGACTCAGGAGGGTCTTCAGGGTATGCACAGCACCAGCATTAGGGGTAAGGACTTTAGAATTGAATGGCAAGGTTGTGAGGTAGCTCACGAACTCTTCTTTGCTCAGGTGACAGACTGTGAGCGCGTCGGAGTCTTGATGCCGCATAGCTGCGACGGCCTGGGCGCTGTCACTTTGATCATGGCGTACGTCACGGCATTTTACGATTGCTACCGCAGGCGGGGGGGGGATTTTTTCGCTTACCCTGATTTTTTCACATTTCAGCGCGCCAGTCCTTGTGCCGACTACAGCATGTGCGACATATGGCCAATGTACAAGAATGTCCAGATTCCCGCTGACGCACAACGAACTGCAGAAGTTGTCACCGCCCGCGGAATAACCGTGCTCCTCGTACCAGAGGAGAATTGGCGTGAAACACAGATTGCGCCCGCTGAGCAAGAGAGTGCGAAACGCAGTATCAGACGCTGCTTCGCCTACTCTGCTAGTGGCAGAGTCACCAGGGCAGATCTCGTGCTGGAATGCAGGGTAGAGTTGGTGCGAGAATTCGCCCTGTCGGTGATCGACTCGGTGCCGGTAGGGGAAAAGCAACAAGCACACCGCAACCAGTGGTTGCAGTTGGCGCCCTCAGGTGTTTTGCGTCAGTCTTTCTGCGAGTTGGGACTGAGCGAAGCTATAGGCAGATTCTGAGCCAGATTCGAAAGTGCGGCCAGGCCTTAGACCGGGGAGCCAGATCGCAAGACGGGGCTAGCGCCATACTGAGCGGGTAATTTTCGTCACCAGGTCTCTTGAGGGCGGCTACTTGACCGTTTCCTGGAACCTCCTCAAATCTTCGTCCTGCCCCAGGATCTCCATCACGTCGCTGGATTTGAGCACGAAGCGGCCGGTGGGGAGCAGGATCTGCTCGGGCACGGCCTGCTTGATGATGATCACCTGCACCTTGTAGCGGTTGCTCACGTCCAGTTCGGCCAGGCTCTTGCCCACCCAGGGGAGGGGCACGCCCATCTCGACGATGCGGAAGCCGGGGGCCACCGGGATCTGGTCGAGCACGTTGGTGCTCAGCACGTAGGAGAGGCGCACGGCCATGTCCCGCTCGGGGAAGACCACCTGGTCCGCGCCGATCAGGTCGAGGATGGTGGCGTGGTCCTCGGTATTGGCCTTGACCACCACGTGGCGGGCGCCCATCTGCTTGAGGTGCAGGGTGGCCAGGATGCTGGCGTCGATGCGGTCGGCCCCCAGGTTGACGACGATGGTGTCGAAGGCCTTGATGTGCAATTCGTCGAGGGTCTCGCGCTGGGTGGCGTCGGCGATGAGGGCCTTGTCGACAAACTCGCGGGCCCGGTTGATGCGGTCTTCGTCGCTGTCCACCACCGCCACCTCGTTGCCCAACTGCTGCAGCTCCTTGGCCAGGGCCATGCCAAAGCTGCCCAGGCCCAGGACGAGAAAGTTCTTCATCGCACAAGCTCCTTCTTCAGCCTACCAGCACGTTTTCTTCCGGGTAGCGCAGCGGGCGTTTCTTGCGCTCGGTGAACAAGGCCCCCAGGGTAAGCGGCCCCACCCGGCCCACGAACATCAGCAGGATGATCAACGCCTTGCCCGGGGTGCTCAGGTGGGGGGTCAGGCCGGTGGAGTAGCCCACGGTGCCAAAGGCCGAGAAGGCTTCGAAGACCACCTCCATGAAGGCGCCCCGGCTCTGCTGGTGCGAGAGCATGCCCTGCTCGGCCAGGGAGAGCAAGAGCACCATGAAGGTGACGAAACACACCGAGAGGATGACCAGGGTGATCACCCGGGGGATGGCCCAGGGGGAGATGCGCCGCTCGAAGATCTCCACGTCGTTGCGGCCGTGCAGCCGGCTCCAGGTGAGGGCCACCAGCAGGGCGAAGGTGTTGACCTTGATGCCCCCGGCGCAAGAACCCGAGGCCCCGCCGATGAACATCAGCATGATCATGAAGAAGAGGGTGGGGTCAGTGAGGTGGCCGATGTCCACGGTGTTGAAGCCGGCGGTGCGAAGGGAAATGGACTGGAAGAGGGAGACCAGGAACTGGGTGGAGGCGGACATGCCGCGCAGGATGTTGCCGTGCTCCATACCGTAGATGACCAACGCCCCCAGAGGGATGAGGAAGGCGGTGGTGAAAAGCACCACCTTGGAGTGCAATGAGAGCCGCGCCCAGGCCTGCTGCCCCTGGGCGATGCGCAGGAGTTCGAGCAGGACAGAAAAGCCCAGGCCGCCCAGCACGACCAGTGCCATGATAGTGAAGTTGACCGCCCAGTCGCCCTGGTACCCGACCAGGTTGTCGGAGAATAGACCGAAGCCGGCGTTGCAGAAGGCCGAAACCGCGTGAAAGAGCCCCAGGTACGCGGCCCTGGGCAGCGGGTAGTCGAAGGCGAAGCGCAGGGTGAGGAGAAGGGCGCCAACCGACTCGATGGCCAAGGTGAGGACCAGCACGGCCCTGAGCAACTGGCCCAGGCTGGGGGTGACGGCCCGAGTGCCGGCCAGGGTGCGCAGCACCACTTCGCGGTCGCGCAGGGGCAGCGACTCGGTGAAGAGGTAGAAGATCATCGCCGAGAGGGTGGTGATACCCAGGCCGCCGAGTTGGATGAAGATCAGGATGAGCACCTGGCCGAAACCGCTGAAGTAGGCGCCGGTGTCCACCACGGTCAGGCCGGTGACGCAGGTGGCGCTGGTGACGGTGAAGAGGGCGTCGATCCAGGGGATGGGCTGGCCGGTGGTGGCCAGGGGCAGGGAGAGCAGGGTCGAGCCAAGGAGAATGACGCCGGAGAAACTGAGGATGATCAGTTGGGCCGGTTTCAGGCGCGGCCGTCTGAACCTGGGCGAAGGCATGGGGTAGAATGTAGGGCCGCGGCACCAGCGGGTAAAGCCCCGCTAGTGGCAGGTGTGCCGCGCCACGGCCTCCTCGTCCAGCTCGACGCCCAGGCCCGGCCCCTGGGGTACCAGGGCGTAGCCCCTCTCCACCACCACCGGGTTGCGGACCAGCTCGGTCATCATCGGGCTGGGGATCTGGGGGCCGCCCCGGTCGTTGGCGCGGGGGGCGATGGGGTACTCGCAGAGAAAGCCGGCGGGCATGGCGGCCACCAGGTGGATGCTGGCGGCAAAGTGCAGGGCCGTGCCCCAGTTGTGGGGCACCAGGGGCACCCGGAAGAGCCGGGCCAGTTGGGCGATGCGCCGGCCCTCGGTCAGGCCGCCCACCCAGGAGAGGTCCGGCTGCACCAGGTCCACGGCGTTTTTGAGCAGGAGATCCCTGAAGGCGTAGGCGCTCAACTCGGCCTCGCCGGCGGCAAGGCGCAGCCGGGTGCGGGCATTGAGCCGGGCCAGGTTGTCGAGGTCATCGCTGCTGGACAGGGGCTCCTCCCACCAGTAGATCCGCGCCCCCGAGTCCTCGATCATCGCGGCCATCTCCAGGGCCTCCGCCAGTCCCTGGGGCCGGCCCAGGTCCAGCATCAATTCCACCTCCTCGCCGGCGGCCTGGCGCAACTGGCGCAACAATTGCGTATCGCGCCGGGGTTGCCCGCCAAAGCCAGCCCAGCCGTAGTATTTGATGCCGGTGAATCCTTCCGCCGCGTACCGGGCGGTGTCTTCGAGGGCCATGCGAGGGGCCTGGGGGTCCACCCAGATGCTGCTGAGGTACACCCGCACCCGCTGGCGGAAGCAGCCGCCCAGGAGCTTGTGTACCGGTACCCCAAGGATCTTGCCGGCCGCGTCGTGCAGGGCCATGTCCACCCCGCTCAGGGCGTGGATGGCGGTTCCCCGCCTATCGTACAATCCCGCGCAGAGCCGGTAGAGCTGCTCCCAGACCACCTCGATATCGAGCGTATCCTGGCCCAGGATGGCCGGCTTGAAGCTGTGTTCGATGAGCTGCTGGGCGGCAAAGACCCCCCTGCCGTTCTGGTCGGGCACGAAGCACTCGCCCACCCCTTCCACCCCCTCCTCGGTGCGTACCCGCACCAATACCCAGCCGCCCTGGGGGTATTCGTAGGATTTGAGGACTGCGGTTTTCAGTTCGGCGATCGCCACGGGGCACGCTCTTCAGTCGCTGGGCCAGATGTGGTTGCCCCCGGCGTTGAGGGCCAGGTTGCCCCCGTCCACCGGCAAGAGCACCCCGGTGACGGCCGAGGCCGCCTCTGAGCAGAGGAAGACCACCGGCCCGGCGAATTCCTCGGGCTCCAGCAGGCGGTTGAGCGGGATGCCCGAGAGCAGGCGGGGCTTGAGCTTCTCGTTGAAGACCGGGTTGGTCAGCACCTTTTCCCTGAAGGAGGGGGTGAGCACCTGGGCCGGCTGGATGGCGTTGACGCGGATGCCCTGGCCGGCGTATTCCACGGCCAGCTCGCGGGTGAGCTGGTTGACCCCGCTCTTGCTGACGCTGTAGGGGAAGTTGCCCCGGCCCAGGGCGCTGCTGCCGGCGATGGAGCTGATGTTGACGATGCTGCCCCCCCTGCCCTGGGCCAACATGCGGCGGATGGCCTGCTGGGCGCAGAGGAAGTAGCTGCGCAGGTTGACGGCCAGGGTCAGTTCCCAATCCTCCAGCTTCAACTCGGCGGGCCGCACCCGGCTGGGGAAGGCGTAGACGTTGTTGACCAGGATGTCGATCTGCCCAAACTCCCGGTCCAGGGCGGCAAAGAGGGCTTCCACCTCGGCCGGCTGCGATACGTCGCAGCGCAAACCGAGGCTGCGCCGGCCCAGGGCGCGGATCTCTTTGGCGGTCTGCTCCGCCCCGGCCGCGTCGATATCGGGGACTACTACATCTGCCCCCTGCCGGGCCAGGCCCAGGGCCACGGCGTGGCCGATGCCCCCGCCGGCGCCCCCGCCGGTGACCAGGGCCACCTTGCCGCTCAGGTCGAAGAGTGTGAGCATGCGAATGCGAAGACCTCCCGTGACCGAATGGAACTGCCCATACGCTTATTACTACCCTTACCCGTGCTTACTACCCTCACTGCCCAGGTACCGCCAACGAGTTGGCAGCAGCGTGCGGAAGGTATGCATCACCCCGCTCCTTCCACCACCCCGTTGACGCTCAGGTACGCGAAGACCAGCAGGGCCGCGCTCAACAGGACAATGGCCAGCCAGCCATTGCGCAGGGCCCCCACCCAGGCGCGGCGGGTGTTCATGTAGAGGAGGGCGCCGGCGAGGAAGGGCATGAAGAGGGCGCCCACCACGGTGTAGGCGACGACGTTGCCCACAGGTTTGTCGAAGAGCAGCAGGGTCATGGGCGCCAGGGTGAGGAAGGCGAGGAAGGCCCGGTAGTAGCGCGAGCCGGGTTGCACAATGGCCGCCCGCGCCTCTGGATTCAGCCCCTTGAAGAGCCCGACAAAATCGGCGAAGAGGTAGGGGATACCCTGCCACACCCCCAGGAGGGAACTGGCCACCGCGCCCCAGAAGCCCAGGTACAGGGCCCAGCGGCCCACTGGGCCCATGGCCTCCTCCAATCGTCCGGCCAGGCCCATGACGATCTGCGAGCCCTTGGCCAGCTCGGGGTGCATTTGCGCCGAGAGCAGGATCACCGCCATGCCGAAGAAGCCGGTCAGGCTGTAGGCCACCCCCAGGTCGATGCGGGTGGGCCGCAGCCATTCGGGGCCGCCGCGGCCCGACTCGCGTATCCAGTATCCGTAACAGAGCATGGTCAGACTGCCGCCCACCCCGCCGATGACGCTGAGGGTGGATTTGGCCGAGCCGGGGGGCATCTGGAAGAGCAAGAGGCCCTCCAGCAGCACCGACCATTCGGGGCGCAGCACCCAGGCACTGGCGACAAAGGAAAAGAACATGAGGGCGATGAGCACCTTCATCGCCCGCTCGAAGAGGGCATAGCGGCCCCACAGCACCAGGGCGGCGCCGACGAGCGAGTGAATGATGGCCCAGGTGCTGACCGAAAGCTGGGGGAACATGGTGTGGCCGGCGATGCCGCAGGCGGAGATCAGGCCGCCGCCCACCATGAAGGACCAGCCGATCAGGTAGATGAGGAAATAGTATTGAAAGGGCCGGCCCAGGTGGGCGCACCAGCCCTCCAGCACCGTGGTGCCGGTGGCCAGTTGCCAGCGGGCGATGCCCTCGTTGAGGGCGAATTTGAGCAGGGCGCTGAAGGCGGCGGCCCACAGGAGCGCGGTGCCGAACTGCGCTCCGGCCGCGGTGCCAGAGATCAGGTCTCCGGCCCCCACCCCGGTGGCGGCCACGGCGATGCCGGGGCCCAGCAGGCCCAGTCCCTGGCGCAGCTGCCTCAGCGGCCCAGCCACAGGTGGGGTTGCTCGGTGTACTGGCGCACGGTATCCAGAAAGCGGGCGGCCGGCCCGCCGTCCACCACCCGGTGATCAAAGCTCAGGCTGAGGACCACCTGGTGGCGGGGCACCACCTGGCCCTGGTGTACGGCCGGCCGCAGGGCGATGCGGCCCAGTCCCAAGATTGCGCACTGGGGCAGGTCGATGATGGGGGTGAAGGCGTCGATATTGTACATCCCCAGGTTGGTCACCGTGAAGGTGGCCCCCTGCAACTGGTCGGGCTTGAGGCGGCGGGTGCGCGCGTTCTCGGCCAGGGCCGCGCTCTGCTCGGCCAAGTCCTGTAAGCTCAGGCGGTCCACCTGGCGAAGCACCGGGACCACGAGGCCGGCCTCGGTGTCCACCGCCACGCCCAGGTCGATCTGCCGGTGCATCTGGATGGCGCCCTCCCCCCACGAGGCGTTGAGAGCCGGATGCTCGGCCAGGGACAGGGCGGTGAGCTTGAGAAAGAGGTCGTTGTAGGTGGGTACCCACTGCTGCCTGGGGCCGAGGGCCTCCTTGAAGCGCTGGCGCAGGGCCACCAGTTCGGTGGCGTCGGCCTCGGTGAAGAGGGTGACGCTGGCGGTTTCGCGGCTGCTCTGGCCCATCCGCTGGGCGATGATGCGGCGCAGGGAGGAGAGGGGCGCCGATTCCCGCGCGGCTGGGGGGGCAGCCAGCGCCGCCTCCACATCCTGGCGGCTCAAGCGGGCGCCGGGTTTCTGGGCGGCCAGGGTGCTCAGGTCCACGCCGGCCTCCTGGGCCAAGCGCCGGGCCACCGGCGAGACGCGGGGCGCCCTGGCGGCGGCCTGGATGTCGCGTTCGGCGATGCGGCCGCTAAGGCCGCTGCCCTTCAGTTGGGACCAATCCACGCCCAATTGTTTGGCCAGGCGGCGGGCGCGGGGGCTGATGGGGGGGCCGCTACGCCGGCTGGAGACCGCAACCGCGGCAGCGGCAGTGGGCGCGGCGGCAGTGGTGGCAACAGCGGTTGTCGTGCGACCGGTGGGCATGGCCTCGCCCGGCGCCAGGATATAGGCCAGCAGGGTGCCCACCGGGACCGTGGTGCCCGGCGGAGGGGAGTCGGCGGGGATGCGCAATACGCCCTCGTCGAAGGACTCGATCTCGTTGAGGGCCTTGTCGCTCTCCACGGTAAAGATGATCTCGCCGGGTTTCACCGGGTCGCCGTCCTGCTTGAGCCACTCGACCAGGGTGCCCTCCTCCATGGTCCACCCCAGGCGGGGCAAGACGATCTCGACGGCCATAGGACCTCTACTCGGCCACCAGGTCACGGATGGCCTGGGCGATCTGGGGGACCTGGGGCACCGCCGCCTGTTCGAGGGGGGCGCTGTAGGGGATGGGGGTGTGGGCCCCATAGACCCGGCGCACCGGCGCATCCAACTCGTCGAAGCCTTTCTCCATGATCTGGGCGGCCACCTCGGAGCCCATGCCGCAGGGGCCAAAGGTCTCGTCCACTACCAGCAGCCTTCCAGTCTTGCGCACGGATTCGAGGATAGTGTCCACGTCGAGGGGGGCCACCGTGCGCGGGTCGATCAACTCCACCGAGATGCCTTCCTTCTCCAGTTGCTCGCAGGCTTCGAGGGTCTTGCGCACCATCAGGGCAAAGGCCACCACGGTCACTGCCGTGCCCTGGCGCACCACTGCGGCTTGTCCGAAGGGGATGGTGTACTCCTCCTCGGGGACCGGGCCCTTGGTGTTGAGCAGGGATTTGTGCTCCAAAAAGAGCACCGGGTCGTCGGTGCGCAGGGCGGTCTTGAGCAGGCCCTTGGCGTCGTACGGGTTGGTGGGCAGGGCCACGCGGAAGCCGGGCAGATGGGCGAAGATGGGGTAGTAGTTGCCCGAATGGTGGGTGGCCGAGGCGCCGCCCACCCCGATGCAGCCGCGCAGGAGCAGGGGCATCTTGAGCCGGCCGCTGCTCATGTACTGCATCTTGGCCACCTGGTTGACCAGCTCGCCGAAGCCGTCGAGGATGAAGTCGAGGAACATGAAGTCCACCACCGGCCGGGTGCCGGTCATGGCCGCCCCGGCGCACATGCCGACAAAGCCGCGCTCGCTGATGGGTACGTCGGCGAGGCGCTCCTGGCCGTAGAGCTCGTAGAGCCCGGTGGTGGTGTTGAAGTTGCCTCCGCGTTTGCCGATCCCCTGGCCGACGACAAAGATGGCGGGGTTCTGGGCCATCTCCTCGGCCAGGGCCTCGCGGGCCGCCGCGGTGAAGGTCAGTTCGCGCATGGTCAGGCTCCGGAGCGGCTGTAGATGTGGTCCATGAGGGTGGAAGGGTCGGGCCAGGGGCTTTGCTCGGCGAACTCCACCGCCTCCTGGATCTGGGCCTTGACCTCCTCGTCGATCCGGTCCAACTCGCCGGCCCGGTACCCTCTGGCCAGAAGCTGCTTGCGGAAGGCGGGTATGGGATCGCGCGCCTTCCAGGACTCGATCTCTTCGATGCTGCGGTACCCGGCCTCGCGCATGCCCTCGGCATGGGCGCGGGTGCGGTAGGTGCGGCATTCCATGAGTGTGGGGCCTCCCCCCTTCCTCGCCCGCTCGATGGCCTCGCCGGCCACCCGGTACACCGCCAGCACCTCATTGCCGTCCACGGCCACGCCGGGCAGGTTGTAGGCGGCGGCACGGTTGGCCACCTCGGAGTTTTTTGAGGAGTAGGTGAAGGGCACCTCGGTGGCGTACTGGTTGTTCTCGCAGACGAAGAGCACCGGCAGATTGAAGATGGTGGCCAGGTTGAGGCCCTCGTGGAAGGCGCCGTTGTTCACCGCCCCGTCCCCGAAGAAGGCCACCCCGACGCGGTCGGTCTTGAGCAGCTTGAAGGAGTACCCGGCCCCGGTGGCCTGGAGGATGCAGGGGCCGACGATGCCGCTGGTGCCCATCATCCCCACCTCGGGGGAGAAGAGATGCATGCTGCCCCCCCGCCCTTGTGAGCAGCCGGTGGACTTGCCGTAGAGTTCGGCCACCACCTGGCGGGGGGGCACCCCTTTGGCCAGGGCGTGGCCGTGGCCGCGGTGGGTGCTGAAGACCGCGTCCTCGTGGCGCAAATGGGCGCAGACCCCGGTGGCGATGGCCTCCTCGCCCACATAGGTGTGGCAGGCGCCGGGGATGAGGCCGGCCTGGTAGGAGCGGGCCAGTTGCTCCTCGCAGCGCCGGATCACCAGCATCTGCCGGTACAGGGAGAGCAGGACCTCCTTGTTGGGTGCGTTCATCTTGCCTCCTAACTATTGAACGGCTATTGCCCGTTGTGACGCATCGGGGAATGACCCACTTCGGCCTTTCCCGAGACCGGGGGTCGGGAATACCCTTCCAGTGTTTCCCCAGGCGCGGACTTGCCACCCCGCTCGCTAGCGCTCCGCTCTCCCCTCGTCCCCACCCGCGTCCTTCCCTTCCCAACCCTGCCCCGGGAAACGCTTCCAGGGCATCCCCGACCTTCCGGGGCACTCCTGCGTCCCTGTCTAGCCCCGCGAAGGGTCGAAGCGGTGTTGTTCGTCGGACACTTCGATATGGACGTCCGGCCGCGAGAGTACCTCCTCGCGCAGGGCGGTGCCCAGGCCGGGTTTGCCGGGCAGGGAGAGCATCCCGTCGCGGATGCAGGCGTCGATGCTCTCGGTCATAAACTCGTCGTACCAGCCCTGGTAGTAGCCCCGCACCGTCTCCTGGATCATGGCGTTGGGCACGTGCAGGCTCAGGTGGGCCGCCGACCACAGGGCCACCGGGCCGATGCAGTCGTGGCAGGCCACGGGCAGGTAGTAGGTGTCGGCCAGGCTGCAGATCTTGCGGGTTTCGCTCAATCCGCCGGTCCAGGCCATGTCGGGCATGATGATGTCGGCGGCGTGCTTCTCCACCACCGGGCGGAAGCCGAAGCGGGTGAAGAGCCGCTCGCTGACGCACAGGGGCACCCGGGTCTGGGATTTGAGCCGGGCGTAGGACTCGACATTGTCGGGCGGGATGATCTCCTCCAGCCACATGATCCCGTACGGCTCCAGGGCCTGGGCGATCTCCACGGCCACCGGTAGATTCCAGCGGGCATGGCCCTCGATGGCGATCTCCATCTGGTCGCCCACACTGCGGCGGATGTCCTCGACGCAGGAGAGGCCCTTCTTGAGCTGGTCCTTGCCCAGGTAATGCCCCACCGGGCCCACGGCCCCGGCGCCGGCCCGCTGCCCCACCGGGCCGCCCAGCGAGGTCCCGAACTGGTCGAAGGGCCAGATCTTCATCGCCTTGATGCCCCGCCGCAACAGATCCTGGGCGAGCTGGCCGGTGCGGCCCTCGATCCAGGCGTGGTAGTCCTGGTGCGGCCCGTAGCTGACACAGGTGTTGTAGATCTGGATCTGATCGCGGCTGCGGCCCCCTAACAGGTTGTAGATGGGCTGGCCGGTGTGCTGGCCCAGCAAATCCCACAGCGCCACATCCACGGCGCTGATGGCCCGCATCTCGGAGCCGGCAAAGCCGAAGAAGTTGACCGTCGAGAAGAGGTTGTGCCAGTGGTTCTCGATGTCAAAGGCGCTGCGGCCCAGGAGCAGCTTGGCGAAGACGTCGTGGATCAGGGCGCTGACCGCGCGCGAGGCGTAGTAGGTCTCGCCCAGGCCGATCAGCCCCTCGTCGGTGTGGAGCCGCACCCACAGGGTATTGAACTGGGCGTCGGTCCAGATGGTCTCGATGCGGGTGATCTTCATCTCAACCCCTGGGGGCACCCGGGTAGGTGCCGTTGGCGTTCTGGGCCAGGTTGCCCCCGTCCATGGGGATGATGGCCCCGGTGATCCAGGGCGAGGCGTCGGAGGCCAGGAAGACGGCCAGGCCCTTGATGTCGTCGGGCCGGCCAAAGCGGCCTGAGGGGATGCCGCGCAGGTAGGTGTCGCGCAGGGGCGGGTCGGCCTGCATCCGCGCCTCCAGTCCGGCGTTGAGCACCTGGGCCGGCAGGATGGCGTTGACCCGCACCCCGCGCCCCGACCACTCGGTGCTCAGCTCGCGGGTCATCATCACCACCGCGCCCATGGCCATGCTGTAGGCGATGTGGCCCCGGCCCAGGGCGCTGATACTGGCCAGGGAACCGATGTTGATGATGCTGCCCTTGCCAGCCGCCAGCATGCGTTTCCCCGCCTCCTGGCAGCAGCAGAAGCGGCCGATGACCAGGTTCTGGAGCACCTGCTGCACCTGCTCCATACTCACTTCCTCTGGCTTGGCCAGGAGGCCATCGCCGGCCACGTTGCCCAGGGCGTCGATACGGCCGAACTCTTTGTCGAGTTTGGCGAAGAGTTCGCGGATCTGGGCTGGGTCCGAGACATTGCAGGTAAGGGGCAGGGCGCGGCGGCCCAGGGCGGCGATCTGGCCGGCAGTCTCCTCCAGGCCCGCGGTATTGCGGTCGGCCAGCACCAGGTCCGCCCCGGCCTCGGCAAAGCCGATACTCATGGCCCGGCCCATGCCACTGGCTGCCCCGGAGACCAGGGCGACGCGGCCGCTCATGTCGAAGAGGGGATGGCTCATCAGGGGGTCGCTTTCACGTGGGAGACGTGCCGGCCCTGGGGTGGCACGAACTTCTGGGCGTGGGCGCCGACGTAGTGGCAGATGAAGGTGCGTCGCCAGCGGTCGGCGGTGGTGTTGGGATAGGAGCCGTGGATGCACTTGCCCGCAAAGAAGAGGGCGTCGCCGGCCTCCATGTCCACCCCCACCTCCTCCAGCCCCATCGGGATGAGGCTCTGGGCCTGGGTAAAGGAGATGGCGGTGTCCGCGGCTTCTACTTCCAGTATGCCGTGCAGGTGCGAGCCGGGCACCACCACCATCTGGCCCACGGCGCGGTCGGATTTTTCGAGCGGCACCCACACCCCGATGAGGGGGTCGATGGTGATGTACTGCTCGTCCTGGTGCAGCGCCTGGCCCCGGCCGCCGGGGGGCTTGAAGTAGAGCATGGTCTGGATGAGCACGGCCTGGTCGTCGAGGAGTTGGTCCACCGCGGCGATCAGATCGGGCTGGGTGGCCCACTCCTTGGTGGGCTCGTCCCAGTTGTGCATGTTTATCATGCGGGGGTATTGGTGGTTGGGGTCCTCGGGGTGGTCAGTGGTACCGCCGGTGTCGCCGGGCTTGGGGCCTTCGGCGCGGCGTTGCATGTAGTGCTCGATCATGCGGGCAGGCTCGGCAAAAAGGCCGGGGGCCACGACGTAGCCGTGCTCGCGGTAGTGGTCGACCTGCCGGGGGGTGAGGACCATGTACTCCTCCTGTTTTGGTGGGCTAAGATGGACGGAGGAGGGGGGCGTGTCAAGTAGGAGTGTACGGGGAAGGGAAAGAGAAGCGCCGAAGGGATTACAACGGGCGGAACTCGGGCCTCTGCGCTAACCACAGATGGGCCGAAAAGGCCACACGATTGGTCCTCCTGGGCCACACCCGTGCCCTCCCTGAGGCGGAAATCCCTCTGATCCTGACCCTGGCACAGTGCTTGCTATCCTACGTGTTGGCACCGCGTTCACCGCCGTGTATATTCTCTCCAACCAGCGAGGCTGCCTTGACTGCGACGCCAGAATTCACTGCTCGCGATGTGCTCCAGCAGGTCGACCGCCGGCTCAGTCTCATCGAGGAAGACCTGCGGGGGCTCAACGCCAAGGTTGATGACCGGTTCGGCGTTCTCGATGCCAAAATCGCTGACCGCTTCGGCGTTCTCGATGCCAAGATCGACAGCAAATTCCATCTGGTGGTGGGCCTCATCCTGGCCAGTTGGTCCTCGATGATGGGCACCTTCCTGCTCAAGTAGACCAACAGTACAGCTACACCTCCCTGGCCAGCCCCCTCCCCTGCTCGTCCCACCTATTCCCGTTGACCACCTAAGCGTCGGCTTCCCGATGCCCCTTGGCCAAGGAGCATCAGGTCAGTACGCCACCTGCACCGTTCCCCGCAGGCGGTGGGGGCCGGTGTCGGCGTCCACCTCGAGCTGGTAGAGGTAGATGCCCGGGGGCACCAGGTGGCCCTGGCCGTCGGTGCCGTCCCACAGGCGGGTGTACTGACCGCTCAGGTCCGCGCCGAGGGGGTCCTGGCGCAGGAGGCGGCCCTGCAGGTCGTAGATCGCGAGGCTCACCGGGGCCGGCTGGATGAGCATGAAGAGGCCGTAGGAGAGAGCGAAGAAGTCGTTGACCCCGTCGTTGTTGGGGGTGATTAAGGCCCGGCCCCAGGACCCGCACCAGTTCGGCGCTGGGGCTGCGGAAGCGCATCACCAACTGGCCGCCCACTGAGAAGGGGTCCACGTCCACCTCGCGCACGGTTTGGTCCACCGTCTCCAGGCCGCCTTCCTCGGGGCGCAGGTCCGCGGCCCGCACCAGGAAGGGGGTGCCGTCGCGAAAGACGGCGGCGCGGAAGACAAGCTGCACAAAGCTGCCGGCTTGCACCACCCGTTCCCACAGATCCACGGTGAAACCCTCGCCGGGCTGGGGCTCGGCGCTGAACACCACCTCCTCGTCGTCGATGAGCACCCTCTCCACCTGGCTGACCACCGCCGGGGTCAGCACCTGGAGGTAGCGCACCCCGGTGTCGCGGCGGCTCTTGTCAAACTGCATCTCCAGGGAGAGGGTGAAGCGGGTCGGGACCCCCGGCGCCACCTCCAGGGGGCTGATCTCGCCCTTGAGGGAGGAGGCCAGGGGCCGGCGCACGTACTCGAAGATCAGGTCGCGCAGGGCCAGGCCCGGCTCGGAGAAGAGCAGGCGGAACTGCAGATACCGCTGCGGCCCTGGGGAGAGCACCAACCCGTCCGACACCGTCTGCCAGGGGCTCCATCCGGGGTTGGGCACGATGGGGCCCTGCTCCTCCTCCACCACGCCGATGGTGGTGTAGCGGCGCAGGGCCACGTTGTCGTAATCCAGCTTGGGGACCCGCTCCAGCTCGTCGGCGCGCCGGATGTAGTAGAGCAGCGGCTCCTCGTCGGGCCCGGTGCGGGTCTGGAGAGTGACGGGTACCTGGCCCAGGTCCTGCCCGTTGAGGCGCACCTGGCCCCACACAGGGGAACCGCCCCGCACGAAGAGGGGGATGGAGACAAACTCGCCGCTGGGCAGGGAGCCCTCGCTGTAGACCTCGAAGCCGGCGATCTCCCACTGCTCTTTTTCGTGGGAGCGGAGGCGCAGGTAGCGCACGTCCCTGGTCGGGAAGGGCTGGTCCACCACCGACTGGCGGTTGGGGAAGGTCTCCGAGAAGCTGAGCAGGGACCTGTACTCAGAGATCAAGGCGTGGAGGGACAGGGCCGCATCGCTGGTGGCCAGCTCGAAGCTGCCCAGCACCAGGCCGCGGTGTTCCCCGTCGAGGCGGGGGTAGAAGCGGACGCGGTTTACCCGGAAGGTGGCACCCAGGTCCAGGTAGATCTCGGCGTGGCGCGTCAGTTCGTTGTCCTCCTCCGGGCTCCATGCGGTGTTGGGATCCCCGTCGATCCAGGCGCCGAGGCCGGCCTTGTCCACCAGGGCCGGCGCCATGCCCCCGCCCGGCCCGGATGCCTCCCTCGCGGGCCGGGCTCTGAGGGGCCAGGTCCTCGTCCTGGGCGGCTGGCCGTTGCGGGAAAGGCCAGGGCCAGGGTCCCGTCCGCGCCGGTTTCGGCCTTTAGGGTTCCGGGCCAGAGTTGGCGGGCGCTGCGCAGGCGTTCGTCCTGGCCGGCCAGCACCGAGACCAGTTCGAAGGGCAAGGAGGAGGAGGAGCGCAGTTCGAGCTGATCGAAACCGGGGTTGGCCCCGGCGAACTGGGGCCTCAGATAGAGGACGAACTCCTGCTCCTGGCCGGGCACCAGCCCCTCGATGGGCCACAGCTCGACCAGGGGTGGATCGAAGCGCAGTTGCAGTTGGCGCAGGCGGGCGGCCCGCGCCGGGTCGTCGCTGAGCAGGCGCGCCTCCAGCAGCAGATACTGGCGGGGATTGGGGGACTTGAACAATTCCCCTGGCTCCAGGTACGAGGGGGACCAGGGGCTCCAGTCCCCCCGTGGCTGCTCCTCGATCACCACCGGCGGGCGCTCGGCCTCGGGCAGCTTGTCCCAGGTGCTTTTGGTCACCTCCACCCCCTGTTTGTTGAAATAGTGGGGGATGTGGAGCAGCTCGTCGCCACTGCGGGTGCGCAGCTCGACGCGGGTGCCGGGGGGGAACTCCCCCTCCCAGGAAAGGGCGGAGAGGAGCCGGCGCCGGTTCAGGCGGATCAGGGGCGCGGTCATCACCACCTCGGAGGCGTAGCCCTCGCCGTAGACCTGCACCTCGCTGAGGTTGGCCCCCTCGCGCTTGCCCACGTCCAGCTTGAGCCTTCTCACCTCGACGAAGCGCACCTGCTGCAGGGGGAAACGCTCCTCCAGGCGCACGAAGACCTCGCGGTTCTGCCGCTCCTCAAAGGCCCGCCAGATCTTCTCGCTGCTGGGGTCCAGGCTGCCGTCGGAGACGCGCACGTGGTAGGCGGGGGGGGCTGCCCGGGGCTCAGCAGGAGGACCTGGTCCAGCCAGTAGCGGGTGCCCAGGTCCACCTCTATCTGTTTCTGGTTCTTGATGGGGTCGTATTCGAGCAGGCTGCGGAAGGTGGAGTAGAGCCGTCCTCCACCTCGCGGGTGCGCCGGGTATTGCCCACCCGCACCCCCCCGGCGGGGGGCAGGGAGCGGGTCAGGCGCACCACCTCGTCGCCGGCGGCGTAGACCTCCACCTCGGCCAGGCGGGGGCGCTCGCGGCGGAAGTAGCGCACCTGGCCCTGCTCCCCGGCGGGCAGGGCCTCGTAGATCTCCCGCTCCACCTGGATCTGGCGGCCGGCCCCGGTGCGCCGGTAGTGGTCGATGGCCCCCTGGTCGATGGAGTCGAGTTGAGCGTAGACATCGGGGGTGACCTCGCGGCCGCGCACCCCGTCGCTGCCCAGGGCCTCGAAGCGCAGGATCTGGGCCACCTCGCCGGTGGCCCCCGGAGCGGAGGGCCGCTGGGGCAGCACTTCGAACTCGAAGTCGCGCTGATCCTTGTTGGGCTCCGTTACCAGCCCCACTCGGAAGTACTCGCGGTTGCGGGCCTACCTAAGGGCAATGCGCCCGTCCGAGATCAGCACCCGGAACTTGAGGAAGGGATCGCCCTGGCCCTCGGCGGCAAAGCGCACCCGGACCCACTGGGCGATCACCGCCCGGCCCAGGTCCAACTCCAGCCACCAGCGCTCCAGCGGGGCCAGGGGGTCGGGCTCCCAGTAAGTGGCCGGGTCCCTGTCCATGGCCAGCAGGCCGGCCTGGGGGTTGGAGCCGGCGGCCCGCACCCCGCCGCTGAGGGTGTCGCCCTCGTTGATGTAGCGGAAGAGGCCCGCGTCGAGGGCGGCGTTGAGGGGCCGGCGCACCAGGCGGGGCTCCACGGTCCCCTCGGGCAGGATGACCCGCGCCCTTTCGGGAGCGGTCCACCACTGCCAGTGCTCGGCGGTGTTGACCACCACCTGGTCGGGGAGGAGCCGGTAGTCCTCCTGGGCCGGGGCAGCACCGGCCCCAAACCCCAACTGGAACAGGAGGGCGATGGTGGGGAAGAGGATGTGCCGCTCCTTCATGGCGCTACCTGGGCAAGACGGGCAAAGACCGGCGCGACAGCCAGAGGGAAATGGCGTCGCTCCGGGCGCCGCATCCCCCGAGGTTTAATTACCTAACAATGCGCGGGGATGTCCAACGGACCGCAGCCCCGCCAGACGCCGGGTCATTGAGGGTGGCCGGGGCGGCTCCGCCCTGGTCGGGGATGGCGAAGGAGATGCTGGTCTTGGGTAGGAACCGTTCTTCAGATCCACGTGGACCAGGGGGTTTTCCTCGTTGGCCAGGCCGCCGGAGGAGCACTTGCCGCGGAAGCCGAAGAAGAGGCCCTCGTTGAGACCGGGCGGGGCAAAGGCGGTGTCCGCCGGGCCTTCGCTCCCGCTGCCGGTCTGCGGATTGGGCAGGGGCTGGAAGGCGACCAAGGGATGCCCCCGCCGCCGACGAACTCCCCGGTGCGGTAGCGGATGTAGTTGTCGGGAAAGCCGAAATCCGCCCCTGGTGGATACGCCTTCTCTTGCTAGACCTGCCTGGAGGGGTCGAGCGAGGAACTGTTCAGTAGTGGTAGAGGGCCATCACCAAATCGATCTGCGGATTGCGAACGAGGTACACGAGCCGGTGTTCCTGGGCGATGCGCCGGGACCAGATATTGGCCCCCAGATGCCGGAGGGGTTCTGGGTTGCCGATGCCGCCGAAGGGGTTGCGCAGCACGGCCCAGACCAGGTCCAGCACGCGCAGGGCGATGGGGCGGTCTACCTCCAACCAATGGCGGAGATCCTCCCTGAATTCGTCCTGGAATGCGGCAGCCCGCTGGGTCTGAGGGCAGAGGACGCGCCTCCTACTCAAGCCCCGGGTCCCCACCGGGCCTTCGAGGGCGCGCTGGAGGGCGGCCAGCAGGCGCTGGGCGTTCCTGGGAGAGCGGAGCAGGTGAGCGGTTTCTTCGAGGCTGCGCAATTCGGCGGCAGGCAGGATGACCATGTCCGCGTATTTGCGGCGCTAGATGAGGACGAGTTCCTGTGCCTCTTCGGCGGCCGTCAGCACCTGGGCCAGGTTGTTGCGGGCGTAGCTGTAGCTGATCTGGGTGGTCATGCGGGACTTCTGCGTAAATTGTACAGGAATATGTACAGCCAGAAGACAACCAGGTCAAGGACTGATCCTTTGACATCTAGTTGCACCGCATTATATTGCCGTTGCAACGCCGCGATTTCGATCGCAGCAGGAGTTTTGTATGCCCAAAATCCAACAAGGCAAACCCATCTGGTTCGGGATGAAGCTGACCCCAGAGCAGAAGCAGCAGATCAGACTCCTGGCCCGGCAACGCAACACCTCGGCCAAGTAGGCGCTCATGGGTTTGGTCGAAGAAGCCCTGGCCCCCACGTCTTTCAAGGCCGCCCCAGGAACCTTTATGGAGGGGCTGGAGGATTTGATGGGTTCGGTTTCAGGGCCGGTGGATCTGTCTACTAATCCCAAGTACATGAAGGATTTTGGCCGATGAGGGTGATCCTGGATACCGGACCTCTGGTCGCCTTGCTCAACCACTGGGATATCCATCATTCCTGGGCTCTGACCGCGGCGCAAGCGCTGAGGCCTCCTCGCTACACCTGTGAGGCGGTAATTGCCGAGGCCCATCACCTGCTCGGCCACGTGTACCAGGGTCGCAGACGCCTGTACCAACTCGTTGAATCGGGCCGACTGGACTTCTCCTTCTCCTACGCGCGGGACCTCGGCGAGGTCCACGCCCTGATCCATACCTATGAGGAGACAACCATGTCCTTTGCCGATGCTTGCCTGGTCCGCATGGCAGAGATGGAGGCAGGCAGCCAGATCTTTACCATCGACAGCCACTTCAGAGTCTATAGGCAGCACCGGACCAGAAAGCTGAAGCTCCTCATCCCATAGAAGGATCGACGCCACCCATGCCCGACCCCTTGCTCACCCCCGAACAAGCCCAGGCCCTCGTCCTCGAACACATCCAGCCCCTGGGCGTGGAACGCGTGCCTCTCTTCGAGGCCCTGGGCCGGGTCCTGGCCGAGGGGATCACCGCCCGGCACGACAGCCCGCCCCAGGACAATTCCGGTATGGACGGGTATGCCCTGCGCCACGGCGATGTCGCCGGGGCCGGCGCAACCCAGCCGGCCCTGCTGGAGGTGGTCGAGGACATCCCCGCCGGGCACGTGCCCCAGCAGAGCGTGGGCCCGGGCCAGGCCAGCCGCATCATGACCGGGGCCCTGGTGCCCCCCGGCGCCGATACGGTGGTCCGGGTGGAGGATAGCCGCCGCGAGGGGAGCAAGGTGGCCATCCTCGTCCCAGCCCCGCCGGGGGCCAATATCCGGCGGCGCGGCGAGGACGTGGGTGCCGGGCAGGAGGTGGTGGGGGCGGGGATGTACTGCGGGCCAGGCGAGGTGGCGCTCCTGGCCTCGCTGCAACGGGCTCTGGTGCCGGTGTACCGCCCGCCGGTGGTGGCCATCCTCTCCACCGGCGACGAACTGGTGGAGGTGGACGAGCCCCTGACCCCCGGCAAGATCGTCAACAGCAACACTTACGGCCTGGCCGCCCTGTGCCTGGCCAACGGGGTGACCCCCCGGATGCTGCCCATCGCCCGGGACGACGAGGCCCAGATCCGCCGGGCCGTAGAGAGCGCCCTGAGCGCGGACTTCGTCCTCTCCTCGGGCGGGGTATCGGTGGGGGACTACGACTATGTCAAGAAGGTGCTGGATGAACTGGGGGCGCAGGTCGTGCTGTGGCGGGTGGCGATGAAGCCGGGCAAACCCCTCTTCTTCTGCACCCTGGGGGGCAAGCCCTACTTTGGCCTGCCCGGCAACCCGGTGTCCAGCCTGGTCTCCTTTCTCCAGTTCGTGCGGCCGGCACTGCGCAAGGCGGCCGGCCACCCGCCGGGGGCCTGGTGCCTGCCCGTGGTCTGCGCCCGCCTGGAGCATCCACTCGCCAACCCCGACGACCGCCGCCAGTACCTGCGGGCGCGCCTGCGCCTGGAAGCGGGCCGGCTGCTGGCCGCCGCGCCCCGGGGCCAGGGCTCCCACATGCTCAGTTCCATGCTGGGGACCAACGGCCTGCTGGTGCTGGATCCGGGTGCCCAACTGAAGGGGGGCGACGAGGTGCAGGCCCAACTCTTCGGAGCGCTGGCATGAAGAAGGTGGAGATCCACCAGCGGCGGCGGCTGCTGGACGATTTCTTCCGCATCGACGAACTCACCCTCTCCCACGAACTGCTGGATGGGCGCATGAGCCGGCCCCTGCGCCGGCTGGTGCTGGAGCGGGGCGACGCGGTGGCGGTGCTGCTCTACCGGCCCGCCGACCAGCGGGTGGTGTTGGTGCGGCAATTCCGGGCCCCTATCGGGGACTGGCTGCTGGAAGTTGTGGCCGGCATCCCCGAACCCGGCGAGGAGCCGGCGGCAGCGGGGCGGCGCGAGGCGCTGGAGGAGACCGGGTATCAGGTGGAGGCGTTGGCGCCCATCGGCGCCATCTTCACTACCCCGGGCGGCTCCTCGGAGTTGATCCATCTGTACTATGCCCAGGTGGAGGAAGGCCGGCGTCTGGCCCCCGGCGGGGGATGTGTCGAGGAGGACGAGGACATCGAGGTGGTGGAGTTGGGGCTAGAGGAGGTCTGGGCCCTGTTGGACCAAGGGCGGATTGGGGACGCCAAGACCCTCATCGCCCTGAACTGGCTGCGGCGGCGCCTGGGAGGGTGAGGGGTGGGGACAGCCTTTGCTCCGGCTAGAGTTCTGTTGATATTATACCTCGATTGCCAAACCAATCCGCCCACCTTTCCACTTGGGAGCGCGCAGCAATGGCCGACGAACTCTACAACCCCCCGCCCTCATTCCAGCAAAAAGCCTACCTCAAGAGCATGCAGGAGTATGAGAAGGAGTACACTCGCTCCGTCGCCGACCCGGAACAGTACTGGGCCGAGAAGGCGTCGGAGTTCCACTGGTACAAGAAGTGGGACGAGGTGCGGGCCTACAACTACGACCTCGACAAGGGGCCCATCCACCTGCGCTGGTTCAAGGGGGGCAGGACCAACATCACCCACAACTGCCTGGACCGCCATTTGGCCAAGCGCGGCGACCAGACCGCCATCATCTGGGAGGGCAACGAGGTGGGGGAGGACGCCCGCCTCAGCTACCGCCAGCTCCACGAGCAGGTCTGCAAATGCGCCAATGCCCTCAAGGCGCGGGGGATCAAGAAGGGGGACCGGGTCTCCATCTACCTGCCCATGATCCCCGAACTGGCCATCGCCATGCTGGCCTGCGCCCGCATCGGCGCGGTCCACTCCATTGTCTTTGGCGGCTTCTCGGCAGACTCCCTGGCCGACCGCATCGCCGACTCCACCTGCACGGCGCTGATCACCGCCAACGGCACCTGGCGCGGCAACAAGCCCATCCCCATGAAGCCCAACGCCGATACGGCCATTGCCAAGGCCGAGGCGATGATGCCGGGCAAGGTGCAGACCTGCATCGTCGTCAACCGGGTGAAGGACAACCCGGAGTTCAAGTTCGCGATGGTGCCGGGCCGGGATTTCTGGTGGGATGATGTGGTGGGCTCCGCCAGTGCCGACTGTACATGCGAGGAGATGGAGGCCGAGGATGCGCTCTTTATCCTCTACACCTCCGGCTCCACCGGCAAGCCCAAGGGGGTGCAGCACAACGTGGGCGGGTACATGGTCTACACCGGGGTCACCCACAAGTACGTCTTCGACTACCACGAAGGGGACGTGTACTGGTGCACCGCGGACATCGGCTGGGTAACGGGCCACTCCTATATCGTGTACGGGCCGCTGGCCAACGGGGCCACGACCATCATGTTCGAAGGCGTGCCGGTCTATCCCAAGGCCGACCGCTTCTGGAAAACCGTGGACAAGTACAAGGTGACCCAATTCTACACCGCCCCCACCGCCATCCGCGCCCTGGCCAAGGAAGGGGAGCAGTGGCCGGCCGGCTGCGACCTGTCCTCGCTGCGCCTCCTGGGTACGGTGGGCGAGCCCATCAACCCCGAAGCCTGGCGCTGGTACCACACCAATATCGGCAAGGGCCGTTGCCCCATCGTCGATACCTGGTGGCAGACCGAGACCGGTGGCATCCTCATCACCCCGCTGCCGGGAGCCATCCCCACCAAACCGGGGTCAGCCACGCTGCCTTTCTTTGGGGTGGAGCCGGCGGTGCTCGATCCGCAGACCGGTAAGGAGATCGCGGGCAACGGGATCACGGGAGTGCTGGCCATCAAAGCCCCCTGGCCAGGCCAGATGCGCACCGTGTACGGGGATCACGCCCGCTTCGAGCAGACTTACTTCCAGCAGTACAAGGGATATTACTTTACGGGTGATGGCTGCCGGCGCGACGAGGACGGGTATTATTGGATCACCGGCCGGGTGGACGACGTGATCAATGTCTCCGGTCACCGCTTAGGCACCGCCGAGGTGGAGAGCGCCCTGGTGCTGCATCCTAAGGTGGCCGAGGCCGCGGTGGTGGGCTATCCGCACGAGATTAAGGGCCAGGGGATCTACGCCTACGTCACCCTCAACGCCGGCATCGAGTACACCGACGCGCTGCGGGACGAGTTGAAGATACACGTGCGCCGGGTCATTGGGCCCATCGCCACCCCCGATGTGATCCACTGGGCGCCGGGTTTGCCCAAGACCCGCTCTGGCAAGATCATGCGGCGGATCCTGCGCAAGATCGCCACCAACGAGATCGACACCCTGGGTGATACCTCCACCCTGGCCGATCCGGGAGTGGTGGACACCCTGATCCACCACCGTTAGGCAAGCGCGCGCGGGGCGGTCCGCAGGGGCCGCGCCTCTTTTTTCGGAGGGTGTAGTCATGGCCGCAGAGCGCATCGAATTCGACGCCCGGATCACCGCGGACCTTTCGCAGGCAGTGTCCCGGGAGTGGCTGGAGACCAATGGGCTGGGCGGCTGGGCCAGTTCCACCCTGGCGGGGGCCCACACCCGCCGCTACCACGGCCTCCTGGTGGTGGCCACCCGGCCGCCGGTGGGGCGCATGGTGATGCTCTCCAAGCTCGACGAGACCCTGGTGCTGCCGGAGGGCTCGATGGAACTGGGCTGCAACCTCTATCCGGGCGCGGTGCATCCCCAGGGGTACCACCACCTCAAGGGTTTCGCTCTCGACCCCTTTCCCATCTTCACCTACGAGACCCAGGCGTGGACTCTGCGCAAGACCATAGCCATGGTCCACGGCGAGCACACCCTGCTCCTGCGCTACGAGTTGCTGCGTGCCCCCGGCCCGGCCCAGTTGGAATTGCGGCCCTTCTTCGCCGGCCGCGATTACCACCAGCTTACCAGGGCCAACCCCCACATCCGGACCCAGGCTCAGTTCGAGGAGGAGGTACTGCACTTTCAGGCCTATGAGGGCCAGCCCGAGATCTACCTGTGGGTGCCGGGCGGGCACTACGCCCCGGTCCCCGACTGGTACTACAACCACCTGTACCCGCGCGAGGCCGAGCGCGGTCTGGACTACAGCGAGGATTTGTTCACCTGCGGCATCCTGCGCTGCCCCCTGGAGGTGGGAAAACCCCTGACCCTCATCGCCTCCACCGTCGACCCGCGGGGTCGGGACGGGGAGGGGTTGATGAGAGCTGAGGTCCAACGGCGGGCCGGGCTGACCACCTCTGCCGACCCGCTGATCCGCCGGCTCTCCACCGCGGCGGACCAGTTCCTGGTGCGCCGGGGCGACAACCGGCACACCCTGGTCGCCGGGTACCACTGGTTCACCGACTGGGGCCGCGACAGCATGATCTCCCTACCGGGGATCTGCCTGGTGACGGGCCGGCACGCCGAGGCCCGCAGCATCCTCCTGGCCTTTTCCGAACACCTGAGCCAGGGGATGATCCCCAACCGTTTCCCCGACGCCGGGGAGGAGCCCGAGTACAACACCGTCGATGCCACCCTGTGGTTTTTTGTGGCGGTGTACAAATACCTTCACTACACCGGGGACCGCGACCTGGTCGCCTCGCTGTGGCCAGCCCTGGAGGAGATCGTCGCTTGGCACCAGCGCGGCACCCGCTTCCAGATCCGGGTGGAGGAGGACGGCCTGCTCAGCGCCGGCGAGCCCGGGGTGCAGCTTACCTGGATGGACGCCAAGGTGGGGGACTGGGTGGTGACCCCGCGCCAAGGCAAGGCGGTGGAGATCAATGCCCTGTGGTACAACGCTCTGCGCATCATGGAGGAGTTGGCCGGGCTCTTCTCACCGCCGCAGGCGTACCTCTACGCCGCCCTGGCCGGCAGAGCGGGCGCCCGCTTCGGTGAGATCTTCTGGAACGAGGAACAGGGTTGTCTCTACGACCTGGTGGACAGCGAGACCTGCGACCCCTCCCTGCGGCCCAACCAACTCTTCGCCCTCAGCCTGCCGTTCCCCTTGCTGGAGGGCGAAAAAGCGGAGTCAGTGCTGGCCGTGGTGGAACGCCACCTGCTCACTCCCTATGGCCTGCGCAGCCTGGCGCCGGGCGAGCCGGGATACCGGCCCCGCTGCGAAGGGCCGCCCTGGGAGCGGGACGGGGCCTACCACCAGGGCACGGCCTGGTCCTGGCTGCTGGGGCCGTACATCACCGCCCTGGTGCGCCTGCGCGGCGAGGAGGTCCGGGCCCAGGCCCGGGCTCTGATTGAGGGGTTGGGGGCTCACCTGGGCGAGGCCGGGGTGGGCACCCTCTCCGAGATCTTCGACGCCGAGCCGCCCTTTGTGCCGCGCGGCTGCATCGCCCAGACCTGGAGCGTGGCCGAACTGCTGCGCGCCTACTGCGAGGACATCCTCCAACTGGCCCCGCCGAGGAGGCAAGGGTGAAGATCAAATCCGTCCAGGCGGTGCGGCTTGCGCTGCCGCCCGCCCCGCCCGCCACCACCAAGCCGCGCCGGCCCTCCTGGGCCGCCGAGGCCGAGGTGGCCAATCCCATGAGCCGCTATCCGCAGGTCAAGCGCAACCGCGCCCTGTGGCTGCCCCGCACCTGGGAGGCGGTGTGGTGCAAGGTAGAAGCCGAGGACGGCACCTGGGGCCTGGGGATGAGCGGGCACGGCCGGCCGGTGGCCGCCATCATCGACGACCATCTGGCCCCGCAGTTGGTGGGTCAGCCCTGCCTGGCCCACGAGCGGCTGGCCGACATGATGTACCGCCTGACCAAGCCCTATGGGTCCACGGGGTTGGCCAGCTACGCCATCAGCGCTGTGGACCTGGCGCTGTGGGACCTCAAGGGCAAGCTCCTGGGCAAGGCGGTGTACGAACTTTTGGGCGGGCCGGCCAGGGACAAGCAGTTGTGCTACTGCACCGGCAACGACGTGGACTGGTATCTCGAACTGGGCTTCAAAGCCTTCAAGCTGGCCTGCCCGTACGGCCCGGCCGACGGGCTGGAAGGGCTGCAGAAAAACGAGGAGTTCGTGGCCGGGGCGCGGGAGCAGATCGGGGATGACAAGGAATTGATGCTCGACTGCTGGATGGCCTTCGACGTGGAGTACACCGTGCGCCTGGCCGAGCGGCTGCGGCCCTACCGGCTCAAGTGGATCGAGGAGTGCCTGCTCTCCGAGGATTTGGACGCCCACGTGGAGTGCCGGCAACGCCTGCCCTGGGTGGGCCTGGCCACCGGCGAGCACTGGTACACCCCGGTCCCTTTCATGGCCGCCATCCAGCGGCGGGTGGTGGATTTCTTGCAGCCGGACATCAACTGGTGCGGTGGGGTCACGGTTTGCCAGAAGATCGCCCACGCCGCCGAAGGAGCCGGCATCACCACCATCCTGCACGGTGGGGGCAACACCCCCTACGGGCAGCACTTCACCTTTGCCCAGCCCAGCATGATGTGGATGGAGGTCTTTGTCGGCGCCCCGCCGGGGGTGCCCCTGGGCGAGGGTGGCCGCCTGCCCGGCCAGGCCCTGCCCCAGGACGGGTACCTGGTGCCGGAGGCGGGGCCGGGTTTTGGCATGGAGATCAAACCCGAATGGATCAGCCCCTTTTTCACCTGAGAGGCGTATGAGCGAACTGCCTGCAGACCCCTCCTGCTGCATCGTGCGCCTGGGCCGGGGCGAACGCATCGGCGAGTCACTGGCCGGCCTGCTCAAACCGATGGACGCCAGGACTATGCACCAGTACCGCCTGCCGGCCGACGCCCAGGTCGAACTCCACTACCACGACTGCGACGAGTACTGGCTCTTCGCCGAGGGCCGGCCCCTGATCACCCTGCGCAGCCCGGCTGGGGTGAAGAAGGAGTACCCGTTGGAACCTGGGGACATGGTGGCCTGTGTGCGCGGGGTGGAGCACACCCTGTGGGCCGACCACGAACTGGTTTATTTCCAGTGGATCAGCGTGTTGGAGGGCCACGAGCGGCCCGGGCATTTGCGGCGCTAGTATGTACGATCTGCTCATCCGCAATGGCCGGCTCATCGACGGGACCGGCAGCCCCTGGTTCGCCGGGGACGTGGCCGTACAGGAGGGCCGCATCGCCGCCATCGGCAAGCTGGGGGAGAGCCCCGCCCGCCAGGTCGTCGACGCGGACGGCCTGATCGTCTGCCCCGGCCTCATCGACATCCACACCCACTCGGACCTCACCCTGCTCGTCGAGGGCCAGGCCCCCAGCACCCTGGCCCAGGGCATCGCCACCCAGATCGCCGGCAACTGCGGCATCTCCGCAGCGCCCACCCGCGACCACCAGCTCTATTACGGCGCCCTGGACCCGATGATGACCCGGGGCCTGGAATGCGACTGGACCAGCATGGGGGAGTACCTGGCCCGCTTGGAGAGCCAGGGGGTGGGCACCAACGTGGCGACCCTGGTGGGCCACGGGAATATCCGGGTGGCGGCGATGGGGTACGAGGACCGGCCCGCCGCGCCGGCGGAGCTGGAGCGGATGCGGGAACTGACAACCCAGGCGATGGAGCAGGGGGCGGTGGGCCTCTCCTCGGGGCTGGCGTACGCGCCGGGACCGTACGCCCCCCTCGAAGAGCTGGTCGAGTTGGGCAAGGTGGTGGCCCGACACGGGGGGATCTACACCTCCCATATCCGCAACCAGACCGAGGGCATTGCCGCGGCGGTGCAGGAGGTGATCGCCGTGGGCGAGGAGGCCGGGCTGCCAGCCCACGTCTCCCACATGCAGCCCGGCTCGCCCATGCACGGGGCCACGGCCGGGCTCTTGCGGACCATCGAGGCGGCCAGGGCGCGGAGGGTGGACCTCAGTTGCGATGCCATCCCCTACGCCGTGGGCAGCACCACCCTCAAGTCCATGCTGCCGCCCTGGGCCTGCGCCGGGGGGGATGGGGAGTTGATGCAGCGCCTGCGCGACCCAGAGACCCGCCGGCGCATCGTCGAGGACACGATGCAGTTCGGGGCAGAGAGCGGCGGCTCGCGCAAGCGCACCCTGATCAAGGAGGGGAAGTGGGACCTCATCTGGCTGGGCAGCGCGGAGAAGAACACGGCCCTAGTGGGGCTGAGCTTCGCCCAGATCGGCCAGGCCCGCCAGCAGGACCCGCACGAGGCGCTGTTGGATATCCTGCTGGAGGAGGAGGGCCGGCCCTGGATGCTGGCCCAGGACGTGTCGGAGGAGGACTTCGCCAATATCGCCCGCCACCCGGCGGGCGGGGTGATCTCCGACGGCTTCTCGCTCATCCCCCAGGGGGTGCTGGCCGAGGGCAGGCACCACCCCCGCTCCTACGGGGCCTTCCCCTATTTCCTGCGCCGCTTCGTGCGCGAGCAGGGCCTGCTCACCTGGGAGGCGGCCATCCACAAGCTCACCGGCTTTGCCTCCAGCCGCTTCCGCCTGACCGGCCGGGGCCTCCTGCGCGAGGGGTGCTGGGGGGACGTGCTGGTCTTCGACCCCGAGCGCATCGCCGAGACCGCCACCTTTGAGGACCCGTACCGCTACCCGGTGGGGATCGAGTGCCTGCTGGTCAACGGCGAGGTGGCGGTGGAGCGGGGACAGGTATTGGGGAAGCGGACCGGCCGGGTGCTGCGGCGCTGAGAGAGGGCTGCTTCACCTGCGAGAAGGGGCCAATGGATTTCCCATGTGGCCCGCGTTGCCGCAACCCGCTGTTCGTGTATCTGGTAGAGCAGACGGTCAGCGCGCCTCCATCCGGATCCCCGTCCCTTTTAATTCTTCTCTGAACCATCCCGCCAGTTCTGCCAGCCGCGCCTTTGAGGGCGGCTGGACGCCTGTCAGGGGTGCGGCGCGGCGCAGGCGCCGGAGTTTGGCCTCCCCCAACTGATGGTAGCCCAGCAGTTCGACCCGCCGCACCGCCCCCACCATCTCCTCCCGCACAAAGGCCGCCGTGGCACACAGGTTCTCCTCATCTGAGGGTGGGGATGAGGGGGACGCGCACCCAGACCCCGGTGTGCGCCAGGGGCCAGCCGCCAGGGGTTCTGCCGGCCATGAGGGCGGCGATGGCCCGGGCGTTGCCGCGGATCAGGGCGTTGTCCACGCCCGTGTATTGCCGATGCCGCGCCGGGTCCATCACCTTCAGGTCCAGAAGCACCAGGTCGGTGTGCTGGAGGGCGGGCTCGATGAGGGGCCAGCGGCTGTGGGCGGTAGTGTCGAGGGCGGTGTGCAGGCCGCCGGCTTTACAGGTGGCCAGCAACTCCCGCACAAAGAGGGGCTGGGCCAGGGGCTCCCCGCCGGAGAGGGTGACCCCGCCGCCGGACTGCTCGTAGAAGGGCCGGTCGCATTCGAGTTCGGCGTACGCCTCTTCCACGGTCAGCTCGCGGCCCGCCATTTCCAGGGCGCTGGCGAAACACCGTTCGGCGCAGCGGCCGCAGCGCCGGCAGCGCTCGGGCTGAAAGGCCCGGTGGCCGATCTGCTCGGGGAAATCGCGGAAAAATGCCATCTCCTGGGGCGGGATGCGGCGGCCGGCCCGGTCGGCCAGCCAGAGGGCGCCCTCCTCGCAGGCGGCGAAGCAGGCCAGGCAATGGGTGCAACGCCTCTCGTCGTACATCAATTCGGGCCTGAGGCTCTCGACTTCGGGGTTATGGCACCACAGGCAGCGCAGCGGGCAGCCCTTGAGGAAGAGGGTGGTGCGGGTGCCGGGGCCGTCGTGGGAGGCGCTCGGCGTAACCCAACGCGGTGCGCGTCAGTTCCAGTGCGGGATGTGTCATCGCGGTTTCCTCCCTCAAACGTACTGAGGCAAACCGAAATTTCTGTGCCACACACGGGCAGAGGGACTGGCGGGCAGAGGTGGCGGTGCAGGTGAGGAAAGGGTGTCGCAGGGGGGACGCGATGGTCTCTTTATTGCGCCGGCCGCAGGCCCAAAAGCACCAGCAGGAAGGTGCGGTGCCAGTAGGCGGTGTGGATGTAGGGGTTCTCGGCCGAGGGCCAGTTGGTCCAATAGGTTTGGTTGTGCGGGATGCGGTGGTACCACTGCACCAAGGGGATGGAGGGCAGGTCGCGCAGCCAGATTTCCAGGGCCTGGCGGAACAGGGCCAGGGTCTCCGGGGCCTGAGGGTCCACCTGGCCCATTTGATCCACCAACTGGTCGAACTGGGGGTTCTTCCAGCGCCAGAAGTGCTCGGCGGGGGTGCCGGTGGGCTGCGCGAAGCGGCTGTGGTAGAAGGAGAGGGTCAGGTACGGGTCGCTCACCGAGCCGCCGTGGCCGTTCATGAAGGCTTTGGCCTCCCCCTGGGCCATGCGGGTGTACACGTCGGAGGTGGAGCGGAAGTCGGCGTCGAAGCCGGCCCGGCGCAACTGCTCCACCAGCACCGGGGCCAGGTCCTGGAAGCCGGGGAAGATGTCGATGACGATGCGCAGCCGTTCGCCGTGGCGGGTCCAGAACCCCTCGACCTTTTTCCAACCCCGCTCCTCCATCAGCCGGGCGCTGCGCTGCGGGTCGTGCAGGTCCACCGGGTACTGGGCCAGCAGGTCCTGGACCTGCCCGGTATACTGGCGCATGGGGGGGAAGTCGGGAAAGGGCCACCGGGTGGGCGCACCGCTGCCCTGCCAACCCACCTCCACCAGTTGCCGCCGGTCGATGGCAAAATTGATGGCCCAGCGCACCTGGGGATCGCTGAAGGGCTCCTCCAGGTTGTTGAAGCCTAGGGAAACCGGCCAGAAATCCAGGTACCCATAGGGGGCCTGCCGGCCCGACCAGGTGGTGAGGCGGGGGTTGCCCTCCACCGCACTTCTGATGTTGGGGGGCCGCAGGTCCAGGGAGGTGTCCAGCTGGTCGGTCAACAGATTTTGCACCCGCTTGCTCTCGTCCATGTAGGGCAGAAAGATGAGCCGCTCCACCTGGGGCATGGGGTGGAATCCGGATTGGGCGGCCCACCAGAAGTCGCGCCGGTCCCAGATCCGCTGTCCGGGGGTGGAGAGGGCCAGGCGGTACGGGCCGCTGACCACCGGCCAGTCCTGACTCAGGTCGAAGTTGGCGAAGGTCTGGGGGTTCTTCCCCTCCCAGATGTGGCGGGGGACGATGGGCACCCCGATGCCGAAGTTGTAGGTGAAGTAGGAGTACACGAAGCGGGGTTGGGGGCGGTCAGGGTGATGCGGGCAGTGTGGTCGTCGAGGGCCACTGCCTCCTTGACCCAGGTCTTCATGTCCGTGGAATAGGTCAGTTCCGGGGCGTTGTCCTTGAGCATGTTGATGGTGAAGACCAGGTCGTGGGCAGTCCAGGGCTGGTCGTCGCTCCAGGTGACGTTGCGGCGGATCTTGATCACCACCTCGGTGAAAGCGGGATTGTACTGGTGGCTCTCGCTGATCCAGGGGATGAGGTTGTCCTGTTCGCGGAAGGCGTTGTAGAAGTAGAGGGGTTCGTAGAGGAAGTTGTACCCGGTGCGCGAGGTGGCCCCCGGCAGGTAGGGATTGAAGGCGTTGTAGTCCTGGATCTGGCCGGCGCAGGTGGCGCTCTCGGCGCAGTCCATGATCAGGGTGCGGTTGCGGGGGATGGGCTCCAGGCCGTACTGGTCGCCCCCGCAGCCCAGGGCGGCCAGGAGCAGGAGCATCGGGAGTAGGGGCATCGCCCGCCTTCGTGGCCGAGGTGAAATTTCCAATAATTACCACCAGCGGCCCAACGATAACCCCACTGCTGGTTTCTCCACAAGTCGCCGATAAAGTAATATCAATAAATCTTGATATTGACATTTATGTGCAGCCGGGCTATTTTTCATCCGACCCCTCTCGCTTTCCGACTGCCCGGTATGGTTGATCCGCTGAAAATCTGCAAGGCCCTGGCCGACCAGACCCGGCTGCGCCTGGTGCGCCTGCTGGGACGGGGAGCCTTCAGCGTCAACGAACTCATCGAGGTGCTGCAGATGGGGCAGAGCCGCGTCTCGCGCCACCTCAAAATCCTGGCCGAGGCCGGCCTGGTGCACAGCCGGCGCGAGGGCACCTGGAGCTACTACCAGGTCAGCCAGGAGGGCGAAGGTCTGTTAGTGGCCGAGGTCCTGGCCCTCCTGCAGCGCCACGAGCAGGAGTTGCCCGGCGCCGAGGTCGATCTGCAGGCTTTAGAAGGGGTGGTCGAGCGCCGCAAGGCCCGGACCCGCCGGTTCTTCGACAGCATCGAGGACCCTCGGCAGTTCCCCCAGCACCGGAGTCTGGACGGGGCCTTCTACCGGCAGGTGGTCCTGGGACTCTTGCCACCGGAGTGTGGCGTGACCCTCGACCTGGGCACCGGGGTGGGCCTGCTTCTGCCGGCTCTCCTGGAGCGGGCCAGCCGGGTGATCGCGGTGGACTCCTCCACCGCCATGCTCGACCTGGCGCGGCAGACCGCCGGGCTTCCACCGGGGCGCTGCGAGTTTCGCCTGGGGGACCTGGAGCATCTGCCGGTGGCCGACGGCGAGGCGGACATCGCGGTGGCCTGCATGGTGCTGCACCACCTCTCCGACCCGCCCCGGGCCCTGGCCGAGGCCCACCGCGCCCTGCGCGAGGGCGGCGAGCTGGCCATCGTCGAGCTGCACCAGCACCAGGACGAGAGCCTGCGCCAGAGCATGGCCGACCTGTGGCTGGGTTTCCGGCCCGAGGAGGTGAAGGGCTGGCTCAGGAAGATCGGTTTTGAACTGGAGGATTCCCGGATCATCAGCAGCGCCGACCCACTCAAACTCATCACCTTTCGAGGACGCAAATCATGGCGAAACCCACCCGCAGCAAGACCCGCAAAGGCAAAGCGGATTACAAGGTAGCCGACCTCTCCCTGGCCGACTGGGGCCGCAAGGAGATCGCCCTGGCCGAAAAGGAGATGCCCGGACTGATGGCCCTGCGCGAGCGCTACGGTAAGGCCAAACCTTTGGCCGGGGCCCGCGTCGCCGGCTCCCTGCACATGACCATCCAGACCGCGGTGCTCATCGAGACTCTGATGGAATTGGGCGCCAAGGTGCGCTGGGCCTCCTGCAACATCTTCTCCACCCAGGACCACGCCGCCGCGGCCATCGCCGCCCGCAAGATCCCGGTCTTCGCCTGGAAGGGCGAGACCGAGGCCGAGTACTGGTGGTGTACGGACCAGACCCTGGCCTGGCCCGACGGGAAGGGCCCCAACCTGATCCTCGACGACGGGGGGGATCTGACCGGCTGGGTCCACGAGCGCTACCCCAAACTGCTGGCGGGTCTGCGCGGGGTCTCGGAGGAGACCACCACCGGAGTGCACAAGCTGGACCGCATGCTGGCCGAGGGCAGCCTCAAGATCCCGGCCATCAACGTCAACGACAGCACCACCAAGTCCAAGTTCGACAACCTGTACGGCTGCCGGGAATCGCTGGCCGACGGCATCAAGCGGGCCACCGACATCATGGTGGCCGGCAAGGTGGTGGTGGTGGCCGGGTACGGGGACGTGGGCAAGGGCTGCGCCCAGTCCATGCGCGGTTTCGGCGCGCGGGTCATCGTCACCGAGATCGACCCCATCTGCGCCATGCAGGCCTGCATGGAAGGTTACGCGGTCATGCCCATGGACCAGGCGGTGAAGCAGGGGGATATTTTCGTGACCACCACCGGCTGCAAGGACGTGATTAGCCTCGAACACCTGAAACGGATGAAGGACGGGGCCATCGTCTGCAACATCGGCCACTTCGACGTCGAGATCCAGGTCGAGGCCCTCAACAAGCTCAAGGGCATCAAGAAGCAGACCATCAAGCCCCAGGTGGACAAATACACCTTCCCCGACGGCCGTTCGCTGCTGCTCCTGGCCGAGGGCCGGCTGGTGAACCTGGGCTGCGCCACGGGCCATCCCTCCTTCGTGATGTCCATGTCCTTTACCAACCAGGTGCTGGCGCAAATGGAACTCTACACCAAGAAGTACGAGGCGGGGGTCTACCGCCTGCCCAAGAAACTCGACGAGCAGGTGGCCCGCCTGCATCTGGAGAAGCTGGGCATCCGGCTCGACAAGCTGACCCCGGACCAGGCGGCGTACCTGGGGGTGTCGGTGGCCGGGCCGTACAAGCCGGAGCACTACAAGTACTGAGAGGAGACCCTACAGCGCTCAAGATCGAGATACGGGACCCCGGCCAGGTGGACTGAGCCACCGCTCTCTTTCACCGGGACGGTCTGATCGCCGTCATGACCGCGCTCACCCCCAAGCAGTTCGCATTTGCACAGGCCCGGGCCAGGCGCGAGGTCGCCCTGCAGCTGGCGGAAATGCCCCGCCAAATGGGGAACCGGGGATTGGCCCGCAACTCCTCAGTCCCGGAGGGGGGGCCGGGATGGATGGCCCGCCGGGCCAAACGCCGGCTGGGCGGGAACCCTGTCACTCATCAACCGCGAGGTGTGCCATGCACATCGCCGTGATCGGCGCGGGTAACATGGGCTGTCTGTACGGGGCCAACCTGGCCAGGGCCGGCGCCCAGATTACCCTGATCGACCCCTGGGCCGAGCAGGTGCAGCAGATCCAACAGCAGGGCCTGAGCATGGAGGGCCTGCACGGGGCCTTCACGGTCCACCCGGGGGCGACTGTGGACCCGGTCACCCTGGCCGGCCAGGCGGATCTGGTCCTGGTCCTGGTCGGGGCCGGGGCCACACCCGCCGCGGCCGCCACTGCCCGCCAGGTCCTGAAGGACACCGGCTTTGCCCTGACCCTGCAGAACGGGCTGGGCAACCTCGAGGCCCTGCAGGAGGTCCTGGGGGCTGGTCGGGTGATGGCCGGCATGACCTTCCATAGCGCAGACCTGCAAAGCCCCGGCCGGGTGGTCCACACCAACAAGGGGGCCACCTACCTAGGGGAGCAGGACCAGTCCCGCACCCCCCGCCTGGCCCTGCTTTGCGAGTGGATGGAACGGGCGGATATGAATCCGGTCATCGAGGAAGATATCCGGGCCACCATGTGGGGCAAGTTCGTGCTCAACTGCAGCATCAACGCCCTGTGCGCCATCACCGACCTGCGGCCCGGCCACATACGCCAGGTCCCCGAACTGGATGCCTTCCAGACCGGCCTGGTCGAGGAACTCCTGGCCCTGGTCCGCGCCAGGGGTATCCAGTTGCCCAACCCGGCGCCGCTGGAGGAGATCAAAGCCTACAGCGCCAAGAAATTCCACCGCGTCTCCATGCTCCAGCACCTGGCGCGCGGCCGGCAGACCGAGATCGACGCGCTCAACGGCTACGCGGTGCGCGAGTGCAAGAAGCTGGGACTGCCCTGCCCCTGCAACGAAGCCCTGACGGCGCTGATCAAAGGCCGGCAGTGCCTTCCCACAGAAGAAGGGCAGCACGACCCGGAGGGCTGAGGGCACTCGGGCGCCCAGGCCGCATTGACCAGGTCCGGCAGGGTGAATATCGTACAGTACACGCGCTGCAAGCGGCGTGAGGACCGCGGATTTCCCAGCCCAGCCATACCCCAGGGAAAGGCTTCCAGAGTCATCTCCCCGCCGCATAGAAAATCCCCGCTAGAGGCAATCCGGCGGGGATTCTGTTTTTCCGGGGAAGCTTACTTCTTCAATGCAGCCCGGATCTCCTTGATGGTGTCCACCACCTGACGCACGTTGGCGGTAAGGGCGGCGAAATCCTTCTGGTCGAGGATCTCCTTGGTGATCAGGTTGGAGCCCACGCCCACGCAGGCCACCCCGGCCTTGAACCAGGACTCCAGGCTCTCGCGGGTGGCGTCCACCCCGCCGGTGGGCATGATCCGGGTCCAGGGGCAGGGGCCCAGCACGGATTTGACGAAGCCGGGGCCGCCCACCTCCTTGCCGGGGAAAACCTTGACGATCTCCACACCCAACTCCTCGGCTTCGGAGATCTCACTGGCGCTGCCGCAGCCCGGGGAGTAGGCGATTTTGCGGCGGTTGCACAGGCGGGCCACCTCGGGGTTGAGCAGGGGGCCGACCACAAAATTGGCGCCGCTGGCGATGTACAGGGCCGCGGTGGGCGCGTCCACCACCGAGCCCACGCCGAGGATCACGTCGATCTTTTTGTCGAGGATGTGCTGGACCGAGTCGGCAAAGACCCGGTAGGCCAGATCGCCCCGGTTGGTGAACTCCACCGCCTTCGCCCCGCCCGCGGCGCAGGCCTCGATCACCCCGATGGTGGTCTGGAGGTCCTTGTGGTAGAAGACCGGCACCACGCCGGTGGCAAACATGGCGTTGAGCACCGCCATTCTGTCGTGTTGGGCCATGATTTTTGTCCTCTCTGAGGGATGGATGGGACTCCCTAGTACAATCTACTTCAGCGGGCGGGCAGCGGGAAGGGGAAGGGGGTGTCCGGATAGTGGTGGTGGCGGTCAGTGCCGCGCAGGAGCAGAGGCTGCCATTTCTGGCCGGTGGAGTTGAGCATCACCTGCCTGGCCTCGGGGGGGATGAAGCGCACGGTCAAGCCGCAGCGCCGGCGCGCCGAGGTGTTGGGGTGGCTGGCGTGGAAGAGCTGGCCCTCGTGGAGGGAGAGCTGGCCGGCTTTCAATTCCAGGGGCACCACCTTGCTCTTGTCCACGTGCTCGTCGGGGATCTCCTGGTTGATGCTGAGCAGGTTGCCCGTGCGCGCGGACTTGGCGTGGGGGGCGATGCCGCTGGTATGGGTGCCGGGGATGACCTGCATGCAGCCGTTGGCCACGTCGCTGTCGTCCACCGCGATCCAGGCGGTGTGGGCCACGGGCGGCTCCAAGCCCCAGTAGGTGATGTCCTGGTGCCAGGCCACGAACTTCTTTCCCTCCTGGTCGGGGTACTTGCAGAAGAAGTGGGTGGCCAGCAGCAGCACATCCTCGCCCATCACCTGCTGGATCAGGTCGAGGAGGCGGGGATCACTGGCCATCTCCCAGATGAACTCCGCTTGGAAATGCCAGTTGACCAGGCCGATCTGGCACTTCTCGCGGCCCTCGCGGGCTTCGAGCTGGTCGAAGGCGGCGCGGTACCGGGCAATCTCGGAGGGGGAGAAGAGGTCGAGGCCGGTGAGGAAACCGTCCCGCTCGTAGGCGGCGGCCAGTTCCGTGGAGGCAGTCATGGGCCAACTCCGGTGAGGGTGAGACCAGGGCGCCGGATAGTGTACGCCAAAGCGCGACGCGCTTCAACCGAAGGGGGGCGCTCACAGGCGCAGGGTCAACTGGCTGTTCTGGAGTTCCACGGTGTACCTGGGCAGGGCGCTCAGGGCAGGACCGCGCAGCAGGGAACCTTCGCCGCCGTACTGGGAGCCGTGGCAGGGGCCGAGAATGACCCCCCTGGCGTTGGGCAGGTCCACCTCGCAGCCCTCGTGCTGGCAGCGCGAGCTGAAGGCCAAGTAGGTAGCATCGGCGGAGCGTCTACCGATGATCGGCAACATCCCGCTGACCGCCACCTTGACCGCCCCACCCACGGTTTCGGGGCCCCGTACTTGGCGTCGTTCAGGTCTGTGGGGAGGATGGAGGGTCCAGTGCTGGGGCCGGTGGGCGCATCGCTGGACCCATAGCCGCACCCCTCAATGACCAGGGTCAGGAGCGAGCCGCACAGGGCGGCCTGGACGGATGCGCGGGCAAAATCCCGGCGTTCATCCTGTCTTCTGCCATAGTCGCTCCTCCTCGGTGGGGTTAGGTGCCGGCGCTCAGACTGCAACAGCGCTGAAACCCGCCAGCGCCTGGGCCAGTTCCTCCTGCTCGGCGGGGCTCAGGCGCGCCGGTTTGGAGCGGCAGGGCCCCCCGGCCAGGCCGCGCAGTTCGAGGGCGGCCTTGACCAGGCGCAGGCCAAAGCGCCGCCGCAGCTGGTTGAGGGGGACCAGGCTATTATGCAGTTCCATCACCCGGGCGAAATCCCCCTGCTGCCCCGCCTCCCACAACTGGAGGTACAGATCGGGCAGGAAATTGGACAAGCTGCAGGCCAGCCCCCCGCCGCCCAGCACCAGGTAGGAGGGGGCAAAGGCATCGCCGGCCCCGATGATGGCGAGCTGGTCGCCCAGGGCCAGGACGATCTCCTGGAACTCGTCCATGCGCTCGCGCTCCTCCTTGAGGGCCACCACCTTGGGCAGGGCAGCCAGGCGCCGGAGCACCGGGAGGTCCACCATCTCGTCGGCGCGGAAGGGCATCATGCCGATGCCGATAGCCTGCCCCACCTTTGTGTAGTAGTCCACCAGGGCCTCGGCAGTGGGCACGGCCTCGTCGTCGGGGAAAAGCAGCACCCCGTCAGCGCCAGCCGCCTCGGCCTGGCGGCTCTGGGCGATAGAGGCGGCTGCATCGCCGTTCACTCCGGCAAAAACCGCCATGCGGCCGGCGGCCTGGCGGGCGGCGGTTGCGGTCACCAGGCGGTGCTCCTCGGCGGAGAGATCCCACAGCTCGCCCACCCCGCCGCAGACCACGACCACGGGGATGCCGGCCTGAGCGAGGAATTCCATGTTGCGCTCCAGGCCTTCGACGTCCACGGTGGTGCGGCTTCCTTCCTCGACCAGGGGCGTGGGGGCAAAGACCACGATGCCGTGGGTGCGTTCGCGCAGGGTGTCCAGGTTCATCGCATTACCCTCCAAGTAGTAGGTGTTTCCTCCGAGTGCGCCGGTGAGCGGCCCTTCGACCCTTCCCCAGGCGCGTCCCGCCGCACACCAATGCATGGTGTGCGGCGCAAAAGGGGCTGCCCTACCCCCAGACCCAGCCCCCGCAACGCCCCATAGTTTGGGCGTTGCGCCACGCGTCCTTCCCTCCCCAGCTACCCCTCGGGAAAGATCTCAGGGACTCGCCCTCCGTCGCTGCAGCGGGCATCCTCTTGAGATCAGTTTTGCCCTGAAAACTCCGTGTCCGCTGCCTGGGCGACTTCTTCTAGTTCGGCCACGGTGGCGGCGCCGCTGGAGACGGTGCTGACGCGCTCGTCCCCGAGGATATAGCGAAACGCCTTTTGCGGTAGGGTGCCGGGCAGGGGGTGCAGTTGGTCGAGTACCTGTTGAGCTTGGGCCCGCTCGGCATTCCCAAGAGCGGCCAGGGCTTTGGCCTGGGGCTGGCCGGCGACGAAGAGGCCGCCGGCCAGGGGAGTGGCCACCACGATGCCCATATTCTGGGCGTGGGCGGCAGGGATCACCTCCCGGGCGGCCAGTTGGCAACCGGGGTGGTAGTCGTGGTACACCAGCACGGTGTCGAACTCCCCGGTGGCAGCCAGGCGGGCCAGCAGGGGGATAGCCCGGCCGGTGATGCCGATCCTGGCGCACAGGCCACGCTCCTGGGCGGCCCGCAGCCCGTCGAGGGTGCCGCCCGGCTCCACGATGCGCTCCCAGCCGGCCAGATTGACCTCGTGGATCTGGGCCACGTCGAGCTGGTCCAGGCCCAGGCGGCGGAGGCTGCGCTCCAGGCTCCACAGCACCGAGTCGCGGCGGTAGTCGAAGTCCTTGGGGTCAAAGCCCACCTTGGTGGCTAGGTAGAAAGAGCGCTTTTCCCCGGCGAGGGCAGCGCCCAGCAAATCCTCACTTTTGCCGTACAGGGGGGCAGTGTCGATGTAGTTGATGCCCAATCCCAGGGCGCGCTGCACCACGGCCCTGGTGTTCTCTGTGGCCTTTTCTGGATCAGGGCCCATCAGGTACGCCCCGCCCAGGCTCACAGCGCTGATCTGCAAGTTGGTGCGGCCAAAGGTGCGATATCGCATGGGTTATATTTGACTCGGGATGTCAAAAGTGTGTAGCCTTATCGGTATTTCTGGAAATCCTTTCTCCGGAGACGCCGATGGCCACCTTCCAGATTCCCTGGCCGGACCAGCCGCTGGTCCTCGAGGTGCCCGACCACCAAGTCCAGGCCCGCATCCAGGCGTTGGCTTTGCCCACCCTCGGCGAGCCCCGCGAACTGGTCCAGCGCGCCTGGAGCACCCAATCGGCTGCCCTTCGCTCAAGGAGGCGCTCAAGCCCGGACACCGGGTGGCCCTGCTGATCACCGACACCATGGACCGGCTGATGGGTCCGCCCCACGACATCGGCCCCTTGCTCCTCGCCCAACTCAACCGGGCCGGGGTGCCCGACGCCCAGATCACGGTGGTCCACGCCGCCGGCATGCACGGCGTCGCCCAGGCGGCCGGCCGCCTGGGCGAGGAGTGGCTGCGGCGGGTGCGGTACGTGGAGCACCATCCTGGCAGGATGGAGGGGCTGAGCTTCGTGGGTAACACCAAGATAGGCACCCCGGTGTGGGTGAACAAGGAATTGGCCGAGGCGGATTTTGCCTTGGGCGTGGGCGGGTGCTCGCCCTCGCTCTTTGGCTTTCACGGCGGAGCCGGGATCGTCCTGCCCGGGGCGGCGGGGCGCGACACCATCCGGCACAACCACACCCTGGTGCTGATGGACCGCTCCATCGCCGGCTGGGGGCCGGGCAACCCCCAGCGCGAGGACGTGCGGGACGCCGGGGACCTGGCCGGCTTCGACCTCAAGATCGACTTCACCGCCAACACTGTCTTTGCCGGGTACCACCGCGAGGAATGGCCGGTGGCGGTGAAGTACTGCCAGGAACACGCCATGACCCCGGTGGAGCCGGCGGATATCTACATTTTAGGTATTGGCGCCAGCCCCAACCTGGGCAGCCTCTACATACACGTTGAGGCCGCCCAGCAGGCCACCCACGAGGGCGGGATCGTCGTTGTCCTGCTCTCGGCCCACCAGCAGCCGGATGTTTCAGATTGGTCCGAAGCCCGGGCCCTGCAGCAGACCCTCGATTCCACCGACGCCTGGACGGAGGACAGCGGGGAAGAGGTGCATTCTGGGGAGGCCCACCAACTGGACCTGAAGGCCCGTTTCCGGCTCATCTAGTGTTCCCTGCCGCGCCTGGCCCAGATCCTCAGCCGGCGGGAGGGGGAGCCCCGCTCCACCTGCATGGCCTGGAGCCACCGCCGCGCTATCGAGCGGCGGCGCACCTTCCTGGTCAGCCAACTGAGCCCCGACCTGGCCCTGTCCCATGGCTTTGCCCAGGGGTTTGCCTCCTTCGACCAGGCCTTTGGCCAGGCCCGCCGCGAACTGGGCGGCCAAGCCATGGTCATCCTCAATGCCCCGCTGGGCGGTTTTCCGCTGCTGGCCCACAACCGGGTGAACTGAGGACGGTCCTGCCGGGCGTGCCAGGCCACAATACCCAGATCGACAGACGGCGCTGGATCGCCCAGGCCCTGGGTGAGCCCCGCCAGGCCCTCCCGCTCTTCGTCACCGGCTCGCAGGCTGGAGGGGCGCAGGGGACCCTCTACTACCGCATCGGGCTGAAGGGCGTCGAGCTGGCCATCAGCCAGGACGGGCTGCGGGCCTGCCCACCGAGGATGCAGTCGAAGAGGTCACCCACCTGCTCGAAAGCCACGGGGTGCACGATATCGGTATCGAGCGGGGGGACGAGACCTCGCCGGTCTGGATCGAGGTGGCCCGCGGGCAGGCTCCGGTGCCGGCCCGGGCCGGCAGCTTCTTCCTGTGCCTGCCCGGCCAGCCGGAACATCCCATTCCCGCTGCGGAGCTGGGCAAGATTTCCGCCGCCTTGCTGTAGCTGATGCTCCCCGATGCCATCGATCGGAACCGCCTGGAGGAGAGCCACGCCATGGCCGTCCTGCTCGGCCAGGTGGTCTGCCGCTTTGCATTGGAGGAGGCAGGCCAGGCGGGCCAAGACGTGTTCGGCCGGCTCCTGCATCCGCCCCTGAACCTGCCCCAGAGCCAGGTGGTGCCCGGCCCCAGGATCGCGCCGGTCTCCCCGGGCGAATGGCAGGCGGACCGGTACGGGTACCTTTGCCTGGCCGAGAACCAGCTCTCCCTTGTCACCCCAGTCCACCTGCCCGTCGATAGGTTGCACGCCTACTGGGTGGTGCTCGACTGGCAGCCCCACTCCTTCAGCACCGAGATGATCCTCCCGTGCCTCTAGGACCTGGGGGTGGTCAATAGGATCGCCACCGAGCGCATCGGCCAGTTGGCCAAATTGGTCCGCAAGGGCACCATCCAGCGCGGCATGTACATCATCGCCCAGGGCATTCTGCCCGACCCAGGGCAGGAGGCCCAACTGGAGATCCTGGCCTAAACCACCGTCAAGGCCCCCTGGGCAAGGGCCAGGCGCTGGTGGCCTCTGCCGAGAAGGTGCAGCCCAACCAGTTGGTGGCCGGGCGCACGCCCCCAGGACCGGCAAATCCGGCCGCGACGTAAAGGGGCGCCCGGTGCCGGCCCCGGCGGACACCAGCCATCCCTTCAGAGCAGGCAAGGGGGTGCGCCTGGAGCGGGAGGGCGAGTTGGAACAGTTCTTCGCCACCGTCGCCGGCATCCTCAAGAGGAGGGCTGCCTGGTGGCCCCCGGGGCAATATCGCCATCGGCGGTGGAGTGCTGGGGCGGCGGACCAAGCTAGTGGCCCAGGGGCAGCGTACAGGCCATGTTCGTCGAGGACGCCACCATGGCCGCCGGCCGCAACATCGTGGTGGAGCGGGTCAACCGCAGCCGGCTGCGGGCGGGCAACCGGGTGATGATCTCGGGGCGCGGGTCTGAAGGAGGATCAATGGTGGGCGGCCAGGTGTGGGCCCTGCGGCGCATTGACCTGATTAGGGCCGGCTCGCACAAAGGCGCCCTGACCTCGCTGGCGGTGGGCACCAACATGGCGGTGGGGGTGCAGGCCGAGAACCTCGACCGCATGTAGCGCTTCCTGGAGCAGAGCGGCAAGCAGATGGCCCAAATGCACCAACAGGTGATCGGCGAGTTGGAGATCCGGGTGCGTGACCGGGGTTATCCGGGGGTCAACATCCGCCTGGGCAGCCACCAGCTCAACCTCGATGAGGTACACCGGGCGGTGCGCTTCCGGGTGGCGGGCGGCGAGTTGCGCGAAGAGGATCTCTAGCTCAAACCCTGGGCGGCAGCCGCTCCCAGGTCCCGTCCACCAGCTGCTGGTAGAAGGTGTGGCTGGGCACCAGGTTGGGGGCCACCATCAGCCACATCCCTAGGTTTTTGTCGTAGGTCTTGAACTTGTGCTTGGCGTCGGCCGGGGTCACCACCGCGTCGCCGGGTTTGGCGCGGAACACCTGCCCCTCCACGGTCACATCCCCTTCCCCCTCGGAAAAGAAGAACACCTCCTCGGCCCGGTCGTGGCTGTGGTAATCGCACTCGAAGTTGGGCTGGAAGGCCAGGACCCCGCTGCGCTGCCGCTCATTGCGCGGCAGGCCCTTGTCCCCCGGCCAGGGGCAGACCAGCGCCGGCTCCTGAGACTGGGGTAGGGGCGTGGGATTGGCGGGGAGGACATTGGGCGCGGTGGTCTGCAAAAAGCGCAGGAGCTGGTTCCCGGTGTTCTCCAGCTGGAAGGCGGTGCCGGCTGGCACGCATACCTGGGAGAAGGCATTGAAGTCCTGCACCTGGTTTTCGCGCGTGTGGGGTTTTGATCTGGCCCGTGCCCCGGAGGACGAAGCAGACCAGGTCGGCGTCGGAGTAGACCTGCAGGGGACCGACCTGACCCGGTTGCCGCTCCTCCAAGGAGGAGTGCAGGGAGGGGAAGTCAGCGAGCACCTCTCCTGGCGTAGGGGTAAAGAAGTAATCCACGGATATTCCTCCTATTTTCGAGCGTACTCGGGGAAGAGTTCGTCGTGCATCTCGGCGCACTGGCGCAGGTGGGCCCAGCGGCCCTCGCCGGCGGTGTCGAGCATGAGGGGGAAGTACATCCCGCCCCCGGTATTCACCTTGTACCCGCCGGGGGAGTGGATGCTGACGTACTTGCGCAAGGTGCCCCTGTCCTCCTCGTTGTGGGCGTGGCGGGTGAGGTTCATGGTGAACATCCGCCGACGCTGGCTGCCGCCAAAAGAGGCATGGTACAGGTCGTGGTTGAAGATGACCAGGTCGCCTGGATTGGTCTCCAGGGCCGCGCTGCCGGGGAAGTCGCGGCGGTCCATTCCAAAGAGGTCCTGGGACTTGTTGGGGTCGATCTTCTCGGTGCGGACGAAGTGGTCGGGGCGCTGGCTGCCGGGGATGACCCGCAGGCAGCCGGTATTCCGGGTGAGGGGGTCGAGGTAGAAGGCCACCTTGACGGCGAAGAGCTGGCCCCAGTTGCCGTCGGGGTGCCAGCCGGTGTCGCCGCTGTAGTAGTTGCCGTCGCCGCCGGCGTAGTTGAATTCCTCGCCGATAACCCCGCCGACGATGCCCATCACCCGGGGGTCGTCGAGCAGGGTACACATCCTGGGGTGGCGCTCGATGGGCCCGCCGAACATGGTCCGTATCGACCCATCGTGCTGCGGGCCGCCGCCGAAGTTCTGGATGGAGTACTCGAAGCCCTCGGTGATCCACCACACTTCCTCGGGGGAGAAGAGGGCGGGGAAGTGGAGGAAACCGAAGGTGTTGAAGAAGGTGGTCTGCTGGGGGCTCAGTTTCACTATGGTAGTCTCCTGCTGAGTTGTAGGTTGTCGCGTCGGGGAGCGACCCGTTCCGATCTCTCCCAAGGCGCGGATTTGCCACCCTGCTCGCTTCGCTCCGCACTCCCCGCAGCCCCACCCGCGTCCTTCCCTACCCGTCCACTTCCCGGGGGGAGATCTACAGGGCCATCTCGCCTCCGCTTCAGCTTTCTTTCAGTAATGGAAGCGCTGCTTCTGTTGGTCGGCTTCGTACTCGCGGCGCAGCTTTTGGGTGATGGGGTCCTGGGTGGTCTGGGCCACCCCGAAGTCGATCCACACCCCCGAGGCCGGCACGTAGCGGTGCTTCTCCACTGGCACCACGATGGCGCAGGTGCGGGTCTCAACGCGGGCCTCGCGCAGGGCCTGGCGCACCTCGCCCGGGGTGGAGGCCCGCCACACCCGCGCCCCCATGCTTGCCGCGTTGGCGGCCAGGTCGATAGCCAGGTACTCCCCGTCGAGGCGCTTGCTTTCGGGGTTGCGGAGGCGGAACTCGTTGCCAAAGGCGTGGCCGGCCCGGGCCACCTGCAGGGCGCGGATGCACTGGTAGCCGCAGTTGTCGGAGAGGACCAGGGTAATCTTGAGACCCTCCTGCATGGCGGTGACCAGCTCGGTGGGGTTCATTAGATAGGTGCCGTCCCCGATGAACACGTACACCTCGCCCGAGGGCTCGGCCATGCGCACCCCCAGGCCGGCGGGGATTTCGTAGCCCATGCAGGAAAAGCCGAACTCCAGGTGGCACTCCTTTCCCTCCCTGGCGTCCCAGAGCTTGAGCAGGTCGGCGGGCAGGCCGCCGGCGGCGCTGATCACCACGTCCCCGGAACGGGCCTCTTCGTTGAGCAGGCCCACCAGCTGTCCCTGGCTCATGGCCTCGCCGGGCACCTGGGCCATGATCTCCTTCTGGATCTGGCTCTGCCATTCGCGCTGCCAGCCGGCCACCTGGTCCAGGTACGCGGCCTGGGGTTTGACCTCGGCGGCGGCCAGGCGTAGGGCGCGCAGCCCTTCGCGGGCATCGGCCTTGAGGGGCAGGGCCCCCTGCTTGTGGGCATCGCGGCTGCACACGTTGAGGCTGATGAACCTCACCTCCGGGTGCTGGAAGACCGACTGCGAGCCAGTGGTGAAGTCCGCCAGGCGGGTGCCCACGCAGAGGATCAGGTCGGCCTGATTGGCCACCTTGGCCGCCAGCGGGGTGCCGCTGGTGCCCTGGCCGCCCAGGCACAGGACCTTGCCATCGCGCACCGCGCCTTTGCCGGCAAAGGTCTCGCTCACCGGGATGCCGTAGGCCGTGGCGAAGGCTGCGAGTTCGCCCCAGGCCTCCGAATAATGCACGCCTCCCCCGGCGACGATCAGGGGCCGCTTGGCCTTTTTGAGCAGGTCCACGGCTTCGGCAAGGCGCTGGGTGTCGGGCTGGGGGCGCTCCACCCGCCACACCCGTTTCTCAAAAAAGTGCGCCGGGTAATCCCAGGCCTCCAGCTGCACATCCTGAGGCAGGGCCAGGGTCACGGCCCCGGTATCGGCCGGGTCGGTGATTACCCGCATAGCCTCGGGCAGGGCGGTGAGCAACTGCTCAGGCCGCAGGATGCGGTCGAAGAAGCGGCTCACCGGGCGGAAGCAGTCGTTGACGCTGACATCCCCGCTGATGGGGTGCTCCAGCTGCTGGAGCACTGGTCCCTGGTGGCGGTTGCCGTAGTAGTCGCCGGGCAGGAGCAGCACCGGCAGGCGGTTGACGGTGGCGGTGGCCGCCCCGGTGATCATGTTGGTGGCCCCCGGCCCGATCGAAGAGGTGCAGGCCAGGGTGGCCATGCGGTGATTGGCCTTGGCGAAGCCGGCGGCGGTGTGGACCATGGACTGCTCGTTGCAGGGATGGTAGTAGGGCAGGTCGGCGCCGTACTCCTCAAGGGCCTGGCCCATGCCGGTGACGTTGCCGTGGCCGAAGATGCCGAAGACGGCGGGGATCAGGCGGCGGGTGCGGCCATCGCGCTCGCTGTGCTGCACCTGCAGGTATTTGACGATGGCCTGGGCCATGGTCAGGCGGATGGCGGGGGTATTCATGGCGTTGGTCTCCTCAGAGGTCACACAGGTTAAAAGTGGTCTGGCGCGCAGCGATGGGCTCGCCTTTGGAAAGGAACTCGTGGCCGACCTAGCCCTCGTACCCGGTGGCGCGGATGATGGCCGGGTAGTTCAGTTCCTCGGGCTGGTTCAGGTCGTTGCGGCCCGGGTTGCCGGCGGTGTGGTAGTGGCCGAAATGGACGCGTTCCTGCTGGATGGTGCGGATGACGTTCCCTTCCATGATCTGCATGTGGTAGATGTCGCAGAGCAGCTTGACCCGGGGGGAGTTCACCTGCTTGCAGACAGCCACGCCCCAGGCGGTGCGGCCGCATTGGTAGTCCTAGTGGTTCACCTTGCTGTTAAGCAGTTCGAGCACCAAGTCCACCCCGGCGTCCTCGGCAGCCCTGGCCACCCGCCGCAGGCCTTGGGTGGTGATCTCGACACCTCACTGATCGTCGAGGCCCTGGCGGTTGCCGCTGAAGCAGATCAGGTTGGGGATGCCCCATTTGACCGCCTTGGCAAGATATTCAGTCAGTTCCTTCTCGATGCGGACGTGGTTCTCGGGTTTGTTCAGCCCGTCAGTGAGCGACTGGTGGCCGCTGATGGCGGCGATGGTGAGGCCGTGGTCCCGGATGAGAGGCCAGTGCTCCTCGCCCCCCAGTCTGACCGCGGCGTAGCCAATCTCGGCGCTGGCCTTCACCAGCCTCTCGGGTGCGATGCCGGCGCGGGCGAAGCACCACCAGGAAATAGATTGCTTGAGCTTCGACATCGGCGGTTCTCCTTATGTGCGTCGGGGAGCGACCCGCTCCAGCCTTTTCTGGGAAGAGGCAGTGCTCGGGGCCGGGAATACCCTTCCGGTGCTTCCCCAGGCGCAGACTTGCCGCCCTGCTCGCTAACCCTGCCCCACTGCCCTGCCAGTGCTCCGCTCTCCCGTCCACCCCCCCCGCGTCCCGCCGTAGCACCATTCAAATGGTGCTGCGCCCCAGGAAGCACCTCCAGGGCATCCCCGGCCCTCGTCCATTCCCCGCTTTAACTCACCCTAGCCCCAACTGCTTCAGGTACTCGCGGGTGCGGCGGGCGATGGGCAGGGGGCGGTCGAAGGGGGCGGGGTACATGTCCTGCTCTACGATGGCCCAGCCCGAAAAGTCGATCTCCTCCAGCACCTGGCGGAAGGCGTTGAAATCCACGATGCCTTGGGCCGGCTCCACGAACATCCCCTGGCCCACTGCGAGGGCAAAGGGGATCTTCTCGGCCTCGACCTTCTGTTGCATGGCCGGATCCACGCTCTTGAGGTGAAGGTAGGGGATGCGGGCGTGGTGGCGGCGCATGAAGGCCACCGGATCCCCGCCCCGGTACGCATGGTGGCCGGTGTCGAGACATAGGGAGACCAGGGCCGGATCGGTCTGTTCGAGAAAGGCCTCGATCTGGTCCTCGTACTCCACGTGGGTCTCGGCGTGGGGGTGGAAGACGGTGGTCAGGCCGAAGCGTTCGCGGGCGAGGCGGGCCACCCGGTGAGAGGTGTCGATGAGCCGCTTCCAGGGTTCCCCCTCCAGGCAGCGCGGGGCCAGCGGCGTCCCGGTGAACAGATCCGTGTACGTGCCATCGATGAGCACCAGGAAACGGGCGCCCAGGCCGGCTAGGAGTTCGCCGCCGCCGCTCACCTGGTTTTCCAGGTCGGCCCAGGAGCCGGGGTCTTCGAGGGGGCTCATGGCAAAGGTGGCGGATACCTTGAGGCCGCGCCGGCCCAGTTCGATTTTGAGGGTGGGTAGGTCGGGGGGCAGATAGCCGTAGGGGCCCAGCTCGGTCCACTCATAGCCGGCCTGGGCGATCTCGTCCATGAAGCGCTGCCAGGGGGTCTGCTTGGAGTCGCTGGGAAACCACACCCCCCACGAATCCGGGGCACTGCCGATGCGGACGTCCATCTCGATTGTCCTCCTGTGGACTACATCGTAATGACATCGGCAGCGGCTGTCAACTGGCTGATATCTGGTTTATATTGTTACCAGGCACAGGAGGTTTCCATGCGCCTTTCCCCAGCACAGATCGCCCACTTCGACCGCGAAGGGTATGTGGTGGCCCAGAACGCCCTCGGCGCGGCGGATCTTGCCCCGGTGATCCGCGCCTATGCGGAGTACATCGACCGGCGGGCCGGCCAGCTCTGCGCCCAGGGAAGGCTCTCGCGGACCTATGCCGAGGAGCCTTTCGACCGCCGGCTGGCCCGCATCAGCGAGGAGACCCTGGAGATCTATCGGGAGATGGACCTGATGGAATGCCGGCTGGAGGCGGCCTTTGCCTTTCTGCGCAACGAGGCGCTGATGGACCTGGTCGAGGGTTTGATCGGCCCGGAGATCCTCTGCAGCCCCATCCAGCACGGCCGGGCCAAGCTGCCCGGGGACCTGGTCTTCAGAGGGCAGGGAGATCCGGAGGAGGGCCGCCGGCAGGTGGAGGCAACTATCGCCGAGAACGTGGCCCCCTGGCATCAGGACGCCCAGGTCCACCTGGAGGAAGCGGACCCCAGCTTCATCCTGACGGTCTGGCTGCCCCTGGGTGAGGCCACCCCCGAGAATGGTTGCCTGCAGGTCATCCCGCGCGTACACCACAGCGGCGTGGTCTACTGGAGCGAGGGCTTCGGCCTCGACCCGCGGCAGATCCCCGGCGCCGAGGTGGTGACCTTGCCCATGCGCAAAGGCGACGTACTCTTGATGCACAAACTCACCCCCCATTGCTCCACCCCCAACCAGAGTGGCCGCATCCGCTGGAGCCTGGACTTGCGCTACCAGCTCATCGGCACCCCCACAGGCCGCAGCTTCTACCCGGAGTTCGTCAGCCGCAGCCGCGCCAATCCCGGAGCGGTGCTCACCGACTACCCGTCCTGGAGCCGGCAATGGCAGGAGGCCCTGGCCAGGGTGCCCGCCGACCAGCGCCCCCGCCGTCAGCACCGGCCCCAGGTGCCCACCCCCATGGCCGTGTCCAGCCGCTGAGAGGAGCGACACCGTGAAGATCACCGAGATCAGGATCTTTCCCATCTGGGCCACCTTCCGCAACCAGCTCATTGTCAAGGTCGAAAGCGACCAGGGCTACTACGGCTGGGGCGAGTCCGGGGTGTCGGGAAGGGAGCTGGCGGTCAAGGGCGCGGCCGAACACTTCCGCCAGTTCCTGATCGGCAAGGACCCCCGGCGCATCGGGGCCCTGTGGCAGGAGATGTACCGGGGCCAGTACTTCGAGGGGGGGCGGGTGCTGACCGGCTCGATGGCCGCCATCGACATCGCCCTGCACGATCTGGTGGCCCGTTCCCTGAACGTGCCGGTGTACCAGTTGCTGGGCGGGGCGCAGCGCGAGTCCATCCCCTGCTTCCCTACCTCGGGGGCCTTGAGTGGGCCGGCGGTGGTCGAGGACGCCCGCCGGCTGGTGGACCGGGGCTGGCGGGTGATCCGCTTTGTACCCGGCCATCCAGATACCGGCGGGGATCCCAATCTCTTCGAGCCGCGCGAGTCCATCGCCCTCAGCGCCGAGTGGATAATCAAAGTGCGAGAGGCTCTGGGGCCGGGGCCGGTGCTGGGCATCGACTACCACCACCGGCTCAGCGTGGCCGAGGCCGCCTCCTTCTGTCAGAAGCTGCTCCCCGGCACCCTTGACTTTCTGGAGGAACCCATCCGCGACGAGACCCCCGAGGCGTACGCGGCGCTGCGGCAGTTGACCCCGGTGCCCTTTGCCATCGGCGAGGAGTTCTCCAGCAAGTGGGCCTTCCTGCCCTACGTGGAGCGGGGCCTGACCAACTTCGCCCGCGTGGACGTGTGCAACGTGGGCGGCTTTACCGAAGCGATGAAGGTGGCCGGCTGGTGCGAGGCCCACTACATAGACATGATGCCCCACAACCCGCTGGGCCCCATCAGCACTGCGGCCCATATCCACTTTGGCGCGGCGGTGCCCAACTTCGCTTGGCTGGAGTCGCGGGATGGGGAATTCTCCTTCGACCGCGAGCTTTTCCCGATGCAGCACCAGCTACAGGGCACGGCCTTCCCCTTGCCGCAGGGGCCGGGGCTGGGGGTGGAATTCAACGAGGATAGGGCGCAGGAGGAATTCCGTTTCTGGGAGGCGCCCCACCTGCACCGGCGGGACGGGTCGTACACGAATTGGTAGGGAGGTAGGAGCCGGTGGCGGAGAGAAAAGCGCCTGGGCCTTTGGTTATCAGTCTGCTCGAACATACGGAATAACCGGGCCAGGGCGAAATCCTCTGGTGGGGGCAAGGAAAACCCCGGCGCAGTGTTTTGCCGTGAATCCAACGATGGGTAAAGGATGATCCACTTCCTTCCGGGATCGGAGGGAAGATCACCGTGGAGTGCGCCGCTCGTCCGAGGCGATCTTGCCGTCGAGGATGCGCACCACCCGGTGGGCGTGGGCAGCGATGTCGGCCTCGTGGGTCACCAGGATCACGGTGTTGCCCTCCCGGTGCAGGGCGGCGAAGAGGTCCATGATCTCCTCGCCGGTGCGGCTGTCGAGGTTGCCGGTGGGCTCGTCGGCCAGGAGGATGGCGGGGTTGTTGATCAGGGCCCGGGCAATGGCCACGCGCTGGCGCTGTCCGCCCGAGAGTTCGGCGGGCCGGTGCCGCATGCGGTCGGTCAGGCCCACCCGCGACAGGGCTTCCTCGGCCCGCTGCCGGCGGGTCCGGCGGCTGAGGCCGGCGTAGATCAGGGGCAGTTCCACGTTGCTCAGGGCCGTGGCCCGGGGGAGCAAATTGAAGGTCTGGAAGACGAAGCCGATTTGCTGGTTGCGCACCTCGGCCAGTTCGTTGGCGTCCATGTCCGAGACGTCGGTGCCGTTGAGCAGGTACTGCCCGGCAGTGGGGGTGTCGAGGCAGCCGATGATGTTCATCAGGGTGGACTTGCCCGAGCCGGAGGGGCCCATGATCGCCACGTACTCGTTGCGGGCGAGGCCCAGGTCCACCCCGTGCAAGGCATGCACCTCCTCCTCTCCCATACGATATAGCTTCTCGATGCGGCGCAGTTCGATCATCACAGCCTACTCGTACCTGAGGGCTTCCACCGGGTCCAGGCGCGAGGCGCGCAGGGCCGGGTAGATGCCGAAGAAGAGCCCGATGGCGATGGAGACCCCCAGCGAGAGTCCCACCGCTCCCATGGAGACCAAGCTGGGGAAGAAGGGCACCTCGGCGTAGTGCTCGATCACCGCTGAGATGGCGCGGCCCAGGCCGATGCCGCCCAGCACCCCCAGTACCCCCCCGGTGAAGCTGAGCACCACCGCCTCGGAGACGAACTGGAAGACCAGGTGGCGGGGCTTGGCGCCCAGGGCCTTGCGGATGCCGATCTCGCGGGTGCGCTCGGTGACCGAGACCAGCATGATGTTCATGATGCCGATGCCGCCCACCAGAAGCGAGATGGCGGCGATGCCGCCGGTGGCCAGCTTCATTACCAGGATGCTCTGTTCGATCTGTTGCAAAAAACCCTTGCCGGTGTCGATGCGGAACTCGGCCTTGGGGCCGTGGGAGCGCTCGAGGCTGGCCTCGATGGCGGCCACGGCCTTGGGCACGTCCTCTGGTTTCTCGGTCAGCACGACGAGGCCGTTCAGCTCGCGGCGGCCGAAGAGGCGCAACTGGGCAGTGCTGAGGGGCACCAGCACCCGGTTGCCCCAGTCGTCCTCGAACAGCTTCTTTTCCTCCATGGTGCCGACGACGGTGAAGCGCTGGCCGTTCATCTTCACCTCCTGGCCCAGCGGCGAGGCGGCGCCGAAGAGCTTCTCGGCCACCTCGGTGCCCAACACACACACCGAGCGCCAGCCCTGAAGATCGCGCTCGTCGAGGAAGCGGCCCCGCTCCACCTCCCACTGGAAGGCGCTGGTGTAGCTGGGCAGGGTGGCCTCGACCCGGGCCCCGAAGGTCGCTTTTTCGTGGCGCAGTTCCATGCCCCGGGCAAGCACCGGCAGCACCGCCGCGAAGCGATTGGGCAGGGCGGCAATGCGGTCCATGTCGTCGAGGATCAAAGGTTCGTAGTGGGGATTGGGGGTCCAGCGGCCGTGACGCTCTACCCACATCATCGGCCGGACCATGATCAGGTTGTCGCCGCCGATCTTGCCGAACTCGCCGATGACGAAGCGGCGCATCCCTTCGCTGATGGAGACGATGCCCACCACCGCGCCCACCCCGATCAACATGCCCAGCAGGGTGAGCAGAGAGCGCAGCGCGTGGGCGCGCAGCTGGGTCCAGCCCATAAAGAGCAGGTCGGCGAAGCTCATTCGTAGCGCAGCGCTTCCACCGGGTCGAGGCGGGCGGCGCGCCAGGCCGGATAGATGCCGAAAAAGAGCCCCACCGCCATCGCCGCGCTGGTGGCCGCTGCCACCGAGCCGGGGGAGACAACACTGGTGAAGGGGGAGCCGGGGGCGAAGTGGTGGATCAAGGAGGCGATCCCGACGCCGAAGCCCATGCCGGCGAAGATGCCGATCAGGCCGCCGGCCAGGCTGAGGACCAGGGCCTCGACCACGAACTGGAAGAGGATGTGGCGGGGCTTGGCGCCCAGGGCCTTGCGGATGCCAATCTCGCGGGTGCGCTCGGCCACCGAGACCAGCATGATGTTCATGATGCCGATGCCGCCCACCAGAAGCGAGATGGCGGCGATGCCGCCGGCCACCATCTTCATGATGCGGATGATGTTGTCGGCCTCCTCCATCTGCTTCTCGCTGGTGCGCACCCGGAACTCCTCGCCGTGCTCGTGGCGGCCGCGCAACACCCGGCGCACCGCGGCGGCCAGTTCGTTGACGGTCTCCAGCTTGGCGGCGAAGAGGGTGATGCCCTGCAGGTAGCGGTTGCCGGTGATGCGCAACTGGGCGGTGCTGACCGGGATGAGGATCTCGCCGCCCTGCTCCTGGCCGAAGCGGATGCGCGGCTCCAGCACCCCCACCACCTCGTAGCGGTCCCCGTTGAGTTCAAGTTCCTCGCCGATGGCAGGTTGGTCCTGAAAGAGGTCCTTGAGGATCTGCCGGCCGATGACGCAGACCCGGCGGGCGTAGCGCACATCCTCCTCGCTGATGTGCCGGCCCAGGTCCACCGGCCAGTCAAAGCCTTCGGCGTAGTCGCCCGAGGTGCCGGTGTAGCGGGCGTTGGTGGTGGATTTTCCGTGGCGGGCCTCGGCCATGCCAAACACGCCGGGCACGGCGGCGCGGATCTGGTCGGACTCGTCGCGAAAGGCGGCCAGGTCGTCGGAGCTGAGGTACTCGCGCCAGGGGCGCTGTACCCAGCGGCCTTCCTTGCGCACCCATTCCTCGGGCGGGTTGACCAGCACGGTGGTGGCGCCCCCGCGCTGGGCGAAATCCCCCATCACCGTCACCCGCAGCCCCTCGCCCAGGGAGACAATGCCGATCACCGAGGAAACCCCGATGACGATGCCCAATAGGGTCAGCAGGGAGCGCAGTTTGTTGGCCCGCAGTTGGGCCAGTCCCACGGCGATGGGCTCGAGGAAGCTCATTGGGGTTCCGGCGGCGAGCCGGGCGGGGCGGCCTTGCCCTGCTTCTTGTCGCGGACCTGCTTGGTGTTGGCCGCTACCCGGTCGCCGGCCTCCAGGCCGCCGAGGATCTCGGTGCGGGTGGAGGTCTCCAGGCCGATGGTCAGCTCGACCTCGTTGAACTGGTCGAGTGCCAGGCTGTCGGCTTTGGCCGGGCCGGCAGCGGTGTCGGCCGGGGGGGGCGGCGCCTGGTAGACGATGAAGCGGCCCCGCTGGCCTTTTATCTTTTCCTGAGCTTGTTCCAGGTCTTCGGGGAAGACCTCCAGCACCGCCTCGGCGGGCAGGTAGAGGGTGCTGTCGTGGCGGGCGAAGACGATGTCCACGTCGCAGGACATGCCCTGGCGCAGGCGAGGCTCGTGATCGATGAACTCGATCTCGGTCTCGAAGGTGATCAGGGTGCTGCCCTGCTTCTTCTCGCCCACCGGAGCCACCCAGCGCACCCGGCCGTGGTAGGTGGTGTCGGGGAAAGCGTCGGCGACGATCTCCACCGGTTGGCCCACCCGCAACCGACCCACGTCCACCTCGCTGATCTCACTCTTGATGATCATCTGGCTGGGGTCGCCGATCTCGAACATGGTGGTGCCCCCGGTGAAGGAGGACAGGCCCGAGGCCACCACCTCGCCGATCTCCACCCCGCGCCGGATCACCACCCCGCCAATGGGGGCGATGATCTTGATCTGCTCGGTCTTGAGGCTGGCCTGCTTCTGCTGCGGGCTGAGGTTGGCCTTGGCCTCCAGCACCTCCACCTCCAACTCCGCAAGGCGCAACTGGTTGCGGATCTGGGTGAGGGCGTTGGCGGTCCGCTCGTACTCCTCTGCGGAGAGCATGTTGCGCTCGAATAGGGATTTGCGGCGGGCCGCGTCCTGTTCCTGTTCCTGGAGGCGGATGCGGGCCTGGTCCACGGCCGCGCGCTTCTGGTAGAGCTGGAGGGACTGGGTGGGGTCGGGCTCGATGAGGGCCAGCAACTGGCCTTCCACCACCACCTCGCCGGCCTCCACCAGCAGTTTGCGCACCTCGCCGGCCACCGTGGACTTGACCTCCACGGTGCGCACCAGTTGGATGGAGCCGGTTTCGGCCAGTTTGTCCACCACGCTGCCCTTGAGCACGCGGGTGGCTGCGAATTTCTCGACGGGCGGGGTACGGAAGAACTTGAAATAGATCCCGTTGCCAACACCGATCAGCACCACCAGGCCGATGGCGATCTTGAGTTTGAGGCCGCGTTTCTTCTTCTTGCGTTTTGCCGTTTCAGTCATCGCTTTCCTCTCACTGCAATATCTCCTCGTAGAGCCGGAGGGCATCCTCCCCGCTCAGCGGCAGCGGGTTGTGGTCCAGCAGGCGGCGGATAGTCAGGGCGATCTCGGCCAGCGCCGGGATATCCCCGCGCCCCAGCCCGGCCTCCCGCAGCGAGGCGAAGGGGGTGTGCCGCCGCCGCAGCCCGTCGATCCAGCCGACGGCCAGGCGGGCGCCCTCCTCGCGGCTGCAGCCGCCCAGATCCAACCCCGCCACGCCAGCCGTGTAATAGTACTGCTCTCCCGCCGCCCTCAGGTTATGGCGCATCACCCCGGGCAGCATCAAGGCCACAGCCGCCCCGTGTGGCACGGGCCGGCCCCGCTCTGCCGAGAGCTTCTCGATGCCGTAGCCCAGGGCGTGGGCCGCACCGGTGTTGATGGGGCTCAGGAGCAGGCCGGCCAGCAGGCTGCAACGGGCCATCTGCAGGCGGGCCTCGGGATCGGGCCTTTCGATAGCCCGCACCAAGTAGGGACAGCCGGCCCGGAGCGACTCGCGGGCCACGGCGTCACCGATGGGATTGCTCTTTTTTGAAGCTGTACACTCCAGAGCGTGGCCGATGGCGTCCAGGCCGGTGATGGCGGTCAGGCCCGGGGGCATCCCTCCGCTTAGTTGCGGATCCACGATGGCCGCGCGCGGGGTGAGGTGATCGCTGTACACCGCCTTCTTGCCCGCTTCGTCGGCCACCACCGAGACCCGACTGGCCTCGCTGCCGGTGCCGGCGGTGGTGGGCAGGGCGATGAGGGGCAGGCGGGAAGGTCGGGGGATGAGATCGAAGCCCACGTATTCGGCGATGGATCCGCCCACCTCGGCCACACAGGCGGCGGCCTTGGCGGTGTCGATGGTGCTGCCACCGCCCAGGGCGACGAGCACCCCGGCCCGGCTTTCGCGCAGGAAGGCGGCGCAGCGGTCCACGCTGGTCACCGAGGGGTTGCTCTCCACCTGGTCGTACACCCCGGCCAGGGACACGCCCCCTTTTTCCAGGGCCTGGCGCACCATCTCTTCCAGCGGGGCCACGCCAGGGTCGCGCAGCAGCAGGGCCGAATCAGCCCCCAGACGGCCGCACTCCTCCCCCAGGGTGTCCAGGGCGCCGGGGCCCAGCACCACCCGCCGCTGGTCGAATTTGAAGAAGGCGGCAGCTTCCCGCAGGTGGCCTGGATCGGCGAAATATTCGCTGGAGGAGAGCAGCTCCTCGTTTACCTGGACCCTGGTCATGGTTGCCGGCAACTGGATGAGACACGAGCGTAGGGGAATATGTTTCACCTACGGTGAAAACTAAACAATCGGTGATTCACGGCCAACCCGTTTTGACGGGTACCCGTCACTTTAGTGTATTAGCAAGACCAGGAGGTTCGACCATGACGCCCAGAGAACGGTATCGCCAGACCCTGCTCTTCGGCTAACCCGACAAGATACCCCTCCAGCCCTGAGGACCTCGCGAATCCACCCTGGCCACCTGGCGTCGCCAGGGGTTGCCCGAGGGGGCCAACTACCATCAGGTGTTGCTCGAAACCCTGGGCATCAAACCCCAACCCACCCAACCTGGAGTGGATCTGGGGGTCTCCTTCCGCATGGTCCCCCAGTTCGAGGAAGAGGTCCTGGAGCATCGCGACGGCCACTACGTAGTGCGGGACTGGATGGGGGCCATCACGGAGATCTCCGACCAATCCGACTACACCTACATCCGCGCGGCCACGGATTTCGTCACCCGCAAGTGGCACAAGTTCCCGGTCTCCAGCCGCCAGGACTGGGAGGAGAACATGAAATGGCGCTACGCCCCCGGCACCCCGGAATGTTTCCCCGAAGACCTGGCCGAACGCGGCGTCCGCCTGCGTGAGCGCGACTATGTGTCCGGCATCCACTTCAACGGCCCTTGCTGGCAATTGCGCGAGTGGCTGGGTTTCGAGAACCTCTGCCTGCTGATGGCCGAAGACCCGGCTTTCGTGGAGGAGCTGGCCGGCTTCTGGACTGAGTTCGTCTCTCAGACCTTGGACCGGGTTCTGGAGCACTTTGGCCCGGACTACACGATGATCTCCGAGGACATGGCCTACAAGATGCACAGCATGATTTCGCCGGCCATGACCCGTCATTTCCTCGGGCCGGCGTACGCGCGCTGGGTGCCCCAGCTCAAGGCCGGGGGCTGCCCGCTGGTCTGCGTGGATTCCGATGGCTTCATCGGCGAGTTGATCCCGCTGTGGATCGAATATGGTATTCACTGCACGGTACCAGTGGAGGTGGCCGCGGGCAACGACCTGGTGGCTTTCAGGGAGCGCTGGGGCCGGCAGATGGCCTATACCGGCGGCCTGGACAACCGCGCCCTGGCCCAGGGCGGGGCAACGATGGAGGCCGAGGTGATGTTGGTGGTGCCGCCCCTGCTGCGCGAGGGGGGCTATATCCCCGGCTGCGACCACGGGGTGCCGCGCCCGACATCTCCTGGCCCAATTACCTCGCCTACAGCCGGTTGATGGCCCAGTTGACGGGTTGGCTTTAGTCTCGCGGAGGAAATCCCATGACACGCCATACAAGTCGCTGGCATGGCCCCAAGCGCTACTTTGGCCTGCACTACGACCTTCACGCCGGTCCGACGGATACCGAGCTGGGTACCCGCGCCACGCCCAGGGAACTGATCCCACTGCTGAAACTCCTCAACCCGGATTTTGTCCAGACCGACTGCAAGGGCCATCCGGGGCATACCAGCTGGTACAGCCAGGTGCCCAATGCCACGGTCAGCCCGGGGGTGAAGCGCGATGCGCTCACGGGCTGGCGCCAGGCCACCGCGCAGTTAGGTCTGCCCCTACACTGCCACTACTCGGGCATCTGGGACGACGCGGCCGGTGACAAACACCCCCAGTGGTGCCGGGTGGACGCCGAGGGCAGGGCCGTGGCCGGCCGCATGTGCCCGCGCGGGCCGTACTTGGAGGAGCTGATGCTGCCCCAACTGATCGAGTTGGTGGATCGCTACCAGATCGACGGCTTCTGGGTGGACGGGGAGATCTGGGCCTGCGAGCCCTGCTACTGCGAGCGCTGCCGGGCCGCCTTTGTCCAGGCCACCGGCGTCGCCCAGCCGCCCAAGGAGCCGGGGCAGGAGAACTGGCCGGCCTGGTGGGCCTTTGCCCTAAACAGCTTCGAGGCCCACGTCACCCGGTACTGTGAGGTGCTGCACGCCCAGCGGCCCGGGGCCCTGGTCTGCTCCAACTGGCTCCAGACCTTCCGGCATCCGGGCGAACCGAAGGTGCCCACCGACTGGATCAGCGGCGACAACACCTGGGTCTTTGGCCTGGACGGCTGCCGCTGCGAGTCGCGCTTCATCTCCACCCGCGGCAAGCCCTGGGATATCATGATCTGGAGCTTCTACGCGGCCCAGGGCATGGGGCAGGCGGAATCCCCCTAGACCTTCAAGCCGGTAGAGATGGTAGAGCAGGAGGCGGCGGTGGTGGCCCTGGGCGGGGCGGTGCAGGTCTACGAACACCCTGCCGGCCTGCGCAACGGCCAGTTGGCACCCTGGCGCTGCCGGCGCCTGCAGCAGGTGGGGCAGTTCGTCCGCCAGCGCCGGGCCCTGTGCCAGGGGATCCAGACCGTGCCCCAGGTGGCGGTGCTGCATTCGGAGCACCACGCCCGCAGCCGGCCGGGGAGGAATCTGATGTGGGCCATCGACCACTCGCCGGTGCAGGGGGCGGTACTCAGCCTGTTGGAGGCCCATTACAATGTGGACATCCTCGACGAGTGGGCGCTGTCCACCCGCCTGGAGGAGTTCCCGGTGATGGTGGCCCCGGAGCAGGACCGCATGTCCGCGGCCATGGTCGACAATCTCAAGGAGTACGTGCAGCAGGGTGGCAAACTGCTCCTGAGCGGGGCAGCCGGCCTGGAGCGCTTCGGCGCCTCCTTCCTGGGGGTGAAGGCGGGCGAATGCCAGGAGAATCAGACCTACCATGTGCCGGCGGCCGAGGGCTCGCTGCCGGTGTACGGCGAGGCCGGCGAACTGATGGCTGAGGTGCCGGGCAAGTGGCGTCACCAGGCCCGCTCGCCCGCCGAGTTCCCCGCCGTGGGCGACTGGGTGGGGGTGACACCGCGTGAGGAGGACAAGGCCACTATCCAGGCGCTCTTGCCGTGGCGGAGCAAGTTCACCCGGCTGGCGGCCGGACAGCGCACCGACGAACAGGTCATCGCCGCCAACATCGACACCCTCTTCCTGGTCAATGGCCTGGACGGGGATTTCAATCTGCGCCGGCTGGAGCGGTATCTGCTGCTGGCCTGGGACAGCGGGGCCAGCCCGGTGATCGTGCTCAACAAGGCCGACCGCTGTCCCGAGGTGGAGGCGCGGCTGGCCGAGGTAGAGGAGATCGCCTGCGGGGTGCCGGTGCATCCGGTCAGCGCTCTGGAAGGGGAGGGGCTGGAGGCCCTGTCACCCTATCTGGGCGCAGGGCAGACAGTGGCGGTGGTGGGTCGTCGGGGGTGGGCAAGTCCACCCTGACCAACAGCCTGCTGGGCCGGCAGCACCTGAAGGTGACGGCCGTGTGCGAGGATGACAGCCAGGGCCGGCACACCACCACCCACCGCGAGCTGGTGCTGCTGGCGCGAGGTGGACTGATCGTGGACACGCCGGGGATGCGCGAGCTGCAGCTCTGGGCCGACGAGGAGGACCTCAGCGAGGGCTTCGCAGACGTGGAGGAGTTGGCCTCCCGGTGTAGCTTTGGCGACTGCCGGCACCAGCGGGAGCCGGGCTGCGCGGTGCGCCAGGCCGTGCTCCAGGGTCAGCTAGACGAAGGGCGGCTGGAGAGCTACTTCAAGCTGAAACGCGAGATCGAAAATCTCTCGCGCCGGCAGGAGCAGAAGGCGAGAATAGCCGAGCGGGCCACCCGCAGGAACGGGGGCAGAAAAAAGGAAAAACGCGGGCTGCTGGTGGACGAGTACGAGGGGTGATCAGAACTTCAGCACGATCTTGACCACCTTGTCCTCCTCCGGGTAGTCGAAGGCCATCTCGAAGGATTCCTGGATGGTTTCGAAAGGTCGCACGTGGCTGACGACAGGGCTCAGGTCCAGCCGGCCCTGCACGATCCAGTCCCGGGCGATGGTGTAGTCCTTCCAGGGCTCCGGGCCCACCGAGGTGATCAGGCGCAGCTCCTTGCGGAACATGTCCATGAAACCCAGGGAGACCCGGCCGTCGTGGCTGCCCTTGTCCGGCACCCCGAAGCAGATCACCGAGGCGTTGCGCCGCGCCAGCAGGTGGATCTGGTTGAGGGTTTCTTCCTCCCCTACGGCCTCCACCACCAGGTCGGCCAACTCCCCTTCGGTGATCTGTGTCACCGCTTCGGCCACGGACTGTTTGTGGGGATTGATGGTGTGAGTGGCGCCCATCCTGCGGCCCAGGTCCAGCCGGTAGTCGAGCAGGTCCACCCCGATGATCTGCCGGGCGCCCAGGTTGCGCAGCACCGCGTCGAAGAGCAGGCCCACCGCGCCCTGGCCGAGCACCACCACCCGCTGGTTGATCACGTTGCCCAGCTTGTAGAAGCTGTGGATGACCGTGCCCAGGAGTTGGCTCAGGAGCACCACCTCCGGGGAGAAGTCCTGGGGCAGGCGCACTACCCCGTGGTCGTTGGCCAGCACGTATTCCTGGAATAGTCCCCGATCGAAACCCGAGAGCAGCACCCGCTCCCCTTCCTTGTAGGTGCCTGAGGGACAGGCTTCGACGATGCCCAAACCCTCGTGCCCGGTGGTGCCGGTGGGCAAAGGATAGGATTCGTGGAAGCCGCAGAAGGAGGGTTTGTCGCTGCCGCAGATGGCCACCCGCTGGATGCGCACCAGCATGTTGCCGGGTTTGGCCTGGGGTTTCTCCTCTTCGATGAGCTGCCACTTCCGGGGTGCCATCAATCGCGCTGCCCTGACTTTCATCACCTCTTCCTTTCGCCTATTTTTGCCTGACAAATATAGGACCTCCCGTCAAAGCGGAGAAAGAGGTGATGGCAATAATTATTTCGGCTCCAATGTGATCTGCCAGGTGGGGCTGGTGGTGCGGGACATCAAGGCTTCGGTGCAGAAGTACGCGCCCCTCTTCGGGGTGGAAGCCCCGCCTGTCATCACCACCGCCCCCGAGTCCGAGGCCCATACCCGCTACCAGGGCCAGCCCACCGAGGCGCGGGCCAAGCTGGCCTTCTTCAAGATGGGTGAGCAGTTGAGCCTGGAGCTGATCGAGCCCATCGGCGGGCCCAGCACCTGGCGGGATTTTCTGGAGCAGAAGGGGGAAGGGGTGCATCACCTGGCCCTGCGGCTCAAAGGCACTGACCAGATCACAGCGGAACTGGCGGCCAAGGGGATTCCGGTGGTGCAGCAGGGGGACTACACCGGCGGGCGCTACACCTACCTGCACTGCGAACACGAACTGGCGGTGGCAGTGGAGTTGCTGGAGAATTTTGGTTCCTGAGGCCGTCGGGGAGCAGCCCCTTCGCTCATGGCGCTCAATCGTTCGGATTGGCGGTCTGCGACGCTCGCCGGCCATCGACTCTGGGCCACAATCCTGTGGCCAGAGGCACAATGGACTCCGCTCAGGGGCTTTCTCCCTGCCGCCTTTCCCTATTGAGACTGGCGCTTACACGCGGCGGCGAGTCCGCGCCTGGAGAAAGGCTGGAGCGGGTCGCTGGCCGACGCACCCGCTAGGTAGCGTTCTTCTTCCGCGCGATCAACTTTTCGAGGTTCCACTCTACCGGCACCCGCAGAAGGGCCTGGTCCTTGCGGTCGAAGAGCAGGTAGGCTCCTCCGCACTGGGTGTCGCACCGGCGCACCCCGCCTCTACAGTGCGGCGCCGGCGGGCGGGGAGCCCCACTTGCACCGCGCGATGGCGGGGAACGAGGCCCGCGCGGGGTCGTCGAGGATCACTTCGTTGGCCGCGGCCCGGCCGATGCTCACCGGTTCGGCCGGCTCGCCGGGCGGATCGCCGAGGCTTACGCGCTACAACTCGTCACCTTTGAGCGGCGGTCGATCCTGCACCTTTGACAACACCTTCCGCATCGCCCCCTTCTTCGCCCGCTTCGCCCGGTTTTCTAGGTACTCCTCTGTCATGATCGCTGACACTTTCTCGGAAACCGCCGACGAGATGAACTGATTGATTGATACGCCCTCTCGCCTGGCAATCTCTTTGATATGGCGATGAACGGAATCCGGCAACCGTAAGCTAAGTGCACTCAATTGAATCTCTCCAGTAGCTTCTTGGGAGTCATGACCCTGACCCCAAAGGTCTTGGCACCGCCAAAGTGGCGCGTATCATGGGTGATGATGGGCGTCTGCCCTGAAGCAACGGCCAACTCCAGGATATGGTCATCCTTAGGATCAGCTAATTGAGGCCGCCAAAGGAAATGAACCCGGTGGTGTGCTGCGCGGTCGCAGAGCTCATCCAACAATCCTTCGATCTCCTTCAGCGTCAGCCTCAATGCCACCCGATGTCGCTTCAACACCTCCTCATACTCATATAGTAGGGTTGTCGACAACACGGGGCGTAGTTCCCTTCGTTCAATGCGGCTCAAGAGCTGGTAGGATGCACCTCGTGACGAGTAGAGGCCCGCATACAGCACGTTGGTGTCCAAAATCACCCGGATCATTTCCACCATGTAATACTATATACGGTATCGACCAATGTCAATGTGAACACCGGGGATTCGCCATCATACCTAAGCCGTTAGGTGGCCTTCTTCTTCCGCGCGACCAACTCTTCGAGGTTCCACTCTACCGGCACCCGCAGGCGGGCCTGGTCCTTGCGGTCGAAGAGCAGGTAGCCCTGGTCCAGGCCGTACTGGAAGAGGTCGCGGGTGGCCTCCACGTCCTGGCGGCAGTACTGCTCGATCAGGTCGAGCCGGCTCTCCCTGTACCACTGGAGCGCCTGAAAGCCGTCGGCGGTCTTGCCCCGGTTGAGGGTGGCGCGGATCAGGGTGTCGAGGCTGACCCGGTGTTTGAGCCGGCCGTACACCTCCTGCAAAATATCGAGGGTGTTGAGCTGGCGGAAGTCGAAGGGGCTGTATCCGGCCAACACCCGGTAGTCGAAGCCGGCGATGTTGAAGCCTACCACCAGTTCGGCCCGGCGCAGGTGTTCGACCAGTTCCTCGGCCTGCTCGGCAAAGTAGCTCTGGCACTCCCCCAGCCGGCTATCCCACACCACCCCCACCGACATGCCCATCAACTGGGCCTTGTCCCAGCCTCCCACCTCGGCGGCGCTGCGCATGGTCTCCAGGTCAAAGACCACCACATGCGGGCCCTGGGGCCTTTCGGGCTCGGGTTCCTCGGATTCCTCCTCCTCCCAACCGGCGAATATGGGCGGCTCCTCCTCCAGGGGGGAGCCCGGTCCACCGCTGGTTTCGAGCGCCGCCCGGCCAGTGAGCAAACGCAAAAGGTGCATGGCCCCGGCCTTGTCGAGAGGCACGTTGCCGGCCCCGCAGGTGGGGAAGTGGATGCAGGAGGGGCATCCCAGCTCGCAGTCACATCCCTCAATCAGCTCCAGGGTCATCTCCAGGAGCCGGTCTAGGAGAGCGTAAGCCTTTTCGGCCAGGCCGATGCCCCCCGGATGGTAGTCGTATACGAAAATGGCCCCCTTTCGCAACTGCGGGTGCAGCGGATAGCAGATGCCGCCCACGTCGGTGCGGTTGCACAGGGCCAGGAGCGGAAAAAGGGACTTCATGGCGTGCTCCACAGCGTGCATGGAGCCCATGTGATGGAAGCCGCGCTTTCTCAATTCCTTTTTGAAAGGCGTCTCCAGCTCCAGCCAGAAGCCGACGGTCTCGAAGTGCTCCACCGGCGCCTCCAAAGGGTGCTGGGAGAGCACCACCTGATCCCCCACCCGCACCTTCTCGAAACCCACCACCTGCGAGCTGACCTTCAGCCTCCCCAGCTTGGCCAGGTTGTTGGCCAGGGGCCGCGAGCGCAACTCGGCCAGCACCTCGGTCTCCTTCTCGGTCCTGGGCCGGGTATAGTACGCGGCGTCCACCTCCTCGGCGTGGATGTGCCGGCGGGCGGGATCGTGGGTGGTGATCACGTACTGCTTGCCCCGGTGCAGGTAGATGGCCCCCGGGTAACACTCGGAGTAGAGCTGGCCGCCGCTGATGGTGCCGATGAGGGCGCGGCTCTCCTTCTCGTAAAGGGTCCACGACTCGCCGATGCTGCGCAGGTTCACCAGGCGCTGGGGCTGTTTGCGGCCCGCATGCCAGGCATCCCCCTCGGCGCTCCGCAAGAGGCCGCCCTCGGCCACCAGTTCCGCCACTGCCTCCTGCCAGTTGGGCATGGCGTATTCGGCCTCCCCCGCCATCAGGGGCAGTTCCTGGGCCGCGCAGGCCAGGTGCGCCTTGAGGATGTACTTGTTGCCTGGGTCCACCACTGCTTCTTCTAAAGCGCGGCCGAAGAACCGGGCCGGGTGCTTCATGAAGAACTGGTCCAGGGCGTCCTGACTCGCCAGCAGGAGCACCAAGGACTGCCGGCCAGAGCGGCCCACCCGGCCGGCCCGCTGCCAGGTATTGACCACCGAGCCGGGATACCCCACCAGGATGCACACATCCAGGCCGCCGATGTCGATGCCCAACTCCAGCGCCGAGGTGGAGACCACGCCCAACAGGTCCCCGCTGAAAAGCGCGGCCTCGATCTGCCGCCGCTCCTCGGGAAGATAGCCGGAGCGGTAGGAGCTGATGTGCTGGCGCAGATCGCGCCGGCCCTGGGTGACCCAGCGGTAGATGAGTTCGGTGATCAGCCGGGCCCGGGTGAAGACGATGGTGCGAAACTCGCGCGATACGCTCAACTGCAGCAGGCGGGCGGCCAGGGTGTTGGGGCTCTCGACGGGGTTGAGCAGCAGGAAGTGGCGGGCCGCAGCCGGGGCCCCGCTATCGGCGATGACCCGGAAAGGCCGGTTGATCAGGTTGCCGGCGAGTTCCTCGGGGTTGCCGATAGTGGCCGAGCAGGCGATGTACACCGGGTTGCTGCCATAAAAGGCGCAGAGCCGGTTGAGCCGGCGGAAAAGGTGCAGCACATGGGTGCCGAAGATGCCGCAGTAGGTGTGCAGCTCGTCGATGACGATGTAGCGCAACCGCGAGAAGAAGGCGGCCCACTGCTCGTGAAAGGCGAGGATACCGGCGTGCAACATGTCCGGGGTGGAGATGAGGATCTGCGGCGGAGCAGCCTTGATCTTTTTTCGCTGGTAGTCGGAGGTATCCCCGTCGTACACCCCGGCCCGCAGGGTACCGCCCAACTTCACGATGAGAGTCTGGGCCTCTTCGAACTGGTCCTGCTCCAGGGCCTTGAGTGGGAAGAGGTACAGGGCATGGCCGTTGGGGTCTTCCAGGAGCGAGGCCAGCACCGCGGCGTTGTAGATCAGGGTCTTGCCGCTGGCCGTGGGCGTGGCCACCACCACGTGGCGGCCAGCCAGCACCTGGGCGATGCCCTCGGCCTGGTGGGAGTAGAGCTGCTCGATGCCGGCGGCCTGCACCACCCGCTGCACATTGGGAGGCAGGGCCTCCATGTCCTCGGCCAGCCGCTCGGGCCGGGGCGGGATGAGCTGGTGGTGGACGACGGCATCGCCGATGACCCGGCTCTTGAGGAAGTCGAGGTACTCGGCCAGCGGCTCTGGTTCGGCAGGGCGGATCAAGGCCGGTGCTCCTGGAGGCCAAAAGGGGTTTTTCTTAGAATAGAGGATCAGTGCGACCAGTTCAAGTCTTTCTGTGATCAGGTTCCGCCTCATGCAGACAACCCATCAGGTATTCTTTGGCGATGCCCGCCGCCTGGACCACCTCGCCGACGGGTCTGCCGATCTCATCGTGACCTCCCCACCGTACCCCATGATCGAGATGTGGGATGCGGCCTTTGCCCACCTGAACCCCACCATTGCCGGGGCCCTGGAGCATGGGGATGGCGGCCGCGCCTTTGAACTGATGCACATGGAATTGGACCAGGTGTGGCGGGAGTGCTTCCGCGTCCTCCGGCCCGGGGGCCTCGCCTGTATCAACATCGGCGACACGGTGCGCAACATCGGCGATGATTTCCGGATGTACTCCAACCACGCCCGCCTCATCCAGGTGATGTTGGCGACAGGCTTTGTGCAACTGCCCGACATCCTCTGGCGCAAGCCCACCAATGCCCCCAACAAGTTCATGGGCTCGGGGATGCTGCCGGCTGGCGCGTATGTCACCTATGAGCACGAGTACATCCTGATCTTCCGCAAGGGGGAGAAGCGGGTGTTCAACACCCTGGAGGAAAAACGTCTGCGGCGGGAAAGTGCCTACTTCTGGGAGGAAAGGAATCGCTGGTTCTCGGACATGTGGACGGACCTGAAGGGCACCGGACAAGGATTGGCCGACCGCGCCGGCCGGGATCGCAGCGCGGCCTACCCCTTTGAGCTGGCGTACCGGCTCCTCTGCATGCACTCGGTGTACGGGGACAGGGTGCTCGATCCATTCTTGGGTACGGGTACCACGATGGCCGCGGCCATTGCCAGCGGCCGGCACAGCGTCGGGGTCGAGTCGGATGAGGATTTGGGGGGGGTGATACACGAAACGATGAATCAGGCTCTAAGGCTGGGTCGGCAACGGGCCGCCGCCCGCCTCGCCGCGCACCGGGAGTTCGTGGCCGCGCGCTGCGCCGAAGGAAAAGAGATGAAGCACCGGAATACTACCTACGGCTTCCCGGTGGTCACCGCCCAGGAAACAGACCTAGTGCTCTACGCGCCTGAGTCCCCGAAAAGGATCAGCTCGGGAAACTTCACGGTAAATTACGCCATTGCCTCTGACTGAGCCCGTTCCTAAGTTTTGCCTGCGGACACTCCTTAGCCCGAGGAAACCCCATGCCCCCCCGCCCGGCCGGCTCCTTCCGCACCGCCCGCCAGAGCGACTACGCCCGGGCCCTGTACATCGGGGCCGGCTCCCAGCCCCTCGACGTACTGCAGCGGCCCAAGATCGGCATTGTTTCCTCGGCCGACGACTCCACCGCCGGGCACGTGCATCTCCACCAACTCGCCTGCATCGTCAAGGAGGCCATCTACGAGGCCGGCGGCGAGGGCTACATCACCAACATCCCCGCCGGCTGCGACGGCATCGCCCAGGGCGAGGGGATGCACTGGTCCCTGCTCAGCCGCGACCTGGGGGCCGGGGCCGTGGAGGCCAAGGTGCAGATGCATCAGTTCGACGCCCTGGTCTGTATCTCCTCCTGCGACAAGATCACCCCGGCCATGCTCATGGCCGCCGCTCGCGTCGATATCCCCACGGTCTTCGTCACCGGCGGGCTGATGGGCACCTACACCACTGACAAGATTCCCGGCCGCGCTGCTCTGGGCACCAGCGACATCAAGGAGGCCCACGGCATGCACCTGGCCGGCAAACTCTCGGACCAGGACTACGAGGAGATCGTGGCCCACACCTGTGCCACGCCCGGCGGCTGCAACATGATGGGCACCGCCACCACCATGGCCCTGGTCTGCGAGGTGCTGGGTCTCTCCCTGCCGGGCAACGGCACGGTGCTGGCGATGACGTCGGACAAGACGGGCGAGCTGAGTACCCAATTGGCGCATCTGGGCCGCCAGGCCGGCCTGCTCATCGCCCGCCGCTGCGCCGATTACTGGCTGCGCGGCGACCGGACGGCCCTGCCCTCGGCGCTATTGAGCCGCGCCGCCTTTGAGCGCGCGGTGCGGGCGGTGCTGGCCGTGGGCGGGTCCACCAACGCGGCCCTGCACCTGCCGGCCATCGCCGCGCAACTGGGCATCGACCTTTCAGTGGAGGACTTCGACCGGCTCTCGCGCACGACCCCGCTGTTGGGCCGCTTCCGGCCGGCCTCGGCCTACTTCCCCACCGACTTGGGCCTGGCCGGGGGGATCTGGGCAGTGATGAAGGAGTTGGCGCAGGGCGGGTTGGTCGACGAGTCCTTGCCCACCATCACCGGCCAGACCGTGGGCCAGGTACTGGCCGAAGCACGGAACCTTAACCCAGAGATTGTTGCACCCCTCGCCAAACCCCTGCACCCCGAGGGCGGGATGCGGGTGCTATGCGGCAACCTGGGCCGGGCCCTGGTCAAGGTGAGTGCGGTGGAGTCCGCGATGTGGCGACACCGGGGGCCGGCCCGGGTCTTCCCCTGCGAGGAGGAAGCCCGCGATGCCCTGGAGGCCGGCCGCATCCAGCCCGGTGACGTGGTGGTGGTCAACTGGGAAGGGCCGGCCGGCGGGCCCGGGATGCGCGAACTATCCCTGCTGGCGGCGACGGCCCACGGCATGGGCCTGGGCACCTCGGTGAGCTTCATCACCGACGGACGCTACTCGGGGGCCACGCGCGGGCCCTGCATCGGCCACGTGGACCCCGAGGCGGCACGGGGCGGCCCCATCGGCCTGGTAGCGGACGGGGACCTCATCGACATCGAACTCTACGAGCGGCGCCTGAACCTGCTGGTTGATGGAACGCCTGCGGACGAAGGATTCTTCGCGGCGCGACGGCAGAGCGGGAGATTCGCCGGGCCACAGCGGGACTACGGCCCGCTCCTGCGCTTCTACAGTCAGTGCGTGGGGCCCACCTCAGCGGGGGCGGTGATGGGCGCGGGGATATGAAGGCAGTACAGGTCAACGAGGGCTGCGCGTACCGCGAGCGCCTCGGGCCCGAGGCCGAGGGGCAGACCCTGCTGGAATACCTGAGCCGGTGCTACACCCACTCCACCGCCGCAGCGTGGGCGGAGCGCATCGCGGCGGGACGGGTGCGACTCGACGGGGAGGCTGGCCGCGCCGACAGCCCCCTGCGCCGGGGCAGTGAGCTGGTCTGGGATCGCCCGCCCTGGACCGAGCCGTCAGCCCCTCGCTCCTTTGCGGTGCTCCACGAGGACGAGGACCTGCTCGCCGTGGCCAAACCCGCCGGCCTGCCCACCTTGCCGGGGGCGGGCTTCCTCCAGGCCACCCTGCTCCACCAGGTGCAGCGCCGCGATTCGGCAGCCGCGCCGGTGCACCGCTTGGGCCGCTGGACCTCGGGGGTGGTGCTCTGCGCCCGAAACCCCGCGGCCCGCGCCTCGCTGACGCGCCAATGGGCAACCGGGCAAGTGCGCAAAAGCTACCAAGCCCTGGCCAACGGCTGCCCCACCTGGAAGGCGCTGGAGATCAGCGCACCCATCGGGCCGGTGCCCCACCCGCTCCTGGGCCAGGTCCACGCCGCCAGTCCGACGGGCAAGAGGGCCCACTCGCGGGTCCATGTCGTCGAAAGGCGCGCCGACGCCTTTCTCTGCGAGGTGGAGATCCCCACCGGCCGTCCGCACCAGATCCGCATCCACCTGGCCGCAGCGGGCCACCCGCTGGTGGGAGATCCTCTTTATATGGAGGGTGGCCTGCCCGCCCCGGATTCGCGCGCGGTGCCGGGCGACCCAGGGTATCAGCTGCACGCCGCTGAGCTGTGTTTCTGCCATCCCCGGACCGGCCGCGACGTGGTCATCGAATGCGCGCCGCCCCTGCCTTTGCGGACCACCAACCCCGAGGTAAGACCCCGATGATCGAGATCAGAGCCGACGCCCCCTTCATCCAGCCCCCCGATTGGGCGGTGCTGGAGCGCAGTCTGATATCCCTGATGGACCAGTCCGCCGAACCGCTGGTGCAAAAATACGTGCGTCCGGACGGGACCATCCTCTGGCCCACCTCCGAGGACTTCTCCAGCATCGACGGCCTGGACGACGCGTACGAGAGCTTCCACAACTGGCCGCTCTTCTACCTGCTGGGCGGGGACGCCCGCTTCCTCGAGTACACCCACCGCGAGTGGGAGGCCATCACCCGGCAGTTCGCCAAGTACGACTCGGGGCACGGCCACCCCATGGTGGTCGACGAGTACGAGCAGGGCTACGACTGGATGCACCAGGGCGAGGGGTACGTCTTCTTCTACCTGCTCTGCCTGGCCGATCCGGCACATCAGCTCAATGTCGAGCGGTCCCGGCGCTATGCCGGCTTCTACCTGGGCGACAATCCCAAGGCGCCCAACTACGATCCCGAGAAGAAACTCATCCGCTCCCCGCACAACGGCAGCATGGGGCCGGCCTGGCGCAACTTCGAGAAATTCTACACCCGCTATGCCTACTCCAGCTGGAAGCCCTGGCCCCTGCCCTATCTCGACATCCCCGGCATCCAGACGGTCGAGGACCTGCGCGACCCGGCCAACGAGCTGAAGATGGGCGCGGCCCTGGTGGCCCGCATGGCCAAGGGCGACGCGGCGGTGAACCTGGCCGCCACCAGCCTGGTGGCCAACGCGTACCTGGCCGGTGGGGGCGAGAAGTACCGCGCCTGGGTCCGCGAGTACCTGGAGGCCTGGATCGAGCGGGCCGGCCAGAACAAGGGCCTGTTGCCCGACAACGTGGGGCTTTCCGGGCGGATCGGCGAGTGTATGGACGGCAAGTGGTACGGGGGGTACTACGGGTGGACCTGGCCCCACGGCTGGCACACCATGGGGGAGGCGCCCCTGTGCGCGGTGGAGAACGCCGCCCTCCTGTACCGGGATTTGAGCTATTGCGAGTTCTACCGCGGCCAGCTCGACCGGCTCATCGCCCAGGGACGGATGGAGAACGGCACCTTGATGGTGCCTCACTTTTACCACGACCGGGGATGGGATGGGTATGCTCCCCTATCGGCCCGCTACCTGGCCCACCTGTGGACCTTGAGCATGGCTGAGGAGGACCTGGAGCGCATCCGCCGCACCCGCGACCACCACAGCCGCGACTACCGGCAGGTGATCCCGATGTTCTCCAAGCACGGGGGCGGGCACGAGGCCCCCTGGCTGGCGTACATGATGGGCGAGTACCCGGACTACCCGGTGGAGATCCTGCGCCACAACCACGCCCAGGTGTACCAGCGCCTGGCCTTCATGCGCGACGACACCCAGGATCCCGCCACCTACGGGGACTGGTACTTGCAGGTGCGCAACCCCATTACGGTTGAGGGGCTGGTGCAGTTGACCATGGGCGGACCGCTCTTCAACTACAACGGCGGCCTGCTGCTGGTGCGACTACGCTACTTCGACGCCCAGGCCCGCCGGCCCGGCCTGCCCCCGGACGTGGCGGCCTTGGTGGGAAAATTGGAGGACAAGCGGGCCGTGCTACACCTGGTCAACCTGAGCGCCGCCCAGGAGCGCCAGGTGGTGGTGCAGGGCGGTGCCTTCGGCGAGCATCGCTTCACCCAGGTGAAGTACCGCACCCGCGGCCAGGTCGGGGAATTGCGCCCCCACTGGACCGACACCCAGTACCGCCAGCAGGTGGAAGCGGCGCTGGAGGAGCAGGTCGTTGAGGTGAACGACAAGCACTTCACCGTGCGCCTAGCCCCCGGCACCGGCATCACCCTGGACCTGGGCATGGAGCGCTTTGTCAACGATCCCAGCTATGTGCCGCCCTGGTAGAAACTAAGAGTCTACTGCGGCGGTGAGACGGCCCCGGCGGCCTTTCCCAGAGGAGAGGTCGGGAGGGGAAGGACGCGGGAGGGGTTGAGGGGAGAGCGGAGCCTCAACGCCCCAGCGTATGGCGCGTTGAGGGGGTAGGGCAGCGGGGTAGGGCTAACGAGCAGGGCGGCAAGTCCGCGCCTTGGGAAAGGCCCGAGTGGGCCGTTCATCGACGCACTCTGCAGGCCTCAGACCTTCACCCCCGCCTCCTCGGCGGTCTGCCTGACCTGGGACCACACCCCCTCCTCGAGGGGAATCCCTTCGTCCCGGCGCTGGGCCAGCAGCTCGAACTCCCGCTGCCCCGGCGCCAAGATCCCCTTGCTGCCCTGCACCGGCGCCGAAGATCTGATATAGTCCATCAGCCCGCCCAGCTCGGCGCGGAACTGGTCGGCGGCCATGAAACGCTCCACGGCGATGGCCAGGATCCATATATTGTTGCCGTGGGCCTCCAGCCCCTCCTCCATCCAGGCCGGCACTCCCAGCAAGGCGCTGAGAATCTCGGCCATCAGCGCCAGGCTGTACCCTTTGTAGGCCTGCGGCCCGCCGAAAGGCAGGATGGCGCCCAAGGGTTTGCGCCCCGGCGCATAGAGGGCGTTCGGGTCGAGGGTGGGATTTCCATCCTTGTCCACCAGCGAGTCAGCGGGCAGGGGCTGTTTGGTATCGCGGTAGAAGCGGACCCGCCCTTCGGGCAGGGCCGAGGTGGCGAAGTCCATTGAGATGGGGACGCCGCCGGTGGGGGCGGCAAAGGCCAAAGGGTTGGTGCCCAGCCGGCCCTCGCGACCACCGAAGGGGGCCACCCAGTGGCCCTCGCCCGCGGTGCTGCAGGCAGCCAGGGCCACGCAACCTTTGGCAGCAGCCTGCTCGGTGTACGCGCCCACCCGGCCCACGTGCCGGCAGCAGCGCAGGCTGGCGCAGCCGATGCCCAGCTCTTGTGCCCGCTCCACCGCCAGCTCCGCGGCGCGCACCGCGCCCACCTGGCCGAAGTTCCAGTTGGCGTCCACCAGCGCCGCCGTGGGGGTCTGCTCGACGACCTGCAGCGCTGCGCCCGGCACGATGGTGCCCTGCCGGATGTCGCCCACGTACTGGGGCACGCGCAGGACGCCATGGGAGTGCAGACCCATCAGGTCGGCCTCCACCAGGAGGCGGGCCACGATGCGGGCATCCTCGGCGGGGGCACCGTGCTTTTGGAAGATGGCGGCGGTGAGCTCCTCGAGATCTTCGGCTTTGACGAGATGGGCCATGTGCTCCTCGGTGGGGTGAGCAGTGAATGGATTCAGTTTAGGGGGAAGTCGTCGCCCAGGACCACGGGCCGGCCCTGGGCGATGGAACGCTTGAGGCCGGCCTCCACCTGCAACTCGAGCAGGCCGAAGCGGCCGGGCACCGGCGGAGGTTGATTATTGCGGATGGAGGCCAGGTACGCGGCGAGGGACTGCTCGAAGGACTTGTTGTACTGGTCCCAGCGCGAGCGATGGCGGGGGATGGCGTAGCGCTCACAGGTGCCGCGCCTGGCGTCCATGACCTCCAGATCCCCGTCCAAATCCTGCCAGCGGAAGCGGCCGCGTTCGCAGTTGAAGCTCAGCTCGAAGAGCGCAAACTCCCAGGGCAGGGCCGAGGTGCCGATCAGGGTGCCCACCGCGTCGCCCTCGGTGCGGAAGGCCGCGGTCACGTCCTCCACCTGCATGCCTTTGCCGCTGCGCACGGCGCTGCTCTGCAGGGCAGTGATTTGGGCGAGGGGGCCGGCGAAGAAATGGATCAGGTCGATGGCGTGGCTCCAGCAGGCGTAGTGCACCAGGCCGGCGACTTCGAGGACCTGCCCAAAGTCGCGTTCGGCGGCGAGGCGCCTGACCAGCTGCGCGTGGTCGAAGAAGCGGTAGTTGAAGACCATCGCCGTCTCGCAGCCGATGGCCGCGGCCCGGCGCAGTACCTCCCGCCCGTCGATGAAATCCTGCTCCTCCACCTTTTCCTGGCCCAATCGGGCAGTGAGGGGTTTCTCGAAGAAGAGGCGGCGGGGCGCGTGCTCGAGCAGGGCGAGGGCGGCCTCCAGGCGCTGGGTCTCGCGGGTGAGGACCAGCACCATGTCGGGCTCCCAGGCCATCAACTCACCCACAGAACCAAAGGCCCGCCCGCCGAATTGCGTGGCACAGGCCTGGGCCTTGTCCGCGGTGCGGCTATAATAGCCCAGCGAGACCTCGGCATCCCGGGCCAGGAAGGGCAGGTAGTTCTTCTGGGCCACATTGCCGGTACCCACCACGCCGATCTTGAGTGTGCTCACACCGAACTCCTCTCGCTGAAGAAATGCTCCACCTCGGCGCGGGTGGGGATACCCTCCTGCCCACCCCTGCGGCTGGCCTTGAGCGCCGCTGCGGCCGAGGCCAACCGCAGGCTGTCTCCGAGGGCGAGTCCCCGGGCCAGGCCGGCGGCGTACGCCCCATGGAAGACGTCGCCGCAGCCGGTGGTGTCCACCGTCTCCACGGCAAAGGCCGGGCAATGGACCGGCGTCCCCCCGGTGCAGACCCAGTACCCGGCGGCCCCGCAGGTGATGGCGACCAGGGCGCGGCCATCTCGCCACAGCTTTTGCGCCGCCCTGGCCGGCTCCCCCTCCCCGGTGTATCCCAGGGCGAATTCGTGCGAGAGCACCAGGTGGTCCACCAGGCCCAGCAGCTCGGCAAAGCCAGGGGCACTGGCGTCCTCCAGGTCCGCCACCACCGGCACCCCGGCGCTCTGGGCGATACGGGCGGCGCGGATCATGCCCTCCATGCCGATGAAGTCCACCAGCAGCACCTGGGCGCTGCGGATCACCGCCTCGGGGGGCCAATCGTCCCCGGCGCCCACCACGCCGTTGAGATCGAAGAAGATGTTGCGGGTGCCCCGGCCCAGGTCGGCGACGATGGCCGAGCGGATCACCCGGGCCTCGTCGCGGCGCTGAGCCTGGCTCAGGTCGATGCCTTCTGCTTCCATACAGGCGGCGGCAAAGGCCGAGGCGTCGTCCCTGCCCAGCACCCCGGCGTAGGCGCAGCGACAACCCAGGCGCGCGGCCGCCACCAGTGCCGTGGCCGCCAACCCGCCGCAGCGCCGCTCCCGCTGCCGCACCTGGGCTTTGGCGTCGGCCGGGGGGTACTGGTCCACACAGAGGATCTCGTCCACCGCCACCGCGCCCAGACCCAGCACCTCGGTGCTCATCCGTCCTCCAGCCCTTCCTGCTTGAGGGCCTCGCCGGCGTTCTTCCCATCGTGGATCACTGCCTTGAAGGCGCGCACCGCCCCGGCGATGTCGGCAAAGCCCCAGATATTACGGCCTACCGTCAGCCCCGCGGCTCCGCTCTTCACCACCCCCTCGGCCAGTTCCAGGGCCTGGCGCAGGGTGGCGGCCTTGGGACCGCCGGCAGCCACCACCGGGGCCGGGCACTCCTCTACCAGCTGGCCGAAGCTCTGGGGGTCTCCGGTGTACGGGGTCTTGATCACGTCCACCCCCAGCTCCACTCCACAGCGCAGGGTCCAGGCGATGTCCTCGGGGGTGTGGACGAGCTCCACCTTGCCCTCCGGTAGAAAGCGGCGCGGGTAGATGTGGAGGATCACCGGCATGGCCCATTCCTCGGCCTGGCGCACCAGGTCGGCCACTCGCCGCAAATGAGCCGCTTCGGTGACCCCGCGCACAAAGGCGGCGATAGCAAAGGCGTCGGCGCCCAGGCGCACGGCGTCCAGGGGCAGGGCCAGGTGCTCGTCGGCGCTGTCGTCGGGCCGGCCGGCGATGCTCTGCACGATGAGGGGCACCCGGCCGGCCAGGAGGCCGCCGCAGTGGATGGCCGCGCCCTTGTGCAGGGTGAGGGCGTCGGGGCGGCCCTCGGCGATGGCGGCGATGGTGCGCGGCAGGTCGCGCAATCCTCCGGGCAAACCGTCCTGGTAGCCGATGAAGTGGTCCGCGGCCACCGAGCAGAGCCGGCCGGAAGGGTGGGAGAATAGGCGCCCCAGGCGCAGCTCCTTGCCCAGGCTCATGCCTCCCTCCCCAGGGTGGCCAGCCATTGCCGCATGGCCGGCGGGTCTTCCTTGAACATCAGCGAGCCAGGCACGATGTAGTCGGCCCCGGCCGCGGCCAGGAGGGGCACGGTCTCGCGGCGGATGCCCCCGTCGGCCTGGATCAGGGTGGAGAGGCCCTGCTCGTTGATGTGGCGGCGGGCGCGGCGGATCTTGTCCGGCACTCCGGCGTCCATCGAGGCGCCCTTGATGCCCATGGCCGTCCCGACCACGGTCAGCACGTCGAGCTGCTCCCAGTGCGGAGCCAACAGGTCGAGATCCTCGGTGATCAACATGGAGACCCCGGCCTGCACGCCCCGCGCCTTGATCGCCTTGAGCACCGCGCCCGGATCGGGCACAGCGTCGAAGCAGAAGATGAACACGTCGGCGCCGGCCTC
>Ga0194128_10000180_pt1 | contig 115824 bp, 122 predicted proteins | sample TA2KigCa65mmetaG_FD_148650 | JGI IMG/M metagenome (GOLD analysis project Ga0194128, IMG submission 148650) | Freshwater microbial communities from Lake Tanganyika, Tanzania - TA2015037 Kigoma Deep Cast 65m | ecosystem: Environmental > Aquatic > Freshwater > Lake | place: Tanzania: Lake...
CCCATTCTCTGCATTCCTATTCTTCCTGGCCATCAGACAGACTCCTTTCCAGGGCAAAGATAACCCCAAAAGACTGTCCAATATACTGGGGCGATCCAAAACTGCCTAAGCGGGCGGCCGAGCCGCCTTATACAGTGCTGTGCGTCGATGATGAGCCGGGCATCCTGCAGGTGCTGCGCCGGGTGCTGCGCACTGAAAACTACCTGCTGCTGAGTCCCGCCAGCGGCACCGAGGCCCTCGCGGTGTTGCAGTGGCAGCCGGTGTCGCTGCTCATCGTCGACCAGCGGATGCCGGATATGGATGGCATCGGCCTGCTAGCCCGCTGCGCCGCCACCGCGCCCGACATCACCCGGATCCTGCTGACCGGATATGCCGAGGCGGCGAACGCGGTGGGCGCTATCAACCAGGCCTAGCCCTTACGCTACCTCAGCAAACCCTGGGACGACGGTCGGTTGCGGGGGCGGTGATCGAGGGACTGGTCTTTCACGACACCAACCGCTGCAACCACCGCCTGCTAGCCCAGCTGCGGAAATGCAATACCCAGCGGGAGAAACGCCAGGAGGGGTTGGAGGTGGAACTGTAGGGCAAAACGGGACAGAACCAAAAGCTGCTACACCTGGTGGAGGAAATGCTCCGGCGGATGCACGAGCGCGCGCAGTTGCTCCGCGACTTTCAGCAGCGCATGGCCGGCCTGCAATACCAGATGAAAAACTAACTGCCCCGACTGGTGTGGCCGGCTCAATACCCCTGCCCACCTTTGCCGCTCCTGCTCCGGCGCAGTTTTCAAGGAGGACAGCGAGGCTCCCAGCCTTTCGCGATGCCAACTGGCGATTCCTGTTTCCCCTGGCCCTGACCCTATTGGCCACTGCCGCCGGCCGCCAAACCCTACACCTTTGCCCTTATCTACTACCTGGACCGCCGCGGCAACAACACCCGGAGCCTGTCCTACCTGAGCACGGCCCTATCCTGGGACCTGTAGCTGTGGGGGTTCACCGACCGCGATTCGCCGCAGAACGCCGACGGGCGCCGGGCCGACCTGGCCGGTTTTTTCAACGAGACCCGCCTGACCCGCTTTGTCCACCACGGCCTGGGAGTCCAGAGCGAGTACAACGACGGCACCCGCAGCGACGCTTAGCGGCTGTGCCTGGGGGTGGTGGCCACGCTGCCGCTGCCGGGTTTCGTGCAGGTGCGGGCCTTTCCCATGGAAAGCCACGGCGACGCGCAGGTGAGCGTGGTCTGGCGCTCACCCCTGCCCTTGCCCCATCTCCTCTTGGAGGGTTTCGTCGACTACAACTTCCGCCCTGGCGACAAACGCCTCATGACTGACTGCCAGCTGCACTACATGTTCAACGGCCACTGGGGCGCCACCCTCGAATACCGCTACAACCAGCTCCTGCGTGGAACCGGCAAGGATTTTTCCGGCCTGGCTGCGGCGATCTACTGCGGGTTCTGAGATGAATGCCACCGGTTCTACCCATGGTTGGGGCCGCACCCTCGGCTACGTCGCCGGCATCGCCCTGGCCTACGTGCTGCTGGCAAAACTGGGGTTCATGTTTGCCATCCCGCCCGGCAACGTCACCCTGCTGTGGTTTACCTCGGGGCTGCCGCTGGCCGCAGCGCTATGGCTGGGGGGAGGGGGGTGGCCGGGATCGCGTTGGGCAGCCTGGCGGTCAATGCCTGGTCCCTGCAGGGCAGCGCCCTGCCGGCGGTGGTGTTGGGTTGTGCCCTGGCCACGGCACTGGGATCGGCGCTACAGGCCCTGGTCGCCGCCCAGTTCACCCGCCGGTTGGAGGCGCAGTTGGAGCCGGCCGATCCGCTGGGCGGCATCAAGTCGGCCGTCGTTGCCACGGCACCTGCCTGCCCGATCGCCGCTACGGCGGGGGCTACCGCGCTGTACCTGGCCGGCCTGGTGCCGCGATCAGAGTGGGCCCCGACCTGGCTGGTGTGGGGATTGGGGGACTGGCTGGGAATGATGGCGCTGGGGCAGGGGCTGATCCTGGTCACCGCGCCAGCCGCAGCGCTGGCCCGCCCGCGGCCACCGGCCAGATCGCCGCCGGCCTGTTCGGCGCTAACCTGGCCCTGGCACTGGTGGTGGCGATCATCCTACGCACCTCGGAGACCGAAACCATCGTTGCCAATTTTGAGGTTGACGCCGACACCGCGGTGATCGGCATTTAGGAAAGCGTCCAGTTCGACGAGTACGCCCTGTAGGCGATCAGCAGCTTCTACATCTCCAGCGAGATTGTAACCCGCAGCGAGTTCCGTAGCCTCGTCCAGCCTTTCCTCAGCGGCTAGTACGCCCGCCACGGCCTGCAGGCCGTGGCGTGGAACCCCTACGTGCGCGAGGAGGAACGCGCCGGCTACGAGGCAGCCGCGCTCCAGGATGGCCTTGTCGATTTCCGGTTTACCGAGCGCACTGCCGAGGGCAAACTGGTCCCCGCCGGCAAGCGGCCGGATTAGTTGGCGGTATTCTTCATCGAGCCCCTCGAAAAAAACCAGGAGGCCTTGGGCTACGACGTCTACTCCAATCCGCTGCGGCAGAAAGCCATTGAACGGACGCGCGACACCGGCCTGATTTCGACCACGGCGCCGATCACCCTACTGCAGGAGCAGGGCACGCAGTTGGGATTCCTCGTCTTCCGGCCCATGTACCGCAAGGGCATGCCGGCCACCTCGGTGGCGGAACGGCGGGCCGCCCTGCACAGCTTTGCCGTGGGGGTGTTCCGCATCGGCGATCTGGTCGAAGCCGGACCGGCCAAGTGGCAGTCGGAAGACGAGAACCACCAGACTTTGTCTTCGATGCCACCCCCGGCGCGGAGCAATTGCTCCACGCCCACCCGGTGGACCTGGCCGCCACGCTCAAGGACCAGCCTCCCACCGCCGCCAGCCTGCAGAACGGGCTACACCACACCCAGCAGATCGAGGTGGGGGGCCGCCCCTGGCTCATGGTCAACCGTTTGGCACCCGGCCAACTCTTGGCGCAGAGGTCCTGGAACCCGTGGCTGGCCCTGCTGGCCCGCATGGCCCTCACGGTACTGACGGGATTGTCTTACGTGCGCCTGCAGCGGTCCAAGGAAGAACTCGAAAGCGCCCACCTGCTCTTGCGGCAGAATCAGACGCAGTTGCTCCAGTCGGAGAAGCTGGCCTCCATCAGCCAGCTGGCGGCGGGGGTGGCGCACGGCATCGACAAACCGATGGTTTTTATCACCAGCAACCTGAACCGGCTGGCATAATACGGCCGCGACCTGGCCGACTTGGACGGCTGTTATTGCCAGCCGGAGGCGGTGCGGCAGGCGCGCCGGGCCGTGGCCGAGTGCCGGGAGCGGGTGGATGCCGATTTCATGGTTGGCGACCTGCTGCCTTTGGTGTCGGAGGCGCAGGAGGGGGCCGAGCGCGTGCGCCGGATCAAACACAATCTGCAGGACTTTGCCCACTCCACCGGCGAAGAGCGCAAGCCAGTGGATCTGAATGCGGGCATGGAGAGCACCTTGCACATCGTGTGGAACGAGCTGAAGTACAAGGCGGAGATGAAACGGGAGTACGGAGAGTTGCCGCAGGTGTCGTGCCGACTGCAGCAGTTAAACCAGGTGTTCGTCAACCTGCTGGCGAAAACGGCGCAGCCGATTTAGCAACGGGGGAGGATCACGGTGCGTAGGTATGTGGCGTAGGGGTATGCCTGCGTCGAGGTGGAGGACGCCGGCAAGGGCATGTCGCCGGAGGTGCAAGAGCGGCTATTCGAGCCCGTTTTCACCACCAAGCCGATTGGGCAGGGCACGGGTCTGGGGTTGAGCACCAGCTACCGGATCGTGCTCCAGGAGCACGGCGGCGGGATCCAGGTGCACAGCCAGGAGGGGGTGGGCTCGCGCTTCCCGGTGAATATCCCGCTGATCGCCGCCTTAGCGCCATCTTCAGCCGCAGTGCAATCGCACCTCGGCGCGCCGCCCTAGGCGCAGATAGCGGGCGTCGGCGGGGGCTGCGCAGCTCGGGATGGGTGATCTGGTAGGCCCGCCATCCGGGTGCCTGGAAAGCAAAACTGAAGAGCCCGTTGTCGGGGACCACCCACAGGTAGCCGCCGCTGTGCACCACCAGGGGACGACGGACGCTGCCCACCCCGCGACCAATGACGGCCAGATGCAGGGTGCCGGGCGGAAATTGGGTGGTGGCGTGGCGCAGGACCCAGGCCCCGGCCTGCAGATCCTGGGGGGGATGCAGTGGCTCAGGGACACCAACCGCGCCTCGGGGGCGGGCCCCGCGCATCGCCCCCACGTTGTAGTCCTGCAGGGCGAAGTCGGAAGTCAGGGCGATGGGGGGATATCTCAGCCGGGGGCTTTGACCAGGACCAGGTCCAGTTCGACCCGGGTGGTGTCCCCGGCGGCGATGGTGATGTCGCGCTCTTCGCCCCTGAAAAGCAGCTCGCCGGCCAAGTCGTAGCCCTCAATGGTAAGGATGCGGCCGGTGCCGGGGGTAATGGCGCCGATGGTGCCGGTGGCCGGGCCCAGGGGCGGGTGGTCCAGCTCTTTGACCAGGGGTTCCATGCCGGGGCCTTCAAGGCGGGCCACCACCCGCTGCACCACCTCGGCCAGGTACTTGGGCAGGGGGATGGTTAGGTGCAGCGAAGCCCCCCCATCTTGGCTGGCCGGGTCGAGAGGATTGTCGCGCTGAGGGGCGCCGCATCCGGCGCCCCACCAAGGGACCAGCAGCAGGACGAGCAAGGGCCGGCATCGCGCGGTGGCATGGTTGCTCATACCATGAAATGTAATGGGGGGAGCGCTCTTTTTCCAACCCTTTCTTCACCTTGACAAGCTCGCCTCGCTGCGCGTATCCTTCCCCTGTGATACCTTACTTCCTCTTGTGTGTGTTCCTGTGTGCCTGCGCGGCGTCCGGCGGACGCCGCGCCCCGACCGTCGAAGCCCCGGTGCTGCACGTGGAGTTCGACAGCGCCACCGCTTCGGCACAGTTGCGCTGGAACCAGGCCCCCTCCTCCCTCTTCCTCGCCTACGAACTGCAAAGCGCCACCGGCGCGGACCAGGAATTCGTTACCCTCGCCCGCCGCGAGAGTGTGGCCGAGACCACCGCAGTGGACTCGGGCCTGACGGCGGACGCCGACTATCGCTATCGCCTGCTGTTACACCACAGCCGACCGGGCCGGGCGGCGCGGGTGCTGACCAGCAGCGAGGTGGAGGGCGGCCTGCACCGACGGGTGGGGGTCTGGCACCTGCCCTCGGGTTTTCTGCCCACCTCGCTGGCCGTGGATGGCCAGGGGGTGGTCTACGTGGCCGGCGCCGGCGCCGGCCGGGTGGAGCGCTTCGACCGGGCCGGGTACAGCCTGGGTAGTTGGGTGCTGGACCCAGGCCCGGTGGCCTGCCTCGAAGCGGTTTCCCTGACGACCCCGACCCTGGCGGTGGATCAGTTCGACAACCTGTTTGTCGCCTACAGCGTGCGCGAGAAAGGCAAGCCGCCCCGCAGCCAGTGGACCAAGTTCGACGGGCGGGGCCGGCGGATCTGGACCCATGCCCTCGAGGGGATCTTTGCCCGCCACCTGGCTATCGACGCCTCGGGGCAGGTCTTTGTCGAAGGCTTTAACCAACTCTACCAGTTCAGCGCCCAGGGGGAACCCATGGCCCATTTCCCCCTGCCCAGCCTGCCGGTCTCCAGTCTGCACTTCTGGAAGACCAACTTCGCGGTGTTGGTCTTCCCCCATCTGTTCACCGACAGCGAATGGCAGGCGCCCCGGCTGGTGGCTTACGCCGGCCCCGAGCGCGAGGAGGCGGTGATGGTGATGGGGCGCGACCCGCTCTCATCGGAGGACAGCGGGGCAGGGCTGCTGCATTGGCCCCTCGATTTTGCGGTGGACGAGGCCGCATCGCGGGTTTTTGTACTCGACGCCGGCTCCAACAGCGTGGTGGTATTCCGCCACAGCCGCTTTCTCACCTCCTGGGGCAGGGCCGGTGAGGGGGAGGGGGCTTTCCGCCTCTCGGGCACAGTGGAGGTGGTCGAGGACCTGCTCAGCGGCACCACGGCCCACCGCCAGGTGATGGCCGGCGGCATCACCCGCGACCACGAGGGGTATCTCTACATCGCCGACACCTTCAACAACCGCATTCAGAAATTCCGCCCCTGAGGCGCGGCGTTGACTTTCCTTTTTATTATGGTTTAATTTTCTCTCTAACAGGCCGTTGCAATGCACACCTCATATCGGGGATTGCGCATGACCTGCTGAGATTCCTCCACGCGCAGGCACGACTGCGGGACCAGGCGAGCCGGACGAGGTTTCGGGGGGAATCTCACACTGCGGATCGCCTTTTATTTTTCCTCTCAGGGATTGAAGATGGCCAAAGAAGACGCGATAGAAGTCCAGGCAGTGGTCAAAGAAGCCCTGCCCAACGGCTTCTTCAAGGTGGAGATGGAAAACGGCCACGAAATCCTGGCCCATATCTCCGGGAAGATGCGCAAGTATTATATCCGCGTGTTGCCTGGCGATCAGGTCACCGTCGCCCTCTCCCCCTACGATCTGAGCCGCGGACGCATCACCTTCCGCAACCGCTAACACCGCCGTTTAGCCCCGCCCTCCCCGCGTTACCGCGCCCGCAGGCCGGGCGTGCCTTCCGGCTGTCGCTGCCGGCGGGCGGTGATGGTTCCCGAACCGCCTTGCCTCCGACCTCCAGCCACGCGAGATCCCCATGACTGACTACAAGGCTTGGCCTTTCGACGAGGCCCGGCAGATCCTCAAGCACCGCCCTCTGCCCGCCGGCCACACCGTGCTCTTCGAGACCGGCTTCGGCCCCAGTGGCCTGCCGCATATCGGCACCTTTGCCGAGGTGGCCCGCACCACCTGGGTGCGCCGGGCCTTTGCCCACCTGAACGGGGCGCCCACCCGGTTGCAGGCCTTCAGCGACGATATGGACGGCCTGCGCAAGGTGCCCCTCAAAATGCCGCAGCCCGAGATGCTGGCCCGGCACCTGGGCCAGCCCCTGTGCCGCATCCCCGATCCCTACGGCTGCTGCGAGAGCTTCAGCGGGCACATGAACAACAAGCTGCGCGAGTTCCTCGACACCTACGGCTTCGACTACGAATTCCTGGCATCCAGCCAGGCGTACACCCGCGGCGACTTCGACGAAGGGTTGACCATCCTGCTGGAAAAGGCCGCGGAAGTGCGCGCCCTCATCCTGCCCACCCTGCGCGAAGAGAACCAGAACGACTGGTCGCCCTTCTTCCCGGTCTGTCCCTCCTGCGCTTCGGTGAACGCCACCCGGGTGACGGCCTATCACCCCGAGCGGCGCACGGTGAGTTTCGTCTGCGACGGCAAGGGGGAGGAAGGCCGGGGCTGCGGGGCCCAGGGCGAGGTGTCGGTGCTGGGCGGCAATGCCAAGGTGGGCTGGAAGGTGGACTGGGCCCTGCGCTGGTACACCTACCAGGTCGACTACGAGATGTACGGCAAGGACCTGATTGATTCGGCCAGGCTCTCGGGCCGTATCGTCCGCCTGATGGGCCGCCAGCCGCCGGTGGGCCTGACCTACGAACTCTTCCTCGACGAGGAGGGCCGCAAGATCTCCAAGAGTGTGGGCCGGGGCCTGACGGTGGACACCTGGACCCAGTACGCGCCGCTGGAGTCGCTGCTCTACTACATCTACCAGAATCCCAAGCGGGCGCGGAGGCTCTACTGGGACGTGGTGCCTCGCTGTGTGGACGAGTACCTCGAATCCCTCCGCCGCTATCCCCAGATTGCCGAGAAAGCCCGGCCCGAGCAGGACGTGTGGCACCTCTTTGGCGCCGGCAGCCAGGTGCCCAGCTATAGGGCCCAGGTGAATTTCTCGGTAGTCAACAACCTGATCGCGGCCTTGGGCACCGACTCGCACGAGTTGTTGCTGGATTACCTGGAGCGCTACGATGCTCAGGTCCACCAGTACCTCGACGTGGTGCGGGCCCTTATCGACAAGGGCCTGAACTACTACCGGGACTTCGAGCTGCCCAACAAGAAGTTCCGGATACCCGGGCCTGAGGAGTTGCAGATGCTGCGGCAGTTGCGCCAGCGGCTGGCCGGCAGCTCGGCCCAGGACGAGGAGGGGTTGCAGGCCCTCCCCTTTGAGCTGGCCCGGGAGGCGGGGGTGGAACCCAGGGAGTTTTTCCGTCTCTTCTACGAGGTGGTGCTGGGCCAGGAGCGGGGGCCGCGCTTCGGTTCCTTCGTGCGCCTGGTGGGGCGGGAGCGGGCCTTGCAGATGCTGGACGAGAAGACAGCGGGGTGATATCTGAGCAACAAGATCTCTTCGCTCACCTGATTCCCCAGCCGCGCGATCTGGAGCGGCTGCGGCAGGTGCAGGCCGGCCTGCCTCCCAATTTGCACCTGGGCACCACCAGTTGGACCAACCCCGACTGGGAAGGGCTGATCTACCCGCCAGGCACTCCCTCCCAGGACTACCTCGAACACTACGCCAAGGCCTTCGGCGCCGTGGAGATCGACTCCACTTGGTACCGCATCCCCTCGGCTAAGGCGGTGGAGGGCTGGCAGCGCCGCGTGCCGGAGCACTTCCACTTTGCCGTCAAGGTCCCTCGCCTCATCACCCACGAGAGGAACCTAGTCGATTGCCAGGGGGAGATGGAGGAGTTCCTGGGGATCATGCGCCCCCTGGGCAGCCGGTTAGGGCCGCTGCTGCTGCAATTCGAGTACATCGCCCGGGGCCGCGATGCGGGCGAACACGAGACCGGGGAGCAGTTCCGGCGCCGGCTCGCCGCCTTCCTTCCCCACCTTCCCACCGATCAACTGCGCTTTACCCTGGAGGTGCGCAACGCCAAATGGGTGCGCCCCGAACTACTGGAGCTGCTGCGCGACCACCGGGTGGCCCTGGCCCTGACCAGCTACTACACCATGCCCGATCTGGCGGCCCTGCGCGCCCGCCTCGACCCGGTCAGCGCCGATTTTCTCTATCTGCGTTTCTTGGGAGACCGCAAGGGGATGGACGAGCACGTGAACGAGCAGATCCAGAGCGGGCGCAAGCAGCGGCACTGGGACGAACTGGTCTGGGACCGGCGCGAAGAAACCGGGCGCTGGGTTGCCGAGCTGAAAGCCCTGCTGACCCAACGCCCGGACTTGGAGACCTACGTGTTCTTCAACAACCACTACGCCGGATACGCGCCCGGTTCCCTGGAGCTCTTCGCCCAAGCCTGGGCGGCTGGCACCTGAGGGTAAACCCCCTTGCACTTCCCCAGCCTCTTCACCCCTGCCCAGCGCCAGCTTCTCGATGAGCTGAAGACCCGGGACCTGCAAGAGCGCCAGTCCGGGTCCACCGATCCGATGCGGCTGCGGGCCCTGCGCCAGGGGGTAGCCGAATTCCTGTGTATGATGGCACTGCAGACTGGCGCCCGGCGCATCGCCGAGTTCGGCACCTCAGCCGGGTACTCCACCATCCATCTGGCGGCAGTGGCCCAGCGCATGGGCGGCCGGGTTTGCACCGTGGATAAGGTCCCGGAGAAGACTGCCTGGGCGCGCCGCAACCTGGAGGCCGCCAGCCTGGCGGAGGTGGTGGAGTTCTTTATCGGTGATGGGATGGAGTTTGCCCAGGCCCTGCCTCCACTGCTGGATCTGGTGTTGGTGGACCACGGGATTCCCGCCTTCCTGCCGGCATTCGCCACGGTGAAAGCCAAACTGCGCCCAGGCGGGCTGATATTCGTGGACGGCTGGGGCGCGGAAGAGGAGGGGAGATGGGATACCGACCCGGACTACCGGGCCTTTGGCGAAAACCTGGGCGCCGATCTCGGACTGGTCTCCTGGAGGATGGAACTGGCGGGGAAGATACACCTGCTGGCGGTGAAGCCGTAGGGGGTGGCAGTGAGCGACCCATCCCGGCCTTTCCCAAGGCGCGGACTGGCCGCCCCGCTCGCCAGGACTCTGCTCGCCCCGCCGCCTGAGTTACCGACCTGAGAGACTCAGCGCGGGCGCAGCACGAAGACCCCCCAGCCGAGGTAGCGGCGCAGATGGGTGAGATAATCCCGCCGGCTGTGCTCGTGGATCTGGCGGAAGGCTTCGGCGTCCGGGTCGTGGGGATTGTCGCGCAGCCAGTCGGAGAGGGCGATCCAGTGCATGGCCTCGTAGCGGTCCCAGCCGTGGTGGTCCGCCAGCACCATCTCGACCAATTCCATGCAGGCTGCCTTGAAGCGCGTCAGGGTGCCCGCCAGCGAGGTGAATACCTCGTGGTCCTCGCCCATGCAGGCATAAACCTCCTCGGGCGGGGGGGCGATCCAGTAGGGCTCGCCGATCAGCATCAGGCTGTCTCGGTCGCGCAGGGCCGGCCGCAGCAGCCCCATGGTGCCCACCAGCCCCTGGCCGATCCAGGTCGCGCCGATGCAACTGGCCACGTCGAAGGAGGCGGCGGGGAAGGGATAATTGGCGGCTTCGGCTTCGGCGAAACTCAGGTGATCCTGGCAGTCCAGTTCAACGGCTCGCGCCCGGGCTGCCTGCAGGAATACGGGGCTGAGGTCCACCCCGACCCCGCTGATGCCGTGGGCCACGGACCAGCGGCAGAGCATCTCGCCCTTGCCGCAGCACAGGTCGAGCTGGCGCATCCCGGGCCGGAGGCGGCAGATCTCTCCCAAAAGCTCCAACTGTGGCTCGGTGAAGGGGTTGAGGATGCGGTGGTGGGTTTCGGCGATTTCGTGGTAGCGCAGGGACATGGCGGGTGGCTTTCGGCGAATGAGCAAAGGGACGGTCTCCGGCTAGATCCCGGGGCGGAGGCACCTTTCCTTCAGCCCTGTCGGTACACCTTCCCGCCTTTGACTACCGCCACCGGGAAGAGTTGCTGTTTTCCGGTGCGCGTCTGGCCCTGGGAATCCACCAACTGAAACTCCCCCTGCCGCAACTCCAGAACCACCGCGTCGCCCCAGGCGCCTGGTATGAGGGTGCCGAGCTGGTCTTCGAGGTGGATGATCTGGGCTGGCACTGAGGTCACCTTGGCCAGGGTCTCGTCCAGCGAGAGGCCCAGGTGCAGGAACTTGCCCACCACCGAGGCCAGGTCGTAGACCGGGCCGTTCACATTGTACACATGCAGGTCCGAGGAGATGGTCTGGGGCAGCACGCCCTGGGCCAGGGCATGTTCGGCCACCTTCCAGTTGAAGGATCCGGCTCCGTGGCCCACGTCGAAGATCACCCCGCGCTCCATCGCTGCCCGCACTGAATCCCGCACCCGTCCCCCCTCGTCCAGAATGCCGCAGCGCGAGCCGTGGAAGCAGTGGGTGAGGATGTCGCCTTGGCGCATGAGGGTGAGGATCTCGTCGAGGGAATCGCACCAGGCATCCTGGGGATGGACCATGATAAGCAGGCCCACGGCGTCGGCGGCCTCGCGGGCCCGCTGGAGGGGCAACATGCCGGAACGCGGGCTAACGATGCTGTTTTTAGTCAGGCGCACCTTCACCCCCAGGATGAGATCGCGGTGCTCTTCGATCATCGCACAGGCCTTACCCACGTCGGCGTACTCGGGGATCTCGAACTCGCCGATCTGGCGGGTGAGCATGCCCTGGGAGGAGATGTTGAGCTGGGCGAGGATGCGGGTGGCGCTGACCTCGATGACGTACTTGCGGAAGCCGGGGAAGGTGTCGGCCCCGGCCGAACCGGCATCGACTACGGTGGTGGCGCCCCTGGCCAGGCAGGTGGGGTCGGGCTGGATGCCGAAGTGACTGACCCCGTAGAAGACGTGGACGTGCAGGTCGATCAGGCCGGGAGACACGATGCGGCCGGTGGCGTCGAGGGTCTGGCGGGCCTCGGCGCTGTCGATGGTTTCGCCCAGGGCAGCCACCTTCCCATCGGCAAAGGCCACATCGCGGCGGGCGTGGAGGCCCTGGGCCGGATCGACGAGGGTGCCGCCCTTGAGCAGCAGGTCGTATTTCATCGCCGATCTCCTACCACGGCCCCACGGCACCAAGGAGCATCTGACGCTCGGGAGGGCCGGTTTCGCGCAGCTTCGTGACACGCGGACCGTCGAAGGGCTCGCGGGATTTCATCCAGGCGTTCTGGTAGCACATGAAGCAGCCGCGGCGGTTGGCCTGGGAATTGTTGGCCCCGCCCCGGTGGTAGAGCCACCCGTCGAACATCACCACGTCCCCGGCCCTGGCGAAGACCTTCTTCTCGTCGGGAAAAGTGGGGTGGCCCAGGGGCGGGCGGAAGGGCACGCGGTGGCTGCCAGGTACGATCATATTGGGCCCATTCTCCGGGTTCAGGTCGTCGAGGAAATAGGCGCAGTTGATCTGGCCGGGCAGGCTGCCGTAGGGAGTGCCGGCAAAGTCCATGGGCCAGGGCCCGTCGCGGTGCCAGTCCTGGTCGAGGGTGCCGGGCCGGGTCACCCGGGCGGTGGCGCTGTGGAGTTGGATACAGGTGCCCAGGAGGGCGCGGATGCGGGAGAGGATGGGCTGGTGGTCGATGAGGAAGGCGAAGCGGTCGTCCTGTTCGAGCAGTTGGTGGATGAACTCGCTCTGCTGGCGGGCGAAGGTCTCGTCGAGGGCCTCGCGCAGCAGGGCCACCTCCGGCGGGGTGATGGCCTGTTCCACCACCAAGTAGCCCCAGTGGCGGAAGAACTCCACCTCGCGCTCTTGCGCCGCGCTCAGGGCGGAGTTGAGGTGGGGGGGGACCAGTTCCTGCTCGTAAGCCATTGAGGAAGTCCTTTCAGTCGGGCAGTTGCAGCACGGGTTCTTCGGGGTGGCGGCGGTAGAGGAGCAGGGTGTGGCCCAGCACCTGCACCAGATGGGAGCCGGTGGCTTTCGCCAGTAGCTCGCCGGCCTCGTGGCGCTCGATGGGGCAACCCTTCTCCAGCCGGATCTTGATCAACTCGCGGTGGGTGTAGGCTTCTTCGACGGCGCCTTTCACGGCCTGGGAGATCCCCTCCTTGCCCAGGTACACGGTTGCCTTGAGTTGATTGGCCAGGCCCCGAAGATAGCGCCGCTGTCTGCCGGTGAGTTCTTCCATGAGACTCCTTTTTGGACGGATAATATAGCCGCTGGGCCGGGGCGCGTCGAACCGGAACGGGTTTTGCAACTGGCCGGGCCATGTTCACCCTGCCCGCTTTTCCCGGTCCCCGCCGGCCCGCTGCCTGGAGCGCCCTGTGTTTTGCCGCCGGCATCCTGCTGGCCGCCCTGGTGCTGCGCCGGCGCCCCCTGACCGGGGCCCTGCCTGCTCTTCCCCCTCCTGCTGGCCTGCCTTGGGGCCCTGCGTTTCGCCCTCTGCACAGCACTGTGGCCCGCAGACCACATCCTCCGGGCTGGTATCGGGAACCGCGAGGGCCTCTTCACCGGCATGGTCGCCGAGGAGCCAGAGCGCCGCCAGGAGCGCACCCGCTTTGCCTTGGAACTGGAGAAAGCCTGCATCGACAGCCTCTGCGGCCCGGTCCGGGGCCGGGTGCTGGTCAGTCTCCGCGAGATGGAACTGGGCGTTGACCTGGGCGATCACCTCACCCTGAAGGGCCGGCTGCAACGGCCCTCGCCCTTGCGCAACCCGGGGGCCTTTGACTACCGCGCCTTCCTCGAAATGGAACAGATCCATTTCCTGCTTGCCCTGCGCCGGCCCGAGCAGTTGGTGTCCATCGACAAGTGCCCCGGCCCTTGGCTCTTTGAAGAGGTGGTGCTGCCGGTGCGCCGCTCGGTGGAGGCGAGCATCACCCGCAATCTCACCGGCGGCCCGGCCGGCCTCTTGCTTGGGGTGTTCTTGGGCGAGAAACACGCCCTGCCCGAGGAATTGCGCGAGGATTTCCGCCTCACCGGCCTGACCCATGCCCTGGTGGTCGCGGCCTGAACGTGGCCCTGGTGGTGCTCTTCTTCCTCACGGCCTTCAAGCTGTGCCGCATCCCCGAGCGCCCGGCCCTGGTGCTTACCCTGTTGGGGGTGGGGCTCTTCGCCCTGGTGACCGGGCTGCAGGCCCCCGTGGTGCGGGCCGGGCTGATGGCCGGGGCCTTGTTGTTTGGCCGACTGTGGCAGCGCCCCGGCGAGGTGTACAACGGTCTGGGCCTGGCCGCCCTGATCATCCTGGTGTGGCAGCCGGCCAGCCTGTTGAGTCTCAGCTTCCAGCTCTCCTTTGTCGCCACCCTCTCGCTGGTAGCCCTGAGCCGGCCCATCGCCGCCTTCCTCCCCGAGTCCTGGCGCAGTCATCCCTGGGTTGGCGAGTGGGTGCTGATGCCCCTATGCGCCTGCCTGGCCGCGCAGGTGGGCACGGCTCCACTGATCGCCTGGCACTTCAACCAGTTCTCGCCCATCTCCCTGCTCGCCAACCTGATGGTCCTGCCCCTCCTCAACCTCTCCCTGGCCTTGGGGATGCTGGCCGCCCTCAGCGGCTGGTGCCTGCCCCTGGTGGCCACGGCCTTCAACGGCAGCAACTATTTGGTGCTCAGCGCGGCCATCGGGCTGGTGGATTTCTTCGCCGGTCTGCCCTATGCCTCGGTGTCCCTGCCCCGGCCAGGCCCGGTTTCGCTGGCCTTCTGGATCGCCCTCTCCCTCTGCCTGGCCTTTGCCCACTGCCGGCCTGCCCGCAAGCTGGCCCTCTTCATTGCCCTGCTGTGGGGCAACTACGCGGTGTGGATGCCCCACCTGCGATCGCCGACACTGGAGGTCTTCTTTCTGGATGTGGGCCAGGGGGATGCGGCCCTGGTGCGCCTGCCCGATGGCCGTGCCCTCCTGATCGATGGGGGCGAGCGCAGCCGGGACTTCGACCAGGGCGAGCGGGTGATCCTGCCGGTGCTGCGCCACCTGGGGATAGACCGACTGGAGGTGATGGTGGCTTCCCACCCGCACAACGACCACATCGGCGGCTTGATCGCGGTGCTGAAAGAGGTGGAGGTGGGGCACTACCTCGATAGCGGGCAGCACTGCGACACCTGGACGGCCCAGCGGGTGCAGGAGCTGGTGCGGGAGAAGGGGATTGGCTACCACCGCCTGGCGGCTGGCGACAGTCTGGCGGGTTTGGGAGGTGTGGGCGGGCTGGTGCTGCATCCGACGGCAAGGTGGGTCAGCCAGAGCGAGGAGCCGGAGGGCGGCCTCAACAATGGCTCGGTAGTGCTCCGGCTCAGTTACGGGCAGGTGGACCTGCTCTTTGCCGGCGACGCCGAGGAGGAGGCCGAGGCGGCCTTGCTCGGTTGGGGCGGGGGACTGCGCAGCGAGGTGCTCAAGGTGCCCCACCACGGCTCGCCCACCTCTTCAGAAACGGCGTTCGTCGCGGCGGTGCAGCCCCGGGTGGCTGTGGTATCGGTGGGGGAGCACAACAAATTCCGCCACCCCGCGCCGGCGGTGGTGGAACGCTACGAGAAGCAGGGGGTGCAGGTGTTGCGCACGGATCAGCGCGGCGCCGTGGTGCTCTGCACGGACGGGACGAACCTGGAGTGGCGGACGATGGTGCGATGAAGGCTCAGGCGCTCACCTGGTCGCGCAGCAACTCGCCGAAGAGTTCGGGCCGGCGGGTCCGCAGCATGTAATTGGCCAGAGCCCGCTCCCGGGCCAGGAGTCCCGGCTCCAGGGTGGCGCTGATCATCTCCTCGCGGATCTCCTCCTCTTGAGTGATGGCCAAAGGCTCGCCGTCCGGTCCCCAAATGAGAGCCGCGCCGGCGTGGTAGGGCTGGTTTTCGCTCTCTGGGGGCCACAGGTCCACGCTCCCGGCCTTTCCCGTCTGGTCGGTCAGGATGGCGAAGCAGGCGTTCTCGCGGGCCCGCAAAGCGTACTTGGCCAGGAAGCGGTGCGAAAAGCGGCGGGCCGCCGCCTGGCTCTGGGGCGTGTCGTCCCAGGGTTTGAAGCGGGCGGCGTGGGGCATGAGCAGGACATCGGCTCCCCGCAGGGCCAGGACCCGGGCCACCTCGGGGAACGGGTTGTCGTAGCAGATAATTATCCCCACCCGGCAGAAGCCCAGGTCGAAGACCGGGATCTCCCGCCCCCCCTTGTAGTAGAAGACCTCGTCGCGCGACAAGTGCAGCTTGCGCTGCTTGCCGATATACCCCTCTGGCCCGACCAGGACCATGGTGTTGTACACGATGTCGCGCTCCTTCTCGCTCAGGCCGGCGCAGAGCACCAGGTGGTGCCGGCGGGCGATCTCCTCCAGGCGGCGCACGCTGGGTCCCGGCACGGGTTCGGCCAGCTCCCAGGTGTTGGGGGTGCAGTGGCCGTGGATCACCAACTCGGGGAAGAGCACCAGTTGGGCCTGTTGGGCCGCGGCCCGGCCGCACCAGGCGTCGATGGAATCCAGCACCAGGGCGGGTTCGCCCAGGAATCCGTTCATGCTCACGGCGGCAGCGCGGACAGTCTGCATGGGGTCCTCCTTGTATCAGGGGAGGTGGAGCCGGCAGGAGTGGCTGGCCGGGTCGAAGATCCCCAGGGCCTGGTACAGGCCGAAGGCAAAGGCCCGGTGGCCGCACTCGTTGGGGTGGAAGGCGTCGCTCATCCAGTAGAAATGGCTGCCGGCCCGGTTGCGCCAGAATTGTTCGTGGTCGATGAGGGGCAGCCCCTGGTCAGCGGCCACCTGGCGGATGGCCTCCATGTACGCGGGGAAGTGCGGGGTGCGGTCGGGCGCCTGGCCCGGCAGGATGGGGCAGGTGGTCTGCAGCGCCGGGATGGCGCCCAGGTCGCGGATCTTCCCCACTAACTGGCCGAGGTTGGCTCTGAACTCCCCGCATGAGATACCCCGGCCCTCGCTGCAGTCGTTCATGCCTATCATGATCAGCACCGCGTCTGGCCGGAACTGGCCGATGCGCCAGTCGAAGCCGGACAAGAGTTCGCGGGTGGTGTGGCCGCTGACTGCGCTGTTGAGGATCAGGTCCATCCCCCGCCCCAGCTCGAAGCGCACCCGCTCGGCGAAGAGTTCGACGTAGTCGCGCCAGCCAAAGGTGTGGAGGGCGCCGTGGGTGATGCTGTCGCCGGTGAAAGCCCATTTGATGGGCCGCTCGGACTTGAGCAGGGCGCGCACTTGGTCGAGGCGTTGGAATTCGTCGGGTTGGGGCTGGGCCATGGTCATGCCTGGTGTTTGGTCGTCTCGCTGGCGGGATCTTCGTTGGCGATCACGTAGTAGACGAGGTCCTCGGTGGTACTGAGGTTGCGGATGCGGTGGCGGGTGTTGGGGGGTTGGAGGAAGCAGTCGCCGGCGCGGGCCCCGAAGGTTTCGCCGTTGCGGCTGATCTCGCCCTGACCGGCGACGACGATGAAGAACTCCCACCAGCGCGAGTGGGAGTGGACCGGGCAAGGGGCGGCGCCGGGGGGCACGCGGGTGAGTTCCACGTCGAAGGGATGTGGGTTTTCTTTGGTATTGCCCAGGGCCACGGAGATATGCTGGTGGGTGCGCTCATAGTTGCCGCCCTCCCAGCTCCAGACCTGATGCTGCTGGGGGACTTCGGCGAGATTGATCTTCCACATATCCGCGGCCTCCTGTCTGAGTTGTCGTCGGGGAGCGGCCCAGCCCGCCAGGGTCATCTCCCCGCCGCAGTCCAGCACTCCGGGGTGTACGCCTCGCGCAGGAAAAGCTTCTGCCGTTCCGGGCCGGCTCTCTCGATCCACTCGGGCGGGATCTCCTGGGTGTGGCGGTGGGGGGGGCCGGCTTCCTTGAAGATGTCGATGGCGAAGAGGCGGTAGGGCTGGGGCGAGTCCAGGGGCTTGGGCTCCACCCCGTGGAACATCCGGGCGTTCAGGTAGATCATGCTGCCCGGGGGCAGCGAGAGGTGTACTAGCTTGAGTGGGCGGCCTGCCTGCGCGTCGAACTCCCCGGCCAGCAGTCTTTCGGGGGTGACCTCTTTGGTGGGGGAGACCCGATGGCTGCCGGGGATCACCGCGAGGCTGCGGTCGCCAGCACTGAAGCCGTTGGGGTAATAGAGGATCTGGATATACTTCTTTTCGCGCTCGGCGAGGTTGACGGGGTTCTCGTGGAACCAGTGGTGGTGGTCCTGATGTAGGTTGATCCGCCCCACCCCGCGAAGGGCCACGTTGAGGGCCGAGTGGCAGAAGTGATAGTCCGGGCCGATGGTCGCCCGCAGCAGGGCCTTTACCAGGGGCGCGTCGATCAACTGGTCCGACCAGTACCCCCGCGCGTTCCAGGGCCGGACGAAATAGGCGGTGCCCAGCTTGGCGGGGTCCTGCTCAGCGGCAGCGAGGAATTCGGCCACGGCCTCGAGCCCGAGGATCTCGCTGGTCAGACCGGTCAGACCGGTTTCGGTGAAGATACTGGGGAAGGCCGCGTACCCCTCCGATGCAAAGGCAGCCAGGTCGGCGGCCGAGGGGGCGTCGCGGCGGAAGATAGGCTCCTGGTCAGCCATGTGCTGAGGGTCCATATCTGTTGCCATCAACAAAAACCAGGCGCGGGCCGGTCCTCCCGCGCCTGGCCGAGCTGAGCGCGGGGCTCAGCCCTTTTTCCTCACCTGCTCCAGGGCCTCGGCGTGCTTGAGGCCCTGGCCGCGCAGCTGCTGGTACTCCTCCTGATCCAGCCAGTCGCGGCGCAGAAACTCGCGGATATCGTAGCGGCCCGGTTTGTCTGGGGGCAGGCCGCCTTCGGCGATCATCTGCGCCAGGGGGTTAGCCTCTTCTTTGAGGGGCAGGTGGATGACGTGGTGGCGGCGCGCCGATTCGTACAGGGCCATCATGATCTCGACGGTGGCAAAAGCCGTGGGGCCGGCGCCGCGGTGCTGGGGGCCGCCCTCGATCCAGGCGATCAATTCGCGCACCAGGTTGCCGTTGGTCGGGCCGCCAGCAACGTGCACCTGGTTCTCGGGCACCCGCAGGGGCACCTCCTCCCAGCCGCTGCCGCTGTGGAAGAGGCGGACCTTGTTGACCCACACGTCGATGATGCCCTCGTTGCCGCGGATCTGGAAACGGCTGGCCCCGTCGCCGCTTTCGGGCTCGATGTAGAGATCGGACTGGATGAAGAGCTGCAGTCCGCCCTCCAGCTGCACCAGGGCCATACAGGCGTCCTCGATGGGGGTGGCCCGCTCGAAACGCTCGGAGTAGCGGCTCACCGCGCCCATCACCCATTCGGCCTTGGGATCACCCAGCACGAAACGCGCCCCATCGATGGCGTGCGTGCCGCAGTTGAGCAGGCCGTTGATCACCTTGCAGTTGGCCCACAGAGGTTTGCCGATTGCCCCGCCCTGCACCAGCTCGCGGGCCTTCTCCCAGCCGGGGGTGAAGCGGCGCTGGTGGCTGATGACCAGCTTGGTGCCGCTGGCCTCGGCCGCGGCAATCATCGCCTTGGCCAGGCCCGTGCTGATGGCCATGGGTTTCTCGCAGATCACCCCCTTGGCCCCGCCCTTGGCCGCGTCGATGGTGGGGGCCGGGTGGTCGGGGTGCCAGGTGCAGACGCTGACTAGGTCGGGCTTGGCCTTGGCCATCATTTCCTCGACCGTGGCAAAACCCTGGGGAATCCCGTAGCGCTCCATGTACTCCCCGCGGCCAATGGGCAGGGGGTCGGCGCAGGCGATGACCTCGATGCCGGCGTCCTTGTACCCGCTCATGTGGGCGTGGGCGATGGAGCCGCAGCCGGCGATGGCCGCGGTGTACCTCTTCTGGCTCATGGGTCTCTCCTCTTATGCCTGGTCGTAGCTGGTCAGGGGGCGGTACCAGATGTTGCGGTAGCGCACCAGGTCGCCGTGGTCTTGCAGCTTGAGCGGGCCGGTGGAGGGGTGGGGGTCGTTGTAGGTGGAGAGGTTGCGGTGGCCGGTGGGCCCCAGGGCTTCCTGCCGGTGGTGGACCAGGATGCCGTTGTGGAAGAGGGTGAGGAAGGCCGGGCTGACCAGCTTGCTCCCCTCGAAGCGCGGGGCGATGAAGACCGCGTCGTAGCTCTGCCACTGGCCCGGGGCGCGGCAGGCGTTGACCAGGGGGGGATACTGGCCGTAGATGGAGGCGGTGATGCCGTCGGCGTAGGTGGGGTTCTGGTAGCCGTCGAGGACCTGGATCTCGTAGCGGCCCAGCAGAAAGACCCCGCTGTTGCCCCGGCCCTGGCTGTCGCCCTTGACCAAGCTGGGGCAGGCGAATTCGAGGTGGAGCTGGCAGTCGCCAAAGTGCTCCCGGCTCTCGATGTCGCCAGTGCCGGGGACCACCTCGGCAAAGCCCTGCTCGATCTTCCACTTGGCCGGACCCTTGTCCTTGACGCTCTGCCAGCCGGACAGGTCTTTGCCGCCGAAGAGCACGACCGCGTCAGAGGGCGTGGCGCCGGCTTGCTCCGGGGTGCTGGCGGTGCCGGGGGTGATGATGCGGGGCTGGGGCCTGGTGCCGTCGTGGACCCGCCACTTGGAGCCAGGCAGGTAAGGGGTGTCGTCGTAGCCGAGCTGTGCCATTTTTTCGTTCTCCTGTTGGAGTCTGTGCCGGGCCTTTTGCCCTCAAAGCAGTAAATAACGAACAGCGCCGGTGCCGGCACAAGTAAGGTGATCTTGGTAGGTCAGGGCAGGTTGCGGAGGGCCAACTGGGCTGCGCGCCGGGCCAAGAGCTGGGTGCTCTCCCCGGTGGAGCAGCCGATCTCCAGGATGCGGTCGCTCTCGATGGGCAGCTCCCGCGCCAACTGGCGGTAACGGTCGATGGAAGAGACCACCTGCACCCCGACCCGTCCGGCTGTCAACTTCACGGGCCGGCTGGGGTCGATGATGTACTGAGGGTGCCTTTGGGTGAATCCGCCTACATATTCGCAGGGGTCTGCGCCGAGCGTGCAGTTGTCCGCCTTTGGTCAAATGACGAATATTGCCGGACTGAAAGACACACCAGAAAATGGAGACGGCTCATGGCTGCCAAGAGACATGCTATGTGCTCCCCCGCCGAACACGAGATCCAGACCAGCAACACCTGTCGCGTGCCCACCCGCAGTGGCCTGGAGCTGGGCGCCACCCTCACCCGGCCCAGCTCGCCGGGGCGCTTCCCAGTGCTGGTCTGGTACGACCCATACCGCAGCGGCGCCGACGGCACGGCCACCCCAATGGCCCAGTACTTTGCCCGGCGCGGGTACGTCTTTGCCTACCTCAACGTGCGGGGTACCGGCAACTCGCAAGGGGTGTGCCGGGACGAATACATGATCGAGGAAACCCAGGACGGGTACGATGCGGTCGAGTGGCTGGCCAGCCAGCCCTGGTCGTCGGGGAGGGTCGGACAGCTGGGTTCCTCGTACAGCGGTTTCAACACCCTGCAGGTGGCCGCCCTGGCCCCGCCCGCGCTCAAGGCCATCGCCCCGGCGTACTTCACCGACCGCCGCTACACCGATGACTGCCACTACAAGGGCGGCTGCCTGCGCGGGTACTACGACATGCTCACCTACGGCCTGAGCATGGTGGCGATGAACGCCCTGCCGCCCTTCAAGGAGGCCGTGGGTGCCCAGTGGAGTGCGCTGTGGCGGCAGCGCCTGGAGGTGAGCGAGCCGTATCTGCTCAAGTGGATAGAACATCAGGTGGAGGACGAGTACTGGGCCGTGGGCTCCATCGCCGGCCAGTATCATCAGATCAAGGCCGCTTCTCTGCTGATCGGCGGCTGGCACGACGGGTATCCCAACCCGCCGCTACGGGTATTTGCCGCCCTCAAAGCGCCCAAGAAATTGCTCATCGGCCCCTGGTCCCATACCTACCCGGACCGTTCCCACTGCGGCCCGCGCATCGACATCTGCTTTGAGCTGTTGCGCTGGTGGGACCACTGGCTGAAGGATCTGGACAACGGGGTGGAGCAGGAGCCGGCGGTGCAGGTCTACGAGCAGGAATACGAGCCGCCGGTGCAGGACCGCACCCTGATCGCGGGCCGTTGGCGCATGGCAGCGGCGCTGCCAAAGGGTGAGGGACAGGTCTTCCATCTGAGGAATACGACGATGGGAGCGGCGCCCTCGAAGCAGTCTGGGTCAGACTCGGTGCCCTACCTGCCGGCGGCCAGCCGCAATGGCGGGATCTGGGATGCGGGGGTGCCCTTCACCTTGCCCGGGGACCAGCGCGAAGACTCGGCCCTGGCCCTCAATTTCACCTCGGCTCCTCTGAAGAAGGACCTCTCCATCCTGGGCAGCCCTGCTTTCTCCTTCTGGATCAGCGCCGACGTGGCGGTGATCCCGGTGGCGGTGCGCCTGCTGGAGGTCGCCCCGGACGGGACGGCGGTGCTGGTGACCAAGGGGATCCTCAACGCCACCCGGCGGGAGGGGATGGACAGGGCGGTGCCGCTAGAGCCGGGATTGCCCACCAGGGTCGAGTACCACTTGGAGGCCGTGGCCTGGCGCTTCCGCAAGGGGCACCGCCTTCAGGTGAGCATCAACGGCGCCGACTTCCCCAGTGTCTGGCCCACGCCGTTCCCCGCCACCCTGACCCTGCACTGGGGGGCCGAACACCCCGCCTGTTTCACCTTGCCAGTTTGGGACGGGGGGCAGAAGCCGGCCTTCGCGTTCCTGCCTTCGCCCGAGCCGGCGCGGGACACGGGCACAGGCAGCGCGCCCTGGCAGGTGGTCCACGACGTCCTGGAGGACCGCTACCGGCTGGTGCTCTTTGGCGGGGACGGGGAGATGGGGGTCTGCCAACGAGAGCCGGCCAGGGCCTGGGTGCGGGCGAAAAAGAAGCTGAGCGTCCAGTGGCCGGGCGAGGGGGTCCGCAGCGAAGCTACGGGCTCGCTGACCAGCGACGCTCAGTCTCTGGTAATGAACCTGTCGCTGAACGTGTACCTCAACGACAGTCTCTATTTCCAGAAGAGTTGGAGTGCGTCGGTGCCGCGGCAGATGCTGTAGCCTTCAGGGAGTCGAGGATTCCATCTGCGCGCTTCGCGATATGCTGGGCCGGCGCGATATCCCCCCAAATACGCGCCAAATTCGGAATCGCCCCAAAAAAGAGAAAGAACACGCCAAACACACCAAAGCTAAAGTCCCAGTTACCGGACCGCAACGAGGCGAGGATGATGCCGCAAAGAATCGGGATGGCGAGTACGATCGCACAACGTTCGAGCAAAATATCGAGAGCCCCTCTGCCAGAACCACAACGAGACAACAACAGCGCAACGATACCCGTTGCAGCTGGAATGAGAACCGCCCCCGAGGGTATAGCCGACCCAAACGAGCTCAGTTTCCTATATGTATTGTGCAGTGGCGAAAAACTTTCAGCATCGTACAGGTAGAAGGGTACCGTTATGATCGCAAACACGGCACAACTCACTGCGGTTTGCATGAGGGCAACCCGCCAGCCGGCACGGTAACGCAATGCAGAGAATATCAAGGGAAGGAGCAGGAGGAAGTTTGCCCGGGAGGAAAGACCAATTCCAAGCAGTACCGAAGCCCCGTGTTGTTTCCAGTTCCCCTTTGCCGTGTCGTTGTAGGAGAGGATAACCCCCAAGGTGAAGGTGAGAACATAGAGACTGTTGGGGAGATAGTCACAGCCGATCAGGTGAAGGTATAAGACTGCTGGGGAGAAAACAAGAACAGTCCACAAGTACAGCAATGCCGACCGCCAACTCCCCAGCTAGATCCGAAGGGTGACAAAGAAAACGATCAGCCAGAAGAATCCCTGATACGCCGAGTTTCCGAGCAGAACAATTGGGATAGAAAGTATTACGGCGCCTGGCATTGCGCTAATCGGATTTCCGAGATAAGTCTTTGGGTATTACGGATAATGACCTTGCAACAATGCGTCTGCAGCCAGGTCAAGGGCATCGTCAAAGTCGCTTCCACCGCCGACAATACCGGGATTGGCAATGGGATAGACCAGGGGAAAGACGGCCAGGAGCCCCAGAAAAGTCAGACTCGCCGTTATCAGGGCCCGTTTTTCGGTCAAGTAGGCAACCCCTTGTGCGAGGGCATGTCTATGGGCGAAAGTGGTACCAAGGATGAGCGTCGTACCCGTAGCATAGGCGGCAACGCCAGCAACACCGGAATATTTCTGGAAGACTGCCAGCGAAGGAACTACCAGTGAGAGCACGAGTTTTGCAAGAGACCAGTTTACGCGCCTAGCAGAACCTGTCGGAGTTCTCATAGAGCAAGCCTTTCTAGTTTCAGATCTGCGACCCGTAAACCGCGTCCACCAACTCCATGGTTTTGAGCGCGTCGCCGAAGTAGGTCTCGGGCTGGCGGCCCTGCTGCACGCACTCGATGAAATGCAGATTGGTGTCGTACGAACCGAAGGCCCGGTGCTGCTCGCGGCTCTTGCTCAGGGCAAAGGGGTCCAGGGTCTGGATGGGCTCGAGTTGGTTGTCGGCGTAGAGCTTGCCTCCCTCCTCAGGGTCGCCGAAGAAGGAGATGCCCGGGCTATGGACCTCGACGCTGAAGATCCGCCTTCCGGCCATGAAGTTGTTGAGCAAGAGGCCCGTAGCCCCGGAACTGAAGCGCACCAGCGCCAGGTGGATGTTCCAATGGCCGGCGTCGAGCCGGCGCGAATCGCTGGACACGCTCACCACCTCGCCGCCGCATAAATAACGCAGGGTGTCCACCGCGTGGATGCCGTCGCAGGTGAGCATGTCCATGGCCCCCTTGTAGTACGGGCTGCCGCCCACCCAGTTCTTGTAGAAGCTGGCGTGCGCGGTGTGGACACGGCCCCGCGCCTCGCACAGCTCCTTGCCCTGGCGGATCAGGGGTGCAAAGCGGCGTTGGAAGGTGACCCCGGTGAGCACCTTGTGTTTCTTGGCCAAGAGGTCGAGCTGGCGCACCTGCTCGGCGGTGACCGCCGGCGGTTTCTCGATGAAGAGGTGGCAGCCCCGCTCGATGATGCCGGCGGCCAAGTCGTAGAGGTGGTGGGGCGGCATGATGGCCCAGACCGCGTCGGGCTTCTCCTTCTCGATCATCTCCGCATAGTTGGTGTATCGTCCGGGGATGCCGAACTTGTCGCCGGCGGCCTGGGCTCTTTTCAGATCGAGGTCGCAGACGGCCACCAGCTCAGCCGCGGGGATCTCGGCGAGGGCCGGGTAGTGGGCGGACTGGGCGCGGCCGCCGGCGCCGACGATGGCGACCTTGACCTGCTTGCCGGACTTCTTCGCTCTTGCCATGGAGTTCTCCTCTTTCCTATTTGGGTTCCATGCCGCTCTCGCCCCCGTATTGGGGCAGTGCGTCGCTGATATGCCACCACGCAGCGCGGTCGTCGACCTACACGTGGGCGGAGGGCTCGCGGTCGATGGGGCCTTCGAGATTGGCCAGGACCACATGGATCTCTCCTGCCCAGCGGGGCCCCTCGTAGAAGAGGGTGCTGCCGCACTGGCGCCAGAAGCTGCGGGTGGCGCCGCGCTCGGTCAAGTACCGGATCAGGAGACTCTCCCCCGCCAGGAGGCGCACCCGCTCCTCTCTGAAGCCGGCCCAGGTGACGAACGCCGCGCCGTGGGCCCGGCGGCAGTTGGGGCAGGGGCAGTGGGCGCAGAACCGGCTGGGCAGGGAAACCGCAAAGCGCACCGCTCCGCACAGGCAACTGCCTTCGACCTGGGGATACTCGGTCATCCTCGTCCTCATATTCAGGGTGGGCCTGTTTCCAGGGCCACACCCACCTGGTCGTGAGGCGCACCTGGTGCGGGTCCCAGGTCTTCAGGTGGCGGTAGGCGGCCAACAGGTTGCCTGGCGGCACCTCCACACCGGTCACGTTGCTGGTGAAGAGGAACATCCCCCGACCTCCCTCGGTGAAGTCGAGGAAGTACTCCACCTCCTCGCACACCTGTCCTGGTGTGCCGAAGGGCAGGGTGCGCGATACGCTTAGGCTGGCGAAGTAGAGCAATTCCTCGCCCTGGGGCCCGCGCAGATGCTTGAAGTCGTACGGGTCCACGCCCACCTCGAACTGGAAGCCCTGTAGGCCGCTGAAACCCAGCCCGATGAAGTCCTCAACCAATGGCCGCACATCCCCGTCGCAGTGGGGGATCATCCGCACTGTGGGCAGGTAGTGTTGGCGCAACATCCCCGGATCGACCATGGGGCCCTGGTTGTTGCACAGGTCCTCGCCGCAGAACATCAGCGGCACCAGGTCGTACTCGCGGTAGAGCTTGACTAGGATTCCGGCTCGCTGCCGCGAGTGCACGCTCTTGGCCCACCACAGCTTGCCCACTGCCTCAGGATACAGGGCGCAGGCCGAGATGAAGGCCACGTAGCCGAACTCGGTGTAGAGGGGGAAGTGGCCGCCGATCTCCCTAAAGTTGGGGATGGGCACGATGCCCTCCCAGTTTTTGAAAGCCGACTCGAAGAAGTCGCGGTAGCGGCGCTCCTCGGCAGTGGCGTCGAAGGCTTTGAGGATCTCCGCCTCGCTGTCTGGCAGGGAGTCGGCTTTTTCACCAAGTCTTCGGGCTCGACGCGTTCGAAGCGGCTCTCCAGCACGTACCCGGTGCGCAGCTGCTCCAGCTCGCGGGGAATCACTAACTGGATCAGGCCGTCCACCCCGAGGGCCAGGTTGCGCACCCCGCCGATCCAGCCGCCCAGGCTGGGAATAAGGTCCACTTCCTGACCCCGGATCTGGCGGAGGAGGCGTTCCTTGCGGGAGAGTTGGGCGGGCATGGCAGGCTCCTCTCAGGGCAGGCGGACCAATTGCACCTCGTCCCACCAGAGCACGTCCTCGGTGATGGGCTGGCTGGCAGCACCGAGCATGAGCACCATGAACCCGGCCTCCGCCGGGGCAGTAGCCCAAGTGCCCCAGGTACTCCAGCCCTCAGGGCCGGCCTCCTCTACCGGAAGGAAAACCACCTTGTGGGTCTGCACCCCCAGCAGGGAGAGGTCGGCTTTCTTCCAGGCGATGTCGAGGGCAGGGGCGCCCTTGCCCTGGGTGCGGGAACGAGCAGCCACGTAGAAGCCTTCGCCGGGCCGCACCGGCGCAGCCTGGATGAAGACTCCGCTGCGCACCCCGGCAGCGCGGGCCGCGCCGGCAGCCTGATCCCAGGTGAAGGTACCCTTGGAGACCTCCTCCTGCCAGAAGCTCCACTGGGCCGGGGCGCCGTCCCTTTCCCAATCAGCCGACGCTGCCGGCCGTGGGGCAGGATCCGGGCCCTGCGAAAAATCGCCCTTGGGGAGCAGATTGAGCACCTCGCCGCAGTGCATCAAGCGCTCGAACTCGGCGCCGGCCGCCCGCGCGGTGGCACCGGCAGGGCAGTGGGCCTGCGCCAGGGCAGCCTGGGTACCGGGCAGGCGCGTTTCCCAGGCGGGGAAGAGCTCCTTTGCCCGGCCATTCACGCAGGGTGTCGGGGTCGGGCCACCAGCGCCCCTGCTCGCCCCAAAGCCACACGTATTGGTCGGCGGCGCTCAGCGCGGCAGCGGCGTTGCGTCCCAGCATCCGGTACTGGCGCCGGGCAGGCGGTAGGAGTTGTCGAGCAGAGGGGCGTGGGCGTCGAGATACAGGCCAAAGCCCACCTGGACTTGGTTGCGGTATTTGGCGCGATTGGCCGGGGAGACCAGCTCCTGGCCGGCCCCCTTGATGCGGCCGGCGGCGCCGTGGAACTCAGTTGGGGTGGTAAACCCGTAGGCGTGTTCGTCGCCGTCCACCAAGATGGCGCTGAGAGGCAGGACATCGAGCCAGCCATCGATGAAAGCCGGGTACAGCCCATAGGAGTGCAGGAACAAGGCAGGCCGGGGGTTCTGCAGGCCTATGGGGCTGGGACCGTGGTACGGGTTGGAGTCCACCAGGTATGCGTTCATGAAGAAGGTGAGGACCGTGAGGTCCGGGTACTCGGCAGTCATGGCTCCCATTACCTCCTGGCCCCGCTGTCTGGCCTTGGCCAGGTACTCGCCAAAGGTGTGGTGGGCAGCCTGAGGCTGAGCCTTGTAGTCGAAGGGCACGAAGGGTTAGGTGTAGGGCTCGGGGTCGAAGACAATGCTTTTGAGACCGCCTTCCCTGGCGATCCAGGCGGCAAGGCGGAAGTGGTCGGCGATCTCGTGCCAGCCCTCGTCGTCGAACCAGTCCACGTCGCCGGGGTCGGCATCCACCCGCAGGAAGTTGTCCGTGAGGCGGCTGGGCTTCCCGCGTACGGCCCGCAGATCGGCGAGGGCCTGGTTGAACCAGGCGCGCTGCCAGTGCTGGCGCGAGAAGGCGGTGCGGAAAGGGGTGGTGTTCAGGCTGGGAGGCAGGTCCTCGCCCTGGGCCTGGACCCACAAGGTGGTACCATCCAGAGGCAAGGTCTCCATGGCGGCCAGGTCGCGATGGTACTGGGTGGTGGTGGGAGAGTCCCAGCCAGTGGCGATCAGCTTCTTGGGTCTGGGTTGGGCCTGAGTGGAGGAGGCTCCCGGGAGCAGACATAGGCAGAGTATCAGGGGAATCACGGCGCAGTTTCTTCGTTCCTGGCGGCGAACCACCCGCGCCGGCGCAGTTCCTTGATGGGGGAGGGGCCGCTCTCGAGAGGGAAGTGCACGGGCCGGTTGCCATCGAGTTGCGACTGGTAGACAGCCATCACCATCTCCAAGGAGCGCCGGCCCACCTTCCCGTCGCTGCGCAGCTTGCCCTTCCCCTCCAGCGCGTCGAGCAGTTCCTGCAAGGCCGCCACATAGGTGGAAGCCGGTGTCGGGCGGTCCAGGGCACGGGGCTTGAGCGAACTCCACTGGAAACCGCTCTCTGGTTCATACACGTCGCGCTCGGCCTGGAAGAACTGCACCTGCTCGCCCACAAAGCGTAAGAGACCAGTGCTGCCCCGCAGCTCAAAGGCGTGATCGGCATACTCGGTCAGCTCGGCGCTGTGCAAGGCGCCGGAGGCGCCGCTTCTAAACTTGATGAAGGCGGCGCTGAAATCCTCCACTGCCCAGGGACGGCGGCGCTGCTCTGCCAGGCCGCAGAGCCAATCCACCGGGCCGGCGTATATATCCATCAAGTCGAAGTAATGGGTGAAGTCGTGCAAGAGCGAGCCTTCGTGTTCGCTGCGCCACCAGGGAGCTGGTTTGCCCCCGTCGATGAAGCCGTAGAGATGCACCAATTCGCCGATGGCCCCCTCGCGCAGGAGGCGCAGGCCCAGCTCCCATTCGGGGCTCCAGCGGCGGTTGTGGTTGATCTGGAGCAGGATGCCCCGCGCGGCGCAGGCCCGGAGCATGCGGTCGCATTCGGCCAGGGAGAGGGCCATGGGTTTTTCGCAGATGATGGCCCGGGTGGAGGGGGCGGCGGCGCAGCCTTCGACCATCTCGCAGTGGAGTTCGGGATGGGTGGCGACGATGCACAGATCGGGCTGTACCTCGGCGAGCATCTGCCGGTACTCGTGGTAGAGGGCCTGCACGCCGAAGCGCTGGCCGAAGGCGTCGAGCTTCTCGCGGCCCCGGTTGACGCCGGCCACGAGTTGGCAGGCGGGGTGGGCATGGACGGCTTCGGCGTGGTTGTCGGGCAGCTCGCCGAAGTTGAACTGGTAGCCGACCCGGCCGGTGCCGATGAGGGCGACGCGGTAGTTATCCACAATGGGCTCCTGAAAATTGTGTATACCCTGCCCTCAGCGCTTCGTCAGGTCGTCGCCCAGGTCGGTGGTGTCCATCACGCCTTTCTCCTTGCACACCGCCACCAGGAAGAATTCGAGTTCGTCCTGGGTGTGGTTGTACAGGCCGTGGCCGTCGCCAAAGGTGCTGGGGATGGCGTCACCGGTGCAGACCTCGGCGGTCTCGTCGTTGACGGTCATGCGGGCGCAGCCCTTCACGATCACGTAACACTCCTCCATGCCCTGGTGGCGGTGGTATCCCACCGAAGCGCCGGGGGGCACCAGGACGTGGGTGAGGAAGGCGAGGTTGGAGCGGAAGTCCTGCGGGCCCCAAAGCTGGCGCCGGCCCACCTCCCCCTTGCCTTGGTGCAGGCGGGCGTACTCGAGCAGGCGGCGGTCGAAACGGCCGATGGGCAGACGGTCAGCCGATTCGAGCGGGGCACCCCTGCGGGTGTCGCCAAAATCAGTCGAGTCGGCCGGGCAGCCGGGCAGGGGCACGTTGAAGTTGAACCAGCGGGTCTCGCTCTGGGTGTGGTTGTAGATGGCGTGGGACTCGCCGGTGCGCAGGGGCACCGCCGCCCCGCCCTCCACCTGGGTGGTGCGGCCGTTGTGGGTGAACTGCGCCGCATTGTCGACGGTGACGAAGATCTCCTCGCAGCGGTCGTGGCGGTGGTGGCCAATGCCGCCCCCGGGCAGCAGGTAGGCCGAGTGCACGAACCACCAGTCGGTCTGGAAGTCCTTTTTTTCCCACAGGCTCTTGAAGAGGATCGGGCCAGCCCCCCCGTGGACCTTGTCGATCTCCCGCATCTCTTCCCGGCGCGCATGGGCGATACGCATCGCGGCTTCCTCACTTTCCCAGATAGGCGGTGCAGTCGATCTCGACGAGAATGCCTTTGTAGAGGTCGCCGGCGCCGATGAGCCGGCGGGTGGGCATACGCTCCTTGAAATAGCGCATATAGGCGCGGTTGAACCCGTCGCGGTCCTCCATCTTGAGCAGGAAGACGTTGGTGCGCACCACGTCGTCGAAGGTGGCGCCCTCTTTCTCCAGGGCCCGGCCGATGGCGTCCATGGTGAAGGCGGTCTGCTCTTCGATGTCGGTGCCGACTACTTCCAGCTTGTCGTCGACCGGGCCGAAGCCGGATAGGAAGAGGATCTCGCCGGCGCGGCGGGCCATGCTGTAGAAGGGTTCGGGGCTGGGTTGTTCGGCCATGGGAATCCTCATTCAATCCGCAACAAGCGCGGGATCGTGGGGTTTGAGGGGGAAGCGGGGCGCCAGACCCCGGTTGACGATGTTTTCGGGCGGAGGTAGGTGGCCGCTGAGCACGCTGACCAGGTTCTGGACCGCCGTGCGGGTGCAGTCCTGCGAGGCCTGTACCGAAAGGCCGGAGACGTGCGGGGTGAGGAGGACGTTGTCCAGCTCGACCAGCGGGTGGCGGGGCGGCACCGGGTTTTCGGCGAAGATCTCGATATTCTCGAAGGTGTCGATGCCGGCTCCGGCCAGGTGGCCGCGCTGCAGCGCCTCGACCAGGGCGTCTTCGTCGACCAGGGCGCCGCGCGAGGTGTTGATCAGGATCGCCCCGGGTTTCATCCGGGCGAGGGCTACGGCGTCGATCAGGTGATAGGTCTCGGGGGTAAGGGGCAGTTGCAGGGAGACGAAGTCGGAGCGGCATAACAGGGTGTCCAGGTCCACCATCTCCACCCCCAACCGTTCGGCCTGCCGGCGGCCCGCGTCCATATTGCGGCGGGTGGCCAGCACCCGCAGACCAAAGGCCCGGGCGCGGCGGGCGACCTCGGGTCCGGTGGCGCCGAAACCGACGATGCCCAACACCAGCCCGGAGAGGCGGGGCAGGGCCAGGGACTCGTCGCGGGCCCTGCCAAAGGCGCCGGCCTTGAGGTGGCGGTGCATCTGCGGCAGTTTGCGGGCCAGGCCCAGCAGCAGGGCCAGGATGTGGTCAGCCATCTCGGCGACGCAGAAAAAGGGGGCGTTCGAGACGATGATACCTTTGCGGGCGGCCAGGTCCACGGCAATCTTGTCGGTCCCATTGCCCATACGCGAGATGATCCGGCAGCGGTCGAGGCGTTCGACCATCTCGGGTGTGAGCGGGGCGGAGATGATGAAGAGGGCGTCGCAGTCCTGGAGGTGGGGGAGCTGGGCCTCGGTGGTGTTGGCCTCCACGCGCAGGGGCGCCAGGCCGTACTGCCGGTGCAGACCCTCCTCAAAAGGGGGAACCGGCATCAGTTCGGCGTTGAGGCGCACCACCTTGAACGCCTTGAGGTGATCCCACTTGCTCATTTCACTTCCCATGCTGGTCCCGCCGGGGCAGGATGGGGGCGGCACGGAGTTCGCGGATCAGCTCGATGAGGCCCTCGATGCCGGCCTCCAGGAATTTCTCCCCCTTCTCCCGGGTGGCTTTGGTGGCGTCGCCCATCACCCCGCTGGCGGTCACCGAGCTCCAGTAGGGTACCAGGCGGGCCGCCGAGCCCTGCGGATGGGTGCCGGCCAGGAGGTCGGTTCTGAAGCTGGGCGGCATGGGGGAGCGCTCGTCCCCCGCTTTGCTCATGTCCACCAGGTCCGGGCGCAGGGCCAGGTAGAGCGAGGTCTCGAACTCCCCGCCGTGGGAAGTGCCACCGTAGTCGGAATCGCGGATGGCCTTGCCCACCTCCTTGACCTTGCGCAGATCCCAGTGGTTGACCGAGGCGCAGTAGATCTGGCCCTGGTACTCGATGATGGTGAGGCGGGCGGCCAGGTCCAAAGGCGAGGCGTTGCTGCCGTGGCCGTTGACCACGAGGATGCGCTTGAAACCGTGGTGGGCCAGGCTGCAGCACACGTCCTTGACGTAGCGGATGAAGGTGTCCCAGGTGATGGTCAGGGTGCCGTGGAAGTCCATGTGATGGGGGCTGTATCCGTGCAACACCGGCGGGATGAGGGTGGCCTCCGCGGGGATGCGGGAGACAGCCCGCTCGCAGATCTCGGTGCAGAGCACCACGTCCACGTCCACGGGCAGGTGCGGGCCGTGGTCCTCGTAGATGGCTACGGGCAGCACCGCGACCCGGTCCTGGTCGGCGGCCTCCTTGCACTCGTTCCAGATCATCTCGGCGTAGCGGTATTTCATGGCATCCTCCAGGGAGTGGTGCAGTTAAAATAGGTCAGCGGCCCTGTGCCAGAAAGCGCTCCACGGCCTGGTCCAGGGAGAGGGGGGATTCCTGTTTCCAGCGGCGGTACGCGCGCAGGAAAGGGACGACCACATGGGTGGCTGTTTCCAGCTCGCGGAGGAAGAGCCGGCCCAGGGATCCGGTGGCCTCCAGGTACCCGCTTTCCGCCAAGCGGCGCAGGTTGGCCTCCTGGTCGTAGGGCACTGAATGGTGGATGGTGTGCCAGCCGGAGGCGCGTTGCTCGGCGATCAGGTACTGGGCGGTGGGGTTGCCGTCGAGGGCCAGGCCCACCGAACCAGCGGTTGCGATCAGGCCACCCTCCCACTGCCGCAGGAAGGGAAGGTGGTTGTGGCCGCGCACGATCAACGCCGCTTTCTCCCCTGCAAACATGGGGACCAACTGCTCCTCGGGGGTATATGGATAGATGCCGTCGTGGTCGGTGCGGGCCGAGGCGTGGACCAGCAGCAGGTCTGGGGCCTCGGGCAGGCGCAGGGTCAGGGGCAGCCGGCTCATCTGTTGCAGCTGCTGCGGCCCGAACTCGGCCAGGGCCCATTGCACCGGGGCGAACTGGGGGGTGCGCCACAGGGCCGGGGCTTTGGGATCACTAAAGTGGAAGAGATAGCGCTCCTGGTTGCCCCTCAGGATGGGGCAGCCCAAGCTCTGAGCGCGCTGCCAGCAGGCCGCCGAATCCGGTGAGCCGACGACGATGTCCCCGCCGATGACCAACCGATCCACTTGCTGCCGGGCAAGGTGTTCCAGGGCGGCCTCAAAGGCCGGCAGATTGCCGTGGATATCGGAGAGGAAGGCGAGGCGCATGGAGTTGACTAGGGGTATTGTGCGGCGCTAGGATAGTAAGCCCTCGCCCAGGAGCCGTCCAGATGTTGCGCCGTCGCTTTCTCATTTTCGCCGTTGCCCTCTTCCTCGAGACCAGTCTGGCCCAGGCCGTCTCGGCTACTCAGGAGCTGATCGCCTGGGGGGCTTGGCGGAACCGGGGGCTGGAAGCGGCCTTCCGGCAGTTCGAGCTGGAGCACCCCGAGTGGGCGCTGACCACCTCGGCGGCCACCAGCGGGCGCATGGACCCGCAGAAGCTGATGTGCGGTATTGCCGGGGGCAGCCCGCCCGACCTGCTCATCCAGGACCGCTTTTCCGTGGGCGAGTGGGCAGTGCGCGATGCCTTTCTCAATTTGGACGAGTGGATAGCCCAGAGCCTGGAGCAGGAGGCGTGGGCGCAGCATACCCGCCAGTACCTGAGCGATCCCCCCGCCGCCCTCATCCCCCTCAGACAACTGATCGGGGCGTTGGAGCCTCTGGGAGCCAGCCGGCAACTGGACCTGGCCCGCGAAATGGAGGCGGAACTGGTGCGGGGCGGCCCAGCTGGCCTGGAGGAGAAGGCCGCCCTGCTCGAAGAACTCTGCCAGGGTATCCACCCGGGCCGCTTCTTCCGCACCTGCTGGGAGGAGGCCAGCTTCGGGGAAGGGGAGAAGCGGCGGGTCTACGCGGTGCCCAACAGCACCGACGACCGCGTCCTCTATTACAATGAGGATCTGTTAGAGCGGGCCGGCCTGGTGGACGGGCAGGGCAGGGCCAAGCCGCCGGCCGACTGGGATGAACTGAAGCGCTGGGCCCTGGCCCTCACCGAATTCGATGAGACCGGCAGCATGAGCCGCTTGGGCTTTGCGCCCAACTACGGCAATAGCTGGCTCTACATCTACGGCTGGCTCAACGGCGGGGAGTTCATGAGCGCGGATGGCCGCACCTGCACCCTCGACGACCCGCGCATCGCCGAGGCCCTGACCTACATGGTGGAGGTGTACGACGCCCTGGGCGGCATCGAGAAGGTGGACGCCTTCCAGAGTTCCTTCCAGGGCGGGGAGTTCGACCCCTTCCTCACCGGCAAGGTGGCGATGAAGATCGACGGCAACGGTTTCATCAACACCATTGTCCAGTACGCCCCGCAACTGCGCTTCGAGGTGGTTGCCCCGCCGGCGCCCAAGGGGAAAACCTCCATCACCTGGTCGGGCGGTTTCTCCTGGGCCATCCCGGTGGGGGCGAGGAACCCACGCATCGCTTTTGAACTCATCCGCTACCTGATGACCGACCGGGCCTGGAAGCTGCAAAGCCAGGTGGAGGCCCGGTACGCGGCCAGCCGGGGGAGGCTCTTTGTGCCGGGCATGGCCCCCCTGCCCCATGTCAACCAGATGACCTACGACCTCTTGCTGCGCGACAACCCCGAGCTGACCGAAAGGGTCAAGCGCAACTTCCTGCTCTGCGCCGAGCTGATGCAGGTCTCGCGCTTCCGGCCCGTCACCCCGGTGGGACAACTCTTGTGGGACGAGCACCGCCGCGCCTACGAGAAGGCCGTGCGCCACACCTACACCCCGGAAGAGGCCCTGGCGCGGGGGAAGGAGCGGGTGCAGGACAAATTGGACCTGATCTACTCGGGCAAGGTCTATCCCCTGCTCGATTGGCGCTATCCTCTGGCCGGGGTCGCGATGCTGGTGCTGGGCGGCCTGGGCTGGTGCCTGTGGCAGTGGCAGCGGCTCGGCCGGCCCGCCCTCCACGGCTACCTCTTTGCCGCCCCCTGGCTCATCGGCCTGGCGCTGCTGACCGCCGGGCCCATCCTGGTATCCATCCTCTACAGTTTCTGCCGCTACGATGTGCTGCACCCGCCCGAGTTCGTGGGGCTGGACAACTACCGCCGGCTCTTTTTCGCCGACCCGCTCTTCTGGAAATCGCTGGGTAATACCGCCTTCATGATGCTGGGTATCCCGGTGGGCATGGCCGCGGGCCTGGGCATCGCCATGCTGCTCAACGCCAGGGTGAGGGGCATGCAGGTCTACCGCACCATCTTCTATCTGCCGGCCATTATGCCGATGGTGGCCAGTTCCATCCTGTGGATCTGGGTGCTAAACCCGGAGGTGGGCCTGATCAATGCCTTCCTCAAGCTGCTGGGCTGGGCCGACCCGCCCAACTGGCTGCAGAGTTCGGACTGGCTGCTGGGCTCCAAGACCGCCATCATCCTCATGGGGTTGTGGAGCGCCGGCTCGGGCATGATCGTCTGGCTGGCCGGGCTCAAGGGCATTTCCGAGCACCTGTACGAGGCGGCAGCCCTCGACGGGGCCGGGCCTTTCGGCCGTTTCCTCCACGTCACCCTGCCCATGCTCTCGCCCTACATCTTCTTCAACCTGATCATGGGGATCATCGGCACCATGCAGATCTTCACCCAGGCGTACATCATGACCGAGGGAGGCCCTGACGACTCGACGATGTTCTACGCCTACTACCTGTTCAACAACGCCTTTCGCTATTTCGAGATGGGCTATGCCTCGGCCCTGGCTTGGATTCTCTTTCTGGTCATCCTGGCCCTCACCCTGGTGCAGACCAAGCTGGCGCCGCGCTGGGTCCACTACGAGGCCGAATGAACACCAAGCGCATGGCGGTGCACGCCGCCCTCGTCCTGGGCTGCCTGCTCTTCTCCTTCCCCTTTGTCTGGCTCCTGGGCACCAGCTTCAAATACGACGAGGAGATCTTCGTGTACCCGCCCAAGTGGGTGCCCGCCTTGCCGGGGGCCAGGCACCACTCGCCCTATGTGGCCAGCGAGGAGCAGGTGCCCGCGGAGGTGCGGGGGCGCTGGGCCGAGGTGGAGGGCCGTCTGGAACCGGCGCTGTGGGAGCGGGGCCGGATGCTGCTGGGGGAGGAGCGGTTGGTGGGCCTGGATGAAGGACAGGTGCGGCTCTTCCTGACCGAGGCCCTCTTTGCCGCGGCTGCCCGCCGGGTATCGCGGGGGGATTGGGCGCGGGAGGGGGAGGGCTTTGACGCGGCGGTGCTGGCACGGCTCGACGGGCCCATCGTCCAGGCGGCCTGGGAGGGCATCTACCGGGGGGTGGCTCTGCGCCTGCCCACGGTGCGGGACACGGACCTCGTGGACCGGCCGGTGGGTACTAGTGAATTGATGAATGCCTGGCAGCCGGTGTCTGGCCAGGTGCGCTGCCGGCCCGCGGCAGCCGATCGGTCAGTGCGCCTGGACTATGACCTCACCAGCGGCGATCCCGCCATCCTCGAAGCGGTCTTTCCCCTGCCCGTCCCCGAGGAGCGTTTCCTCAGCCTCACCCTGCCCATGCGCCAGGACCGCTCCTGGAACGGGTTGGTGGTGGAGTTGGAGATGGGGGGAAAGCGCTACGCGCTGCGCGACGAACTGTACTTGGGACAGCGGCGCTGGCAGGAACTGAGCTTCAAGCTGGAGGAGAAAGACCGCCGCGACGAGCGGGAGTTGGGGGTGTGGCCTTTGGTGTTGGCTGCGGACCAGGCCGGGGTCTTCGCTCAGTCTGGGCAGGTGCGCCTGCGGCTGTGCCTGGAGCCGGCCTCGGGGTTGGCGGCGCTGTGGCGCAAGTACAGCTCCAGTTACCGGCAGGCGTACCTGGCCACGCCCCGGCGCTGGAACTACGTGTTCAACAGCACCTTCCTGGTGGCCATGAGCATCGCCGGGCAGTTGCTGAGCTGCTCGCTGGTGGCCTACGCCTTTGCCCGGCTGCGCTGGCCCGGTCGCGAGGTGCTTTTTGGGGTGCTGCTGGCCACCATGATGCTGCCGGGCCAGGTGACCATGATCCCGGTCTTCCTCATCTTCAAGAGCCTGGGCTGGTACAACACTCTCAAGACCCTATGGGTGCCCTCCTTCTTCGGCTCGGCCTTCTTCATCTTCATGCTGCGGCAGTTCATGCGGGCCATCCCCACCGACCTGGAGGACGCTGCCCGCATCGACGGCTGCGGGCCTTTCGGGATCTACTGGCGCATCATCCTGCCCCTGATCAAGCCGGCCCTGGCCGCGGTGGCCATCTTCACCTTCATGGGCGCCTGGAACGATTTCATGGGCCCCTTGATCTACCTCAACGACCAGCGGCTCTATCCCCTGGCGCTGGGCCTTTTCGATTTCCGCAGCCAGCACGGCGGCGAGTACGGCATGCTGATGGCCGCCTCCACTTTGATGACCCTGCCGGTGATCGGGGTCTTCTTCTTGGCGCAGAAGTACTTCATCCAGGGGGTGACCCTGACCGGGATGAAGGGCTGAGCCGGCGGCGTCTTTCAGGGGGCGCCGCGGTAGGGCTCCCGCAGGTACTGGTCGGCCAGGTCGTGGCTCTGGAGGTAGTCAGGGCGGGCCTTCACCTGGTGGTACGCGGCCAGGGCCTCGGGTCGCCGGCCCGCCAGGTCCAGGCACATGCCGCGGCTGAGGGCGGCCAGGGCCACGTAGTGGCGGTCCTCCTCCAGGCCCTGGCCCAGGCTGTCGGCCGCGGCGAACTCGCCCAGGGCCAGGTCCAGATACCGACGGCGGAAGGCGTCGCGGCCCAGGTAGTAGCGGGCCTCAAGGTGGCCGCGGCGGTGGTAGCCGACCTGGCCGGCCTGGCTGCGGCGGGCCACCTCGGCGTAGAGAGCGGCGCCCTGCTCCCAGGCCCCGGCGGCGATCATGGCCCGGGCGGTGTGGCGGTGGAAGAGGGCGTTTTCGGGATAGCGGGCGTGCAGCTCCTGGAAGTAGTCGAGGGCCCGCCGGTCATCTCCTTCAAAGACCCGGTAGATCTGGGCCAGGAAATAGGCGGCCTCGGCGTGGGCATAGTACCCCTCCTGCGCCACGGTCTGCAACTGCCGCAAACCCCGCTCCTTGTCCCCCCGCTTCATCAACCAGACGATGGGTTTGACGATGGGGTAACGCTCGGGCATGGCCTCGACGAAGTAGTCGTAGATCCCCCAGGCGAAGAGCACGTCCTTGTTGGCCGGTTCGAGCTGGTGGATCTGGTCGAGCAGGGGCAGGCACTTGAGCCCGTCGGCGGCGGCCTGCAGGAACTGGTGCCGGTCGCCCCGCAGCCGGCCGCGGAAGCCCAGGGCCCCGCCCTTGCACATCAGCGCGTCAAAGTCGCCCCGCTGTTGGTCCAGCCGGCGGTCGCAGACCTCGACGCACTTCTCCAGCAGGGCGTAGAAGTCCTCGTCGTGGCGGGTGTCGTCCAGGTCCACCAGCACCCGCCACCAGGTGACCATCGCCAGAAAGAAGTGACCCACCGGGTTGTCGGGCTCGGCGGCGACGATGGCCCCGAAGTACTGATCGGCCTCGGCGAAGCGCAGTTGGTAGATCAGGGCTATGCCCTGCTGGAGCCGGGGATCATCGACCCGCAGGGTATGGGGAGGGGTTTGGGCTGCCAGGGGGGCGCAGAGCGCCAGGCAAAGCAGGAGCGCTCCCTTCACCGCGCTCCCTGGGCGTGGCGGCGCAGGTAGGTGAGGATCTCCTGCTCTTCGGCGGAGGAGGGCAGGGGCGAACCCTGGCGGCGCATCAGTTCCATCATGCGTTTGTTCTGGAGTTCCCAGTACTGGGCGCCCCCGCGCTTGGGCGGGATGGGGTCGTGGCAGCCCTTGCCCGAGCAGTACTGGGCGTAGAGTTTGGCCGGCCGGCTTTCGGGCTCGGGGAGTCTGGCCCTGCAACTGAGGACCAGCAGGAGGCCAGCGGTGGCGAGGCAGAGCAGGGGCAGCCTGGGCATGGGCAGTCGGAGAGGAGGCGGGTCGGTTTTGCCCCGGAACGGGACGAGCGTTAAAATATAACAATATGGAATACGAAGTCATCGTCATCGGGGGAGGGTCGGCAGGGTACGCGGCGGCGCGCACTGCGGCGGCGGCCGGCGCCGGGGTGGCCATCGTCGACCCGGGCCCGCTGGGCGGGCTGTGTATCCTGCGCGGCTGCATGCCGAGCAAGGCCATCCTGCGCTCAGCCGAGGTGATGGGGCTGATGCGGCGGGCCGGCGAGTTCGGGCTGCACCCGGTGGAGGCGCGGGCCGACCTGGGGGCCATCGTCGCCCGCAAGGAGCGGCTGGTGCGCGAATTCGCCGAGTACCGCATCGGGCAGTTGCGCGACCCGCGCTTCACCTTGTACGAGGAGCCGGCCCGCTTCCTCTCGCCCCACCAGGTGCAGGTGGGGGCGCGGGTGCTCCAGGGCAAGCGCTTCGTCATCGCCACGGGTTCGACCGTGCGCCACCTGGCCTTGCCGGGGCTGGACCAGGCCGGCCATATCACCAGCGACCAGGCCCTCGAACTGCGCCAGCAGTCCGCCTCCATGCTGGTGCTGGGCGGGGGGGCCGTGGCCTTGGAGCTGGCGCAGTTCTTCCAGCGCATCGGCACCCGCGTCACCCTCATCCAGCGCCACCACCATGTGTTGTCGTGGCTCGACGAGGACCTGGCCCGTCCCGTGGAGGAACAGTTCCGCGCCGAGGGCATGGAGGTGTACACCGGCACCCAGCTTCACCGCTTCAGCCGCCAGGAGGGGGTGCGCACGGCCTACTTCTCCCACCAGGGCCGGGAGCGCAGCGCCAGCGCCGAGGGGATCCTGCAGGCTCTGGGGCGCAAGCCCTGCGTGGAGGGGCTGGGACTAGAGGCGGCGGGGGTCCACCTCGAGCACGGCGCCGTCCAGGTGGACGAAGGGATGCGCACCAACCAGCCGCACATCTTCGCCGCCGGCGACGTGGTCGGCCAGCAGGAGATCGTCCACGTGGCCATCCACCAGGGCGAGGTGGCCGGGCACAACGCGGCCCGCCCGGCGGCGCCGGCCCAGAAGGCGGACCCGCGCCAATCGCAGCTCTTGGTGGTGTTCACCGACCCGGAGGTGGCCAGCGTCGGTCTCACCGAGAAGGCCTGCCAGGCCGAGGACATCCCCTACCTGGCGGCCTCCTATCCCTTTGCCGACCACGGCAAGGCCCTTTGCCAGGGGGCGCCCCACGGGCTGGTGAAACTGCTGTGCCGGCCGCGCACCGGCGAGGTGATCGGCGGGCATATCACCGGGCCGGAGGGCGGCGAGCTGATCCACGAGCTGGTCGCCCTCATGCACTTTGGCGGCACAGTGCACGACCTGCTGCGCATGCCGCACTACCATCCCACCCTGGCCGAGATCCTCACCTATCCGGCCGAGGAACTGGCGGGGCAACTGGGCTGAGACGGCCCAGCGGCGCCGGCACCTTGAGCCGCAATTCCTCCACCAGCGTATAGACCACCGGCACCAGCACCAGGGGTCAGCAGGCCGCCGATGAGGACCACGGCCATGCCCGAGGCATCTCGTTGCCCGGGCCCAGGCTCAGGTTCGGGCGGCAGCCCGGCAAAGCGGGATCAGGGCTGGTGCTTGAGGCGGCCGTCGGGGTGATAAGCGCCGTATTTCCAGGCGGTTTCGACCATGGTACGGATGTTGTCGGGAGGGGTGTTGTATCCCAGGGCACAGCCTGGCCCCAGGATGAGTCCGCCGCCGGGGGCCAGGATGCCGAGGGCCTCGTGGGCGGCATCCTCGACCTCCTGCGGCTCGCTGGCCAGCCAGAGCAGTTCCGGGTTGACAGGGCCCAACAGAGTGGCCTTGCCGCGCAGGGTTTCCTTGGCGCGGCGCAGGTCGGTCTTGCAGTCGAGTTCGAGGATGGGGGCGCCGGTGGCGACCATCTCCCCAAGGATGGGGGTGGCGTCGCCGCAGATGTGCAGGGCGGCCGCGAAGTCGGGGCAGCTCACCGTCTGGATGAAGCGGCGCTCGTAGGGCTGCTCGACGCGGCGGTACAGATCGGGGCTCAGCAGCGAAACCCCCAGCCCGCCGGTGGCCGTGCCGTGGGCGCCGGCCTCCCTGAGGGGCAGGGCATAGCGGACCTGCACCCGGACGCAGAAGTCGAGCAGCTGGTGGATGAGCTCGGGCTTTTCGAAGGTGGCCAGGTCGAGGACGAAGCGCTCGTACCCGCGCAGGGCCATGGCCAGTGCCCCCGGGCCCTGGTCGGCCCGGCCCACGATGAACACCCGGTCGCCCAGTTCCCGGGAGAGGAGGCGCACAGCCTTGAGCACCTGGTCCATGGGCGGGGTGGTGAAGGAATCGGGCACCTCGAGCCTTCCGATCCCTTCGAGTCCTCCGGCCAGCACGTGTTCGGCCACCTGCGGGGGGCCATCGTCGAAGTACTCCACCCCGCAGCCGCAGGCCTGGGCCACCACCCCGTTCTCGACCAGCAGCATGTCCTGGCCAAAGTCCCGCCAGAATTTGAGCTGGGCTTCGGCCAACAGGTCGCCATCCTGCAGGGCCGGGGCCATGGGCAGGCCGGCGTAGTGCAGGGTGACCAGGAAGTTGTGCAGGTCCACTGGTACCCGGTCGGGGATCTGGTGCCGGATGGCTGCCTGGCAGCGCTCCAGGGAGGTCATCTGGGTACTGGAGGGAGTCACTGGCTTTACCCGCGTGCCGTCAAGGGGTGCTGAGTTGCCGTCGGAAACTGAACACCGCTCGCCTTTCTCAAGGCGCGCCCCGCCGCACCCCAATGTATGGGGTGCGGCGTAGTACACGCTGCCCTTCCCCAAGCCCCTTCGCCGGCAACGCCCCATGCATTGGGGCGTTGCGCCTCAGTCGTAGTACTCCTGCCCCAAGTGGGTGATCAGGTCCTCGCCCATGAGGAAGCGCAGGGTATTCTTGAGCTTCATCGACTGGATGAAGAGGTCGTGCTCGGGGTACAACTCCGGGGCGGTCATCGGGCTCTTGAAGAAGAAGGAGAGCCACTCCTGGATGCCCTTCCAGCCGGCGCGCTGGGCCAGGTCGGAAAAGAGGACCAGGTCCAGGACCAGGGGGGCGGCCAGGATGCTGTCGCGGCAGAGGAAATCCACCTTGATCTGCATGGGGTAACCCAGCCAGCCGAAGATGTCGATGTTGTCCCAGCCCTCCTTCTCGTCGCCCCTGGGCGGATAGTAGTTGATCCGCACCTTGTGGTAGACATCCTTGTATAGCTCGGGGTAGAGATGGGGCTGGAGGATGTACTCCAGCACTCCGAGCTTGCTCTCTTCCTTGGTCTTGAAGGAGTCGGGGTCGTCGAGGATCTCGCCGTCGCGGTTGCCCAGGATGTTGGTGGAGTACCAGCCCCGCAGGCCCAGCATCCGCGCCTTGAAGGCCGGGGCCAGCACGGTCTTCATCAGGGTCTGGCCGGTCTTGAAGTCCTTGCCGCAGATGGGGGCACCCTTCAGCTTGGCCAGTTCGATCATGGCGGGGAGGTCCACCGTGAGGTTGGGCGCCCCGTTGATGAAGGGGATGCCCTCGCTTAGGGCGACATAGGCGTAGATCATGCTGGGGGCGATGCCCTGGTGGTTGTCCTTGAGGCCCTGCTCGAAGGCCTCGATGCTCTGGTGTACGGGCTGGGGTTCGAGGAAGATCTCGGTGCTGCCGCACCAGATCATCACCAGCCGCTCCAGCTTATTGTCGGCCTTGAAGCGGTGGATATCCTCCCGCACCTGCTGGGCCAGGTCCCACTTGGTCTTGGCCTGCTTGATGTGGGAGCCTTCGAGCCGGCGCACGTAGCTGCGGTCGAAAGCCGCTTTCCAGGGTTTGATGGGGGCGAGGTGATCCTTGAGGGCGTTGAGGGTGTCCTTCTGTAGAACTCCGGCGTGGGAGGCGGCCTCGTACACGTTGTCGGCAAAGACGTCCCAGCCGCCAAAGACCAGGTCGTCCAGGCCGGCCAGGGGCACGAAGTCCTTGATCAGCGGGGTGCGGTTCTCGGTGCGTTTGCCCAGGCGTATGGTGCCCATCTGGGTGATGGAGCCGATGGGCTGGCCCAAGCCGGCTTTGACGGCTTCGACCCCGGCGATGAAGGTGGTGGCCACGGCGCCCATGCCGGGCATCAGCACGCCCAGCTTGCCGGCGGGCTTTTCGAGTTTGGCGGGTCGGTTCATAGGAGGGATTCCCGGTGTGGGTGTGAGGAACGGATGGCGGAGGATGCTTAAAACATAGCCTATCCCATCCATTAGGCCAATGAATAATAGTTATATTATTCATAGATGATGCCTATGGAAGGAGGGCCGCTTGAACCTGCAGCACCTGCGCTACTTCCTGGCGGTGACCCGGGCCGGCGGTTTTACCCAGGCGGCCCGCGCCCTGCACGTCACCCAACCCGCGGTCAGCAGCGGCATCGCCGAGCTGGAGCGCCAGTTGGGGGTGAAGCTCTTCAACCGCAACGGCCGCAGCATCCAACTCACACTGGAGGGCCGCACCCTGCTGGGGTATGCCCAGCAGTTGGAGGACGTGCTGGGGGAGTTGGAAGATCAGCTGCACCGGCGGAGCCTCCCCCCAGGCGAGGGCTTCCGCTTTGGGGCCATCGACGCGGCGGTGATCTACCTGCTGCCCGAACTGCTCAAGGCGTACCTGCGCGAGTGGCCGCAGGTGGATCTGGCCCTCCAGGTGGCCCCTTCGCGCTATCTGGTGGAGGAGCTGCTGGTCAACCGCTCGGAGTTCGCGCTGATTTCCCTGCCCTTCGAGCATCCCCGGGTCCAGACCCTGGTGCTGCTCGACGACGCCATGCCCCTGGTGGTGGGGGCGGGACACCGCTTTGCCCGGCGGTCCTGGGTGCGGCCTGACGAGGTGGTGGGGGAGCCGCTCATCCTCTTCCACGCCGACTCGGTCTCGCGCAAGATCGTCGATGAGCACTTCGCCGAGCTGGGCCTGGCCCCGCGAGTGGTGATGGAGATGCGCAGCCCCGAGGCCATGCGCAAACTGGTGGAGGCCGGGGTGGGGATCTCCTTTCTGCCGCGCATGGTGGTGGAGGAGTCGCTGGGCGCGGGGGTGCTGAAGGCGGTGCCGGTGCGGGGGATGAAATTCGACCGGCAGATCGGCCTGGCCTGGCGGCGGGGGCGGCATTTCGGGCCGGCGATCCGCCATCTGCTCGAAGCCATCCTCAGCCGCTACGGCAAGCTGGAGGCCTGGCAGAAACAGGTGAAGGGGAGCATCACCTAAAGTTCCAGGTGGATGAGCAGCGCCGGGGCGGGCTCTGTCTTTCCCGGTTCGGGCGGGGTGGTGAAGAAGGTATCAGCGCGACGGAGCAGGTCGAGTAGGTCGATACCTAAATGGCACGGGTGTTCCTGGGCGACCTCTTGCAGCAGCCCCCGGCTGCGGTGGGCCAGTTTCTCCATCCCGCGCCGATTGTTCTGATGCCATTTGATTAGGGCGGCGGCCAGTTGTACCAGGCCCTGGAGGTGCTGCCGGTAGAGGGGGACGGAAACGTGCCAAGGCCCCTCCCAGGCTTCGTGGGCTTCCCACCAATAGGCATGGTTGAACAGGTCCACGCCGGCCAGGTACGCGCGGTGGGTGCGCCAGTTCTCGCCGGTGAGGGGTAGGCCGGGACCGGGCAGGGCGAAGTGATGGCCCTGGGGATGGGTGCGCGGGTGGGGGGTCTGGCCGGGCAGGTGGCGGTAGGGAGGGAATTCGAGATCGGGCAGGTAGCGCGGCCCCATCAGGCCGCCAGGCAACCGGCCTGGTCCGCCAGGGCCAGCAACCGCTCCTCCATCTGGCCGGCGTCCTTGAGGGCCGCCAGTTCGGCGCGCAGGGTGCTGGCGCCGGGCAGGCCGCGGAAGTAGCCGGAGAAATGGCGGCGCAGACCGGCCAGGGCCGCGCTGCCGCCTTTGCGGTCTGCGGCGAGGCGCAGGTGCTCCAGGCAGAGCGAGGCCCGCTCGGGCAGGGAGGGGGGCGGCAGGAGTTGGCCGGTCTCCAGAAAGTGGCGGGTCTGGCGGAAGATCCAGGGGTTCTGAATGGCGCCCCGGCCGATCATCACCCCGTCGCAGCCGGTCTCGGCAAAGGCGCGCTGCACGTCTTGAGGGGTGACCACGTCGCCGTTCAGAATCACCGGGATGGAAACCGCCTCTTTGATGCGGGGAATCCAAGAGTAATCCACCGCGCCCTGGTGCCCCTGGGCGCGGGTACGGCAGTGGAGGGAGAGGGCCTGCACCCCTAAGTCTTGGAGCATACGGGCCACCGCGACGATGCGGATGCTCTCCGCGTCCCAGCCCAGGCGGGTCTTGACCGTCACCGGCAGGTGGGTGGAGCGCACCACCCGGGCCACCACCTCGCGCATGCGGGGCAGGTCGCGCAAGAGGCCGGCCCCTGCCCCCCGCAGGGCCACGTCGCTGACCCAGCAGCCGCAGTTGATGTCGATGAGGTCCGGCCCTTCCTGGGTGGCGATCTGGGCGGCCTGCTCCATGGACAACTCGCTGGCCCCGTAAAGTTGGATGCCGAAGGGCCGCTCCTCTTCGAGGAACTCCAGCTTCTGGTGGGCGCGGCGGGCCTGGCGGATCAGTCCCTCGGCGTTGACGAACTCGGTGTAGACGATGTCGGCGCCCAGCCGGCGGCACCGGGAGCGGAAGGGCAGGTCGGTGACATCCTCCATCGGGGCCAGCAACAGACCGGGGCTGACCGTGATGGGGCCGATCCGAAGGGGGGCGGCGGCCGACATGGGGGGTTGCCTCTATTTGAGCGAGCCGGCCAGGGCCTTCATCAGACGCACCTCGCGCCGGCGGATGGTGGGACGGATCTGGCCGACGATCTTCCGCCACTCCGGGCTAGCGTAGTACGCGGTGGTCGCCTTGTCGCGCGCCTTGGCGTTGGCAAAAGAGCGGACCCAGAGGAATTCGTCGTCCTTGTCGGTGTTCTCCCAGGCGGCGACAAAGGTGACCCCGTACTTCTTCATAAAGCGGCGGGCCTTCTTGAAGCCTTCGAGGAAGGTCTTCTTCTGACCCGGATGGAAGCGGTAGATGCGCAATTCGTACAGCACGGGTCGTTCTCCTTGAGAGGGTAAGGGTTATTTCGCGTTTTTCAGCAGCTCGCCCAGCTTGCGGATCTCCTCCCCGTAGAGGGCCCAGTCGCCGCGGCGCTGCGCTTCGAGGGCGCGCTCGTAGTGGTTGCGGGCCTTTTCGAAGGCCGTGCCGACTGGGGCGGGCAGGGCGGCGGCCGGGGGCGGTGTTTCGGCACCGGGTTCCGGCTCGGTGCGGGCGGGTTGCCCGCCGAAGACGACGGCCAGGGCCTCGTCCAGGCTCCCTTCCATGGCGATGTGGTTCTCGTAAGCCACGATTACCCGCTTCAGTTCGGGGATCTTGCCGCCCTCGGCCCGCAGATAGATGGGCTGGATGTAGATGAGGGATTCCTCGATGGGGATGACCAGCAGGTTGCCGCGCACCACCTCGGAACCGCGCTGATCCCACAGCGAGATCTGGCGCGAGATATCGGCGTCCTGGTTGATGCGGTTGGTGATCTGGGCCGGGCCGAAGATCAGCTTCTGCTTGGGGAAGCGGTACACCACCAACTGCCCGTACTGCTCGCCGTCGTTGCGGGCCACCATCCAGGCGGCCAGGTTGTCCTTGCCACGCGGGGTGAAGGGGATCATCAGGATATATTCCTCGCGGGTTTCCCCGGGCAGCTTCATAATCATGTGCCGGCCCATCAACTCGGCGTGGTCGGCCCCGGCCGCCCCGGGCAGTTGCCACTGGTCCTCCTTGTTGTAGAAGATCTGGGGCTCACCCATGTGGTAGACGGTGTAGAGGGCCGTCTGGTAGTCGAAGAGCATCTCCGGGTAGCGGATATGGGCGCGCAGGTCTTCGTCCATCTCGCCGAGGGGCACGAAGGCGCCGGCGAAGATCCGGGCGTAAGTGGCGATCACCGGATCCTGCGCGTCAGCCAGGTAGAAGGTCATCTTGCCGTCGTAGGCGTCCACCACCACCTTGACCGAGTTGCGGATGTAATTGAGCCGGCTACCGGGCAGGGAGCTGAAGCGGTCCCGGACCAGCTCGGCGTACGGGTAGCGGTCGGAGGTGGTGTACGCGTCGCAGATCCACTTGAGTTCGCCGCTGCGGGTGACTACCAGGTACGGGTCGCGGTCCAGGTGCAGGAAAGGCAGGGCCTGCCGGACCCGCGCGGAGATGTGGCGGTAGTACATCACCCGCGAATCGTCGGTGATGTCGTTGGACAGCAGCAGTTTGAGGGACTTGAAGCGCAGAGCGAAGAGCAACTTGCGGAAGAAGGACTGCACCGGCACCCCGCCGCTACCCTCATACTGGGCGAAGACGTTCTCCTCGCCCGAGGGGTAGTTGAACTCCTTGGCGAGGGTGTTGACCGCCACCCACTCGTTGGCCAGCTCCCCGTAATAGATCTCCGGCCTTTTCACCCCAAGGGTGGGGATGGTCGCGGCGGGGGGCAGATCCTTGACGAAGAGCACCGGCAGGCCCTCGGCGGTCACCTCGTTGACCGGCCCCAAGGTGATGCCGAAGCCGTGGGTGAAGGTGAGGTGCTCGTTGATGAAGGTGCGCTGGGGCAGGCTGGAGGGGTTGAGTTCGCGCGCGGAGAGCAGTACCTGGCGGTAGTCCCCGTTAAGGTGGTAGCGGTCGTTGTCCACGGAGACGAAATCGTAGTAGGTGCGGATCTCCTGCAACTGCCCAAAGGTGTCGAGTAGGGGCTCGCGGTCCCACAGGCGCACGTTGCGGATGGTGGACTGGTTGTTCTCGATGTCGGTCAAGGTCAGCACTGCTTCGCCGGCGAGGTTGCGCTCGACGATCTGGTCCAGGCCAAAGGACTTCTGCGTGGCCTCAATGTGGTGCGTGATATAGGGGGTTTCCTTGACCAGCTCGTTGGGGGCGACCACGAATTTTTGCAGGATAGCCGGGTAGGCCCAGCCGCCCACCACCGCGGCCAGCACGTAAAGACCCAGGGTCAGGGGGATGAGGTGGCGGCTGGGTCTGAACAGGTCGGCCAGGACCAGCACCGCGGCGGCAGCGGCCAGGAATACCTGGAGGCGCAGGAAGGGCAGGGTGGCGTAGAGGTCGGTGTAGCTGGCCCCGGTGAAGGGCCCGGTGGAGCTGTAAAGCAGGGAGGGGATGTTGACGGCGTGGATCTTGAAACTGGTGAGGGCAAAGAGCAGCCCGGCGAGCAGAGCCAGGTGAGCCCTGGCGCGCGGGTCGAGCACCAGGGATTGCAGCAGGCCCGCCTCCGGGTGGGGCTGCTTGAGGGTGATGGCGCCGCGCAGCACGTAGGCGGCGGCGGCGGCGGCCAACGAGGCGATCAGCAGCCACAGGCCCAGGGCCACCGCCAACTGCACGAAGGGCAGGGTGAAGAAGTAGAAGCCGATGTCGCGGCCGAAGACCGGGTCGCTGGCGCCGAAGGGCACGGCGTTGGCGTACAGCAGAATGGTCTCCCAACTGCTGCCGCCGATCAGGCCGTTGAGCAGGCCCAGGACCAGGGCCACCGGCAGGGCAAAGGTGCGGATGTAGCGCTCCAGGTTCAGCACGCGCACCCGGTTGGCCTCCCCCTCCCGCACCCGGATAATCAGGGGGCGGGCGGTCACCAGGCGGCGGGCGGCCCAGATATTGCCGTAGATGAAGGCCGCGCTCAGCGCGCCCGTGACCAGGCCCCAGAAAAACTTGGCGCTGAGCATGGTGGTGTAGATGCCGGCAAAGCCGATCTCTTCGAACCAGTACCAATCGGTCAGCAACTGGACCACCTCGGGCACCAGGTAGAAGAGGAGCAGGGCGCCGCCCGAGGCGAGGTAGGAGAGAAATTTCCGGGAGGGTTTATACGGGAACTGAGTCATGGGGGGAGAGGTCCCTTTCGGCCGCGCAGCAGTAGGCCGCGGTCTGGGTAAGCACAAAGTCCATCGGAACGTCGTGGTTTTCGGTGGGCAATTCGCCCAGCAGCAGTTGTTGGTAGATCAGGCCGGCCTTAGGGGCGGAGACCCGCGCCAGGAAACGGTCGTAGTAGCCCCCGCCCAGGCCGAGCCGGTTGCCCCGCCGGTCAAAGGCCAGGCCGGGCACTACCACCAGCCCGATGCGGGACAAGTCCTCCAGCCAGGAGGCGTGACCGGCAGCCGGTTCGAGGAGTCCCCAGCGGCCCGGCTGCAACTGGTCCAGATCCTGGATCAGGGCGTGTTGCAGCGTGCGGCTGCCGGGCCGCATCACCGGCACCGCCACCTCCTTGCCCCCAGCCAGGCTGTGGCGGATGAGCCCGTCGGTCTCCACCTCGTTGTTCACGCTGGCCGCGTACACGTGCAAGAGTGAGGCGGACAGGTACGCCTGGTGCCGTTGCAGGCGTTCGGCAATGGCGACGCTAGCGGCTGCCACCTGGTCCGGGGTCAGGGCCTTGCGGGCGGCAAGGCAAGGGGGGCGCAGTTGGCCCTTTGTTTCCGGGGGCGAGGGGATCATCCTTTTTGACAATATGCCGCAACAGGGCTCAGGTCAAGTCTGGGTTGACTTATGCGGGGTCAAACCATAGATTGGCCTCCGATCTTATACCCGCCAAACGGAATGCCCACGCCCGCGCTCGCCAAGGCCCTGGACCCCCAGGAAGACGCCCGCATCCAGCAGGAACTCAAGGCCCAGGGCAACCTGCCCCGGCACATCGCCATCATCATGGACGGCGACCGCCGCTGGGCCGCCGAGCGCCATCTGCCCCGGACCGAGGGACATCGCTTCGCCCGCGAGTCGGTGCGCGACATCGTCCGCGCCTGTGGCCAGTTGCAGGTCGAGGTGCTTACCCTCTACACCTTTTCCACCGAGAACTGGAACCGCTCCCGCCTCGAGGTGCAGGCCCTGATGCGCTGGCTGCGTGAGGTGCTGCGCGAGGAGACGGCCGAGCTGGACAGGAACAACGTCCGCCTCAACGCCATCGGCCGGCTGGAGGGCCTGCCCAAGTCGGTACAGCATGCCCTGAGCAAATCCCTGGAACAGACCGCCGGCAATACCGGGCTGCTGCTCAACCTGGCCCTCAACTACGGCGGCCGCAGCGAGCTGGTGGACGCCTTCAGGTCCCTGGCCGCGCAGGTGAAGCAGGGCCAGCTCAAGGCGGAGGAGATCGGCGAGGACCATATCGGCAAGGCCCTCTACACCGCCGGCATGCCCGACCCGGACCTGCTGATCCGCTCCAGCGGCGAGATGCGCCTGAGCAATTTCCTCACCTGGCAGACGGTGTACACCGAACTCTGGGTCACCCCCATCTACTGGCCGGATTTCCGCCGCCAGCACCTCTACGAAGCCATCCGCTCCTACCAGCAGCGCCAGCGGCGTTTCGGCGGGGCCTGAGGCCACCGTGGGACCGCGCTCCAATCTGGCCCTGCGGGTCCTTTCCGCCTGCGTTTTTGTGCCGGCCGTCCTCGCCCTGAGCTGGATGGGCGGCCTCGCGCTCTTGGCCCTGGTCCTGGGGGTCGTGGGGCGGGGCGCCTGGGAGTTCTACCACCTGGCCGGGGGGGCAGGCCATCGGCCTATGGCCGGGCTGGGCATCTTCCTGTCCATTGGTTTGAGCCTGTACCTGCGGGGTCCCGCGCAATTAGAGTTGGTGCTGGGAGGGGCGCTGATCCTGTGCCTGCTGGTTGCCCTGCGCCACGGGGTGGAGGGCTACGGCAGCCGGGTGTGGTGGACCCTGGGTGGGGTGGTCTATCTGGGGTTGCTGGGCAGCGCGCCGCTGCTCATCGTCCGCCAGGTCGGGCAGGAGCAGGGCGGGTGGCTGCTCATCGCCCTCTTCTGCTGTATCTGGCTGACCGACAGCGCCGCCTATTTCTGCGGCCGCTTCTGGGGCAAACGAAAGCTGGCCCCCGCCATCAGCCCGGCCAAGACCCTGGCCGGCTTTGTCGGCGGCACCCTGGGCGGGCTGGTGCCCCTGGTGCTATCGCCCTCTATCCCCTTCCTCGGCCCGGGGGAACTGGCCGGCCTGCTGGTCCTGGCCAGTTTGGGTGGTCAGGCGGGGGATCTGGTCGAGTCGGCCCTCAAGCGCGACCTGGGGGTCAAGGACGCCCCGGCCCTGATTCCCGGGCACGGGGGCGTGCTCGACCGCTTCGACTCCTACCTGTTTTCCTTCCCCATCGCTTATATTTATCTCGAACTTCTAGCCGCGGTCCGTTGAGAGAGTATGATCAGCACATTGCTGTACTTCATCGTCGCCCTGGGTCTGCTGGTCTTTGTGCACGAGCTGGGCCATTTCCTGGTGGCCAAGAGAGCCGGCATCCGGGTGGAGCGCTTCTCCCTGGGGTACCCACCCAAGATGATCGGGATCACCATCGGGGAGACCGAATACTGCATCTCCTGGATTCCCTTTGGCGGGTACGTGAAGGTGGCGGGCATGGCCGACGTAGGCACCGCCGATACCTCCGGGGCGCCATGGGAGTTCCCCTCCAAACCCATCTGGGTGCGCATGGCGGTGATCGCCGCCGGCCCCTTCATGAACTTCGCCTTCGCCTTTGTCGCCTTCCTGGGCCTCTTCGTCGCCTACGGCATCGACACCTACGACACCACCGCGGTGCTGCCGGCTGAGCACTCGGCGGCGGCCCAGGCCGGCGTGCTGCGGGGGGACCAGGTGCTGCGGGTGGCCGGTGAGAGGGTGGCCAACGAACACCAGTTGCGCCAGGCCCTCAAGGCCACCCACCGGCGGGGGGCGGAACTCGAAGTGCAGCGGGGCGACCAGGTCCTGCAGTTGTCGCTGCCGGCCGCCGACCAGGAGAATTACGGTCTGGACCACCTGCTGCTGACCGCGGTGGGCCAGGTGGTGCCCGACATGCCGGCGGCCCAGATCGGCCTGCAGCCGGGCGACCGGATCATCGGCGTGGCCGGGCAGCCGGTGGCTGACTGGGAGCAGATGAAGGAGCAGATCAGCCGCCACCCCGGGGAGTCCATCCAGCTCGAATGGGAGCGGGAAAACCAGCGCCTGCAGGCCCAGATCACCCCGGTGGCCCACACCGAGGGGGACAAGAGCGTGGGCCAGATCGGCATTGCCCCCAAGGTATCGCAGGCGGCGGTGGGGGCGGGGGAGGCCCTGCGCCTGAGCGGGCGGGTGTTGTACAATTCCTCCTGGATGATCCTCGATTTCATCCGCCAGCTCTTCCAGGGCGACCGCTCCACCGAGGAGCTGGGCGGGCCCCTGCGCATTGCCCAAATGGCCGGCCAGACCGGCGAGCAGGGGCTCAAGTCCTTCATCAGCTTTCTGGCCATGCTCAGCGTCAACCTGGCCATCATCAACCTGCTGCCCATCCCGGTGCTGGACGGGGGGCTCTTGACCTTCCTCGCCCTCGAAGCCATCCGCCGCCGGCCCCTGACCCTGCGCCAGCAGCAGGTCTTCCAGCAGGTGGGCCTGGCGATCATGCTCTTCATCATGGTGCTGGTCACTTTCAACGACCTGAACCAGATGGTCTTCCACCGCATCGTGGAGTGGTTCGGGTAGTTTGGTGGATGGGCGTCGGGGACAGAGCCCGCTCCGCTCATTCTCGCCGCTGGGTTCCGCACAGGCTCATGACCCTCACCGAAAAGATCCGCGCCCAGGCTGGGGAATTGGGGTTTGGGCTGGTGGGTTTTGCCCCAGCCGACCCACTGGAAGGGGCGGCCTACTATGCTCGCTGGGTGGCCCTGGGGTACGCGGGGCAGATGGGGTACCTGGAGCGCAATGCCCAGAAGCGGGCCGACCCGCGCCAGGTGCTGCCCGGCGCCCGCAGTGTGGTGTGCGTGGGTATGCAATACTTTCAGGGGGCCGCGCCTAAGACCGATGCGTTGGCGGGGCGGGTTTCCTGTTATGCCCGGGGGGAGGACTACCACGGACTGGTCGAGGGCCGGCTCGGGCAATTGCTGGAGTTTATTAGGGCCGAGGCGGGGCAGGAGGTGGCGGGCCGGGCCTACGTGGACACCGGCCCGGTGCTGGAGCGCGAACTGGCCCGCCGCGCCGGGCTGGGCTGGTGGGGCAAGAACACCTGCCTGATCGCCGGCAAGGCCGGCTCGTATTTCTTTTTGGGCGAGTTGTTGCTCGACCTCGAACTGGAGTACGACCAGCCGGCCACGGACCACTGCGGCACTTGCACTCGCTGCCTGGATGCCTGCCCCACCCGGGCTTTTCCCGAGCCCTACGTGCTGGACGCCCGCCGCTGCATCTCCTATCTCAACATCGAACTGAAGGGGATCATTCCCAGAGACTTGCGCCCTGGGATGGGAGACTGGATCTTCGGCTGCGATATCTGCCAGGAGGTCTGCCCCTGGAACCGCAAGGTGGCCCCGGCGGTTGAGCCGGGCTTCAGGGCGCGGCCGGGGATGGAGACCCCCTCGCTGCCCGAGTTGCTGGCCCTGGGCCCGGAGGAATTCGCCGCCCGTTTCTGCCACAGCCCGCTCAAGCGGGTCAAAAGGCGGGGGCTCTTGCGCAACGCGGCCGTGGCCCTGGGCAACAGCGGGGATCAAAGGGCCGTGCCCCCGCTGGTGGAAGCCCTGGTCGACGAGGAGCCGCTGGTGCGGGCGCACGCGGCCTGGGCCCTGGGCCGGCTGGGAGGCGAGGAGGCGAGGGCGGCGCTTCAGGCGGCGCTGGCAACCGAAACAGATACCCAGGTGCAGGGGGAATTGAACCAAGCCTTAGCCGCGGAGAGCACCAGTGAGTGAAGAGATCGTGCAACTGCGGGCCGCGGATTCCGAGGAAGGGCTGGATTTCCTCAACCTGGTGTTCAGCGGCTATTCCCCCACGGATTTTGCCAAGCTGCTGCCGATCCTGTACCGGCCCACCGACGAGCACATGTCCTGCAACTACGCCATCCGCCAGGGTGCCCGCATCCGGGCGGTGGTGGGGCTCTTTCCCCTCGAGTGGCAGGTAGGGCCGACGCGGCTGCGGGTGGCCGGGATCGGCGGGGTCTCCACCCATCCCAACGCCCGCCAGGGCGGCCTGATGAAGCGGCTCATGCAGCACTGCGTGGCGCAGATGAAGGCACAAGGGTATCACCTCTCCTGGCTGGGCGGCCAGCGCCAGCGCTACCTCTACTACGGGTACGAGAAGTGCGGAGTGGGGGTGTCCATGTCCCTGAGCCGGTCCAATCTGAAGCACTGCTTTGCAGGGGAGCCCAGCCTGCGCTTCGAGCCGCTCGACGCCGGGGACCAGACCCGGCTGGACCGCGCCCGCCAGTTGCACGATGCCCAGCCTTCGCGCGCCCGGCGCGTGCACGCCGATTTCCACCTGTACCTGCTCAGTTGGCACCACCGGCCCCATGTGGCCCTCGACAGCTCCGGGCGCATGGTCGGGTACCTGGTGGCCAATGCCAAGGGGGATGCCCTGCCCGAACTGGTGGCCGAGAACGACGAGGTGGCGGTGGAGATGGCCCGCTGCTGGGCTTTGCGCGGCGAGCAGGGGATCAACCTGGACCTCAACCCGGCCGCCCCCGGCCTGATCCGCCGGCTGGGGCAGTACTGCGAGGGCGTGAACACCCACGCCTCGGGCAACTGGCAGGTCTTTGCCTGGGAGGAAGTGCTGGGGGCGCTGCTGGCGCTGCGGCGGACTATGGGGCCGCTGCCGGCGGGGCGGGTGGTGGTGGGGATCGAGGGCTACGGCCAATTGGCCCTGGAGGTGGAGGGTGAGCAGACCCGCGTGACCCGCACCGAGGAGGCGCCGGCCGTCAAAGGCGGCACCTCCCTGATCCTGCGCCTGCTCTGCGGCCCCCTGCCGCCCTCGCAGGTGATGGCGCTGCCCCCTGCGGCGGCCCTGCTGGAGGCGTGGTGTCCGCTGCCCCTGTACTGGGGCCGGCAGGACGGGGTCTGATCCTGGACCCGGTCGAATCCCGGGAACCGCTGTCGATCCGGTCGGCCAGGGCAGCGGACGCCGAGGAGGCTACGCGAATCTACCTGGAGTCGTGGAACGCCGGGTTTGGACCCCTGCTGGGCAAACCCAGCCGCATCCTGACGCCGGAACTCATCGCGCGATGGCGGGGTACGGGACGAAGGGCGGCAGGTTCGGTACCGGCATGGCCCAGGCCGGTATTGCGGGAGATACCGGCCTGATCTGCCCCGCGGCAAAACCGGGTCTGCCCGCTCGCCCCCACCAGGGCCTCTCAGCGCGATACCGCGCCGTGCCTCCCCGGCATGACAACCCCCTCACCACCGGTCGCCTGGCCGAACAACACCATGCTGGCGATGCCGGCGGCGATGTAGAGGAGGAAGGTGAAGCCGGCGATCCGCGCGTTGCCCCTACTGGTCATTTCCCTCCTCTGGGCTGCGGTGAGTGCCTTGGTGGCCGCCTTCAGAACTTCCAGCCGAAGTGCAGTCCGGGTTCACCCAGGAAATAGTTGTGCTTGCCTCTTTCGATTTCCTTGAACGAGGCCGGGAAGTGGGTATTGATGGGCCAGTAGTTGAAAGCCACCGAGGGTTCGAGAAACCAGCGCCGGCTGAAGAACTCGAAATGGCCCCCGAACCGGAACTGCAGAAAGAGCTGAAAGCCGTGCTGTATGCGGACATCCTCGGTATCGTAGAAGGTCTGGCGGAAGGGCACCGCCTGCATACTGAGGTAGAGCTTGCGCGGCAACAAGCGCTGGTACCCCACCCCGATCCCGAGGGCCCGGACCTTTCCGGGGTAGGAGCGCTCCGAAGAACCGTAGGTCCCTAGGGGTTCGTAGTAGGTCCAGGTGATAGCTTCGGTGGTGACCACATCCCTTGGCGTGAAGTGGTAGCCGTAGTTCAACTGGAAGAAATAGGGGGAATCCCCCGGCGCCAGGTTCCCCAGGAGAAAGAGGGTGCTGCCGAGGTGGTGGTTGCGCTCCCCATTGCTTCCCGCGTTGGCCCTGGGGGCGGAATCGGCCAGGGCCGGGCACCTTGCGGCCGCCAGTAGCATGGCCAGGATGAGCAGTGAGGACGTGTTGGTCAGCTTCATGATCTCCTCTCTTCCGAATGGATTGACCACCAAGGTATCAGTGGGACCACGGCCCTCAACCCTTACTGAGCCACAAGTCAGAAACCGTACTCGCGCTCCACGCGACACACACGCACCCGAAACACCTAGTACCAGGTTTTGGCTCGGTGCCGGGCTTGCCGGTGGGCAGCGTTGGCTTTCCAGGCCTCGATGGCTTCAAGCGTGGACCAGTAGGAGACCGAGATGCCGATTTCCTGCCTCGCGGTCTCAAAACCAAGGAAACCAGGCTGCGTCGCCGCCAGCGCCAACATCTGCTTTGCCATTTCTTCAAAACCGTCGTCCCCCGCGGTTCTGACCGAGGTAAAGATGACGGCATAGTACGGCGGCTGCGGGGTCCTTGCCGGTGTTGCGGGTTCTGCTGGTGCTGCCATGCACATTCCTCCGGCTGCCCAAGGGTCGCGCGCCGCTGGGCTGCGGAGCGCAACAAAACAAGGTCAGGCGAAGCGCGTGGTCGGGTTGGTTCCTTTCGGTGTTACGGCGATGACGACGTTCCCCGCCCTCTGCCCTGTTTCCAGATACCGATGAGCATCGGCGGTCAGGGCGAGGGGAAAGCGTTTGTCGATAATGGTTTTTAATTTCCCGGCCTCAACCAGTTCCCCGATGTAGCGCAGGTCGGCAGGGGTTTCCGCTGAGAGGGCACAAACAACCTTTTTTCTGCCCTTCATCGCGGTTGTCAGCATCTGCCAGAGCTGCGGCACCCTGAAACTGGCCAAGAGGTAAATGCCGTTTGCGGTGAGCGCGTGTTTGCAGCGCGAAAACGACCTCCTGCCCAGGATATCGAAGATCACGTCGTAGGTCTTGCCGTTCTCTGTGAAGGCGCTCTTGGTGTAAGCAATGACCTCACTATTTTCCTCCAGGCGCACCCTCTGATCCTGTCGGTGGACCAGCCGGTTGGCCGCGCCCGCGACACCTGCCGGGTCAGCGGGAACCGTGCGGTCCTGCCAGCGCCGTGAAGATACCGAGTGCGATGAAGAGGCCGCCGCCGAGGCGCTGCCCGAGGCGGCGGGCGGCGGGGCGGCGCAAGGCCGGCGCCGCGGCCCCCGCTGCCAGCGCATAGGCGCTGTCGGTCAGGGCGGCGATGGCGATGAAGAGCAGACCTAGTACCATGCTCTGCGCCATGGGGGAGGCCTCGGGACCGAGGAATTGCGGCAGAAAGGCCGCAAAGAAGATCGTGGTCTTGGGGCTGAACAGGGCCACGACAAACCCGTCGCGGAAGAGGCGCCGGCGCGAGCTTGCGGCGGGCAGTGCCGCCAGCGCCTCGGCCGGTGGGGAACGCAGCAACTGCACCCCGAGGTAGACAAGGTACAGCGCGCCGGCGTACTTGGCCAGGGAGAAGGCCAGGGAGGAAACCGCGAACAACGCGGCGAGCCCCGCAGCAGCGGCCAGCGCGTTGCCGAGGTTGCCAAGGGCGATGCCGGCGACTGACACCAGCCCGGAAATCCGTCCCTGGACCAGGCTGCGGGTGACGATGAACAGCACCCCCGGGCCGGGGGTGAGGGCGAGGACCAGGCTGGCCAGCAGGAAGGCCGAGAAGAGCGGCCAGGGGGGAAGGAGATCGTTCATCCCGGTTCCAACAGGCCGAACTCCTCGGGGTAACCGAGGGCATGGCGCAGCCGGGTGCCCGAGTAGGCCAGGGTCGAGGCCGACCAGATCTGCTGCCACATCGGTCCCAGGCGCGGGGTAAAACGCAACTCGACCCCCGCGCCGAGGATGGCCGCCAGCAGATCCCCCATGGGGGTAAGGGCCAGCGGGGTGACCACCTCGCGGCTGAGGTAGTGTCCCCCGTCTTGTCCGGCCGGCGAGAACGAGGTCTCCGGCAGGTGGTAGCAATAGACCTGCACCTGGCGAATGCGCTCCAGCCAGCCGGATTCGACCACCATGACGAAGCGCGGCTCGAGATGGTTCAGCCAGCGCCGCCGGTCTTCAGGGGTGGTGGTGGGGCCCACCCAGAAACAGGTGCGAGGACAATCGCGGGGGAGGTAGTACATCGGCGCGTGCCACTCGTCGACGGCCCAGACCAGGGGTTCGTCCCGGATCGCGCTCGTCTTGGCGATGTGGGGGCGAAACACCGCGATTCCGGGGTCCTCCGAGAAATGGTAGAGCGCCATGGTCTTTCCTCCGGGCAGGCGGTGGTGGACACGAACCTGCCACCGGTCGGCTGGTTAGTCTGCTGGGGTGGGGGCGCTGAAGGCCTTGCTGTAGTAGCCCGAAGGGTCGAAACAACAGACCCGCCTTTTCCCCGCGGCCAGCTGGTCACAGGCACTGCCGATTCTTTTGGCCCGGGTCGCCCCCTGTCTGGCGGAGGTGATCCAGTGGATCCAGTCCAGGCGGGCGATGGCAGTGGTGCCGTCCCAGACTGCCCGGGCCTCGGGACAAGCCGCCAGCGCCGCGTCGAGGTCAGCGGGCACCTCGGGGTCGGGCTCCTGGGCCAGGGGCTGGATCGCGAAGGTGACCACCTCGCCGATGGCCGCGCCGGCGGCGGCGAGCAACTCCGCGTCCAGGCGCAACCAGTGACTCAGCTGGCCATCCGGCTCGAGCGTGGCCCGGAAGCCGTGGCCGTTCAGGGTGCATGCCACGGTGGTCCTGCCGCGTCGGGGGAGGGTGTCGCTCACTTCCTTTGGCAGTACCACATACGCCCAGGGCGCGGCGCGGTCCGCCTGCGCCGGGCGCAGCAGCTTGGCCGCGAACTTCGGAGGGGAAACCTTGGCGGTCATACGCGATCAGCCTCGATGACCACGTTCCTTAACCTATGACTGAATTTCGGGTTCCACGAGCATGGCCAGCTGAATGAGGGATTCCTGCCATCCGAGATAACACCTCTCCAAAGGGATCGCGTCGGGAATGCCCTCTCGATCCTGATCCATTGTGGCTACAATACTATCCACATACTACCGTCACAAGCTATAAAAACCTCATTTCCTTCCTGTCCTGCGGTCGTCCATACCAAAAAGAACCCTTCACCCCAGGCAGCAGAGCCTGCCCGCGACCGGCACCTCGGTGTCTCCTACCCGCGCGGTGCCGCCAAAGGTGCCGTTGGTGACGTTCAGGGTGATGTCGAGGGAGAGAGCGCCCCGCTCAGCGCCAACTCGCCCCAGACCCGCAACCAGGCCGGCCGAGATTCGGTCTGGAGTTGTCCGTTGAGTAGGAGTGCCCTGTCCGCCGAGTAGTCGGCAAAGGTCCAGGTATTCCCCGCCACGGTCAGCATTCCCCCCACTCCCGGGACCTTCCCGCCGCCGGCCTGGGTGGCCACCAGCCCCTCGCGCAGGGTGGGGAGCAGGCCCTGGGCGATGGCGCTCACCTCTGCCTCGGAGAGCGGGGCAAGGCCCTTCTCCTCGCTCCCGCATCCTCCCAGCCCGCAAAGAAAAAGGGCTAGGCGGAAGAGGATCCCCGCGCCTGGCCCGCATCTTTTGTCCAAAAAATCAGCCCTTCAGAAAACCTTTCACCCGCGGGTGGCCCAGCACCTCCTGGTTGAGCACATGGGCCGGGGTTTTGCCCGCGATGGCGTCGGCCACCTGGCCGATGGTGCGGCGGTCGAGGCGGATGGTGGACTGCACGGTGATGCCGGCGTTGTGGTTGGTGCAAATGATGCGGGGGTGGTCCTTGTGGATGGCGCGGGGGCCGTTCACCGGATCGTCCACCACGTAGTAGCAGAGTTTCTCCTCGCGGATGGCCCGGTTCACCGCCTGGTCATCCACCAGGTTGCCGCGCGAGGGGTTGATCAGTGAGGCGTGGGGCTGCATGGCGCAGAGCAGGTCGTAGGTGACGACGGTTTCGTCGCCCGAGACGTGCAGGGCGACGGTCTCGCACTGCTCGAAGAGTGCGCGGGGATGGTCCACGGCCTCGGCGCCGAGGCTGGCGGCCAGTTCCCTGATGTCGGGCCGCACATCGTAGACCAGGAGCCGGCCTTCCGCGCCCAGCAGGGGTTTAGCTCGCCGGGCCACGGCCTGGCCGATGCGGCCCAGCCCATAGAGGCCCAAGGTGGACCCTTGGGCCTCGTAGGTGCGGATAATGGAGAAGTCGCCGTTGTGGGAGAGGCGGTTGAGGGTGTAGACTCGTTTGAGGGTGGCCAGCCACTGGGTGATGGCGTACTCGGCCACCGTCTCCATGTGCTCGGGGGCCACGGTAATCAGCACCCCGTTTTTGGTCGCCCCGGCCACGTTCACCTTGTCGAAGCCCACGCCCCAGCGGGCGATGAGGCGCAGATCGTGCCCCTCGGTGTAGAAGCCGTCGTGGACCAGGGCCGAGTCGGCGATCACCCCGATCACCCCCTTGGATTTTTCCTGGGTGAGGTCGCCGGTGTAGTACTCGAGGTCGGCTATCGCGGCGAACTCCTTGAGCATCACCTGTCGCTGGGGGGTGTCGAACTGGGGGTTGGTGAAGATGGGCGAAAGCAGGACCTTGTAGCGCATGGGTAGAGATTACTCCTCGATGGCTGCCCACAGGACGCCCTGGAGCAGCATCTTGCGGAAGGTGAGGTTGCCGCAGGCCCGCACGTCGTGTCCCAGGGCCAGATAGAAGACGCGCCCCTTGCCGTGGCTCTTGGTCCAGGCCACGGGCATGGCCTCGCCCTTCCACAGGGCCGTGGCCAGTACGTGGACCCGCGGGTCGTAGGAGAGGATATACTGCTCGTCGGTGACCCAGAACTCCTCCTCGATGCCCTGGACGATGAGGTGGTTGGGGTCCTTGATGCTTACCTGGTACTGGCGGTAGCGCGGGTGGGTGACGAAGTAGCCGCCCACCAGGCTGCGGTAGTCGGGGTCGTCGCGGAAGGAGTCGGCGGCGCTGTGGATGCCGACGAAGCCTTTGCCCGCAGCCAGCCATTTGGACAGGCTGACGCGCTGGGCGTCGGTGAGGGTGCCCACGGTGTAGTGAAAGACCAGCACGTCGTACCCGTCGAGGTGTTCGAGGGCGGACAGGTCGTTCTGGACGGCGTGGGTATCGACGACCTCGGGGGCGCCGAGGGCTTCGACCAGTTCGGGCTGTATGCCCTTCCAGTCGTGGATCTCCCCGCCGCCGAAGACCAGGGTTTTGATCTTTTTCATCACCTGCTCGCTTTCGCCTGAGGATTATAAGGACAAGGGCAGGGCCGCATCAACCCACGGCCCTCCTAAGTCCAAATAATCTCAAGTGGCCAAAGGCGCGCCAATTCACCCCAATTCCAGGGGCAGCACCCAGGTGGGGGCTTTGCCTACGGGGTAGGTCTCGATGGGGCTCAGTTGGCCGCTGTCCTGATCGACGCGGTAGGCGGCTAACTTGCCGCTGGCCTGGCCGGCGGCGTACAGGTAGCGCCCTTGGGGGTCGAGGTTGAAGTCGCGGGGGGTCTGTTCGGTGGGCTGCTGGCCCAGGGAGTTGAGCCGGCCCGCAGCGTCGATGGCGTAGCAGGCGATGCTGTCGTGACCCCGGTTGGAGGCGTAGAGGAAGCGGCCAGAGGGGTGGATGCGGGTCTGGGCGCAGGTGTTCTCGCCGGCAAAACCCTCGGGCAGGGTGGAGAGGGTCTGGAAGGGCGAAAGGGTGCCCTGGAGGGTGTCGAAGTGATAGGCGGTGACGCTGGAGGCCTGCTCGTTGTCGAAGTAGACCACCGGCAGGCTCGGGTGGTAGACGTAGTGGCGCGGGCCGGTATTGGTCAGGGGTACCACCTTGAAGATCGGGTTGGGACTGAGGTACCCGGTCTGCTCGTCGAAGCGGAACTGCCAGATGGCGTTGGTCTGGGCCACATGGGGCAGGAAGGCCCAGCGGTTGGAGGGATCGGTAAAGATGGCGTGGGCGCAGGGGGCGGTGCTGATCCACATGGCCGGCTGCTCCACGGCCGCACCTTGAGCGTCGAGACGGTGGACAGAGGTGGCTCCGGCGCTGTAATAGGCGGAAAGCAGGAAACGACCCCGCCGGTCCACGCTCAGGCAGCAGGGGTCGGAGAGCAGGGACACGCTGCCCAGATGCTCCAGACGGCCGCTGGCCGGGTCCACGGAAAAGCTGGCCAACTGACGGGAGGAACGCAGGCCGGCGTAGAGATGGCGGTTGTGGGGATCAACGGCCAGGGGGCCGGGCGCCCCGGTGAGGGGTACGCCCTCCTGAAAGCCGAGTTTGCCGGTTGCGGGGTCTAACTTGTAGATGGCGATCTTGTGCTCGCCGTTAAGGGCGAGGTAGAGATAGGTGGGCATTTGGTATTCCTGGTTTTAGTTGTTATGGCACATAGGCTTCGGGGAATGACCCGCTCCAACCTTTCCCCAGGCGCGGACTTTCAGCCCCGCTCACTCTGGCTCCGCTCTCCCTTCACCCATCCCGCGTCCTTCCCTGCCCATCCACTCCCCGGGAAAGGTTTCCGGGGTCATTTCCCCTCAGCGTGTCATTGCCCTCCTAAGCTGACGGGCAGCACCCAGTAGGGATTGTTGCCCACGGTGTAGGTGTCCAGGAGCGAGAGCCGGCCGCTCTGGGGATCGACCTTGTACGCGGCCAGCCGGTCGCCGCCCTGGCCGGCGGCGTAGAGGAAGCGGCCGGCCGCGTCGGTGGCGAAGTGGGTGGGCACCTTCTCGGTGGGCTGCTGGCCTAGCGAGGTCATCTTCCCCTGGCTGTCCAGGGCAAAGCCGGCGAGGCTGTCGTGACCGCGGTTGGCCGCGTAGAGGAAACGGCCCGTGGGGTGGATGGCGATATGGGCGCAGGTGTTGTCTTTGGAGAACCCTTCGGGCAGGGTGGAGAGGGTTTGGAAGGGGCTGAGGGCGCCAGTACCCTTGTCGAGGTGGTAGGCGGTGACGCTGGAGCCCTGTTCGTTGTCGAAGTAAACTACCGGCAAGCTCGGGTGATAGGTGTAGTGGCGGGGGCCGGCGCCAGGCAGGGGCTTGACCTTGGACACCCGGTTGGGTGCTAGCCGGCCGGTTTTCTCGTCAAAGACGTACTGGAAGATGACATTGCTCTGGGCCACGTGCGGCACATAGGCGTAGCGGTTGGAGGGGTCGGTGAGGATGGCGTGGGCGCAGCGGGCCGTGCTCAGCCACACCGCCGGCACCTCGTTCACCGAGCCGTCGGAGTTGAGGGGGTGCACGGCCGCCGCCCCCGCCGTGTAATAGGCCGAGAGCAGGAAGCGGCCCGTCTGGTCCAGGCTCAGGTAGCAGGGGACGGCGCTGAGGGAGAGCAGGCCCAGGGGGCTGAGTTCGCCGCTTTCGGGGTCGATGGCAAAGCTGGCAATCTGAGAGGTGCCCAGAGCCGCGTACAGACAGCGCTGGGGGTGATCCACGGCCAGGGGGGCGGCCCCGCCGGGCAGGGTGGTGTCGCGCAGGAAAGACAATTTACCGGTGTCCGGGTCCTGGGCGTAGCAGGCGATCTTGGCGGCGCTGGGCAGGCTGACATACACGTAGTGTTTGCTCATGGTTCTTCTCTCACTTTCTCGACATGCCTTTGGTGTAGACCTTGCCCTGGATGATCTTGTGGGCAGGCCGGCCTTCGATGAGGGCGTGGCGGGCAAACTCCTGCTGGCACTCCGGGCATTTCAGGTCACCGGCGGTGAGATCCTGGGCGATGCGCTCGGGCCGGCACTTGACCAGGCCCCCCCGGCCGCCCTTGTAATAGCGGTAGAGCAGGGTGCGGCAGCGGGCGCAGTGGATAGAGATGGTGCGGATATCCTTGCGGGTCATTCGGGGTTCTCGGAGGACCGGGTCGCGGCGACTGCTGCTGAAACATGAGCCGGGGCCTGCCGGTTGTCAATACAGGGTGTGCCAGATTGACAACAAGGTGAAGCTGGTCCTATTTATAATCTTATGGTAGCGCGAATGGCAAAAAACGGGCTGCGCGGCCTGCTACGTGCCCTGGGGCGGGCGACGGGGTCGGTGGGCGGGCATACCGGGGGGATGGTGGTGTTGCTGTGGCGGATCGGCGAAGCGACGATGCGGGGCCGGGTCTCGCTGCGCGAGGTGGTGTCGCAGGCGTACTTTATCGGGGTGAAGAGCATCCCCCTGGTCTGCGTGACCGGGCTCCTGTCGGGGCTGGTGACCTCGCAGCAGGGCGGGTACCAGTTCACCGGCTCGGTGCCCCTCTACGTGCTGGGCAGCGTGGTGACCTCCAGCGTCATCCTCGAACTGGGCCCGGTAATGACCGCCTTTGTGCTCATCGGCCGGGTGGGAGCGCGGATCACCGCAGAGTTGGGGACGATGAAGGTCTCGGAGCAGATCGACGCGCTCTATTCCCTGGGCCGCGATCCGGTGCCGGTGCTGGCCGCCCCCCGCCTGATCGCCGGCATCTTCTCCACGCCCCTGCTGGTGGGCATGGCCAACACCGTGGGGCTTTTCGCCGGCCTGGTGGCTGCGCGGGCCACCATGGGGCTGGGCCCGGAATCCTTTCTCTACGGGGCCCGGCTCTTTTGGCACAACTGGGACCTGCTCTACTCGCTGAGCAAGGGGTTGGCCTTCGGCTTCATCATCCCCCTCATCTCCTGTCACATGGGCTTCCGCACCGGGGGGGGCGCCGAAGGGGTGGGGCGGGCCACCACCTCCTCGGTGGTCATCATGATCATCGCGGTGCTGGTCCTTGACGCGCTCTTTCCGCCCCTCTTTCTCAACTGAGGGACCCGTGATCGAGTACCGCGACATCCACAAGGCGTACGACGCGCCCGTCCTCTCCGGGGTGAGCCTCAGGGTGGATCCGGGGGAGTGCATCTCCATCGTCGGGCCTTCGGGCACCGGCAAAAGCGTGCTGCTCAAGACCACCAACGGCCTGCTCCGCCCCGACCAGGGCGATGTTTTTATTGAGGGGGAATCGGTGTTCGGCTCCGGGCGGCGCACCCTGGAGCGGATTCGCCGCAAGGTGGGGTACGTGTTCCAGTACGCGGCCCTCTTTGACTCGATGAGTGTCTACGAGAACGTCTGTCATGGCCTGCCCGAAGAAGAAGCGCGGCGGCGCTCCCCCGAGGTGCTGCGCCGGGTCTGCGAGGCCCTGGAGGACGTCAACCTGGAGCCGGCCCAAATCCTCAACGACCTGCCGGCCAAGCTGTCGGGCGGGATGCGCAAGCGGGTGGGCCTGGCCCGGGCCATCGTCGGCCGGCCGCGCATCGTGCTCTACGACGAGCCGGTGACGGGACTGGACCCGGTCAACAGCGCGGTGGTGAGCCTGTTAATCACCGAAATCCAGGAGCGCCTGAAGGTCACCTCGGTGGTGGTGACCCACGACATCGAACAGGCCCTGGGCATCTCCCAGCGCATCTCCCTCCTCGACCGGGGCAAGCTGCGTTTCGTGGGCACGCCCGGGGAATTTAGGGAGAGCCAGGACCCGGTGGTGCGGGCCTTTGCCAACCGCCAGGCCGCCGCCGACATGGCGGTCAAGATCATGGAGGAACCGTGAGTCAGGAGAAACCCCTTCCGCTGCTGCCACCCTCGCGGGCCCGGGATCGCGAGCTGTGGGTGGGAATCTTTGTCATTTTCGGGGTAGTGGCGGTGCTGGTCTCGCTCTTCACCCTGACCGACGCGGCGCTCTTCCGCGGCCGCTACAAGGTCCAGACCGTCGTCGCCGACGCCGGCGGCATTCGCCGGGGCGATCCGGTGCAGATGCGCGGGGTGAATATCGGCCGGGTGATGACCTTCAGGATCGTGCCCCAGGGGGTGGCCGTCACCCTGGAGATCGAGGGGGAGTACCCCATCCCCGCCGATTCGCAGGTGGAGTTGCGCTCCTCGGGGCTGATGGGGGGCATGGTGGCCAACGTGGTGCCCGGCACCTCGGCGCAGGACCTCGACTGGGGCGACACCCTGCCGGGCACCATCGGCAAGGGGATCTTCGACCAGATTGACGAGTTGCAGGGCCACGCCGACCAGGCCCTGGTCCGCGTGCAGAACCTCCTCGACGAGCAGACCATCCAAAACGTCCACGAGGGGAGCCGGGACCTGCGCCAGTTGCTGGGGCAGCTCAACGAGACAGCCGCCCAGCAGCGCGGCGAACTGGCCGCCCTCACCGGCAGCCTGCGGCGTTCGGCCGAGGCCCTGGAGAAAGTCGTCTCCGGGCCCCGGCTCGACCGGGCCGCCCAGCGCATCGACGACCTCACCGAGCGGCTGGACAGCACGGCCGCGGCCCTCGACCGCTCCTCCCGCGCCGCCGAACGCATCCTGACCCGCATGGACCAGGGCGAGGGCACCCTGGGGAAGCTATCCCGCGACGAGGCACTCTACGACCGGGCTGCCGAGGCGGCGGCCAGTCTGAAGCAGGCGGCCGACGAGTTATCCGGCCTGGCCGCCGACGTTCGCGCCCAGCCCAAGAAGTACATCCACCTGAGCATCTTCTGACCCCCTTCCCAGGAGTCCCCATGCGCGCCCGCCTGCCCCTGTTCCTGCTGGTGGCCGCCCTGCCGGCCTTCGCCTCCGGGGGATTGTCATTCCCGCTGGCGAGCGCCAGGTCCACGCCTACCTGGCCCGGACCCAGGGCGGGGAGGGCAAGGTGGCGGTGGGGCTCATCCACGAGATCTTCGGCCTGAGCGACTGGGTGCTCAGCGTGGTCGACCACCTGGTCGCCTCCGGGTACAGCGCCCAGGCCCCGGACCTGCTCTCGGGCTTGGGGCCGGGGGGCGGGGGCACCGAGAGCTTCGCCTCCTCTGACTCGGCCCGCCAGGGCATCTACCGGCTGAGCCTGCCCCCGGCCCGGGTCCGTGCGGATCTGCGCGCGGACCTTTGCCTTTGCCGCCGAGCGCCCCGGACTGGCCGCGGCCGGGATGGTGGCAGCCGAAAAGGGAAACGAGCCAGTGACCTACGAAGGGGCTGGCCACGGCTTTCTGCGCTCCGGCGAGGCGGCCGACGCTAGCCCCGCCGCTCGGCAGGCCCGGGCCGACGCCTGGAGCCGGTGGCTGGTCCTGCTGGCCGGGCGGAAAAAGCGGTCCCGCAAACCCCAGGAGTAACCCTTGGCCAAGTACCGCAGTGCCATCATTGCCTGTGGCACCATCGGCCGGGTCCACGCCCGGGGCTGGCTTGACGTGCCCGGCCAGCCCACCGAGCTGGCCGCCTGCGCCGACACCCACCCCGACGCCCGCCGCGAATTCGGGGATTTTTTCGGCATCCCCCCCGAGCACCGCTACGCCGATTACCGCGAGATGCTCGACAAGGAGCGGCCCAACTTCGTCGATGTATGCTCCTGGCACCGCCAGCACGCCGAGATGACCATCGCCGCAGCCGCCCCAAGGCCATCCTCTGCCAGAATCCCTTGGCCCTGAGCCTGGGCGAGGCCGACGAGATGATCCACCGCCTGCGAGCGCAACAACGACAAGCTGGTGATCGCCTTCCAGCGGCCCCACCACGCCACTTGGTTGCAGGCCCGGGAGCTGATCCGCCAGGGCGCCATCGGCGAGGTGCAGCAGATCCAACTTGACGATGGAGGCAATATCCTCAACACCAACTCCCATAATATTCGCCTGGCTTTCTTCCTGATGGACGAAACCGAGCCGCTGTGGGTGATGGGCGCCGTGGAACGCACCACCGAGCAGTTGGAGCGCGGCATCCCCTGCGAGGACGCCTGCTTGGGTCTGGTGGGCTGCGCCAATGCGGCCACCATCCTCATCCAGGGCAACCTGGTGCGCGGGCTGAGTCAGGGCTTCCGGGTCATCGGCACCCAGGGCATCATGGAACTGGACACCGGCCGGCCGCCCGACGAGCAGGTCCGCTTCGATGGCGACATGGCCCAGCCCGAGGGCTCCTCGGCCAAGTACAACGACGAGTACGGGGTGATGCGCTACTTCAATACCTCCACCAAGGGCTGGGTCGAGGTCGAAGCCCCCTGGCACGACTGCTGGGCCCACCAGTGCCAGGAGGCCATCGACTGGATCGAGGGCAAGGTGGACAGCCCCATCTCCTCCTATCACCACGGCCGCCGCGTCACCGAGATCATGATGGCCCTCTTCGAGTCGGCGCGCAAGAAGCAGCGCATCTGCCTACCGCTGAAGACCCGGATCAACCCGCTGCAGCTGATGGTGGAACAGGGCGAACTGCCCGTGGAATGGCCCGGCGCGTACGAGCGCCGCTCCCGGCTGGTGCGCGGCGAGCGGATGAGCTGGCACGACGACTGAGATAGGGAGGGGATCATGGCCCTGCTGCGCCATCTGGCCCTGCGCTGCCGCGACGTGGAGCGCTCGCGCCTGGAGGAGGCGGAGGAGTACATCCACTTTTTCGGGGTGCTGGTCGAGGACCTGGAGGCCACCTGGGGCCGGCTGCGAGCGCTATGGGCGCATATCGAGAAGACGGTCAAGGCGCGCGATCCTCTCGACGCCGCGGCCCCGCCCCGGATCGCCTTCAAGACCCTGGACCCGGACGGCAACGTGATCGACGTCAGCGCGGACCGGGGGGAATGGCGCGGGGTGGCGGTCTAACAGGGATGGGTGCCGGGCAGCAAAAAAAAGCGGGCCTCGTTTTCCGGGGCCCGCTCCTGTTTGGGGCGCAGCTAAATTGAAATTTGATTTTCTGGTGCTCCCACGGAGACTCGAACTCCGGTTACAGGATTGAAAATCCTGGGTCCTAACCGCTGGACGATGGGAGCAGGCCGGTGAAGCGGAAGGGTAAAATTAGCGGTTGGACCCCATCTTCGCAAGTCCGCCAACCGTGTCGCCGGAGCGCTTTTGCACATGATCATCCTCGCTCTCTGTATCTTGTGATCGAACCCGCAAGAAGCAGCGCCGGTCCTGCCGTGGAGCCCGGCGCCCCTGCCCATGGACCGCCCCCTGCCGGCGGGGACATGGCTGCTGGCCGGCAGACTCTTCGACCTGGAGGAGGACACCGAGTACCAACTGCGGGTGAGGCTGAGTGATCCCGATGGGGGAGGCGAGGTGCAACTCTTCCAGCAGCCCACCCGCGCCGTGTCGCGGGCCTTGGCCGGGGGCCGGTAAATCCACGTGGTCCCCGGCAGTGGGGGTGGCAGCGGGACCGCGGAGGACCCCTTCCGGGGGCTGGCCGCCGCCGATGCCCAGGCGCAGCTGCGGGACGTGGTGCTGGTACACGCCGGGATGTACCGTAGTACCTGGTCCCCGCGCGCCAACGGCGAGCCGGGCCGGCCCATTGTCTGGAGCGGCGGGGTGGACGGCGAGGCGATGCTCCACGGCCAGGGCCAGGCGGCCGAGCGGCCGGAGCGGGGGATCTGCGCCGAGAGCCTCCACGATGGTTACTTTGAGCGCCTCACCGTGCGCAGTGCCCAGTTCCTCATCGTCGCCAGCCATGCCCAGCGCCTGGTGCTTTGGGCGTTTCACCTGTACGGGGGGACTACGGCTTTACGGCCACCGCCGGCGACAGCGCCCGCCCGCTGCTAGATTTCTATCTGGCCGACAACACTGTCGGAGGCCCCAGCACCTGGCCGCGCACTTAGGGCATCGAGGACGCCCGGGGCATCCAGGTTTCGGGCGAGGGCCATGTGATCTGCCACAACCGGGTGCGGGGCGTCGCCGACACCATCGACACTTTCCAGAGTCCCTCCTGCGCGGCCATCGACATCTACCACAATGAGCTGAGCGAACTGACCGACGACGGGATCGAGCTGGACTACTCCGAGCACAACACCCGCTGCTTCACGCAGCCGGCTCACCAATGTCTTCCAGGGGATCAGCGCCCAGCCGGTGTACGGCGGGCCGGTGTACATCTTCCGCAACGTGCTCTACAACGTGGGCCTGGAGACCTTCAAGCTGTACAACTCCCCCAGCGGGGTGTTGGTCTTCCACAACACCTTGGTCAAACAGGGCATGTCCCTGGTGCTGTGGACCAATGCCCCGATGTCCTGGGGTGGTATACCGCAGCAACCTCTTTAGCGGCACCGAGGGGAACTACACCTTTGAGACCACCGGGCCTATGGAGAGGTGTGATTTCGACCGCGATGGTTTCAGCGGCGGCCCCTGGGAGTATTTTTTCAACTGGAGCGAGGTGCGCTACCCGACCATCGAGGAGGTGTGTCAGCGCGCCCCGGTGTACGGGCGGGCTGTGCGGGCGGACCCAGAGACCTGTTTCGCCTCGGGGCTGCGGGCCCCAGCGCAGGCCGAGGAGCAGTTTGCCCTCCACAGCAACGACCTGCGCCTGGCCGCCTCCTCGGGAGCGCTGGACCGGGGGGAGGGGCTGGCCAACATCAACGATGGATACAGCGGCACCGCGCCGGACCTGGGGGCTTTTGAACTGGGGGCGGAGCTACCTCCCTATGGCCCCCGGCCAGAAGGGGGGGCGCCGTGAGCCTCCCCCGTGGCGCGGCCCTGGTCTGGCTGCTGGCCGGCTGCGTTTCCCTTTCCGCCCAGGAGTTGAAGGTGTCTGCCGAGGAGTTCTACCAGCAGGTGATGCGCAACCCGCACCTCAAGGTCGAGGGCCGGGTGACGGGAGAGGATTTCTGCTGGCACGCCGCGTACTCGGCCGATGGTTTTGTCGATGGGTACCTGGCCTATGGGGACGTGGCCTGGCTGGAGAGGGGGCAGCGGTACTTCGACTGGTTGGAAAGCCTCATGGAAAGGGCCCCGGACGGGTACCGAGGCTGGAGTGGTGCGACGTCCATGTGGGGGAGGCGATCCTGGTCAGCCCCATGCTGCGCTTCGCCGAGGTGGTGTTAGGCGACGCCGTCCTGGCAATACGCTGCGGCGAGCGGGCGCGGGCCTATGTGGACCTGGCCCGCCGCGACCTGATGGAGAAATGGGATGCCCGGGGCACCTGGCGCGAGGATGGGGAGGGCGGGGCATACGTCTCCTGGGATCACTACTTGGAGCCGGGGAAGCTGGATGCCGACAAATCGACCCTGAGCCTGCCCTACAACAAGCAGATGGACATGGGGGTGGTGGCCCTGCGCCTGTACCGGCTAACCGGGGAGGAGCGTTTCAGAGAGCGGGCGCGGCGGATCTTCTGGCAGTTCAAGAGCCGGCTCCAGTACTTTGATGAGCACTACGTGTGGAACTACTGGGAGCCGCAGGGATTGTGGGATCTGGACGAGGCCGGCAAACCCCGCCACTGGGTCAACGTGCATCCCCACCGCAACTACCAGGCCCGGGAGGTGGACTTTGTCGCCGAGGCGTACCACACCGGGGTGGTCTTTGACCAGACGGACCTGGAGCGAATCCTGCGCACCAACCTGGAGGTGATGTGGAACGGCGACGCGGCCGAGCCGCAGTGGCGCAATGCCGACAGCCGTGGCCCCTGGCAACCGGGCCCGGAGGACGGGGCCGGCACACTGTGGACCGCCCTGGGGGATTTCTCCCGGACGGTGCGGGACTTGCAGGCCCTCCAGCTTCGGGAGGGCGGGTTGGGGCGAGCGAACTTCGAGAAGGTGGCGCTCCGCCAGCCACCGGGCTTTGCGCGCAGATACACCGCCACCGCACCTGTGTTGCCCAGCTTTCCCTTCTCCGAATGCCGGGAACTGACCCTGGCCGCGGCCCTGCCCCGCGTTATACGCGCTGGTACCCCGGCGGCGCTGATCTGCAAGGCCAGGGTGCCGGGGGAATTGGAGGTGGGGCTCTACACTGTGGCCGGTGAATTGAAGAGGGTGTTCTTCCGGGGAAGGGTGGAAGGAGGGCTGGACGGGCTGGAGGGTTTCACCCTGGTGCGCTGGGATGGCAAGGAAGAGTACGCCGGCAGGTACCGGGTGCGCTGGACCCTGGGCGGGGAATACCGGGAGGTGGAGATAGAGATCAGGTGAGCGGAGGGCCCTTACCGCTCAGCCAAAAGCCTCCACCCTGGGGTGCTGTTTGTGCCAGGGGGTGGCCTGCTCGTACGCCTGGCCCAGGCGCAGGAGGCGGGCCTCCTCAAAGGGCCGGCCGATCAGTTGCAGGCCGATGGGCAGGCCGCCGCGGGTGAAGCCGCAGGGCAGGGAGAGGGCGCACAGCCCCAACAGATTCGCCGCCGAGGTATTGCGCAGGCACAGGCCGTTGATGCGGGTATAGCTGTCCTCGCGGTCCACCTCTTCCACCGGCAGGGCGGCGAAGGGGGTGGTGGGGGTGAGCAGGGCGTCCACCTGCTGCAGGGCGCGGTGGGTCTTGCGGCGCAGTTGGGCATAGGCCCGCTGCAGTTCAAAGTAGTCGGGGGCCGACAGCCGGCGCCCGTCCAACATCCGCGCCGAGACAATGGGGTCGAAAAGGTCGAGGCGCTGCTCCAGGTGCTCGCGGAAGCGGGCGTAGGTCTCCACCGCGATCAAGGTGCCCCGGGAGCGCAACTGAGCCAACTCGTCCAGTTCCTTGAGGGAGATCTCGTCCACCCGCACCCCCAGCCCGGCCAGGGTGCGGGCCGCCTCCTTCACCGCGGCCTCCACCTCGGGGTCCACGTCCTTCCAGAAGTACTCCCGAGGCAAACACAGGCGCATCCCGTCCACTTCCCCCTCCAGATCTTCGAGCACGTCCTCGCAGGGCTGGCTCCAGGTATCCGGGTCGGTCGGGTCCGGGCCGGCCAACACCTGGAAGAGCAGGGCCGCGTCGCGCACTGAGCGAGTCAGGGGGCCGATGGAGTCCAGGGTGCTGTCGAGGGGCAGGACCCCGGCGTTGCTGATGCGGCCGAAGGTGGTTTTTAATCCCACCAGGCCGCAGAAGGAGGCGGGGATACGCACCGAGCCGCCGGTGTCCGAGCCCAGGGCCGCGGGGGCCAGGTCCGCGGCCACGCACACCGCTGAGCCGCTGCTGGAGCCGCCGGGAAGGCGGTGGACGCGGCGGTCCCAGGGGTTCCAGGGGGTGCCGTAGTGGTGGTTGATGCCCGCCCCGCCAAAGGCGAACTCCACCAGTTGGGTTTTGCCCAGGAAGTGGGCCCCGGCCTGGGCGAGGCGGCGGGTGACGGTGGCGTCCTCCTGGGCGAGGCGGTTCTTGAAGAGGAGGGAGCCGCCGGTGGTGGGGATGCCGGCCAGGTCGATGAGGTCCTTGATCCCGAGGGGAATGCCGTGCAGGGGGCCCAGGTAATGGCCGCCGGCGAGGGCGGTCTCGGCGGCGCGGGCGGCGGCCAGGGCGCGTTCGGCCAACACGCACAGGTAGGAGTTGAGACGCTGGTCGTAGCGGGCGATGCGCTCCAGGTAGTAGGTGGTCAGCTCGACGGGGGAGAGGGCCCGTTTCTGGATCAGGACGGCGAGATGATGGAGGGTAGAAAATTCGAGGTCGGGGGACATAGTCACCTCTCAAGTGTGCGGTGGTTCATCGTGGGGCGTTGGGGCGAGACCCCTTCGCTCATTCTTGCCGGCCATCCCTGGCCGGCTCCGAGGCCATTCCCCTCTGGCCTATCGTCCCTGGGCCAGAGGGGAATGGAATCCGCTCAGGGGCCATCGTCCCAACGCCAATCAGCCCACATCCGGGGTCGGAGGAGGATCAAAGTGAACCAGCGAGCGCAGATACTGAGCCGTTTGAGTGATCATAGCTTGGGGCTCGACTAGGGCGGCCTGGTGGGAGGTCACGTACCCGGCATAGCCGATCCGCTCCAGGGTCTCCAGCAGCGGCGCGAAGTCGATGCCGCCTGGATCCCAGAGCGGGATCAGGTCCAGGCGGACCTCGCCCCGGCACCAGGTGGAGAGGGTCTGCCGGCCCTCGGGGTGGAGCCGCTGGTTTTGCAGGTACACGTTGAAGAGATAGGGCGCAAATCGCGCGATGGTGGCCGGGCCGTAGTCCTGGCCGCACAGTTCGAGGTTGGCCGGCTCGTAGATCAGGCCGAAGTTCTTGCGGCCGATGCGGCCCAGCACCTGTAGGGACTCATCCACCCTCTCGAAGAGGCTGCGGGTGTGGCACTGGTGGGCCAGGCGGATGTTCCGCTCGGCGGCCTGGTCCGCGGCCCGCTGAGCCCAGGGGATGTCTTCTTCGGTGTGCAGGCCCACGCGGATCAGGTCGGCCCCCAGGGCCTGAGCCAGGTCCAGGTGTGGGGTGATGCGGCGCAGTGCCTGGGGTGCCTCGGCCGAGTTTTCGGGGATGGGGAAATCGCCGGTGATCATGGAGACGGCCAGGCCCTGCGTGTCTAACAGGACGCGGCCCCGGGCGATTTGTGCGGCGGGGGTATGGGTGCCTAACTGGGAGGCGCGCATACACAGGGCGCGAAAGCCGGCCCCCGCCGCCAGGGCTGCCAATTCGTCCAGGGGCAGGGCGGCCTCGCGCTTGGCCTGGAACTTCTCGGCCACCCGCACCGAGAGGGCGAGCTTCACGCCAGCAGCCCCTTGTGGCCCCGGCGGATGGCCTCGGCCAGCTTCATGGTCTGGACCGCGTCGTCGAGGGTGGACCAGGGGGTGTGATCCCCGAGGATGCAGTCGGTGAAGTGGCGCACCTCGTTGAAGCCGGGCCCACCCACGGCCTCCAGGTCCAGGGGTTCTTCGAGCTTGGTCCCCCGGGTGGTTCCCCCCTCGCCGGACAGGGCCTGGTACAGCTCGCACTGGGGCTCGGCGGTCAGCTCTAGGTACGCGGAAAAGTCCTCGGCGTGGGCCTCGGCCCGCTGGATGCGAAAGCCCACCCCGTAGTGGCTCATCAGGCTGCCCACGGCCCCGCTGTCGAAGCGGACCACGGCCTGGTGGCGGTGCGCCGCTGGCCGCGACCCGTCCTCCACCTCTGAATAGACCGAGACGGGGATGGCGGCGCGGTCCTGGCCGGACCCGGCCAGCCAGCGCAACAGATCCACATGGTGGATGGCGTCGCAGATCACTGGGTCGGGGAGCAGCCCGGCATTGAGCCACTGGTCCAGGATGCTCTGGTTCTTGTGGTAGGTGGCGCTGCACTGGATGGCCCCGCCCCGCTCCTTGAGCAGCCGGCGCACGGCCAGAACCTGGGGGATGTAGCGGCGGTTGAAGGAGACCAGGGCCTTGCCCTTGCTCTGGCTGGCGGCCTGGGCCATCTGCGCGGTTTCGGCGGCGCTCATGCCCGGGGGTTTTTCCACCGAGACGTGCAGGCCGCGCTTCAGACACTCGACGACGATGGCGGTGAGGTGGGCCGGCAGGGTGGTGATGTGGACCAGGTCCAGCCTGGCTTGGTCGAACAGTTGGCGGTAGTCGGTGAAACTGTGTTCGGGGCGGTGCTTGGCGGTGTTGTCGGCGAGGCGTTTGGGGTCGATCTCGGCGATGCCGGCCAGGTGGAGGCGGGGCTCGGCGGCGATCATGCCAAAGTGGATCTGGGCGTGGCCGCCGCAGCCGATGACGCCGACTCTGAGTTTGTCCATCAGGTGTCCTTTCTGCGATCAGTTGTGGGGTGTCGGTGAGTGACCCATTCCGGCCTTTCTCAAGGCGCGGACTTGTGCCCTTCCCCGTCGCTACTCCCCCGCAACGCCCCATACTTTGGGGCGTTGCGCCCGTGCTCGCTCATCGCTACGCTCACCCCGCACCCCCTCCCGCGGACTTCCCTTCCCGGCCACTCCCCGGGAGCCACCTCCAGGGCATTCCCGGCCCTCCCTGCTGCTACGTTTTCAACAGTCCAAATCCCGTGTTCCCCAGCGGATCTTCGGTGCCCTCCACGCCGCCTTTGGGGAAATATTCGCGCCAGCGGCGGGTGACTTTTTGGGAGGTGGCCTCGTCAGTCACCAGTTCGGCAGGGTAGCCGGGTTTCATGCGGCAGTCAAAAACCACGGGTGGGGTGAAGCAGAGATGGTGCCGGCGGAGTTGGGTATTGGCGGCATGGGTGTCGCCGGCGGGTTCGTAGCGGGTGAAGGTGGCCCACAGGAAGCGGGCGCTGTGCTGGGCGGTGCGGGCTTGGTCCACCAGAAAGACCTGGGGCCACGCGGCGATGGCCGGGTCCTGGGCCAGGTGTTGGGCATAGGAGGGGTCAGTCTCGTACGCGGGACCGGATACCACCAGACAGCCGGCACAGTAGGGGATGGCCTCGCGGGCGCCGGCGGGCAGGGGGCCGGCAAAGGTGCGGGGCAATTCGCGGATGGCCGGTCCCACCCCGATGAGGATGCCCTTGCTGCCTTTGTTGATGGCCGGGCCGGTGTAGTCGAGGGTGTCCATGGCCAGGTTGGCGATGAGGAAGAAATCGGTCTCGAAGTGGGCGCGGGCCAGCAGGTGTTCGAGGACCTGGCGGAAGTCGGCCAGGTCCAGGGGCTGGTCGATGACCAGCAGAAACTTGGTCAGCGCCAGTTGACCGCCGTCCTCGCCCAGGATGCGGAAGGCAAACTTCATGGCCTCGCGCGGGTAACGCTCCTGAACCACGATGCAGGAGAGGCAGTGGTACCCGGTCTCGCCGTAGCTCCAGATGGCCTTGATGGAAGGCATGACCAGCCGGCTGAGGGGGGCCATCAGCCGCTGGATGTAGGTGCCCAGGAAGAAATCCTCCTGCGGCGGCTTGCCCACCACGGTGGCGGGAAAGACGGCATCGCGGCGGTGGAAGATGTCGGCGACCTGGAGCACGGGGTAGTCGTGCTGGAGGGAGTAGTAGCCGTAGTGATCCCCGAAAGGGCCCTCGGGCCGGCGCAGGTGAGGGGGCACGGTTCCCTGAATGGCAAACTCGGCCTCGGCGATGAGCGGATGGCTGCCGGCCGGGCTGGGGACCCGCGCCAGTTTGCCGCCCTGGAGCAGGGAGGCCAGGAGCAGTTCGGGCAGGTCCTCGGGCAGGGGGGCAATGGCGGCCAGGATCAGGGCCGGCGGCCCGCCCACAAAGAGGGTGAGGGGCAGGGACTGGTCCCGCGCCTCGGCGACATGGTAGTGGAATCCCCCGCCCTTCTGGATCTGCCAGTGGACCCCGGTGGTCTGCCCATCGTGGCGCTGGATGCGGTACATGCCGAGGTTGTGGTGGCCGGTGTCGGGGTGCTCGGTGTAGACCAGGGGCAGGGTGACGAAGAAACCCCCGTCCTCGGGCCAGGTCTTGAGCAGGGGCAGTCGGTCCAGGCGGGGGGGCGACTGCCGGCATTCGAGGATGGGCCCGGAGGAGGCCGTCTTCAGGCCCACCCGCAGGGCCTGGCCCAAGAGGGCGCGGCGTCCCCAAAGCTTACGGGGAGAGAGGGCGGGCAGGTCCTGGGCCAGGCCCACCAACTCGGCGACGAAACGCTCGGGCCGGGGGCCAAAAGCCAGATCCACCCGCCGGGGCGTGCCAAAGAGGTTGGTGATACAGGGGAAGTCGGCGCCCTCCACCTGGCTGAAGAGCAGGGCCGGTCCCCCATTGGCCACCACCCGGCGGTGGATCTCGGCCAGTTCCAGGTCGGGGGACACCGGGACCCCTACCTCGACCAGTTCGCCTTCGCGGCGGAGGAGGTCGAGGAAATGGCGCAGGTTCTGCATGGGAAGCCTGTAGGAAAGGGGAGAGCCGAACAGAGGTTGAATATATATATTGCTGGGGGTTGCAGTTAGCCATTTCGGAGGGAACGCGGAGATGGAGTCGCCCAAAGACGAGCAGGATGGGGCGCGAACCTGGCACCTCCTTTTGGGCCTTATCGTGCTCCTGGCTGCCCTCCTGCGCCTCTGGGGTTTATTCTGGGGACCTCCCCTGCGCCACCCGGACGAGATCTTACCGGTGGTTTCTCCGCTCAGTTTCTTCAGCGGTGACCTCAATCCACACCGCTTCACATATCCCACCTTTCATTTTTACCTGCTGGGCCTGGTGTACGGGCTGTGTTTCCTGACGCAAAAACTCTTTGGCGTCGGCTGGTCGGCGTCCGAGTTTGTGGCGTATCACTATTTCTGGAACCCGGAGGGTCTGCTGGTATGGGCGCGGTTGACTAGTGTGGCCTTTGCCCTGGGAACCGTCTGGTGGACCGCCTGTCTGGCGCGGAGGCTGTCAGGGTCGAGTGCCGGGCTGGTTGCTGGGCTGTTGCTGGCCGTGGGTGTGGTTCACGTGCGGCAGAGCGTACTTGCCGGAGTGGATGCGGCGCTGGCTTTCTGGTGCGCCGGGGCGGTATGGGCCGCCGTGCGCCTGTTGGACCGCGGAGAACTGCGGGACTACGCGTTGGCCGGGGTGCTCCTGGGCCTGGCAGGCGGGACCAAGTACCCGGCGGTAGGGCTGGGGTTGGCGGTAATGGCGGCGCACCTGCTGGGGGGCCGGCCGCTATGGGACCGGCGCCTCTGGTTAGCCGCACTGGCGGCTCTGGGCGCGGTTGTCATCGTCTCCCCGTACTTGCTGCTGGATTTCAGGACCTTCCTGGGGTACTTTCTTTTTCAAGTGGACCACGCCCAGAAAGGCCGCAGCGGAGCCGGCGGATTTGAGTACCAGTTGATCTTCACCCTGAGGCACAACCTGGGCTGGCCGGCGCTCTTGGCCATGGCGGCAGGAATAGGGCTGGCCCTCCGGCAAAAACAGCGCGCTGCCTGGATCGTGCCGATCAGTTTTTTGGCCTACTACCTGAGCATCAGTTGGGGGGAACTGGCTTTTGCCCGCTACGCCCTGCCCCTGCTGCCGCTCCAGGCAGTGCTGGTGGCCGGGGGCCTCCAGATCCTGCCCCGTCGCAGTTGGCAACTAGCCCTGGCAGCAGCGCTGGCCATAGGGCCTTTGTACGGTTCAGCACGGGTGGGCCAGATCCTGGCCGCCGCCGACACGCGCGAACTGGCCAGGGCGTGGATTGAAGCAAACGTGCCGGCCGGCTCGCTCTGCTGCAATTTTGGCGGTTGGGCCGGGGATGTGCCCGTGCGGACCTTTGAGGAACACTTGTGGCGGCTCCAGGAGTTCGCCGGCAGTTTCGGCGAGGAAACCACACTGCAGCTGCTGGATTTCTTAGAGAGGAATAGTCCAGCCACACCCTTTTACAGCTACGCCGTGCAGCAGGGAAAGGTAGTGGGAAACGGAAGCATGGCCGCGGTGGAGAAGGTCCAGTGCCCTTATGTCTTCCTCCACCGCCACTCCCTCTTCTATTCCCGCATTGACTCGGCTTTTGCCGCTCTCCTGCAAGAGCGCGGGCAGCGGCTCGCCCGCTGGGAACCCGAAGGGCTGTGGGAGACCCAGCCTCAGTACGATCCCATCGATGCCTACTATGTCCCGCTGGGCGGTTTCGGTACCCTGAAACAACCTGGGCCCGAGATCGAGGTCTGGCGCCTGGCGGAGTATCCGGCTCCCGAGGTGAAACCACAGACGGTGCGGGATGTCTTTGCCATCGCCTACCTGCTTTGGGCAACCAGTGTACACCGCCAAGGAGGTGAAAGGGACCTCGCCAGCCACTACCTGTCCCAGGCCCAGGCCGTAGGGCCTGACGACGCGGAGATCTATAATTCCATAGGCGTCGAATACCGCAAACTGCACGATCCGCAAAAGGCTATCGAGGTCTGGGGGAAAGCGCTGGCGCGCGAGCCGGGCAACAGCAGGGCGCGGTACAATATTGCCCTGGTCTACCAGCTCGACCTGGAGCGCCCCGAAGCGGCAATCCCCTACTGGCAGGGGGCGATACAGGCCGGCATCGACAGCCCTGACGCCTATATCCACCTGGCCAATGCCTACCTGGTTCTCAGACAGGAGGATGCAGCCAGGCAATGGTTCGTGCAGGCGCTGGAACGGTACCCGAACCTTCCTCAGGGGCCGCAGATTCGCCGAATGCTGGGGGTCAAGTGAGAGGGGCGCGACTCACTTGTCGGGCTGCCCGTACCGGCCCATGATATCCCGGAGGCGGATACGCAGCATGTCGAGGGGGTCCTGCACCACGCAGCGCCAGATGCGGATGGTCGAACCCAGCGCGGTTTTCCAGTGAACAAAAAAAGTAGATGGGCACGGCGAATTTTGAGCCCGGTAGATGATCTCCACGTCGATGGTGCCCCCGCTGGTGCGGCTGCGGGAAAAGATCATCTGGGCCGTGTCGCGGGTGAAACACTTAAAGCCGCACTGGCTGTCGACCACGGCACGACGAAAAAATAAAGAGGCGGGCGAACATGAGGAAGCCCAGCCCCAGGATGCGGCGCAGGCGGCTCTCGCCCTGTTGAAAGGTGCGCACCCCGGCCACAATGCCATGGCCCTGGCGGCAGAGGGGCAGCAACTTCTCGATCTCTTCGATCTTGGTGGCATGATCGGCGTCCATGAACATCACAAACTCGCCGTTGGCAGCCAGGCAGCCCCGGCGCAGGGCCGCGCCCTTGCCCTCGTTGCGCGGCTGGACCAGTACCGTGAAGGACGGCCAGGTCGCCGAAAAAGAACGCGCGATCTGTGCGGTCCCATCGCGGCTGCCGTCGTCGACCACGACGATTTCGGCGCGTACTCCTTGCGCTGCAGGTAGGCGATACACTCCCGGAGTGTCTGGGCCAGCCGGTGCTCCTCGTTGTACGCCGGGATGACCACCGACAAGGTGCAGGGAGTTGGGGTGTGCATCAGGGGTCCGCAGGGCTGCAGGTCAAATAATAAAAGAAAAGATCCTTCTCGAAGCGGAGCACCTGGAAACCGGTGTTTTCCAGGACCTGGAATAGGGTCTGCCAGTTGGCCAGCCACCAGAAGATGAGGTCGTATTCTTCGCGAAGCTGCGAGTTCCAGTTCCGCGCCAGCGGGAAGTGGCGCAGACAGGGGATCTTTAGGGCACAAAAAATGAACCACTAGAAGAAAAAATCAAAGTGGTCGAGCAGGAAGAGGGCCCCTTGCTTATGGAGCGCCCGCCGGGCTTCGCGCAGCAGACTCTCGATGTGGGCAAAGGAGCGGAAGAGGTGTAGCGAATGCATACACAGCACCTGGTCGAAGGTCCCATCCCTGAAGGGCAGGCAGGCGCCGTCGCCTAGGGTGCGGTCAAAGGGTTCGACTACTGGCCCGGTCGGCGCGTGGACATCAATGCCAAAGAGACGAATGCCCCCCTTTCCGCCAGCAGGGCCAGGGCCTCACCGAAGCCGCAGGCAATGTGGAGGGTGCGCGATCCCACCGCCTTTTCCGCCAGCCCCAGCCGGCGCAGTTTTTTCCGGTAGGTGGACCGGCGTCGCCACTGGAGGTCCTCGCTGTGGTATATCCCAGTGCGCCCAATCCCCGGTCCAGCGCGTCGCTCAGCGCCGCGAATCCGGCAGGCAGGAAGCGGGGCTGTACCTGGACACCCAGTGCGCTGCCCATGACCGAGACAACCTCCTGCCAAAGATAGGGAGTCTCATCGGCAAGAGAATACACTTGGCCTGCGGCCTCGGCCCGGGTGAGGGCCAGCCCCACACCCGTCGCCAGGTTGTCGATGTAGGCCATGCTCACCGTGTTGCGGCCATCGCCGATGAGCCAAGGACGGCCTCGGCGCGCCGCCAGGCCTTGAGCTGGCGCCGCGGAAAATGAGGACCGTAGAAGGTGGTGGGCCGCAACACCACGCCTTGGGTGGCGGAACCGGCCAGGACCCGCCACAGGGCCTGCTCTCCTTGGTATTTGCTGCGGCCGTAGTGGCTCTCGGGTCGGGGCTCGTCGCTCTCGCGCAGCGGCGCGGCGTCGCGGGCAAAACCAGCGGCGGCATTGCTGCTGACTAGGGCGAAGCGGCGCACTCGCGTCTGGACCGCGGCTGCGGCCAGGTGCGCGGTGCCGTCGCGGTTAACCGAGTACAGCTCTCCGATGCGCCGCGGGTGAATGAGGCCGGCGGCGTGGAGGACCAGATCGACGCCCTGCATGGCCCGGTCGAGGAGTGAGTGGTGCCGCACGTCGCCCACTTGAACATCGGCGATGCCCGGGATTCGGGGAACCGGCTCTGCGCCAGGGGCCATCAGGACCCGCCATCTGTAGCGCGAGAGTTCCTGCTGCCAGGCTGCGGTGGTCGCTTCCTGTAACCGCACCAGGAAGCGCCTGGCCAGCCAGCCGGGATAACCGGTGATCAGGCCCAGCGGATGGAGCATAGAGGACAGAGAGAAGGAATCATGTGTAATGGTAACGCAGAGTGCCCCCCCCGGACCACCAGTTCGTTGGCCCCGAACCGGGTCGGACAGGATACTTGACACCCCATGAGTCGCCCCTAAAGTTGAGATTGCGCAAGAGCTTCTATCCGAATCCCACCGAAAGGTAAACCATGGCTGCTGCAAAAGATATCTTCGGCGCCCGCGCCACCCTCCGCACCAGCCGGGGAGACGGGACCCTCTACCGCATCCAGAAGCTCGAAGAGGCCGGCATCGCCCAGGTGAGCCGGCTGCCCTACTCCATCCGGGTCCTGCTCGAAGCGGCCCTGCGCCAGTGCGACGAGTTCGAGATCACCCGCCAGGACGTGGAGCGCATCGCCCGCTGGAGCCCGGAGACCGCCGGCAAGGAGGAGATCCCCTTCAAGCCGGCCAGGGTGGTGATGCAGGACTTCACCGGGGTGCCGGCGGTGGTGGACCTGGCGGCCATGCGCGACGCCATGGTCGAGTTGGGCGGCGATCCCAAGAAGGTGAACCCCCAGGTGCCGGTGGACCTGGTCATCGACCACTCGGTGCAGGTGGACTACGCCGGCACCAACCAGGCGCTGCAGCAGAACGCCGAGCGGGAGTTCAGTCGCAACCGCGAGCGCTACGAGTTCCTGCGCTGGGGCCAGGAGGCTTTTGCCAATTTCCAGGTGGTGCCCCCGGCCACCGGCATCGTCCACCAGGTGAACCTCGAATACCTGGCCTGCGTGGTGCAGTCCCAGCCCGGCGAGGGCGGCCAGGTCTTCTTCCCAGACAGCCTGGTGGGCACCGACAGCCACACCACCATGATCAACGGCTTGGGGGTGGTGGGCTGGGGGGTGGGCGGCATCGAGGCCGAGGCCGTGATGCTGGGCCAGCCCATCTACATGCTGCTGCCCCAGGTGGTGGGGGTGCGGCTGGAGGGCAGCCTGCCGGCCGGGACCACGGCCACCGACTTGGTGCTCACCCTCACCCAGATGCTGCGCCAGCACGGGGTGGTGGACAAGTTCGTCGAATTCTACGGTCCTAGCCTAAGCCAGTTGAGCCTCGCCGACCGGGCCACCATCGCCAACATGGCCCCCGAGTACGGGGCCACGATGGGTTTCTTCCCGGTGGATGAGGAGACTTTGGCGTACCTAAAGCAGACCGGCCGCAAGCCGGCGGTGGTCGAGCGGGTGCGGGCCTACATGGAGGCCCAGGGCATGCTCTACACCCCCGGCGCCCCCGAGCCGGTCTTCAGCGAGAACCTGCGACTCGATATAAGCAGTGTGGAGGCCAGCCTGGCCGGGCCCACCCGGCCCCAGGACCGGGTTCCCCTCAAGGCGATGAAGGGCAGCTTTCAGAACGCCCTGACCAAGACCTTCAAAAAGGAGGGGGAGCGCGGCAAGGCACAGGTGGAGGTCGGGGGGCAGAAGTGCGAGCTGGGCGACGGGGCGGTGCTCATCGCCGCCATCACCTCCTGCACCAATACCAGCAACCCGGCGGTGATGCTGGCCGCCGGCCTGCTGGCCCGCAATGCCGTCGAACACGGGCTGAAGGTGCCCGCTCACGTCAAGACCAGTCTGGCCCCCGGCTCCCGGGTGGTGACCCGCTACCTTGAGGCCGCCGGCCTGAACGCCGCCCTCGACGCGCTGGGTTTCCACACCGTGGGGTACGGCTGCACCACCTGCATCGGCAATTCCGGCCCCCTGCCCGAGGCGATCACCACCGCGGTCGAGGAGCACAAACTGGTGGCGTGCAGTGTATTGAGCGGGAATCGCAATTTCGAGGGGAGGGTGCATCCGGTGACCCGGGCCAACTTCTTGGCCTCCCCGCCCGTGGTGGTGGCCTATGCTTTAGCAGGTAAAGTGGACCTGGACTTTGAGACCGAGCCCATCGGCATCGGCAAGGGCGGGACCCCGGTCTTCCTGCGCCAGATCTGGCCCACCCAGGAGCAGATCCGCGCCGAACAGGCCCGCTCTCTTAGCCCCAAGATGTTCGAGGAGGAGTATGGCAATGTCTTCCGGGCCAACCCGGTCTGGAACCAGATCCGCGTGCCCCAGGGCGAGCGCTACGCTTGGGACGCCAAGAGCACCTACATCCGCCGGCCCACCTTCTTCGAGGGCCTCAAACGGGAGGCGGGTTCCATTCAGCCCATCCGCCAGGCCCGCGTGCTGGCCCGGCTGGGCAACAGCGTCACCACCGACCACATCTCCCCGGCCGGCAATATCTCGGCCAACAGCCCGGCGGCCCGTTATCTCGAAGGCCACGGGGTGGAGCGGTCCGAATGGAACAGCTACGGCTCGCGGCGGGGCAACCACGAGGTGATGGTGCGGGGCACCTTTGCCAATATCCGCATCCGCAACGAGCTGGTCCCTGAGGTCGAGGGCGGGTACACCCGGCACCTGCCCAGCGGTGAACAGACCACCATCTACGAAGCCGCCGAGAAATACATGGCCGTCAAAACCCCGCTCCTCATCCTGGCGGGCAAGGAGTACGGCACCGGCTCCAGCCGCGACTGGGCTGCCAAAGGCCCCTTCCTCCAGGGGGTGAAGGCGGTGATCGCCGAGAGCTACGAGCGCATTCACCGCTCCAACCTGATCGGCATGGGCATCCTGCCCCTGCAGTTTGCCGAGGGGGAGAGCCGGGACTCCCTGGGCCTGAGTGGGGAGGAGACCTACGAGATTGAGGTGGACGACAGCCTGCGGCCGGGGCAGCAGGTCGAGGTGGTGGCGCGGGGGCCAGTGGGGGAAAAGCGTCTTGCCACCCGCTGCCGTATCGATACCCCGGTGGAAATCCAATATTATAGGAACGGGGGCATCCTCCACACGGTCCTGCGGCGCATGGCCACCTGATATGCGAGCGGGGATCTGGATGATGGCCCTGGCCTTGGCCGGTTGCGAGGGGGCGCCCGTGGAGCAGGTTGACCGGGCCAGGCGGGGGGTCGAGAAGGCCCGGCAGGCCGAGGCGGACAAGTACGCGCCCGAGGAATTCGCCCAGTTGGCCGATTCGCTCCGGGTCGGGTTGATCGAGTTGGACCGGCAGCAGGCCCAGTTCGGCCTGTTGCGGGATTATGACGCCGCTTGCCATGCCCTGGAATGGGCGGGACGCCGGGCCGGGGAGGTGCGCCGGCAGGCCGAGGCGAACAAGGAAACCCTGGGGCAGGCGGCGGCCGACGCCTTGCAGATGGCCACCACCGATGTGGAGGCCACGGCTGCTTCTGTGTTCAGGATCCCGCGCCGGATCGAGTACCTGGAGGAGATCCACTCCTTCAAGAACGACCTCAAGGGGTTGCGGGCGGCCTTGCAGGAGATAAACGCACAACTGCGGGCAGGGAACTACACCCAGGTCCAGGCCAGGTCCAAGTCTGTGCGGGAGCAGGCCGAGCGCCTGCGCCGGGAGGTGCGGGGGGTGATGGCCCAGGAAGGGCTGCGGGCCCCCAGGGGGGGGCGCCGGCGCTGAAGCCGGTGGAAAGCCCTGGCCGGAGGACGGGGTGTACTGGTTGGGGGGCTTGACTTTTTGTTGGCAAAGGTTAAATTTCTACCTTCGAGCCCAAGTACCTACATGCGCAGCTATCCAGTTCCAGGGGGTTATTTACTTACCCAAATTTTTCAGCGAACTTTGCGGTACGTTTTTGGGGAAAGCCAAATGGGAAAACGAAGCCATGAGCGAATCAGTCTTCCACACGTCCCTCTGTACGGTCACCACTTTCTTTAAACCACCCTTTGAGTGGCTAGCTGCAAAGTTAGCTCTTTCTCATTCTTCCCATTGAAAGGAGAAACCATGCTCAAGAGAAAGACCTCCGTAGGGATCTTGGCTGTTCTGGCAGGGGTATGGCTGGCCGGGTGCGAAAAGCCCCCGGTAGCCGAGCAGCAGGCAGCCCAGAGCTCCGTTGAAGACGCCCGCAAGGCCGAAGGTCCGAAGTACGCTGGCAAGGAATTTAACACCCTCCAGGACTCCTTAAAGACCGCAAACACCGAAATCGAGACTCAGAACAACAAGTTTGCGCTCTTCCGCAACTACACCCAGGCCAAGGGCACCCTGGGCTGGGTATCCACCAACGGCCCCAAGGTTGCGCAGAAGGCTCGCGACACCAAGGAGCAGTTGCGCAAGGAGGCTGAGGCCGAGCTCGCCGCCGCCCAGACCGCCGTCGACACCGCTGCCGCCAAGGTCGCCGCCGCCCCTCGCAGCAAGGATTCCAAGGAAGAGATCCAGATGCTGGAGAGCGAAGTGGAGGTCATGCGGAACAACCTCCAAAATGTGAAGAATGCCATCCAGGCCGAGAACTTCCCCGAAGCCACCTCGCAGGCCAAGGCCATCACTGGTCAGGCCACCCAGACCCAGGCCGAGGTCCAGGCCATTCTGGACAAGGTCGCCGAGGCCAAGGCCAAGAGGAGAGGCAAAAAGTAGCGAGCGTGGATCATTCCGCGCTAGTCCGCAAAACTTGCGCCTTGTAGTTAAGATACGGCACAGGCCCGCAAGGGCCTGTGCCGTAATATTTTTATGAGGGAACCGCTCCGCTCGGACCGGAGTTTTACCAAAGACGCCCCAATGTCCCCGGGAGTTTCGCGGATGACAGCGTCCGACAAAAAATTTTCCGTCCCGAAGTTAGGTGTGCGCCTGGCCAGAAGTTGCGCGGGATTTGTGCTCAAGACAGGTCTCACCCTATGCGGCCTGACCGCGCTGCCCGTTCTCTATTACTTTTGGCCCGCGGTGACGGTCAGTTGGGCCCAGGTGCGGGAGGATCGCCACGCAGGGCAGTTGCACAGGACCCAACTGGACAAGGAAACCAAAAAGCTGCGGGCCGAGATCGCCCGGCTCAAAGAGGAAACCGCCCAGTTGCAGGAGGACTTGGCCCAGCGCCAGCCCAAGGCCCCGTACATCGTCGTGGACACCAACACCAACAGTTTCCTGATGCGCGAGCCGGGCAACGTGCTACGCGAGGGCATCTGCTCCACCGGCAGCGGCAAGAAGCTGGTCTGGCTGCACGGGGGCAAAACCTGGGTATTCAGGACCCCCAAAGGCAAACACCAGGTCCGGCTCAAGAAAGACAATTTTCCGGTGTGGAAAAAGCCGGACTGGGCTTTCATCGAGGAAAACGAGAAGATCCCCAGCCCCAATGATCCGCGGCGTTTTGAGGAAGGGGTGCTGGGGCAGTACGCCTTGGATATCGGGGATGCCTACATGCTGCACGGCACCCTGTACAAGCGCACCCTGGGCGAGTACGTCAGCCACGGCTGCGTCCGCCTCGATGATCCGGACATCGAATTTCTCTACAACAATTCTCAAAAAGGCACCGAGGTTTACATATTTTAGGGCTGGTTGGCTATGGTGCGGGTAGTACTCTTCGGATTGCTTTTGGCCCTAGCCCCCCTGGCCCGAGCGGCAGACAAGTCCCCAGCTGGGGAGAAAACCGCCAAAGCGGAAAAGGCGGATACTACCGCTCAGGCCCCCGGCCCAGCTAAGTCCGCCAACCCAGATAGCGTCGCCAAAACGGCCAAAGCGCCGCTACCGGCCGCCGATCCGCAGAGCACCTACGAATCCCTGCTGCGCGAGCGCGAAAGGCTGGCGCGGCAGAAAAAGATCCTCGAATGGGAGGAAGGGTTGGCGGCGGCGAGCCTGGTTGACAGCGCCGCATACCTGGTGGTGGACCTGGAGCGCCAGACAATCACCGCCAAGCTGGGCGGGGTGCCCATGCGCCATGCCCCGATCCTCTGGTGCTACGAAAGGCCCGGTCAGTCGGCGGTGAGCGGGGTTTTTCTGGTGGCCGAGCGGCAGCTGGAGGTTCCCCCCGACAGCAGCCGGAAACCCGCGCCCTCAGGGGTGGCGGCAACCGACAGCTCGGCAGGCGACAGCGCCGTGGCTGACACCGCCCTGGCGCGATTGATTGCCACCCCACGGGGCCCGGCCCCGCGCCGCTACGATCCCCGGAAGCGTTATTGCATTATCTTGCAGGGCGGGCCGGATCTGTGGCTGGCCACACTGCCTCCGGCCGAAACCCGGATGGACAGCCTGGAGATTCAGATGCGCCTCTGGCTCCGCGATTTTCCCGCGGTGGTGCAACACCGGCGGAGCATACACCTGTTCCTGGCCCCGGCCGACAACCACTGGATTCACGCCATGGCTGTGCTGGGAGCCCGGGTGCTAGTTATTCCCCCTTCCTGAGGACTGCCCTACTTCCCCGTAAATTCCTGAAGACCGGATCTTGGAATTTCTCAGAAAACATCTTTGGGCCGCCGTGGCGTTGACCTGGGGCTTGCTTTTTGCCGGGCTCCTGGCCTACGAGATCCAGACCTCGCGGCTACAGTCCATGGTCCTCTCCCGGATGACTGCGAAGCTGAGTTTCTGGATGGAGCCTGGTCCCAGCGAGGCCATCCGCTTCCCGCTGCCGGGCCCCTACGACCAGCGCCTGGGCTATTCTCGCCTGCCCGACTTCATCGACCGGCTGACCACTACCAACAAGGATTACTCGATCCGCGCCCAGGCGCGCAACTCCCCAGAGCTGCTCAAGCTGGGGGAGCGGGGCCTGTTCCCGATCTACCGGGAAAAAACCAAAACCGGGCTGCGCATCCTCGACCGGGACAACCAGCTCTTCTTCTCGGCGACCTTTCCCGAACGGGTGTACGGGCGCTTCGAGGATATTCCGCCGGTGGTGGTCAAAACCCTGCTCTTCATCGAGAACCGCGAGGCCCTCGACCCCCGCTACCCGTACCGCAACCCAGCGGTGGAATGGGACCGGCTGGCCAACGCGGTGATGCAGATGGCTATCCGGAGCGTAAGCCGCAGCCACAAGGCTCCCGGCGGCAGCACCCTGGCCACCCAGATCGAGAAGTTCCGCCACTCGCCGGGGGGACTGACTGCCTCGGTGCGAGAAAAGTTCAACCAGATGGCCTCGGCCTCCATGCGGGCGTACCTGGATGGTCCCAAGACCACGGAGGCGCGCTACCGCATCGCCCTCGACTACATCAACTCCATTCCGCTGGCCGCGGCCCCTGGCTACGGAGAGGTGACTGGTCTGGGCGACGGGCTGTGGGTGTGGTACGGGGCCGACTTCAATCAGGCCAACAAGCTGCTGGGCCAGCACCAGCCCAATGTCCGGGACCCCAACCTGGGGGCCTGGGCCCTGGCCTTTAAGCAGGTGCTGGGGCTCTTTTTGTCGCAGCGGCGGCCCTCTTTTTACCTGATCGAGGACCGCGGCGCCCTCGATGAGTTGGTGCGCAGTTATCTGCCCCTGCTGGTGCAGGCCGGCATCCTCACCACGGCTGAGCGCGAGGCCGTGGCCCAGGCCCGCCTGGAGCTGCGCCGGGGCAGTCCGCCCCAGCCGGAGGTGCCCTTTGTCGAGCGCAAGGCCGCCAGCGCCATCCGCAGCCGCCTAGCCGCCAGCCTCGACATCCCCCAGCTCTACGAACTCGACCGCCTCGACCTAACCGTGTCCAGTACCCTGGACCGCCGCACCCAGGATGAGGTGACCCGGCTGCTGACCCGGCTGCGCGACCCTGGCTATGCCGAGCAGGCGGGGCTGCGCGGCTTCCGGCTGCTCGAAAAGGGCGATCCCGACAAGGTAATCTACAGCTTCACCTTCTTCGAGCGGGGCAACCGCGTGAATCTGATGAGGGTGCAAGCCGACAACTTCAACCAGCCGCTCAACATCAACGAAGGGGTCAAGCTGGAACTGGGCTCCACGGCCAAGTTGCGCACCCTGATCACCTATCTCGAAGTCATCGCCGAGTTGCACGACCGCTACGCCGGCCAGCCCCCCGCCAAACTGCGCCAGGTGGAGATCCCGCCCAGCGACCAGTTGAGCCGCTGGGCCCTCAATTACCTGGCTTTCAGCGGCGATACCTCGCTGCCGGCCATGCTGGAGGCGGCCATGGACCGCTCCTATCCGGCCAGCCCGACCGAGCAGTTCTTCACCGGCGGCGGGCTGCACACCTTTGCCAACTTCGACCCGGAGAAGGACGACAGCGGGGTCTTTTCGGTGCGGGTGGGGCTGTACCGCTCCATCAATCTCGTTTTCATTCGGCTGATGCGCAGCATCGTGCGCTACTACATGTTCCAGGGCGGGGGCAGTCCGGACATCTTTGAAGACCCAGAGGACCCGGCGCGGAAGGTCTATCTGGAGAAATTCGCCGACCGCGAGGGCAAGGAGTTTCTCAACCGCTTCTACAAGAAGTACCAAGAGAAGGAGAAGAGGAAGGACCAGATGACCGCCGAGCCGCTGGAGCGTCTGCTCAAGGACATCCACCCCACGCCGGCGCGGCTGGCGGTGATTTTCCGCACTGTCGCCCCGGACGCCAGCCTCGACGAGTTCTCGGCTTTCCTGCGTGCCAAGTTGTCCAACTCGGTGCTCTCGAACGCCACCCTCGCCGAACTGTACCGGAACTACGCCATCGACGCCTTCTCCCTGGCCGACCGCGGGTACATCGCCAGAGTACACCCGCTGGAGCTATGGCTGGTGGCGTACCTGCAGCAGCACCCCCAGGCCAAGCGCAGCGAGCTGATCGAAGCCTCGGCTGCCGAGCGCCAGGAGGTGTACACCTGGCTCTTTAAGACCCACCAGAAGGACGGCCAGGACAACCGCATCCGCACCTTGCTGGAGGTGGAGGCCTTCGAGCAGATCCACCGCTCCTGGAAACGGCTGGGGTATCCCTTCGAGTCCCTGGTGCCCTCATACGCCACCTCTATCGGCAGTTCGGGGGACCGGCCGGCTGCCCTGGCCGAGCTGATGGGCATCCTGATCAACGACGGGGTGCGCTATCCTTCGGTGCGGGCCCAGGAATTGCACTTCGCCCAGGACACCCCCTTCGAGACCATCCTGCAGTCCGAGCGGGAGGGCGGCGAGCAGGTGCTGCGGCCCGAGATCGCCCAGGTGGTCCGCCAAGCCCTCTTCGGGGTGGTGGAGCAGGGCACGGCCCGGCGGGTCCACGGGGCCTTTGCCTTTGCCGACAGCACCGTGCTGCAGGTGGGTGGCAAGACCGGCACCGGCGACAACCGCCACGAGATCTACGGGGCTGGCGGCAAGCTGATCGACACGCAGATCACCAGCCGTACCGCCACCTATGTCTTCCTCATCGGCGACCGCTTCTTCGGCACCCTCACCGCCTACGTAGCCGGCAAGGACGCGGCCGGGTACAAGTTCACCAGCTCCCTGCCGGTGCAGGTGCTCAAGGTGCTGGCCCCCAAACTCATGCCCCTGATCAAGCGGGCCTACGAGGAGAACCCCCTGCAGGCCAACGCCAGACCCGCCGTCTCCCCCTCCCCGCCGGCCGCCGATCCCGAAGCCCTGGCCCAGTAGCGACCCCTGCGCCACAGGCGCAAAGAGGCCCTGACTGCCGGCGTTTTCCCGCCGGCGGCCAGGGCCTTGTCCTCGTCGGGGCTCAGCGTTTGTCGATGGGGATATAGGAGCCCGTGGTCGGCCCCACGTAGACCTGCCGAGGCCGGTGCAGCCGGGGGCTAGTCCCCTTGCGCGCCTCGTACCACTGGGCGATCCAGCCGGGCATGCGTCCGATGGCGAACATCACCGTGAACATCGAGTGCGGGATGCCGATGGCCCGCAGGATGATGCCGCTGTAGAAATCAACGTTGGGGTAGAGCTTGCGCTCGACGAAGTAGCTGTCCTGCAGCGCGACGGCCTCCAATTCTTCGGCCAGTTCCAGCAGGGGGTCCTTGCGGCGCAGCTTGGCCAGCACTGCCTCGCAGGCTTCCCTGAGGATCCGCGAGCGGGGATCGAAGTTCTTGTAGACCCGGTGGCCAAAGCCCATCAGGCGGATGCCGTTTTTCTTGTCCTTGACCTGCTGCACAAAATCCTTGACCGCGGTCCTTGATTTGCGGATCTCCTCCAGCATTTCCACTACGGCCACGTTGGCCCCGCCGTGCAAGGGGCCCCACAGGGCGCAGACGCCGGCGGCTACCGAGGCGAAGAGATTGGCCCCGCTGCTGCCCACCATACGCACCGTGGAGGTGCTGCAGTTCTGCTCGTGGTCGGCGTGCAGCAACAACAACAGGTCCAGGGCCCGCACTTGTTCGGGGTCAGGCTCGTATTCCTTGTACGGCTGGCTGAACATCATGTGCAGGAAATTGGCGGTGTACTTCTTGTCCGGGTGCGGGTGGATGGTGGGGTAGCCCTGGTCGTGGCGGTAGGAGTAGGCGGCGATGGTGCGCACCTTGGCCATCAGACGGGCGGCGGCCTCCTGGAACGACTCCTCGTCGTCGATCTTCAGGAATTCGGGGTTGAAACAGCTGAGGGCGTTGAGCACCGCTGAGAGCACGGCCATGGGCGGCGAGTTGGACGGGAAGAGGTCGAAGTGGTGGCGGATGGCCTCGTGCAGGGCCTGGTGCTTGGTCAGCAACTCGCTGAAGTCGTTGAGTTGCTTTTGGGAGGGCAATTCGCCCCAGATGAGCAGATAGGCGGCTTCGATAAAATTGCTGTGCTCGGCCATTTGCTCGATGGGGATGCCCCGGTAGCGGAGGATACCCTGCTCCCCGTCGATGAAGGTGATGGCGCTCTGGCAGGCGCCGGTGTTGCCGTACCCGTCGTCGAGGGTGATGTATCCGGTCTGGGTGCGCAGGTCACTGATGTCGAGGGCGTGCTCGTTCTCGGTGCCGACCACGACGGGCAGGTCAATCGCCATATCGTTCAGTTGCAGGCGGGCAGTTTGGGGCATCTGCGTTCCTCCTCCTGTTTGATCCAGGTCATGTCCTCGCCGCGCACCAGGAAGGAGCGCTCGTCCCAGCGGCCGGGCCGCTCCACCGGCCACTGGCCCGATTCCACCGCCACGTCGAGGGGGTTGGCCCGGGTCTGCAGGGGCAACTTCAGCCGCTCGCGCATACGCGCCGACTCGTACACCCCCATCATGATCTCCAGGGCGGCCTTGCCGTGTTTGGCCTCGCCGCGGTAGTCCTCGATCTTGCCCTCGATCCACTCGCAGAGCGCGTAGGCCTGGCGCACGAAGGCGTCGCCGTACCCGGCGCGGGTTTTTTCGGTGGGCTCGAAGACCTGCCAGCCGGCCTTATTGCTGGTCATGTACTTGAGGCTGTTGTCGTTGATCTCCATCACACCTTCGGTGCCGTAGATGGAGCAGTTGATGCCGCCCCAGGTGCCCAGCTCGTTCTCGATCACCCCTTCGACCCCGTTGGGATAGCCGATGATGCCCGAGCAACGGTCCTCGACCCGGTGGCCGAAGATGTAGTGGTCGGTCTTGCGCTCGACGGAGCCCATCACCCACTCGGCCTGGGGATCGCCCTGCACGTAGCGCTGGAAATCGATGCAGTGGGTGCCCCAGTTGAGCATGCCCTGCAGCACGGTGGACCACAGGCGGCGGGGCTGGCCGATGGTCCCGGCAGCCAAGAGGCGCCGGGCCTCTTCCCAGGCCGAGTAGAAGCGGCGCTGGTGGCCAATGGCCAGTTTTACATTGTTGCGCTGGGCGGCGATGATCATCTGCTCGGCCTCGCCCAGGGAAGCGGCCATGGGCTTTTCGCAGAGCAGGGCCAGGGGCTTGCGGGCACAGGCGGCGATAGCCATCTCGGCGTGCTGCGGGTCCCAGGAACAGACGCTGACGATGTCGAGGTCTTCCTTGTCGAGCATCTCGCGGTAGTCCAGATAGCGCTTGGCCGCCGGCACGCCGAAGTCCTCGCCGTAGCTGCGCAGGGACTCTGGGTGGATGTCGCCCAGAGCGACGATCTGGGTGTGCTCGCACTCGCTCCAGCCCCGGCCGTGTTCGCGGGCGATGCGGCCGCTGGCGATGACACCGACGCGGTACTTAGCTTTGCGGTCGGGGCGGGTCTTGGCGGCGGCCTTGCCGGGGCGAGATTTCTGGGGCACCGCGTGCTCCTTCGCAGGCAGGGGAGGGGGATTTTTCGGGCGATGAATCAAGATAGTAGAGGGAAAGAGAGCCCCTGTCAATGCCAGCCGCCGCCACGGGCAAGCGCTACGGACGGCCCTGATTGCCTAATATGTCGCCATGCCATCCAGACCTGAAAAAACGGCCTGGGCGTTGGTGGGGGCTCGCCTTGCGCCTGCTTGCCGGCGGCGCGTACCGCCGTGGGGCCACAGCCTGGTCCGGGAAATGTACGAGGGCAGCCTGCCCCTGGCGGCGCCCAACGAGGTGTTCAAGCTGCAGGCCCAGCACCCCCTTTCCTACTACCTACCCAAGGCCGACCGGGCGGTGTGGGGCCTGCTATGCCTGTACCTGGCCGGCTGGGCCTGGCCGCTGTGGGGGAAATGCTGCGGGCCTGGGCTTCCTGATGCAGATCCCCTCTTCCAATTGCTGCCCCGCTGGTTCTGGTCCCTGGAACTGACCCCGCTGCCGCTTGCTGCCTGGCTGGTAATGGCGGTGCTGAGCCAGCCGGCCCGCACAGGGCGCAATCTGCGGCTGCTAATACTGGGAGGGGGCCTCCTGCAGCAGGGGCTGGCCTGGATGGAGGGCCGCGGCCTTATTGGCCTGAGCGACCGGCTTGGGGGCGCGGGCGGGCATGGGCGCCTGGTGCAGGCGGCGGTGAGCCAGCTTTGCGCCTGGCTGGACCCAGCCGCCCCGGACCCGGCCCGGCGCCTGGCGCGCCTGGCCGCCTAAGTGTTCCCGCTCCTGTCGTACCTGGTGGTCATCCCCCTGTGCTACCCGTGCCGGCTCTACCTGGATGAGCAGGCGGCCTGGATGCCGGCGCTGCTGTACGTCGTGGTGCCCAACACCGCGCTGATCACCCTGCACCTGGGCCAGTACCTCTTCCCGCTGGTGGCCTGGACCTGCGCGGCACGCTACGCCCGGGCGCGGGTGTGCTGTTCTATCTGGGACATTTCCTCTCATTTGGGCTGGTGGCCCTGTGCGGAGTGCTGGCGGCGCTGCATCTCTAGGTGGCGCGCCAGAGCGGTCGGCGCCGGTGGGAGGTGGCCGCCTGGGCCGCTGCTAGTTGTCTGGGGCTACCGCGGGTATTTTGGGTCGCCTTCGGCTACGACCTGATATCGCGCTACGGGGGCGCCGTGGCGGCGCACCAGCACTTCAAGGTGGGGCATCGGCCAGATCCTCTACTGCGCCCTGCTCAACCTGGCGGAGTACGCGGTGTGGAGCGGGCCGCCTCTGGCCCTGCTCTGCGGGGCGCAACTGAGGGCGGTGTGGTCGCGGTGCCGGGGGGGGCACTTGGGGCGAGGAGGAGGAATGGGCCCTGGCCCTGGTGTTGACCCTGGCCGGGCTGGCGGCGCGTGACCGGCAACGGGCGATGCGGCTGGTGGTTCTCCTGCAACTTTTGACCGCCGCGGTGCTCAAGGGCTGCCAGGACTTCTTCTGAGGGGGCGCAAAAAGGTGTTGGGCCCGCAGGCTTTGTCTATATCCCTCCAGAGAGAATGCTTCGCGCCGCCCCTGGAAGAGCCTTTGCATGGCCGCCCCCTGCGCCCCGGACCTCCGTGCCCAGCACTTGGCCATCCGGCTCTCGCTGGGGGTGCTGATGTTCCTGGGCAAGACCTTCGCCTACTAACTCACCGGCTCGGCAGCCGTCTTCTCGGAGGCGGCCGAATCGGTGGTCCGTGTTGCGGCTGTGGCCTTCGCTGCCTTCAGTCTGCGGTTCAGCCTCAAGCCCGCCGGCTTCGAGGGGGCGATGATCGCCATTGACGCGGTGTTCATCATCGTCTCGGCGGTGGGCAAATGGATGGCGGGGCTGCATCTGGAAAGGCTGGGGGAGGGCACGCTGATCGTCAGCGGAGCGGGCCTGATCAACGGCGGAATGGGCTGGTACCTGGTCCGGTTGGGCAAGCGGCAGGGCTCGCTGATCCTGGAGGCCAACGGCCGGCACGTGCTCACCGACTTCTACACCAGCGCTGGGGTGATCGCCGGGCTCTACCTGACCTTGGGGACCGGCTAGTTGCCCTTTGACCCCATCCTCGCCATCTTGTTGGCCCTCAACATCCTCTGGTCGGGCGCCAGGCTCATGCGCCGGGCCTTCGCCGGGCTGATGGACGAGCGGGATGCGGAGTTAGACGAACGGGTGTGCGGGGTGCTGGCCCGGACCGTGCCCGGAGGGGGATCGAGTACCGCGGGTTGCGCCATCGCCAGATGGGCGGCACCGTCTTCATCGACGTGTAACTGCTCTTCGGCGAGGACGTGCCGCTGCAGCTGGCCCACACCCAGGCCACCTGAATCAAGGTGCAACTGGCCGCCGCGCTGAGGCCCCGCCAGGCGGTGGTGACCACCCACCTCGAATGCGCCCAGGGGCACGGCGACCACCACCCGCCCCTGGTGGGGGGGCGGTCGCGAGTAAGCGATGGGCATTTCGGAGGAGGAGCGGCAGGGCTGAGCGCCTCAGGACCGGCGCCGGCCCGCCAGGGCGACCAGGCCGAAGAAGATCCCGAAGATCAGGGTGAAGCGGCCATTGACCAGGGCCCCGTCGCTCAGGCCCATCACCCCCATCCCCACCAGGGTGGCGATCATCCCCCCCATGAAGGCGCGCCCGGCCTGGTCAGCGCTGTGGGCAAAGGCCTGCCGGGCCAGGCTCCAGACCCGCCAGGCCATCCAGCCGAAGGCCGCCAGCCCCAAGAGCCCCATCTTGAACAGTAGCGATAGGTAGAGGCTGTCGAGGGACCAGGTGGTCCAGGTCTCGAAGCGGCCCAGCTCCGGGTTGAAGTTCAGGTGGGTGAGGGTGGCGCCCTGGCCGTTGCCCGCCACCGGGTGCCGGGCGATCTTCTGCACCGCCGCGGCGTAGCCGAAGAAGCGGCTGGCCAAGTTGACGCTGTCCTCGTACTCGACGAAGGTGCGCGAACGGGCCAAGGCGTGGGCGCCGATGGCTGCCCCGGTCAAGCGCTGAAAGAAGAAGGCGGTGGCCACCAGCAGGGTGACGATGCCGAAGATGGACAGCACGGTGCGGCCCAGCCGGCGGCGGTCAGGGTGCTGGCTGAGGTGGTGCAGACACATCGAGGCGATCAGGCCCAGGGCAAAGGCCACCCACATCCCCCGGCGCATGGTCAGCACCAGGGCCAGGCCGGTGGGCAGCAGGTAGAGAAAGAGCAGCCAGCGCGGGTACGAGCCGCAGTTGTAGAGCAGGCAGTTGACGGCGAAGAGCAGGGCGATGGGCAGGATGAGCCCGTGCAGACCGGCCACCCTGGTAAAGTCGGTGCCGGTGGCGCGGTCGATGGCCCCGGCGAATTCTACGATGTACTCGGCGCTGACTACCAGGCCGGCCAGCAGAAGCACCGGCAGGAAGCGCCGCACCAGATCGCTCTCCTCGAAGAACTGGGTGACCAGAAAGAAGACGGCGTAGTAAAGGGGATAGCGCACGTCGCGCAGGATCTGCGAGTGCGAATTGTCCAGCAGGGCCCCGACCAAGGCCGAGAAGACGGTCACCCCCAGGAAGGCCAGCACCGGCAGGTCGGCGGGGCTGAGGCGCAGGGACAGGCCGCGGCGGTAGAACAGGTCGATGAGGGCGAAGACCAGCACCCCGAGGAACAGCCCTTCCTGGGGATAGAGGCCGCCGGGCAGTTGCAGGGACAGCAGCACCTCGGCGGGCACTACGATGTTGAAGAAGAAGAGGAGGAGGAGGGCCCGCGGCACCGAGAAGAGGGCCAGGCCCAGGCCCAGGAGGGCGGCGCTGAGGGCCCAGGCCCACTCGCCCAGCCACAGGGCCGGCAGCGCCACCAACCCCACCTGGGCCAGGCAGGCCAGCGCGAGGAGCCGGCGGTTATCCGGGCGCAGCCAGCCCCCGGCGGCGGTCAGGCTAGTCACCGGGTCGCGTATGCTGGACAAGGGCAGGGGCTGTATGTATTCTCATTTTGTATGTTCCGTGCGCTGTCGGGCCTTCTCGCCTCGCTACTGGCCGCCAACCTGGCGGGCGCCGCGTCTCTGCAGGTGCTCTCCTCCGGCGAGCAGGGACTGCGCCTGGCCCTCGCCCTGCCCCCGCCCGGGGTGCAGACCCTGGAGCTTGGTGGCAAACGCCGGCAGCAACTGGAACTGCCCCCCGGCTTCACCCGCCTTGGCGAACCAGGACAGCCCGCCCTGCCCTTCCTCGCCGCACCCATCGCCGTCCCGCCGGGGGCCCAGGTGCGGGTGGAGGTGGAGGAGGTGCGCTGGGCGCGGTTGGAGGGCCTGGACCTGTCCCCGGCCCATGCCGAGGGTGATGACGCGCCGAACCAGGCAACAGATCCCCGACAGGGGTTGAGCGGCGCCTTCTCGCCGGCCCAGGTTTTCGCCCTGGCCGAGGGCGGCAGCCTACGCGGAGTGCGCACCCTCTTCCTGCGGCTCTATCCTTACCGCTACCACCCGACCCGCCGCGAACTGGAGTACTGCGCCCGGCTGCAACTGCGGGTGGAGTTTGTGGGCGGCCGCCGGCCCAAGCGGTCGCGCTCCGCCGATACAGCCGCCGCCCCGCTCTACCGCGCCCTGCTCAACCACGCCCAGGCCCCGGCCTGGCGCGAGGAAGGCCGCGTTGCCAAACCCGCGGCCCTCGGTGAAGGGTACGACCCCTCCCGCCCCTGGGTCAAGGTGTACGCCGACGAGGACGGCCTCTTCTGCCTCACCCCGGCCTGGCTCGATTCTCTGGGGGTGGGCCCAGAGGGCATCGACCCGCGCACCTTCCAGGTGTACTACCTGGGCCAGGAGCAGGCCATCCGCGTCCACGGCGAGGAGGACGGGTCCTTCGACGAACAGGACTACCTGCTCTTCTTCGGCCAGTACCGCCGCGATCCACACAAGGACTTCGAGAATCTCTACGGCCGGCGCAACACCTACTGGCTGAGCTGGGGCGGGGTGCAGGGAAAGAGGCTGCAACCGCGCAGCGGCGCGCCGGTGCAGGGGTACCCGCTCTCGCCCTGGAAGTGGACTGCGGTGCACTTTGAGCAGGACACCCGCTATAACCCGCTGCCCCTCACCCTGCCTGAGAAAAAGGTGGATCACTGGTTCTGGGGCGATACCGTGGCGGCCAGGTCCGCGGTGGCGGCTGGCTCGCGCCTCTATGCCGGGCCCCTGCTCCATCGCGCCAAGGGGGAGGAGTACCCCGCCCGGGTGCGCGTGGCCCTGCACGGGGTCTCGGACAATTTCCACCACACTACCGTGCGCCTCACCAATATCAACGGCCCGCTCCTGGACGAGCGGATCTGGCGGGGTCCGGAGGAGCTGCGTTTCGAAACGGAGATCCCCAGTTCCTATCTGAAGGACCAGAACCACGTCTTCCTCCAGGTCAGTGCTGACCAGGGCCTGCCGGACCCGGTCTACTTCAATTGGTTCGAGATCGAGTACCGCCGCGCGTACCAGACCTGGATCGGGTTCTTCGATTTCACCCAGCCGCCCGGAGGCCAGTCCTATGTGCTGCAGGGCCTGTACCCGCCGGGCATCGAGGTCTGGGATGTGGCCAATGGCTATTACTTTACGGACTTCGGCATCGATTCCACCGCGGCGCTGGGGCCTTTTGTCCATTTTGAGGACAACCCCGCCGACTCGGCCCGGTATGTGGCCGCCGACACCCTGGCCGGGATCAAGCGACCCGTGGGCAAGTTAGACCTGCCCTCCTCCTGGCGTTCACCAAGCCACCGCGCCCAGTACCTGATCATCACCCACGCCAACTTTCTCGCCGCGGCCCAGCGCTTGGCCGCGCACCGCCGCGCCAACGGCCTGGGGGTCGAGGTGGTGGAGGTGGAGGACCTGTACGACGAGTTTTCGCACGGGCTGCCCACCGCCGATGCGGTGCGGGATTTCATCGCTTACGCGTACTCCAATTGGGAAGAGCCGCCGGCGTACGTGCTCCTGGCCGGAAATACCCACTATGCGTACCGGTCCAGTCGGCCCAGCTTTGTGCCCACCCGCTACTACCACGCCCGCAACCGGGGGGAGGCGGGCACGGATTTCCTCTACAGCCTGGTGGACGGGGAGGACCTGCTGCCCGACCTGACCGTGGGCCGCCTGTCCTGGCTCAACCCGGACCAGGCGGAGGTGTCGGTGGACAAGATCATCACCTATGATCGGGAGACCGCGCCGGGGGACTGGCGCAGCCGGGTGATCTACCTGGCCAACTACCACGAGATCGGGGAGTTCGCCCGGAACAATGCCGAGCGGGCTGCCCATTACACCGAGCCTCTGGGCTTAGCGTCCATCGAGATCATCAACCCCGATAATACCTTCCTCCCCAACCTCACTGGCAAGCGCTTTCTCGACGCACTCAACCAGGGGGCCCTGCTACTCAACTTCAACGGCCACGGCAGCATCGGTACCATGCAGTACGTCTTCTCCATCCAGTTCCCCGAGTGGGGCTATCTGAGCCAGGTCAGAAACGGCTCCCGCCTGCCCCTGATCCTGGCCCTCTCCTGCCTTAACGGCCAGTTCGCCGAGCCCAGCTTTCCCAGTCTGAGCGAGGCCCTCACCCTCAGGGAGGAGGGTGGTTCCATCGCCTACATCTCGGCCAGCGCCCAGGGGCGGGTGGCGCAGCAGGATTTGCTGGCTGACCGGCTCTTCGCCCAGTTCTTTCAGGGCGGCACCCTGGAGTTCGGGCCGGCCCTCGACGTGGCTAAGGTCCAGATGCTGGCCGCCCGCCCCAGCTTTGAGGAGGCGGCGTACGGCATGCAGTTGCAGGGCGATCCGGCCCAGCGACTGGCCCTGCCCGCCCAGCCCGACTACGAGGCCTTGGACCTGCGCCTGAACCGGGGGGAGGTGTTGAGCCGTGACACCCTGCGGGTGGAGGTGATCCTGCGCAACAACACCCGCCTGGGTTGGGACAGCGTGCAGGTGGCGCTACAGGTGCGCAACCTGAACGCCGCTGCCCCGCCCGAAACCCTGCTCTATCTGCAGGAGGCGCCCTTTGCCGGCACCCTCACCCTGGCGGTGGACTGGACCCCAGGCTCTGGCCCGGGGATCTACGAACTCGAACTGCTGGCGGACCCTGCCGACCAGGTAGCCGAGACCGACGAGGACAACAACGCCCTGCGGCGCCAGGTGGAGGTGCAGTCCCCGGTGGTCCCCCGGCTGCTCCACCCCCTCTCTGGGGCGATGCTGGCCCCCGGGGACCTGAGCCTGGAGGCCCTGCTGCCCCTGGAGGGCGGGCCTTACGACTGCGAGTTCGCCCTGGCCGCCGACCCGGACTTTGCCAGGACGGCCGGCGGTGGGGTGGTGCAGGTGGCCCAGGGCAGTGCCGTGTACCAGCCAGAGGGGCTGGCGCTGGGCCAGGCGTACTTCTGGCGGGCCCGGGTGCGCTCGGGGTCGGGCCTGGGCCCGTGGAGCGAAACCCGCTCCTTCTGGGCGGAGCCGGGCGGGGCCGCGCCGGGCTGGCGGCAGCGGGGGGCGCAGTTCCTGGCAGGAGAGGCGCTCGACCTGGAACTCGCCGCAGAGGGGATGACCCTGTCCTCGGCCACCCGCCCCCTGCAACCGGCGGCCCAGACCCGCGAGGCGGGCGCAGAGGTGGCGGGTATCGAGGGGGCCGGGGTGGTTTGCAGCGACGGGACCTACCTGTATGCCAAGCGCTGGTTCAACGACAAATCCACCGAATACCCTGGCACGGATTTTTTCACCCGCATTGGCAGCGGCTACAAGGGTACCGAGTTCGGTCGGGTCTACGGGGTGCTGCCGGATTCCACCACCGGCGGCATTGCGGCCACCTACCACAGCGACGGTTACATCTACAGCGAGATGGGGGACCCGTATGCGCTGGAACGAATCACCACGGCCACCGGCAGGAAGGACACCGTCGCCGTGCCCGAGGGCATGGTCGAGTGGCGCAGCGGGCAGATCTTCAGCGGCCATTTCCTAATCACCTCGGACGGCCGCTACATCTACAACGTATCCATGAGTTCCGAGGCCGGGGCGCACACCGAGTGGCGGGTACGGGTCTTTGACCCGGCCCGCAATTGGGCCCTGCTAAGGGATTTCACCTCCCCACCCACGGAGACGGGTTTTACCTACACCTGGACCGATGGGATTCTGGCCGACGGGGAGCGGCTCTACTTCATCGAATACCGCGGGGAACGCCGCATCCGCATGGTGGACGGAAACAATGGCCGGTTGCTGGGGGAATGGCAGAGCGACCAGGACTCCACCCGCATCATCTCGGGCCAGTACGACTGGGTCAACAACAAGGTCTGGCTGGGCGACCTGGAGCGGCCGCGAATTTTTCGATATGAGGGGCTGGGCCGGGTCAGCCGCGGCCAATTACTCTCCCCGGCCCTCGGGCCGGCGGTGGCCTGGAAAGGGGTATCGGTGCGGGGAGAGGGGGTAGAGGTGGAGGTGGAGGGCCGCCCGCGCGAGGGGGCGGCGTGGCAGGCAGTGCCCGGGGTGCCGGCGGCAGTTGCCGGGCAGGCCATAGACCTGAGCGGGGTGGAGGCGGACCAGTACCCGCACCTGCGCCTGCGGGCGCGTTTGCAGGGAGCGGGGGCGCGTCTGGGCGAATGGGCCGTGGATTTTGCGCCGCGGCCTTCCCTGGGCCTGCAACAGGCGCGGCTGGATTCGGCCAACCGAGTGATGGTGGTGGTGCGCAACCTGGGGGTGGTGGAAGCTGGGGCGCGGCTGCTCTTGGAGCAGGGAGAACGCCGGACCACGGTGCGGGAACTGAGCCTGGCGCCCCTGCAGCGGGGCGAGGCCCGCAGGGTGCAACTCGACAGCCTGGCCGCCTTGCCGGTGGGGAGGCTCTTCGCCCGCCTGCTCCCGGCCCAGGCCGACGCCGACCCGCAGGATGACCTGTTGGAGGTGGACCTCGGGGAGGGGGGGCAGGCCGGGCTGGCGTTCAGCGCCTGGCCGGGCGGCCGGCCGCTCCTGGACGGCGATCCGCTGCTGGCCGGCGAAGGGTTGCGGGTGCAGGCCGGGGGCGAGGGGCATCTGGCCCTGGCCGTGGACGGGGTGCCGGTGCAGCCGGATTCGGCGTGGGAGGGCGCCTTGCCGGGGGTTTTGTACCGGCCCGCCCTGCCGGAGGGGGAGCACCGGGTGCAGGCCCGCCTCCTGCGCAGGGGGCGCGAGGCGGGTTTTGCCGAGTTGCGTTTCCGGCTCAGCGGGGAGTTGTTGATCGCCAACGCCCTGCCCTACCCGCACCCGGCCCGGGAGGGGACCGCCTTTACCTACGTGCTCTCGCACGAGGCCCGGGTGGCCATCGAGATCTACGCCCTCAGCGGCCGGCGGCTACTCCGGCTGGGGCCCATGGCCCAGGGGGCGGGGTTCCAGCAGGTGGAGTGGGACGGCCGCGACGGGGAAGGGCGCCGGCTGGCCAATGGGACCTATCTGTACCGGATCAGCGCCGAGGGGCCGCAGGGCGTGGCGGAATTCCGCGGCCCGCTGACCGTGATGCGCTGAGACGCCGCGCTACTTCTGCTTGCGGAGGGCTTCGATCTTCTGGTCGCGCTCGGCGAAGATCTGATCGCGCACCCGCTTCATCTCCCCCTGGAATTGCTGCTGGTGTTCGGCAAAAGCCTGGGGTTCCAGCTCCCGGGAGAGCTTCTGGATCTTGGCCTTGAGGGCGATCTCCTGCTCGGCCCACTTGGCCTCGTACTGCTTCTTGAGCTGGTCGATGGCGGCGATCTGTTCGGGGGAGAGCTTGACGTAGTCCTTGTCCTGGCCCAGTTCGGCGTCGGCCTTTTCCAGGGCCAGTTCGAGGGCGGATTTCATGGGGCCTCCGGGGTCACAAAAAATCCCCGGCCTGCACAGGCCGGGGATGGGGGCGGCTAGGGATGAAGGTTCAGCTCTTGGCGTTGTAGGGGCACTTGCCGCCTTCGGCCTTGGTGCAATCGACCTCGCTGGCGCTGGTGCTGGTGGTGTTGGCCGCGGCCTCGCCCTTGGGGCAGTCGGCGGTGCTGGCCTTGTCGCAACCGGCCTTGTCCTTAGGGCAGGCAGTGGCGCTGGCGCTGGTGGCAGTGGCCTCGCCCTTGGTGGGGCAGGCGGCGGCGCTAACCTTGGTGGTGCCGGTGACGACCTGCTGGGTGGCGGCCGGCTGGGTATCGACGCTGGCCACGGCCCACTGCAGGGCGGCCACGGTGAGGATGGCGGCAAGGGCGAAGCCGATCTTCTTTCTCATAAGTCACCCTCCTTTTGGTCAATAGACGCGCCGGGAAGCGCGAGGCTTCCGGCAGATTACGATTTAATATACACGCGGACCTCAGCCGCCGCCAGAGGACCGGCCAAAGGCATCGACAAAGAGGAAGAAGCCGGCGAAATTGACCTGGCCATTGTCGCCGAAGTCAGGGTCGGGAGACGCCGGTACCTGGGTGGTGTCGGGGGCGCTCACCTCCAGCTCCCAGCTCAGGTCCCCTAGCTCCGCAGAGGCGTAGAGCACTTGTCCGCCCATCTCCAGGAAATGGCCGTCCTCCACATTAAAGGCCCGGGGCTTCCCTCCGGAGAAGTGCACCAGGCCGCGGCGGGCGTCGCTGCGCAGAGCGCCGGCCGGGGTTGCCAGGGACACCGTATCCCCCCGCTTACCCAGGCCCAAGCCTCCACCCCTTCAGGGCCAGGAACCGGGCCTCCTTCCCCTGCTGTTGCACCCGTAGGGCGGTGTGGGTCAATTCCTGCAGGTAAGCGAAGGGGTGCAGGGTGTCCACCTCGGAGAAGGTCTGCCCCGCTCCACTCGGGCAGTTAGGCCAGCAGTTCGGCCCCTGAGCGGATCCAGCGGGCCAGGTTGCCCTCGCGCTGGTATCGCCCCCGCTGCTGCCGTGCAGGTGCCACTCGTAGGTGTGGGTCTGGTCGTCTTCCAGGTGGTCGGCGACAAGGAAGTACTGCTTGCCGGGGAACATCACCCGCCGCCGCGCGGAGACACCCTGGTGCGCGGCCCGCACCTCCGCATAGTCCATCCACTCGCTGGCGAAGGGGTTCTCGATATAGGCGTCCTTGCCCCCATCCACGGGCTGGCCCAGCAGGGTGAGCAGCGGCGGCCCCTGCCCGTCCACCCGCACCACCTTGTGGTTGCGGCCCTGGTTGACCTTGTCGTGTAAGTTGAAGTCGATGTACCCCGCGTCCAGGGCCAGCATCTCCCCGCCGGCATAGAGAACGAAGCTGGTCTCGTCCGGGTGCTCGTGGCCCTGGCCCCGGGAGCGGGGGACGCCGTGCTCGCTGCGCAGCAGCAGGTAGGTAACCCCCGCTGACCAGTCGCTGGGGAAAACCGCGTCTCCGGCCTTGGGCATAAAGATGAAGACCTTGGGGCCCCAGGCGGGCTTGTGTGCGGCGACTTGATCGTCGTACAGGGCGATGGCGTCTATCTCCGAGAACTCGCGCACGTAACGCCCGGTCTTGTTGTTCTCCTAGTCCCAACGGTACGCGCCCCCGTCCTCGCGCAGGCCGGCTACGCGCTTGAGCGCCCACATGCAGGGCAGGTACACGTCCGCAGCGTAGCGCAGGTAGAAGGGCCCCTCGGCGTATCCCCCATCCGTGCCCTCGACCTGGTAGTTGATGGTGCGGGTGACCAGGCCATGGGCCCGCTCGGCCCATTGCACCGGGGTGCTGCCCGAGAGTCCGGGGGTGGTCGGCCAGGCTTAGCCACAGGCCGGCGTAGGCGCGCAGGTGCCACTTGTCCAGGTCTACGGTGGATAGGTCGCGGCGGTCGGGGGTCTGGTGCAGCTGGAAAGAAAGCCCACGCTGATTCGGATGCCGGCGTACAGGCGCTGGGCCTCCTCGGCCAGTAGGGTGCGGATCAGTTCCAACGCGGTGCTGTCGTTTTGCAGGAAGCAGTGGAGCAGGTCGTACGCCTGGGCGTACTGGGCAGCGATCTCCCCCTCGGTGGGGCTGGCCCATGTCCCCGCCACGCGAGGGGAATTTGGTGTCGGCCAAAAGCTCGGCACCCCGGCGGGCATCGGAGGTGTCGCCGTTGATGGCGTAGACAAAGGCCAGGCTCTTGGCAGTGTGCACCTTGGCCCCTTTTTCCGCACAGGTGGCGGCCGCGGCGTCGGCCCGCCTCAGCGCGATGGCCCACCGGGTGGCAAACAAGCTACCGCTGGAGGCGTTCCGCGAGCAGGGGGAGTTGGCCGGCGGTGAAGAGCAGGGAGGGGTTTGTACGGCGTGCAGTTCGAGGCCCTGGCCGGGCACGGCGCAGAGGAGGAGGGCCAGGAGTTCAGGAAGGCGCATCTGCAAATCGGTTTCACCTAAGGTTTCCTGTCGGGATGGCGCCGGCCGCCAATCCGCCAGGGGCCCACAGCCAGAAGATGGAGCCGCCCACCTCGTCCCGCATCAGGTCGTAGAGGAGGTTGTAGTAGTGGAAGCAGCGATCGGTGATCTGGCGCAGGCAGGCGTGCACCCATTCGGGTCGCGCGATGAGATGGGCCAACAGTTCTTCGGTGCCGCGCATGGCCGCCAGGGTGTCCAGTCCCCCGATGAGGTCGGGGAATTGCAGCAGGAACTTGCCCTGGCCCAGGCGCTTCTACTGGCGGCCCAACTCCAGGCTGAAGCGCCAGTAAAAGTTGTCGGGGTCAAAGGCGAAGCTTGCTTCCTCAGGTCGCCCGATGCAGGGCCGGCACCACACGGTGCCGGGCATCTCCACCCCGGTGCAGCCCAGGTACGGGGCCAGGCAGTTGGGCGCCAGGTCCGGGGCCACGGCCGGCAGGGCTTCGGACAGGTAGTGGGTGTGGATGCAGGCCATGGATGAAAGATCGACGCGGTAGGAAAAGTTGGTTGTGGAGTAGTTGGTGACCCAGCCGGGGGGCTCGCGTAGAGTCTCGATCTGCTCGGCGGGGGTGTCGCGGGGCGCGGTGAGGGCCATGGCGGGCGGGCCCATTCGCTGCCGTGCCACCAGGTGGTCAAACGCTGGCGGATCTGGTCCATGTCGGGTCGGTAGCGCAAGCCGCTCATCCCATCCCCTCAGGTCAGCGCCGACCTGGGCCGCCGGCCCTGGAGAAAGTCGAGGGCGGCCTGGGCGGCCTTGGTCTGGAGCATCACCATTGCCCGTTCCGAGACTGCGGCAGCGTGGCTACTGAGCACCACATTGGGCAGGCTGCGCAGGGGGCTGTCGGTGGGCAGGGGCTCCACCTCGAAGACATCGAGGCCGGCCCCAGAGAGGTGGCCGGCGCGCAGGGCCTCGACCAGGTCCGCCTCTGCGACCACCGGGCCGCGCGAGGTGTTGACTAGAATGGCGCCCTTCTTCATGCGGGCCAGGGTCTGGGCCCGGATCAGGTGCCGGGTCTCAGGGGTGAGGGGGCAGTGGAGGGAGAGGACGTCGGCCCGGGCCAGCAGGGTGTCCAAATCCACCCGCTCGGCCCCGCACTGGGCAAAGACCGCCTCGGGTAGCAGGGGATCGAAGGCGATGGGCCTGAAGCCGAAGACCTTGGCCTTCTCCACCACCCTGCGGGCGATGCGGCCCAGGCTCACCACCCCCAGGGTCAGGTCGGTGAAGGCCGGGATGGGGCCGAAGGAGCCGATGCCCCAGCCCCCCTGGCGCAGCTGGGTGTGGTCCTGGGGGAGGCGCCGGGCCAGAGAGAGGATCAGGGCCAGGGCGTGATTGGATACCTCCTCGACGCAGTAGTCGGGCACGTTGCAGGCGATCACCCCGCGCGTCTTGGCGGCCTGGAGGTCGAAGTTGTCCACCCCCACGCCGTAGCGCACGATGCAGCGCACCTCGGGCAGGGCGTCCAGCGCCCGGGCGCCCACCTTGGCCCACTGCACCAAGAGCACCTTGGCGCCCCGGCAGGTGCGGATGACGTCGTCTTCGGTTTTGCAGATAGGCCTGATCTCTTCGAGGTCGATGCCGGCTGGGGCCAGCACCTGGCGCTCGGGGTCGAGGTTGGGAAAACCGTGGTCCGTGACGATGACCTTGCTCATCTGCGATCCTTTCAGGTGAAGTTGGCAGCAGGGGGCGCGTCGGTGAACGGCCCCTTCGGGCTTTCCTAAGGCGCGTCCTTCCCACCGTGCTCGCTCATCGCTCCGCTTTCCCTGCAACCCCTTCCGCGGACTTCCCTTCCCTACCGCCCTTTAGGAAAGCCCTTCGCGGCCTTTTCCCCGCCACGCAGTTTAGCTGGCGGCCGCCGCGATGATCCGCTGCACCAGAGCACCCGGGCGGGTGGGGCCGGCAAAGTCCTGGCCGGCCAGGGCGGTGGGCAGGGACCATAAGTTCATGGATTGGAGGTAGTCGGTCCAGCCCTTGGCCCGGTCAGGTTCGCCGGTGTCGGCCTCGCCCCGGGTGCGGTTGGGTTGTTCCCAAGCGCAGCCGTGGCGGCAGATCAGGTTGTGCCAGGTGCGGTGCAAAAGGTCCAGGCCGAGCTCCTGTTTTCCCTCTTACAGGCAGAGCAGGGCCAGCACGTTGACCTGGGCCGGGAAGGAGCCGTAGGTGCCATAGTCCCAGATGCCCTGGCGGGCCGGGTCCCGGGGCGAGCCGTCGGGCTTGGCGAAGTTGACCACCCCATGGCGCGAGAAGGGGCACGCAGCAGCGCTGGATGGTCTCCGGGGTGGTCTGCACCCGCTCGGCGGGCAGGGCCAGGGGCAGGCCGTGATGGCGCAGAACGCATTCGCCGTCGAGCTAGAAGCTGAAGACCAGCTCTGACTGGCGGCCGGTCTTTGGATCAAAACAGTTCAGATAAGGCGAGCCCTGCCACAGGCGCGCCTCCATGGCCCCGGCCTTCAGCCAGGAGCGGCACTGGCGGGCGAAGGGTTCGTCCCCGGCCCAGTTGTACCCGCCCGCGTTCCAGGTGGCCGCGCACCAGCGCAGGACCAGGCGCACCACATATGACTGGCCCGGCTCCAGGGTGCAGTCCACGGCCACCGAGGCGCCGGGGGCATTGGGGCCGGCAGCGGGCAGGGAGCGGGGGCTGCACGCCCAGTTTTCGCCCAGGGGCGCCCAGGGCATGATAAGCCAGCGGAGCGTTTACCGCCACCCCTTCGAACTCCTCGCCCTTGACCTGCCGGCGGTTGAAGCGGTCGCTGCCGGCCTCCCGGGGGTCGGGTCCGGGAAAGGAGCAGGCCAGGCAGACGGGCAGCTAATCGGGAAAGGTGTTGCGCAGCCGCACCGCGAAGACCATGCCCGGCATCAGAGAGGTGCGCAGATTACCGTGCAGAAAGCAGGTCCAGGCGCGCAGGCCACCTGCACTGGGCCGTCGAGGGTGAATTCGAGGATCGCCACCGGGTCGTAGCCCCAGTAGTGGATCGGGCAGGGGTGCGCATCCCGTCGAGTTGGAGATGGCCGACCCCGGGCTTGAGCGCTCCGGCAAAGGAGGCCCAGCCTTCCCCGCTCCAGCGGCGGTACGTGCCGCCGGGCTGGTATTGGTACTTGCTAACCCCCTCCTTGGGCTGGTCCTGGGCCAGCACCCAGGTGTGGCCCTCGGCGCTGACGCCCAGAAGCGGGGTATTGAACGGGCCGCGGCGGGAGGCAAAGGTGTTGAAGAGGGAGCAATACCCCAGCAGACCTGGTTGGTATCGCGGTAGATGACGCCGCAGGCCGATGCGGAGAAACCCGAGGCGGCAAAGGCGTGCCATTCGCCACCGGGCAGGTCGGGGGGGAAGAGGCAGGGCATGGCTGAGTCCTTGTGGCAGGCGGCAAAGAGGGCCTGGAGTTTCTCGATGGGCACCTCGGGGGTGAGCACATTGGCTGGGCCCACCAGGAAACCGCCGCCAAAGCGTCGGCCCAGGCTGTCGATGGTGCGCCGCACCGCGTCCCCAATTTGTGGCGGAGTGGAGAGGTGGAGCCGTTGCAGGTCCACCGCCCCGCTGACGGTGACCCGCCCGCCAAAGGGCCGGGCCATCTCCTCCAGGTCCATGGCCCCCGGCTGCACCAGGTCGAGCAGGTCGATGCCCAGGTCGGTCGGCTCGTCGACGATGTCGGTGACCTGGCCGCAGCTGTCGAAGATCACCTCCATCCGGTGACGGGGGGCTTCGGCGAAGAAGGCCTGGTGGTAGTCGCGGAAGAACTCGGCCCACATGGCCCGCGAGATCAGCAGCCCGGTATGCGAGCCCCAGTCCTCGCTCATGAAGAAGGCATCAACGCCCAGCTCGCGCCAGCGTCGGATCAGCTTGCGCGCGTAGCCGGCCAGGGCGTCGAGCAGGCGGCGCAGGGGTTTTTCGTTAAGGTAGAAGTCGGGGAAGAGGTCTTACATGTTGCGCAGGCATTGCAGCCGCGCGAAGAGGATCAGATGGATGGCGCCGATGCCCTAGCGGTCAGCCTGGTGCATTGCAAAGGGGGGCAGGATCGAATCGAGCCGGCCGGGCGTCAAGGGGTCGGGCAGATGTTCGAGGTAGTCGTCGAGCTGGCCCCAGCTCTTGAGCGGGTGGTCGAGAGGCGTGGCGCCCACTCCTCCACCCACTCGCGCTGGCGGGTCAGGGCCTCCACCGCTTTGACGCGGGGCTGGCGCTGCCGGTCCATATACCCGATGGAAAAGTCGTAGGGGATGAGGGTCACCACGTCGTTGGGGTAGTGGCAGAAGAGGTCGGCCAGGGCCTGGTCGTGGCGCCGGGCCACGTCCGAGGGAGAGGCGCTTGAGCCGCACCAGGCAGCGGCCCGTGCCCTGGCGCCTGAGAGCCTGGCGGACCCAGGTCTTGCTGAGCGGGGCGGCGCGCTGGGCCACATTGACCTGCGCCTCGAAGCGGGCCAAGCAGACCTCCATCTCGGAAACGGGCAGTTGAAGGAAGTCAATGGCAACAGAGGTCACAGCAGCCTCTGCTTGAGTTCCATGGGGACCAGCGGGGAGTGGCGCCCCGGATTTAGCGCCGGCCCAGCAGCCTCTTGGGCAGGATCACCCAGTGGGCGCCCAGGTACACGTAGCGCCGGCCCAGGGCCACCCGGATGCCCCCGCCCGTTCCTTGGGCCTCATTGAAGAGCAGGCCCACGGTGCCGTAGGCGGTGCGGGGTTTGAGGCCGCGGAATCCCAGGCCCAGGGCCAGCTTGCCTGGCTTGCCGCCGAAGAAGGTGGTCTCCACGGGGGTGAAGCTCAAATCGGCCCCCAGGGAAAGCAGGGCCCTGGTGTCGCCGCCGCAGCGGAAGGAGGAGACCAGGTACCCGGTCTTGGTGTCGTAGCAGCGCGGTGCGCCGTAGGCGTTATAGGTGCGCACGAAGCGGGCGTCGGCCTCGGCGCGCTGCTGCAAGAGAGCCAGGTCCAGGGCCTGTACTGCCAGTACCAGCCGCTGGCGGGCGAGGATTAGGTGAATGCCGGCGGGCACGTCGATGCCCAGCCCTCTTTGCTCCAGGTTGACGAACCCCAGCCCGATGGCCGCATAGACCCGGGGCGGCGGCTGCGTCTCCTGGGCAGCGAGGGTTCCAGCCGACAGCAGGAGCAAGAGCAGGGCAACGGCGCGCATAGGGCATCCTGGAAAAGAGAACCACCTGAATAAACCCTCTTCTCGGCGCCAAAACAAGTCCCAGACCCGCGGGACAGCTTGCCAACTTCTTATCCCGCCGGCTCTGCCGGCCTTTCACCACAGGCGCAGGGCGCGCAGTTGCGAGGTCTTTTCGCGTTGGTGGGCCTCCATCCGCCGGAGCACGTCGTCAAGCAGCCACACCACCTCGGTCACGTACGGCCCCTTGTTGAGCATCACGCACTTGGCCCGCTCGGCCATGGCCGCGTCGGTGATCTGGGCCCGCGAGGGAATGCCGTTCTGCGAGAGGTTTTTCAAAACCTGGGTGGCCCAGGACACCGGCACCTGGGCCGCCTCGCACACCCATAGGATCTCCTCCTGGATCTCGGCCCGGTGCGGGAAACTGATCTCCACCGCCGCCAGGTCGCGCCGAGCGATCATCACCCCAAGGGGTTGCCGGCCCGCGGCCCAGGCGATCCACTCGGGCAGATTGTGCAGGGCGTGCAGGGTCTCGATCTTGATGACGATGCCCAGAGACTCGGCCCGGTCCCCGGCCCGCTGCTGCAATTTGCCGATGAGGAGGTCCAGGTCCGCTGGGCGCTGCACGAAAGAATACCCCACCAGGTCGGCGTGGGTGGCGACGAAATCTAGGTCGAGCAGATCCTTGCTGGTCAGGGGCTAAAGGGGCAACGCGGTATCGGGAAAATAGAGTCCCTTGCCCGGCGGCAGCTTCTCGCCCTTGGGCCGGGCCACTGCAACCTACAATACCGCCCCCTGCGGCCCTATTTCCTCTACCCGGCAGCCCCTCGTCGATCCACACCGGCGAGCCTACCTGAAGATGGTCGAGGACCACCGGATGGGTGCCACTTGCTCGGAAGGAGAAACGGTCGCTGGAGGAGGGCTGGGCCCGCACCAGCAGCAGCCGGTCGCCTCGAAAGAGCCGCTCCTGGCCCAGGGGGGGTCACCTGCTCGGTGCCGATCCTGTTGCCGGCCAGATCCATCAGCACCCGGCAGGGCCGGCCCAGGTCGCGCTCGGCCTGGGGCAGGCGGGTGATCATGGCGGCCCAGACCTGGGGATCGTCGTGGGCGCAGTTGAGGCAGGCGCGGTTCATGGCCGCCTCCAGCAGGCCGCGCAGCAACTCCGGGTCAGAGGACGCCGCGGTGGACAGGGTCAGCATGATGCGCACCGCGCGTCCGGCCGGTGCCTGGCCCAGCAGCAGGCGGGCGTTGTGGCGCAGGCAGCGCTCGCCGCGGAAGAAATCCCTGCGCAGGGGGCGGGGGGGTAGGTCGGCCTCTGGCGCGCCGCAAGGGGCGCCCGGGGTGGCGATCACCGCGTCGAGGTTGGGCAGCACCCGCCCCTCGCGGCGGCCCAGGGAGTAGAGGCCCCAGGCCAACAGGACCTGCTGCAAGGGGCGGATGTCGCGCTTGCGCAGGGCCAGGTAGTGGGCCAGGTGTGGGCGCTGGCGCGGAAAGAGCGCCGACGGATCAGGGGCTGCCAGCGCGCCAGAGTGGCCTGGCCCTCGGCCAGTACCGCCTGGCGCAGCCCTTGCAGTTCGGCCAGAAGGGGCGAGGGTCGGCACGCAGGGCATCAGGGGAGGCCATGGCGGCGCGGCTCCAGGGGGTTTCAGTAGTTGCCCTTGCGCCGCCACAGGTCGAGGATCAGCTCGTAGCGACGCAGGGCCATGCCAGTGTACACCAATTGCTGGTGGAAAAGATGTACCCGCCCCCAGGCATGCCGCTTTGCAGGGCGTAGCGCGCCGATACCAGGCACTCCTCGTCCGTCCCCGAATCGAGCAGGCCGCAGTTGACATTGACGATCAGGCAGACCCGGCTACCCACCTGATTCTTCACCACTGCCAGATCCGCCTCGCCCTGTGGGTCCAGGGAGTGGAGGGCGTGGGGCTCCCCTTCCAGCAACTGGTTTAAGATGGGAATGATATTGCCGGCGGTGTGCTTGATCACGTAGTGGCCCTGCTAACAGTAGCCGTGGATCAGCCGGGCCAGGTACGGGGTGACGAACTCGGTGAACCACTCGGGCCGCAGGAAGGGGCCGGTGTTGAAGCAGTAGTCGGCGCACAGGGCAAAGCCATCGAGGCCGCCGTAGGCCTTCAGGCGTTCCCCCCGTTCCAGGGCCTGGTCCACCAGGCACTCGGCCTCGTCCTTGACCTGCTGGGGTTCCTCCACCAGCCGGGCGCACCAGGATTCCATCGCGGTACCCGCGGGGATGCTGTAGGTGAGGTACAAACCGGGTAGATTGGTAACAGATCATACCGGGATGATGGGTAACAGGTACCGCTAACTTATGGGCCCCCTCAGCAGGAGGCTGGCCCATGCCCTGGATGGAGACCTCACCCATGCAATCCCGCACCCGCTTCGTCGCCGATGACCGCCTCGGCCTCTTTAGCCACACCGAGCTATGCGCCCGATACAGCATCAGCCGAAAAACCGGCTACAAATGGCTCGCCCGTTACCACCACGAGGGCCTGGATGGACTCCAAGACCGCAGCCATGCACCCCACCACTGCCCCCACCGCATCTCCCAAGACATGGCCGATCTGATTTGTAGCGCCCGACGACTACACCCCGACTGGGGGCCCGAAAAACTCCTCGACTGGCTGGCACCCAGACACCCCCATATCACCCACTGGCTCGCCACCAGTACCGTGGGCGATATCCTGAAACGAATGGGTATGGTCCCAAAACAACGACGCACACGATCCCATCACCACCTCGGCAGCATCCCGCCCCATACCCAGCAGCCCAACGACCTGTGGACCGCCGACTTCAAAGGCCAATTCCACACCGGCAATGGTGCCTGCTGCTTCCCCCTCACCATCGCCGATCACCACTCCCGATTCCTCCTGACTTGTCGGAGTCTACCTAACGTCAATACCCTCAGCGCTTTCCCCCTCTTCGAACGCACCTTCCAGCTCTTCGGCCTACCCAATGCCATCCGCACTGACAACGGCATTCCCTTCGCCTCCTGCAGTATCCACGGCCTTTCCCAGCTCAACGTTTGGTGGATGAGACTGAGTATCCAGCATCAACGCATCCGACCCGCGTCCCCACAGAAAAACGGCGCCCATGAGCGCATGCACAAAACCCTCAAGGCTGCCACCTGCAGACCACCCAAACACACCCTCGGCGCCCAACAACGCGCCTTCACCAACTTCCAACATCTCTACAACCACGAACGGCCACACCAGGCCCTACACGGCAACACCCCAGGCCCGTGCTACCAACCCTCGTTAAGACCCTTTCCCAGCAAGCTCCCCCCTCTCGAATACCCCGGGCACTTCCTCATCAAACGCGTCACCGAGGCCGGCACCATGCGGCTCAAGGACAAACTCCTCTTCCTCGCCAACCCCCTCAAATTCCTACACGTCGGACTCGAGGAAACCGACGATGGCATCTGGAGCATCCACTTCGCCAACGTCCTCCTCGCCAAGGTCGATGAGCGAGACATGATCCTCAGAGAATGACACCCATATACCACCCAAAAAGTGTTACCCATCATCCCGGTTGCTCATGACGTCGCCGTGCAGCATCAGGAAATACTCCTGGCCACTCAACTGGCGCACTGGGTCGATAAGGCGCAGCACCTCCTCCTCGCGACCGGGGTTGGGGTGGAGGAAGATGGCGTCGTGTTCAAAGCGGCGGGCCGTGGCGACGAAGAGTTCAGCCATGTCGTGCTGGTGCAGTTGGCGCTCCCCCTCCTCCATCTGGTCCCACTGGTGGTAGCTGCGGTGGGAGGTGTGGACCTTGCCGAGGCTTCCATAGACAAAAAAAACCAGCTCAAAATGGAGCACCTGGGTGCCGGGTAGGGGCGGCCGGCGTACCAGGGCGTGGATGAAGTGCTGGCGGGGGGTGAGGGCCGCCAGGGCAGCGCGGTAGTTGGCCAGGGGGACGTCCGAGGGCGCCGAATGGTCCGAATGGAAGAGGTATTCCCCGCCCGGTTTGGCTGCCTCCACCTTGAGGCGCACCTCCTCGGTGGCCTCTTCGGTGCCGGCGGCGAGCTGGCGCCCGTCGATTTTGCCAGAGGGCCAGGCGGCCTCCGTAGCGCGGCTTGAGCTGGCGCGCGTCAAGGTTGGCCTTGGCTTCGAGGGGGTGGAGGGCCGAGAAGCCGGCGTCGAGAAAGTGGGGGATGAGGGGGCCCACGTCGCCGTCAGAGTGGAGGATGGTCCTGATCCTGTCTTTGGCGAAGTGGGCGCACATCCGGCGGCGGCAGGGCTACACTAGTTCGCAGTAGAGCTGGGGTGAAATGAGGGGGGCGCTGTGGTATCCCAGGTCATCGGCCAGAAAGGCCCCGTTGAATTCGATGCCCAGGGCCTTGAGTCCGTTGTACAGGCCCAGGATCAGCCGGGTGTGGGCCGCGAACATCTCGGCGATCAGCTCGGGGTCGTCCAGCATCCACATCAGCAGATTCTCCATGCCGATCTTCTGCCAGGTGGGATGGAAACAGGCGTTTACGGAGTAGCAGATGAAGCGTCCCTTGGCCCGTTCGGCGCGGTAGAGGTCGAGGATGCCGGCGGGCATGCGGCTGGGGTGGTATTCGGCCCGTTCCTTGAGGCGCTGCCAGTCCTCGCGGCCCTTGATGGAGAAGTTGAGCCACTAGGGGGTCGAGTCGTCGCCCTCAGCCAGGTCGCGGCGGGTGGCCCCGTTGGCGTCCACGTAGAGGCGGTAGCGGGGATTGTCCTCCAAGCGGCGCCGGGCCAGTTGCAGGGTGTAGTCGCCGCCGTGGCGGGCGATCTCGCAGCCGAAGTACTCGGCTGGGTCCACCCCGGCGGGCAGGCCCTCGCCCCGCCAGCGCTGGCGGGTGCTCAGCCAGTACGCGTCCTGGAAGGGAACCCGGTCGGGCACCTGGCCGTCGAGCACGGCCCGCAGCCGTTCTCTGGAGGTCATGACTGCTCTGGCCATGGGGCACGTTCTAAGGTGGAAGGTGGAAAAAAATAAAAAACAAGGGTAATGCCTCAGGAGAGGGTGTCGGGGAAAAAACTGTTCCAGCCTTTCCCAAGGCGCGGACTTGCCGCCTCTATAAGTGGAAACCTGCAACAGGGATGGCCCAGTGTGACGGGGATGCACCCTTGCGCCGAGACCGGATAATGGTGAAAATTCTCCCGGTCATCGGACGCGAGAGCCTACCTTTACCTGAGGAGCAGTTTCATGTCGAACACCGTTTCCTACCGCATCGGCTCGCTGAAGAACCGCCACCTGCCTTTTGCCCAGGTGGCGGAGATGGGC